>Ga0134122_10000457_pt1 | contig 27434 bp, 24 predicted proteins | sample KB302_FD_96461 | JGI IMG/M metagenome (GOLD analysis project Ga0134122, IMG submission 96461) | Terrestrial soil microbial communities without Nitrogen fertilizer from Kellogg Biological Station, Michigan, USA - KB3-0-2 | ecosystem: Environmental > Terrestrial > Soil > Unclassified ...
CGTCGAGCTGGCGGCTTCGCCCAAGCGCGTAATCCCCGGCCACGATCCGTTGGTGCTCGAGAGATATCCGAGCCTCAATCGGCAGACGCAAGGCATCGTTCACCGGCTCGACGTGGCGCGGGCGGACGCTTAGCCGCGCCGAGCCGCGGCTTTGGCTTCCCAGTTGCGGCCCGAGCGGCTCAGGCCCACGGCCAGCACCCGTGCGACCTGATGCTTAGGCCGGCACGCCGCGACTGGCGGCAGCGAAACCCGACAGCGCCCGCCGTCGCGGCACCGAGCGCAGCTTGCCGCCGGCCTGCTCAGGGGCGATCGCGGCCGTGTGCTCGGCCGCCTCGAGCAGCTTGTCGAAGCGGATGCCGGTGGCAATCCCCATGTGCTCGAAGGCGAACACGAGATCCTCGCTGGCGGTGTTGCCGGCGGCGCCGGGCGCAAAGGGGCAGCCGCCCAGACCACCGGCCGCCCCATCGATGACGCGCACCCCCTGCCGGTAAGCCTCGATGGCGTTGGCGACGCCCAATCCATACGTATCGTGGCCGTGGTAAGCGAAGGTGACCCGGTCGCTGGCGTACGTGGCCATCAGGCGCGCAAACAGCGAGCCGACGTGGTCCGGCGCGGCGCGCCCGGTGGTGTCGCAAATGCCGATCTCGAGCGCCGGGGCCGCGGCGATGGCCCGCTCGACGCAAGCGATGACCGCCGCCTCGGGGACGCGGCCCTCCCAAGGGCAGTCGAAGCAGGTCGATAAGCCAAAGCGCAAGTTGGGTTTCATCGGCCCGAGCGCCGCCCAGGCCGCCTCGAAGGCGCGAAAACTCTCATCTACGCTCCGGTTGACATTGGCGCGGTTGTGGCTCTCCGACACCGAAATCACCCAAGCCACGTCCCGGACGCCGGCCTCGAGCGCCAGCTCAAGCCCCTTGGCGTTGGGCACGAGCACCTGCAGGCGCAGGCCCGCCGGAACCTTGGCGCCTTTCAGGACCTCGGCCGTGTCGGCCAGCTGCGGCACGGCCCTGGGACTGACAAAGGAGCCGATCTCCAGCCGTGATACGCCGCAGGCGGCCAGTTCCTCGATGATTGCGATCTTGCGTTCGGTGGCGATAAAGGGCTTGACCGCCTGAAACCCATCGCGCGGCGCTACCTCAACGATTTCAACAGTTTGCATCGGGTTTCCTTAGTTCCAGCGGTGGTTTTTGCCCAACGTGCACTTGAGTATTTGCCAAGCTCTGCGTGCAGTATACGAAACATTCGCCTCGCTGCCGCCTCAAAGTGCGCCGATGGCGTTCTTGAGCAAGACCTCGCGCGCGCCGCCCCATTGGCCGATTGGCGCCAGATATGCCGCCGCCTGCGTCGCTTGAACCTGTTGGGAGCCAGAATGACAATCCGCCATCGTGTGCGCTTTGGAACCTCTTTAATCGTGACGGCCTCGATTTCGGCAACCGCTGGCACTTTGATCGCCGAGCGCGCGGGCCTTATCGAGCGGGCGCATGCCCAGCAGCAGACCGACGAACAAAAGAAAGACAAGGGCCAGCCGCCGGCCAAGAAGGGTCCCCCGCCCGCCCCGCCCAAGGGCCCAGCCCCACCGCCGAAGGCGCCGCCACCGGCACCGAAGGCACCACCGCCAGCGCCACCGAAAGCCCCACCCCCACCCCCGAAAGCTCAGCCGGCGCCGCCGCCGGCCGCCCCGCCCGTGGAAAAAAGGCCAAGCGGTCCACCGCCCACCTTCAAGGAGCCGGGCAGAGGTCCGTTCCCCAGGGGTGAGGCACCATCGCGAGGCGAGGGACCACCCAGGGGCGACGGCCAGCGCTTACCCGACCTCAAGCGCGAACGCGGACAAGGCGCCGTGCCGGCGGACAAGGGTGCCCCGGCCGCGCCTCCCGGCGCCGCGTCGCCCGCCGTTCCTGGACAACCACCCGGCGGCAGCATTCCCCGCGCCGGCCCGCCAACGGGCCCCGACGCCCCGACTGCGCCGGGCCGCGCCTCTCCCGGCCTGCCCGGACAGCCACCCGCCGCCACCATTTCCCCGGGCGGCCCAGCGACGGGTCCCGGCGGCCCGACCGGTCGGCCGGGCACGCCAAGCCCGCAGGCTCTGCCCAATACGCCGGGGGCGCCAAGCGGCGCAGCGCTACCCCCGGGCGCAAGCCCGCGCTCGCTGGCCCCGTCCGATCCCGCCGCGCAAGGCCTGCGTAGCGGCCAACCGACGCCCAGGGGCCTTGAGGAGGTGAAGAAGGGGCGCGAAGAGAAGATCGAAGCCGGCGGCGTCAAGGTGATCAAAGAACCCGGCGATCGCATCATCATCAAACAGGACAATCGCACCATCATCCAGCACGACGAGGCAGAGCGTTTCCGGCACCGGCCCGATGCAAAAACCGAGAAGCGCCCGGACGGCGTGCAGATCACCTTCTTCGATCGGCCGGGCGGCGTGCGCGTCGTCACCGAGGTCGACGGCAACGGCCGCCTGCTGCGGCGCTACCGTCGCGGCCCGGACGGTCGCGAGGTGCACCTGATCGACAATCGTCGCTTCTATAGAAACGTCGGCGTCGGTGTGGCCGTGGGCGTAGGCGTAGGTATCGTCGCCCTCAGTCTCGCGCGTCCGCACATCACCATTCCGCGCGAACGCTACATCGTCGAGTATGATCGCGCCCGCGACGTGGACCTCGACGAGGTGCTCCTGGCCCCACCCGTCGAGCGGCTCGACCGCGCCTACTCGTTGGAAGAAATCCGCTATAGCCAGGAGCTGCGCGAGTATACGCGCCGCATCGATCTCGACATCAACTTCGAGTTCGGCGCCTTTGAGGTCACGCCCGATCAATATCCGAAGCTCGAGCGCCTGGCCCGGTCGATGCTGCGCGCACTCGAACGCGACCCCGACCTGGTGTTTTTGATCGAAGGCCACACGGATGCCGTCGGGGCGGACGAAGACAACCTGAGCCTCTCCGACCGGCGCGCCTCCTCGGTGGCCACGATCCTCTCCGACCAGTTCGGGGTGCCGCCGGAAAACCTGGTCACCCAGGGCTACGGCGAGCAGTACCTCAAGGTCGACACGCAAGGGCCCGAGCGCCTCAACCGCCGCGTGGCCGTGCGCAACATCAAGGGTCTGATGGCGGAGCGCTGAGGCCGAGGCAAAGCCAGCGCCGATGCTGCGGGGTCAGAAGCACGATCCGACCCCGGCGGCGGCGGCGCGGTGCGGCTAGATCAAGCACACTTTAAGCCGTGCTCGTCTCTTCAGCGCCGCAGGAAGCCAAAGTCGCAGCCCTCGGGCGCCTGCAAAACCGCCTCGCGGAACAGGCGATCGTAGCCGCGCAGGTTGGCGGTGACCGGCGCTCGCCAGGCGGCCCGGCGCTTGTCGAGTTCGGCGGCGTCCACTAGGAGGTCGAGGCGGCGCTCCTTCACGCTGAGGCGGATCCTATCGCCGGTGCGCACCAACGCCAGCGCGCCCCCCGCGGCAGCCTCCGGCGCCACATGCAGCACGATGGTGCCGTAGGCCGTCCCGGACATGCGCGCATCGGAGATGCGCACCATATCCTTGACGCCGGCTGCCAGCAGCTTTTTCGGGATCGGCAGAAAACCTGCCTCCGGCATAGCCGAGGCGCTCTTCGGCCCGGCATGCTGCAACACCAGCATGTCGTCGGCCGTCACGTCGAGGTGGGGATCGTCAACGCGCGCGGCCATGTCCTCAAGCGAGGAGAACACGACCGCACGGGCGGTCTTCTCGAACAGGGCCGGCGTCGCCGCCGAACGTTTGATGATGCAGCCGTCGGGCGCTAGGCTGCCGAACAGTGCCACCAAGCCGCCCTGGCGCTCGAGCGGTTCGGCCGCCGATTTGATGACGCGGCGATCAACATAGGCATCCGCCTCTGCCGCCAAGCGCTCGCCCAGCGTTTCGCCCGCGATCGTCATGCAGTCGAGGTGGAGCCGGGATTTCAGCTCGCGCAGCACAGCCCCAATGCCGCCGGCGGCAAAAAAATCCTCCATGTAAAACTCTTGCCCTACCGGCTTGACGGCGGCGAGCACGGGCGTCGTGTCGGACAATTCGTTGAGACGGTTGAGATCGAAGCTGTGGCCGAGCCGCCCGGCAATGGCGGCAAGGTGGATCACGCCGTTGGTTGAGCCGCCCAGGGCCAAGAGCACGCGCGCGGCATTCTCGATCGACTTTGCCGTGATGATTTTGTCCGGCGTCAGATCGGAACCGGCAAGCGCCACGGCGCGCGCGCCGGTGGCCTCGGCCGCGCGCAGGCGATCGGCGTGAACCGCGGGGATGGCCGCGGTCCCAGGCAGCGTCATGCCGAGCGCTTCGGCGATCGCCGCCATGGTCGAGGCCGTGCCCATCACCGCACAGGTGCCGGTGGTGGTCACGAGCCGGCCCTCGACCGCCTCGATGCCCTGCTGGTCCAATTGACCGCCACGGTACTGCGTCCAGAACTTGCGGCAATCGGTGCAGGCGCCGACGCGGTCATCCCTGAACCGCGAGGTCATCTGTGGACCGCCGATCAGTTCGATGGCGGGCTTGCCGGCGCTGGCAGCCCCCATCAGTTGCGCCGGCACGGTCTTGTCGCAGCCGCCCATCAGCACCACCGCATCCATCGGTTGGGCGCGGATCATCTCCTCGGTGTCCATCGCCATCAAATTGCGGAATTTCATGGAGTTGGGGGCCAGCGTCGACTCGTGCAGCGAAATGGTGGGAAACTCGAGGGCGAGCCCGCCGGCCGACGCCACCCCGCGTTTGACCGCATCGAGCAGCTCGGGGAAGTGGCGGTGGCAGGGATTGAACTTGGAGTGGGTGAAGGCGATGCCCACCACCGGTCGCTTCAACTCGGCGCTGGAGTAGCCCATCGAGCGCGCAAAGGCCCGGCGCATATAGGCGGAAAAGTCGGCATCGCCGTAGACTTGCAGGTCGCGTAGAAAGCCACGCTCCGTGCGAGGTTCGCCCGATTGTACCATGATCCACCCTCTGGTTCGCCTCGGCCAGCGACCCTAGCACGCAATCCTGATCCCGGCAGCTTGGCTGGCCTGATCCCGGCAGCTTGGCTGGCCTGATCCCGGCAGCTTGGCTGGCAAGCGTGCTATGCATCCGCCGGCCAGGAGCAACCCGTCCGCGGCAGGAATACTGGCGTCTTCCCCGTCGTTCTCGCCGGCGATAGGTGGCGCGTATTCGCCCCAGCTTATCGCCCACGGAGGACCCGATGATGGCAACGCACGCCTGGCCTTGGCGGTCTTGCTGGCCGTTGTCGCGCGTGCCAGCCGCGGCCATGCCGAGGCGCAGCAAAGCACCATGACCTTCTTCGTCACCAGCAGCGGGCCCGGCAGGGGTGCCGACCTCGGCGGCCGCTTGGGCGCCGACGCCCATGCACGGATCGCCAAGATGCGGCGATTTGGGTTGATCCTTGTTTTTGGTGCGCCGCTGCCTTGGCGCGGGAGCGCTGCGCTCCCCACCTCCTCTGTGGGCCTCCTCAGTGGGCCACTCAGGGGGCCGGGGGAGGCAAGCTTGAAACGCGGTGTAGCGGTTGACTAACCGCAGGGCTGCCCCGCGGCTGGTCGTCAATGCGTCGTGGAGAAACGATTATGGCTTTGCGCAAATTCATCATCGAACGCGATATTCCCAAGGTCGGCAGCTTGGAGCGCGAGCAACTGCGCGGCGCTGCAGCCAAGTCCAATCAAGTCTTGCATCAGCTGGCTCCCGACATCCAGTGGGTCGAAAGCTACCTCGCCGACAACAAGACGTTTTGCGTCTACCTCGCCAAGGACGAGGCGATCATTCGCAAGCACGCGGACTTGAGCGGCTTCCCGGCCACCCAGATCACCGAAGTTAAACGGATGATTGATCCGACCACCGAGACCGCCTGAGGGCGGGGCCCGCCCGCGCCTTCGTTCGCAGGGGCGCGGCCAAGCTGCGATAGGGCTTTTTTCTGCTGACCGTGGCGCAAGTTGGGTTGACGGGGGCGCCGGCGTTTGCCACCAGTTGCCGGTGCATGGATCGGAACGACCGGCGGGCGGGCCGAGGGGGTCATGGGTCGCGTTACGCAGTACCGGGTGGCGGCCTTGCTCGCGGTCGCGGTGGCGGTTTTGCTTGCGGCCTGCGCCGCGCAAACGGCACGTCAACCCGTGCCGTCTCAACTGGTGGCGGAAGCGAGCATTCCTGGCCTGGCGCACGCGCGCTTCTGGGGCGACGAGGTGCCCGCCAATATTCTCACCTTCGCCCAGGCGCATATGCCCAATGCCAAAGTGATGGCATCCAAGCTTTCGCGCCAGCGCGGCCGTCCGCTGGTGGAATACCTCGCCATTTCGGGTGGGGCGGGTGATGGCGCCTTCGCCGCCGGACTGCTCGCCGGCTGGTCGAAAAAAGGCGATCGGCCTCAATTCGAGGTCGTCACCGGCGTCAGCGCCGGGGCGCTGACGGCGCCGTTCGCCTATCTCGGGCCCGAATACGACGGCCGGCTACAACAAATCTGGACCAAGTACGAGACCGACGACCTGGCGACGCCACAGGTGCTGGCGGGACTGTTCGGCGCCGACGCTTTCGCCGATTCCTCGGGGCTCGCCAACCTGATTGCCAAGTATGTCGACCGCAAGCTGCTCGACCGCATCGCCGAGGAATATCGCCAGGGTCGCGTGCTCCTGGTTGCCACCACCAATCTCGATGCCCAACGCCCGGTCATCTGGAACATGGGCGAAATCGCCGCCAACCAGCATCCTTATGCCCTCGAGCTCTTCCGTCAGGTGATCCTCGCCTCGGCCTCCGTGCCCGGCGCCTTTCCGCCGGTGCACATCAAAGTGCGCGCAGGAGACAAGGTGCTCGAGGAGATGCACGTCGACGGCGGGCCCACCCGGCAGGTTTTTGTGGCGCCGGCGCAGCTCTCGCTCAAGATTTTCGACCGCCTCTATCCAAGGCCGCCGCTGCGACGCATCTATATTGTCAAGAACGGCAAGCTCACGCCCGAATACGAGGCCGTGGCATCCAACACCCTGGCGATCAGCGCGCGCTCGGTCTTCACGCTGACCAAAAGCCAAAGTATCGGCGACATCAACCGGATCTACGCCATGACGCAGCGCGATGGCGCCGAGTTCCGACTGGCGTCGATCCCCGCCAGCTTCAGCGTGCCCTCCACGCAAATCTTCGATCCAGCTTACATGAAGGCCCTGTTCGCCGAAGGCTACAAGTTGGGTCGCGAAGGCGACCCCTGGATCACAACGCCGCCGGAAGCGAGCGCCACGCTGGCGGCGCGCTAATGCCCCGTGGCGTCAGGACGACCTGACGACCGGCGTGCGGTCGGCACAATGCTCACACTCGATTTCGACGGTCGCGTGCACCACGCCGAAGCGCAGCTTCAAGCGCTGTTTGACCGCCGAGACAATGCGATAGGCCTCCTGTTCATCGCCGATCTTGGCGTGCAGCGTCACCATCGGCCGGGCTTCGGTGAGCGACCAGGCATGGACATGATGGATGTCCTCCACTCCCGGCACATTGGCCTCGAGGTCGCGAGCAAGCGCGCGCACATCCAAGCCCTTCGGCGCCGCCTCGATCAATATGCGACCCGATTCGGCGACCACGCCGTAGGCGCCGCGCAGAATCAGCAAGGCGACCAGGGCGGAGAGCAGCACGTCGATCGGCGTCCAACCGGTCCATAGAATGATAAGGGCCGCGACGATGGCCGCCACCGATCCGGCCATGTCCCCCAGCACGTGGATCATGGCGCCGCGGATATTGAGATTGTTGCGGTCCGCCCCGTGCAAGGCAAGGTAGGCGGCAGCGTTGACGAGGAGACCGAGGCTGGCGACGGCCAGCATCGGTCCGCCCAAGACCGTGACGGGCTCGCGCCAGCGGTGAAATGCCTCCCACAGGACCGCGGCGGCGATGAAAAAGAGGGTGATGCCGTTGGTATAGGCCGCGATCACCTGAAAGCGATGAAAGCCATAGGTGCGTTGCCAGTCGGAGGGCCGCCGAGCCATCCGGAACGCCGCCCAGGCCAGGGCCAGGGACGCCGCATCTGTTAGCATGTGTCCGGCATCCGCCAGCAGGGCCAACGAGCCCGCCAGCAGGCCGCCGGCCACCTCTGCCACCATGAAAGCGGCGGTCAGAACGGCCGCCCAGCCCACCCGCTTCTCGTTGCCGACATGGGTGTGGGCCCCATGCGGGTGGTGCCCAGGCGGGGGGTGCCCAGGCAGGTGGTGGGAGTGCGTATGCCCGGGATCGTGGGCCTGGTGGTGTCGTGTCATGCGCTATCAACCGGTGCTTCGGCGACGCTCACCAGCATATAGGCAACCGGCGAGCCCGTCGCGAGCCCGCCGCCCCCGGGGGGAACTCGGGCCGGCCGGTGCACGCTTGGCCTATCGCCCATAACCTGGCGCGGCAACCTGGCGCGGGAACCTCGGGCGGCAACCTCGGGCGGCAACCGGGCGCGACCTGGCACGAGGTTGTACGGCCCGTTGAGGATCACCGGCGCGCGCGGTTACTCCGTCATGGCCGCATAAACCATGTCGCGCAGCATGATGCGCATGGGCACCCGTTTGGCCGGTGCCTGCATCATGTAGATGACGAACATCTTCTCCTTGGGATCGACCCAGAAATAGGTTCCTGCGGCCCCGCCCCACGTGAAATCCCCGGGCGAACCCGCCAGGGGTGACACACCCGCCTCGCTGCGCACGGAAAATCCGAGGCCGAATTTGTAGCCGGGTCCGACTAGATCATAGGGCCCGCGCTTGATCACATCGCCCATGTGGTCGGAGGTCATGTAGGCCACGGTCTTGGGGCTCAAATAGCGCTTGCCGTCGAGCTCCCCGCCGTTGGCCAGCATTTTGAGGAAGCGCGCGTAGTCCTCGATGGTGGACAGCAGCCCACCGCCACCCGACTCGTATTTGCGCACCTCGCGTGGATCATTGAGCACGGCGCCGGCGCCGATCGTGCGGTCGCCGGCGAAGGCTTCGGCGAGGCGCGGGTACTTGGCGGGATCGGCAAGGTAAAAGCTGGTGTCCGTCATGCCGAGCGGCTCCAACAGCATCTCGCGAAAAGCCTGGGACAAAGGTTTACCCGCCACCACCTCGATGACGCGGCCGAGCACGTCGGTGGCATGGCTGTAGTCCCAGGTCGTGCCCGGCTGGTAGCCCAACGGCAGCTTGGCCAAGCGCTCGACGAATTCGGCGGTGCTGGGATCGCCCGCGTCGAGATTTGCGGCAAGGTAGGCCTTCTTGACGGCGCCTTCGCCGAAGAAGCCATAGGTCAGACCCGAGGTGTGCCGCATCAGGTCCTGGATTGTCATGGGCCGGCGCGGCGCCACCAGGTCGAGGGTTGTGTCGGGCTTTTCCTCGCCCACCTTCACGTCCTTGAATTCGGGTAGGTATTTATGGACCGGATCGGCCAACGCCAGCCGGCCCTGTTCCACGAGCATCATCGCCGCCGTGGTGGTGATCGGCTTCGACATCGAATAGATGCGGAAGATTGCATCCTTCCGCATCGGCGTCTTCTTCTCCGGGTCGAGCGTGCCCAGGGCTTCGAAGTAAACGACCTTGTCGTTGCGGTGGATCATGAGCACCGCACCGGGCATTGTGCCCTTGCCGATCTCGGCCTCAAGCGTCTCCGTCAGCCGCCGCAGGCGATCGGGCGCGAAGCCGACGCTGGCGGGCGCGGCGCTCGCCAACCGGTCCGCCATGGCCGGCTCGGTTGCGAACAAGGCAGCGACGAGTAATAGGCGGGCAGTCTGCGGCATCATGGCGCTTCTCCGGGCGTTGCGGCGTCGGGGCGAGGAACCTGCCATCAAAAGGGGATTGAGATAAAGGCGAAACGCCCGGACGCCTCAGCTCTTGGCCGTGGGTTGGCGCGCAGGCACGACGTCCTTGAAGTCGTCGAAGCCTTTCCAGGCGGGCTCGACGGCCTCGACGCCGGGCTGGGGGATGTAGGGCGATGCCTCGAGCAGCTGCAGCTTTGGAATGTAGCGCGGACAATTGGGGAAAATGGCGCGCGCTTTCACGCGCACCATCAGCTGAGCGCCGACGGTGGCGGCGAGCAGCGCATCATCGCGCGAAAGTCGCGCCTCACCATTGACGCGCAGGCGGCGGCCGCTGCCGTGCATGTCGATGAACAGGAGGCCGACGCTGGGATTGACGAGGACATTGCCGAGAGACTTGAACATGCCGTTGCCGTCGTAATCGGGAAACGCCAGCTCGTCGGCAGCCGTGACCCGCACAAAGCCTGGGGGACCGCCTTTGAACGAGCAATCGGGCCGGCCGGCCGCATCGGCCGTGGCGATGAAGAAATATATCGCGCCCTCAAGCAACGTGCGATCCTGGGCGGTAAAGCTGGTGCGTGTCAGCTTGGCTTCCAGCCGGTCCGCAATGGGACGGCTCTGGAAGCTGTCTTGCAGGCGGCGATTGCCGTCGTGGTAGATGATGCTCTCGGTCATGTCAGATCTCGTCTCGAGCCGGCGCCAAGGTCCCGGCAAGCCCACGCCGGGCCACCCCCCGCGACCGGCGGTCACAGCCCACCCAAGCGCCGAACCTTAAAGCAACGGCTAGTGGGGCGCACCCAACGCTTGCCCGACCTCGCCTTTGTAGGGTAGGCAATGACGTGGCATACTGTATGCCGCGGACGCCGCCAGCAAGGCACAAGAAAGTGCGGGCGTTCGCGCAGGGAGATAGCGCAGGGTGAGTAACGAGGTTGTGTCGCGCCTCGGCAGTCGGAGCATTACCCAGGCAGCGGCCACGCCGGTAGCTGCCGGCACTGCGTTGCCCCTTCTCGAGATTGAGGACCTCAACGTTCAGTTCGTCACCTCGCACGGCACCGTGCGGGCCGTGGAGGACGTGAGCTACGCCGTTCGTCCGGGCGAGATGGTGGCCATTGTCGGTGAATCGGGTTCGGGCAAATCGGTCTCCGCGCTGGCGGTCATGCGCCTGTTGCCGCCCGGTACGGCGCGCATCACCAAAGGCTCGGTACGCTTCGATGGGCGCGAATTGCTCACCTTGTCGGACGAGCAGATGCGGCGAATTCGCGGACGCGACATCGCCATGATTTTCCAGGAGCCGATGACATCGCTCAACCCGGTCCTCAAGATCGGGCTGCAGATCATGGAACCGCTCACCATCCATTTGCAGATGGACGGCGCGGCCGCGCGGGCGCGCGCCATCGAGCTCCTCAACCTGGTGGGCATCACCGACCCGGAAAGCCGGCTCAACCAGTATCCGCATCAGCTTTCCGGTGGCATGCGCCAGCGCGTGATGATTGCCATCGGCCTTGCCTGCAATCCCAAACTCCTGATCGCCGACGAACCAACCACCGCCTTGGACGTGACGATCCAGGCGCAGATCCTTGAATTGATGAAGGATCTGTCGAAGCGGCTGGGCATCTCGGTCATTCTCATCACCCACAATCTCGGCATCGTCGCGCGCTATGCCGATCGCGTCAACGTCATGTATGCGGCGCGCATCGTCGAAAGCGGCACGGCGGAGCGGGTGTTTTCGCGACCGTTGCACCCTTACGCGCGCGGTCTGTTGACGGCGGTGCCGAGGCTCGATCGCGGCCGCAGCGCCAAGCTAGCCACCATCGATGGTGCGCCGCCCAATCTGCTGGCGCCGCCCTCGGGCTGCCGCTTCCGCCCGCGCTGCCGATTTGCCATCGACAAATGCCAGGAGGTGCCGCCACTGGAGGCGGCTGAAAACGGTCACCTCGTCGCCTGTCATCGCTTTGGCGAGATCGAAGCCCTCGATCCGATCGGGCCGCGCGGCGATAGCATTCAGCGCATATCGCACGAGGCATCGGACACGGATGCGATCCTCAGCATCAAGAATGCGCGCAAATTCTTCCCCGTGCGCGCCGGCTTCCTGCAGCGCTCCCGGCTCGTGCGCGCCGTCAACGATGTGACGCTCGACATCAAGCGCGGCGAGACCTTGGGCCTGGTGGGCGAGTCGGGATGCGGAAAATCGACGCTGGGCCGCCTGGTGCTGCGGCTCGACGAGCCGACCGGCGGCGCCATCAACTTTGAAGGCGTCGATCTTGCCGGCTTGAAGCGGGGCGACATGATCGCCGTGCGCAAGAAGATGCAGGTCATCTTCCAGGACCCCTACTCCTCGCTCAATCCGCGCATGACGGTGGGTCAGATCGTCGCCGAGCCGATGCGCGTGCACAATATTTTGCCCAGGCCGCAGATCGAACCCCGGGTGGCGGAGCTGCTGCAGCTGGTGGGGCTATTCCCCTATATGGCCCTGCGTTATCCGCATGAATTATCGGGCGGCCAGCGCCAGCGCGTGGGCATCGCCAGGGCGCTTGCCGTCAACCCCGAAGTGATCGTCTGCGACGAGGCGGTCTCGGCGCTCGATGTCTCGATTCAGGGTCAGGTCATCAATCTGCTGGAGGAGCTGCAGCAGAAGTTGGGCTTGACATACCTGTTCATTGCGCATGATCTGGCGGTGGTGCGGCACATCTCATCGAAGGTGGCCGTGATGTACCTGGGGCGCATCGTGGAGTACGCGGCAGCCGACGAGCTGTTCGCCAACCCCAAGCATCCCTATACCAAGGCGCTGCTGGCCGCGGCGCCCATTCCCGACCCGGTCATCGAGCGCGCGCGACCGCGTTCGATCATCAAGGGCGAGCTGCCTAGCCCACTCAACCCGCCCGCGGGCTGCGTTTTCAACCCGCGCTGCCCCTTGATGACCGCCGAATGCAAGCAAGCCGTACCTGCGACGCGGGAGCTCGGCCCAGGCCATTTTGTCGCCTGCATTCACGCGTGATCATTTTCACGACCTGTCACGATTTGACAACGGAGGAATAGAGGCAATGAAGCGAACCGTTCTCGGCATGGCCGCGGCAGCGACCCTCGCGTTGGCGATGGGCGGCGGCCTTGCTCAAGCGCAAACGCCAAAAAAGGGCGGCACGCTCAATTTCAGCGTCGTTGCCGAGCCCCCGAACTACGACTGCCACGGCAGCACGACGTTTGCGCTGATCCACCCGATCGCCCCGCACTATTCGCTGCTCGTCAAGTTCGACGGCAAGGACTACCCCAAGGTGGTTCCCGACCTCGCCGAGAGCTGGTCGGTGGCGCCCGATGGCATGAGCTACACCTTCAAGCTGCGCCGAGGGGTGAAGTTCCACGACGGCAGCCCGCTGGCCGCGGAGGACATCAAGGCCAGCTACGACCGCATCATCAGTCCGCCGCAGGGTGTGGTGTCGATCCGCAAGGCCTACTACTCGGATCTCGAAGTTTCGGCGCCCGATCCCGCCACCGTGATCTTCAAGCTCAAGAACCCGATGGCCGGCGTGCTCGAGGCCCTCGCCTCACCCTACAACTGCATCTACAGCGCCGCCAAACTCAAACAGAACCCGCGCTACCCGGAGACCGAGATCATGGGCTCGGGTCCCTTCACGTTCGTCGAGCACGTCAAGGGCACAAGTTGGTCTGGCAAGCGCTTTGATGACTATTACGACAAGGGTAAGCCCTACCTCGACGGCTACAAGGCGTTCTTCGTGAAATCGAACGGCGTTGTTCCCGGCATTATCGGCGGCCAGTTCGATGCAGAATTCCGTGGCCGCAATCCGCAGGAGAAGGCCCAGCTGCTCGACAAAATGAAGGACAATCTCAGTGTGTTCGAGGGCACCTGGGTCAACAACTTGATGATCGTCTTCAACACGACGCGCAAGCCCTTCGACGACGTGCGGGTGCGCCAGGCCTTGAGCATGGCGATCGACCGCTGGGGCGGCTCGGAAGCGCTGTCCAAGATCTCGATTTTGAAGTTCGTGGGCGGCGTGATGCGACCGGGTTATGCCATGTCGCTGCCGGAGGCGGAGCTGGTCAAGATGCCCGGCTATGCCAAGGACATCAACAAGTCGCGTGAGGCCGCGAAAAAGCTGCTCGAACAGGCCGGGGTCAAGGACCTGAAATTCAAGCTGCTCAACCGCAACGTGGCCGAGCCCTACACGCCGGCGGCGATCTATGCGGTCGACCAGTGGCGCCGCGTTGGCGTGACGGTAGAGCACGAGCAGCTCGAAACCAAGCTCTACCAGGATCGGGTGGCGGCCGGCGACTTCGACGTGGCCATCGAATTCCAGGCCGATTTCATGGACGACCCGACGGCACAGTTTTCCAAGTTCCTGACCAAGAAGCTGTCGCCGGCGGGCTACTCCGGTCACACCGACACCAAGATCGACGACATGTACGAAAAGCAGCGCCGCACCATCGATGTGGCCGAGCGCACCAAAATCGTGCGCGAAATGGAGCGCTACTCCCTGACGCAGGCCTACAACGTGCCCCTGCTGTGGTGGCAGCGGATCATTGTCATCAACAAGAAGATCCACGGCTGGTATATGACCCCCAGCCACTATCTCTGGCAGGACCTTTCCACGGTCTGGCTCGATCCGCAGTGACTTCATTGCGCCGGCGGCGCATAATGCCGCCGCCGGCATCGTCGAACGGCCGCCGTCCATGTTCTGGTACCTGCTACGCCGATTGATTTTGGTGATCCCGACCCTGGTCGGGGTCGCCATTGCCGTGTTTTTCCTCATTCGTGTTATGCCTGGCGACGTCGTCGTCGTGAAGCTCAGGGCCGATGGGGCGGCGGTGTCGGAAGAAACCATCGAGGCCGAGCGCAAACGGCTGGGGCTCGACAAGCCGCTCTACCAGCAGTTTGCCGACTACATGGTCGGCCTGACCCGCCTCGATCTCGGCAAGTCCCTGTGGACTGGGGAATCCGTGGGCAAGGAGATCGCGCTGCGGGCGCCGGTGTCCTTTCAGATCGCCATTATGGCCGGGCTGATCGCTATCCTGATCGCCATCCCCTTGGGCACCTTGTCGGCACTCTATCGCGATAGTTGGATCGACCACACGGTGCGCGTGGTGGCGGTATCGGGCCTGGCGATCCCGTCGTTCTGGCTCGGCATGCTGATCATTCTCGCCCTGTTGTCCTTGTTCAATTGGCTGCCCAAGATCGGCTACGTGCCGCTCTGGGAAGACCCGATCACCAACCTGTCGGTCACGATCTGGCCCGCCGCATCGGTCGGCTACCGCTATGCCGCCGTGGCCACACGCATGATGCGTTCCTCGCTGCTTGAGGTCATGCGCGAAGACTATATCCGCACCGCCAAGGCCAAAGGCGTGTGGACCCGGCTCATTATGCGGCGCCACGCGTTGCGCAACGCGCTGTTGCCCGTCGTCACCGTGATCGGCCTCGAGTTCGCCTTCCTGATCGGCGGTTTGGTGGTCACCGAGCAGGTGTTCAACATCAATGGCATCGGTAAATTGTTCGTCGATGCGACCGCACGCGGCGACTTTAACCTCATCCAAGGTCTTGTGCTGTTTATCGCGACCTGCTTCATCCTCATCAATCTGGCGGTCGACCTGCTTTACGGTTGGCTCGACCCGCGCATTCGGCTGAACTGAGGGACAGCTTGCCATGGCCACGATCGCCACCACCGCCGCGGTCGATACTCTGCCCAAGCGACCCAACGCGCTCTGGCAGTTCATCAAGGCCCAGCCCTTCGGCATGGCCGGCCTGGTCATCATCCTCGTCTACGTCGTGTTCGCATTCGGCGCGGCCTGGATCTCCCCCTACAATCCGGAGGAGATCGATTTTACCGCCATGCTGAGCCAACCCAGCGCCGTGCACTGGTTCGGCACCGACCAGTATGGCCGCGACGTGTTTTCCCGCATCGTCTACGGCTCGCGCACGGCCCTGGCGGTCGGAATTTTGTCGGCCGTCATCGGCTGCACGGTGGGGGCGCTGATCGGCGCCGCGTCCGGCTACTTCAGCGGGCGCATCGATACCGCGATCCAGCGCGTGGTCGACATCATGCTGTCGTTCCCGATCATCGTGCTGGCCATGGTGGTGGTCGCCGTGCTCGGCAAGCGCACGGCCTTCGGCGTCGACTTTAACCTGATCGCAGCCATCGCGCTGCCGATCGTGCCGCGCATGGCGCGGGTGTCGCGGGCATCGACCCTCTCGATCGTTGCCATGCCATTCATCGATGCGGCGCGGGCGGCGGGTTTCGGCCACAGCCGCATCATTCTGCGTCACATCGTTCCCAATATCGTGGCGCCCTACCTCATCATGGTGTCGGCCTCGATGGCGCAGGCCATCCTATTGGAGGCAAGCCTCTCGTTCCTTGGGCTCGGCGTGACCGAGCCGACGCCGGCTTGGGGGCTGATGCTGTCAGGCACCTCGGCTGATTTCTACCAGACCGCGCCGTGGATGATCCTGTTCCCGGGCGTGGCCATAACGTTCGCCGTGTTCGCCTTCAACCTGTTCGGCGATTCCTTGCGCGATTGGCTCGATCCCAAGCTGAAAAGCTGAGCCCGGAACGATCCGCCGCGGCGCTGCTGAGCCCGTGGCGGACGCGCCCGGACGCCCTCAAGGTTTTGCTCCGCCAGGTGCCGGCCGTCAAAACTGGAGCGTCTTTTTCACCTCGTAGACCTCCATGATGCGCGCGCCGCGGTGCGGGCCATCGCACACGAACTGCCAGCGCCCGTCCGAGTAGGTGTCGCAGAGCTTCACCCCCTTGATCAGCACCCAGTGGCCCTCTTTGCCCTTGTGGATGGCAAGGATGTAGTGGGCCCAGGCGTTGCGCGGCTTTTGCATCCAGCTCCACAGCGTGGGCCGCTCCTTGCGCGGGCGATTGAGGAAGGCTGCTATGAGTTGCATGCCATAGCCGAAATGCGCCAGCGCCGCCGCGACCTCCTCGGCATGCGTGCCTTTGACCACCGGTCGCTGCCAATCCGTAAGATTGCGGAAACGGCGGATTTCGTCTTCGACCTTGCCGATCGAGTAACCCGTAAGGGCGCTGAGCACGACCGGACCGCAAAAGGCGATGCGTCCGGTATCGTTGATGGCCTCATTGAGGCCCGAGGTGAGACGGGCGGGCTCGTCCAAAAAGCCTGGCATCGAATAGGGTCCTGGCCGCGTAACGGCAATGGTTAAGCGAATCTTTCCATGCCCGGGTTAACGAAACGTTGCCGGGGCAGACGCCGCCATGCCGCCGAACGCAGCGCAAGGCGCCATGCAAGGATCGACAACGCCCCCCTGGACGCGGGCGCCCCCATGCCGCTCGCGCCCGCCCCGCCTCGGCCTGCGTGGCGCGGGCGGGCCTGCGCCCTAGCGAGGCCCGCCGCCATGGTTTGCGGCCCGCCGCCGATCCCCTGCGCCGATGCGGCCCCGCGCCCCCGTGTCGCGCCGCCTACTGCAAAGGCGAGTGGGGGGCCGGCAGCAGGACGGTTGAGTGCATCTCCTCGAGCAGCGGCGCGCTCTTGCCGAGGAAGGCCTGCCAGCCTGGGTCCTTCACGGCCGCACCGCGGGCGGCGGCGCGGGCATTGAGATCGCCATAGGCCCAGAGGTGGCACACTTCATTGGGCTGACCTGCCTCCGTCTGCCACAGGCCGACGATCTTGGAGTATTTTTCGCGGTGTTCGAGGGCCGCGGTGAACAGATCGAGCCATTGCTTGGCGGCGCCGGGCTTGGCGCGGTAGTTGCGCAGCTCGTAGAGGTTCGGCTTGCTCGCCGGCGCCAGCGGCGGCTTGATGGCGTTGAGCAAACGGATGTCCTGGCGCACCAGGTTCGGGCGGATCAGGGGGATATACTCGCCGTTCCAGCGAGCATTCTTGCCGAGTTCGGCGCGCAGGCGCGCCCGCTCGTTGAGATCGCTGTAACTCCAAAGATGCATGACCTGGTTGAGCGGGCCGATTTCCGTCATCCAGTAGCCTTCGAGCTTGCCGTAATCGTCCCCGCGGATCTCGCGGGAAACGGTGGATGCCGCCTTGACCACATCCCCAAGCGTTCCCGCTTTCAAGGTGTAGGTTCTCAGTTCATAAATCATCTGGGTCTTCCTCCCGGCGCGCCGGCGATGCAATGTGCAGCCAACAGTGGCGTTGGACGGGACCCAAGGTAACCTTGGCTTGGCAGGACGACAACAAAGGCGTGAAGCATGATCGCAACGGCCAAGCCGGTGGCCGCCAACCGATGGCGGGAGAGCTACGGGCGCTACTTTGAGGACTTCGCCGTCGGTGAGATCTACGAACACCGACCCGGACGCACCATCAGCGAGGCCGACAATACCTGGTTTACGCTGCTCACTATGAACCAGCATCCCCTGCACTTCGACGCCAATTACGCGGCCAAGTCGGAATTCGGCGCACGGCTGGTGAACAGCTGTCTCACCCTGTCGATCGTGGTCGGCATGAGCGTCAGCGACGTCAGCCAGAAGGCCGTCGCCAATTTGGGCTGGACGGATATCAAACTGACGGCGCCGGTTTTCATCGGCGACACGCTCTACGCGGAAACCGAGGTGCTTGCCAAGCGCTCATCGGCAAGCCGTCCGACGCAAGGCATCGTCGAGGTGCGCACGACCGGCAAGAAGGCCGACGGCACCGTGTTCATGACCTTCAGCCGCACCGTGCTGGTGCCCAAGCGCGGCCAGGCCAGCGACGACCGCGAGGACTAGGCCGGCGCAGGCGGCCTCAGCCCCGATCGGTGCCATCGCCCGCCTCTGCCTGCGCCAGCTTGGCGCGCCAGTCGCGGCGTTTCAGCAGCAACGACAGGGCGGACAGGCTGAGCAGCAGGGCGCAGACGATGAGCAGCGCCTGGGCGATCGGCCGCTCCACGAAGATCTGCCAGTTGCCGTTCGACATGATCAGGGACTGCCGCAAGCTGAGTTCGAATATCGGTGCGATCACGAGCCCCAGCACCAGCGGTGCTGGGTCGAAGTCAAACTTGCGTAACAGGTAGCCGACCACACCCATGAGCAGCATGATCCAGACGTCGACGATCGAGTGGTTCACCTCATAGACGCCAATGATGCAGAACATGATGATGAGCGGGTAAAGATAGGCGTAGGGGATGCGCAACACGGTCACGAACACACCAACCAGGGGCAGATTGAGGGCAAGCAGCATTAGATTGCCGACATACATGGAGGCGATGAAGCCCCAAAACACTTGCGGGTGCTCAGTGACGAGCATGGGACCGGGTGGCACGCCGTGGATCAGCAGGGCCGCCATCAGCACCGCCGTCACCGGTCCGGTGGGCAGACCGAGCGCCAACATCGGTACGAATGCGCCGGTCGATGCCGCGTTGTTTGCCGATTCCGGGCCGGCGACGCCGGCCACGGCCCCCTTGCCAAATTCCTCGGGCGTCTTGGAGATCCGCTTTTCCACGGCGTAGGACAGGAAGCTCGCAATAATGTGGGCGGAGCCCGGGACGATGCCGACCAGAAAGCCCAACACCGATCCGCGCGCGATCGGCAGCACCGATTGGCGCCACTCGGTGCGATTGGGCAGGAGCTCGGCAAGCCGTGGCGGCATCACCTTTTCGGTTACCGTCTTGCTCGGCGTCGACAGTATTTCGCCCAAACCGAACAGACCGACGGCGACCGGGACGATACCGATGCCATCACCCAGTTCCTTGATATCGAAGCTGTAGCGAAAGTGTCCGGTCATCACATCGATGCCGATGCAGCCGAGCAGCAGGCCCAGGGCGGCCATCAGCAGCGTGCGCGGCAAGCCGGTGGAGGACATGTAGGCGAGGAATACAAGCCCGAGCACGAGCAGGGCGGTGTACTCCGGCGGCCCGAAAGCCAGGGCGAATTTGGCGATTGGCGGTGCAACGACCGTCAACAGGATCACGCCCATCGTCCCGGCGACAAAGGAGCCCACCGCGGCAATGGTCAGCGCCGCCCCCGCCCGCCCGCGCTTGGCCATGGCATAGCCGTCGACGCAGGTCATCACGGATGACGCCTCGCCCGGAATGCGCATCAGGATCGACGTGGTCGAGCCCCCGTACTGGGAGCCATAGTAGATGCCCGCCAGCATGATGATGGCCTTGGTGGCGTCGAGACCAAAGGTGACGGGCAACAGAATGGAGATGCCGGCCAGCGGGCCGATGCCCGGCAAAACGCCTACCAGCGTGCCCACCAAACAGCCGAGGAAGGCATAAAACAGCACGTCGGGCCGAAAGGCTACCGAGAAGCCCAGAGCCAGGCTGTCGAGGGTTGCTTCCATCGGTTAGTGCCAGAAGCCGCGCGGTAGCGGCGCATTGAGCAGCGTGCCAAACACCAGGTAGGCCAATAAGGTCGCGCCGCCGCTGAAGGCCAGCGCCTGCATGAACGGCTTGCGCTCTACCACGAAGGTAAGAACAAACAGCAACAGGGCGATGCTGGCGATAAAGCCAAGCGGAATATAAAGGGCGACCGCCACCGCGGTGACGCCAACCACGCGCCAGGCATGCGCGGCATCCGTCCAAACGATGGCACCAATCGGCGGGCTGGCGCCGGCGCCGAGCAACAGCAGCACCGCAAAGGCCAGCATCAGCGCGATCACCACGGTCGGCAACATGCCGGCGCCGGGGGAGGCAAGTGTGCCGAACGGCAAATCCGTGCTTGCCGCCAACACCAGCACGCCGGCGAGGAGTATCACCGCGCCGGCAACATGGTCCCTGCGCACCTGCATGCGCCTCCTCGTCGCTTTAACGTGCCGATCCCGTCGCCGTTAAACTTTGCCGATCGACCGCACCGCGTCTTCGACCCGCCTGGCGTCCTCATCCCAGAACTTTGCGAACTCCGGCTGGTCTTGGTAGGCCAGCACGTCGCCGATGTTGTCGATCGCCTTGGCAAATTGCTCGGTGGCCGCCGCCTTCTTGGCCTCTTCGCGCAGCTTGGCGATGATCGCATCGGGCGTGCCCTTGGGGGCAAACAGGCCGACCCAGAGGGAGAACTCGACGTCAAACCCCAGTTCCCTGAGGCTCGGCACCTGCGGTAGCGATTGCACGCGCTTGCCCGAGAAGCAGGCCAATGCGCGCGCCTTGCCGGCCTTGATGTGGGCATTGGCGGCGGCCACCGAGGAGACGAGCACTTGCGCGTTGTTGCCTAACAGGGCGGTCAGCGCCGGGCCGCCACCGTTGGTCGGCAGGTGCCGCATTTCAATGCCGGCCGCCTTGGCAAACAGCGCGGTTGGCAAATGCAGGGCACCATAGAGCCCCGACGAGCTGAAGATGATCTGGTTCGGCCGGTTCTTGGCGTCATCAACCAATTCCTGCAAACTCTTATAGGGCGTTTGCTCATTGACCAGGAGCACCATGGGCCCCTCGGTGAAGCGCGCGATGGGGACGAAGTCGGCGCGCGTGAACTTGGGCTGCCGACCAAACACCTTGTCCACCTCGGCGAACCCGGAAATCGAAACGATATGCACGAGCAGCGTGTAGCCATCAGGGGCCGCACTGGCGGCAAACTGGGCGCCGACCTGGCCGGCGGCGCCGGCCTTGGTCTCGATCACTACCGGCTGCTTGAGGATCGGCTCCAGGACGGCTGCAAACGGTCGCGCCACCACGTCGGCGGCGCCGCCCGGGGGAAAGGGATTGATGATCGTGATGGGCCGGGTCGGGTAAGTCTCTTGCGCACCGGCAGCGCGCGCCGCGAGGGCCGCAGCCGCCCCGCCAGCAATGAACCTGCGCCTGTGCATGCGTCCTCCCTAAGATCTTGGCCGTTGCTTTACCGGTTGACCGCCAAGGTCTCCCCGGCGGCAGCGCGACACGGGGGATGCTACTGATGCCAACAAAGGCTGGTCAAGGACGGCAAACGCGCGCGCGCCGGCCCGCCGCGCGCGCACGGCGCCCAGCAACCCTTTCCTGTCGGCAAAATCGCGGGGGCGGGGGCCGCGGCGAGCAGCCGACGGCAAGACGGCCCCGCATTGCCGCCAAGGGCGTCAGGCTCCCCTGTTGCCGATTGGGCTCGCACGGCCGCTGCGGCGCCCTAGACAAGCACGGCGCGCAGCGGCTAACTCGCCATGGGCCACGGAGGAGGCGATGAAGCAAATCGAAGTAGCCGTGATCGGCACGGGGTGGTGCGGCGGCATCCGCGCCGAGACCTTGGCGCGCTCGGCGTTGGTCGACAAGCTGCACGTGTGTGAGATCCGGCCCGACCGTCTGGCCGAGATTGCAAAGCTCACCAACGCGGCCAGCGCCACGCTCGACTACCGCGACATTATTGCCAATCCCAGCATCGAGGCGGTCTACATCTCGACCACGCCGGAGGCAACGCACTATCCGATCGCGCGCGACTGCCTGCGGTCCGGCAAGCACGTCTTACTGGAGAAACCCATCGCGCTCACCCTCTACGAAGCCGACGAGCTAATCCAGTTGGCCCGGCGCGGCAATCTCAAATTCACCATCGGCTACTCGCAACGCTTTAATAGCAAGATCGCCTACGCCAAGAAGAAGCTCGCCGACGCAACGCTGGGCCAACCGGTGAGCGTCATGGTCAGCCGGCATCTCTCCCGCAGCCTCGGCAAGAAGATCGCCTCGCGCGTGCGGCTATCGCCGGCGGCGATGGAATCCACTCACGACCTCGACTTTGTCTTCTGGCTGCTGGAGCCGGCCAAGCCGGTCCGCGTCTATTCGCAGGGAGCCTACGGCTACATGCAGCCGATCAACGGCTCCTACGACATCATGTGGACGACGGTGACGATGGACAACGGCGTACTGGTGGCGATCGGTGGCGGCTGGAACCTACCCCCGGGCTATCCCAACTACTGCGCCACCTGGATCGAGATTACCGGCACGGAAGGTTCGCTGTTCCTCGACGATACGCAGCGCGACAACTGGCTGGCAACGGTGGCGCACGGTACACAGTTTCCCATGTCAACCATGCCCGGCGAGCAGGTCGACCATGTCTTTGCCGGACAGATGGGACCCGAAACGCTGCATTTTCTCGAATCGATCCTGCTCGAGAGGCCGGTGATGGTCACCCCCGAAAGCGCCCGCACGGTGATGGAGGTCTACTGCGCCGCCGATCTTTCGGCCCAGCGCAACGAACCGATCGAGCTGCCGCTCTCCAACGAGGCGCTGGCGGGCATTGCCGATCTGGCGGAAGCCAGACGCTAAGGCGCGAGCGGTCGCAACACGTTCGCCCGATCCCCTCGTCAAGTCACCCCTCGTCAAGTCAACCCCCCGTCAAGTCAACAGCTCACCACCTCAGCACCGCTTCAACACTCTCTTCAGCGAGCACGCAGCATGGATGACGCCAAAGCACGCATAGGCGCGGCGCTCGAGCACCGGTTCGGCGCGCCCGTTACTCCGCTCGGCGACCCCGACGGGCCTCAGCCATGGCCGCAGACCTGGCAGGATCTGGCGACGCGTGGCTCCTGCCGCTCCTTCACCGACCGCAAGGTGGCGCCCGAGCTGATCGAAATCCTTTGCGCCCTCGCCCTTTCCTCGCCCAGCAAGAGCGACCTGCAGCAGCGCGACATCATCATCGTCGAGGACCGGCAAATACGGCATGCCCTCGACCAACTGCTGGCGACGGGAAGCCTCGCCCAGACCTGGATTCCCGCTGCCCCGGCGCTCCTCGTCTTCTGCGCCAACAACCGCCGGCAACGCCAGCTGCATGCCTGGCGTGGCCAGCCCTTCGCCAACGATCATCTGGATGTCTTCTTCAATGCCGCGCTCGACGCCGGCATCGCGCTTTCTGCGTTCGCCATCGCCGCCGAAGCGGCGGGGCTCGGCTGTGCCCCCATCAGCGCCATCCGCAATCACGCCCAACAGGTGTCGGACCTGCTGGGCTTGCCCGACCATGTGTTCCCGGTCGCGGGCCTGGGGCTCGGCTGGCCAAGCCGCGACGCCCGCATCAGCCTGCGCCTGCCGCTGGCGCGCACGGTCCATCGCAACCGCTTCGATGAAGCCGGCATCCAGGAGGCCGTCGAAGCCTACGATTGTCGCCGCCACGCCGCACAACCCATCAGGACCCAGCGGAGCGTGGAAAGGTTCGGCGCAGCGCTATTCTACGGCTGGTCGGAAGACAAGGTGCGCCAGTATGCTACTCCCGAGCGAGCAGACTGGGGCGCATTCGTGCGCAGGAAGGGTTTCCGGCTGGACTGATTGAGCCACGCACTGCCGGCGGCCCCCTGAGCCCGCTTGCCGGCGCCCGCGGCAGGCAAGGACCGCGCGTTTGAAGGATTTAAGGCATGCAAGGCGAAGCGAGGCTTTCCAATCCCACAATTCTCAGAGACCTAGTGGCTGCCCCGAGGGCCTGGCACGGTCCCGATCTCGTCGCGGACGACTTTAAGGTTGTGCTCCCCGCCGACTGCATGGCCGAACTCGAGGCCATCGTCGCCGAGCAGAAGAAAGCCCCGGTGCCGACGCTGGTGCTGCAGCCGGAGCATTTCCGCATGGACGCCTGCCGCAGCGTGCTCGCGGCCGCACGCGACCGCCTCGATAGCGGCCTCGGGTTCGTTATTTTGGATCGCCTCCCGGTCGAACGCTGGAGCAAGCAGGACGTGATCGACGTCTATTGGCTGCTCGCTAGCCTGCTCGAGGTCCCCGTCGCCCAGGAATGGAAGGGCACGATGATCTACGACGTGCGCTGGGACGGGCAAGGCTACAGCGCCGATACGCGGGCAGCACTGACGCCCGAGGGCCTCGATATGCATAATGACAGCTCGATGGGCGAGGCACCGGCGAACTACATCAGTTTGCTGTGCTTGCAGACAGCCAAACAAGGCGGCATGAGCTCGTTAGCGAGTGCTTACGCCGCCCACAATTATTTCCTGAGCAATTACCCGCACCTGCTGGAGCGGCTCTATCAACCCTTCTATCGCGACAAGCAGGAATACCAGGCGCCCGACGCCAGCAACTGGTATCCGATCTTCGCCGCCGAGACGGGTGGCCTCAGGATCCGTTTCAACGTGCGCGTCATCCGACGCGGCTACCAGAAGACCGGTCTTGTACTCGACCAGGCGGGCCTTGCAGCGGTCGAACTGTTGAACAATTTCCTGACCGATCCGGCGCATCGACATGACTTCTGGATAGAACCTGGCCAAATCCAAATCCTGAACAATCGCAGCATCGTGCACGGCCGCACGCCCTACGAGGATTTCACCGAGCCGGAGAAGCGTCGCCACCTCGTGCGCCTGTGGTTGCGCGCCGGCGACCGGCGGCAGTTCCGAGGCTAGGGCCGGCCAATGCGGATCATCGACGCGCAGATCCATCTATGGCGCCAGGGCGTCGTGGTGCCACCACATCGCACGCAGCCCTATACGCTCGATGCGGCCTTGGCGGACATGGCTGCGGCCGGCGTTGCCGGCGCGATCTTGCATCCGCCGAGTTGGGATCCCGCAGCCAACGCCCAGGCGGTCGAGGCCGCGCGCCTTCATCCCGACCGGTTCGCCATCCTCGGCCGCATTCCGCTCGATCGCCCCGACCAGCGCGGCGAGATCGAGACTTGGCGCCAGCAGCCCGGCATGCTGGGACTGCGCTATACCTTCCTGCAGCCGCACATGAAATCCTGGCCCACGGACGGCACGATGGACTGGCTGTGGCCGGCGGCGGAGCGCCTTGGCCTGCCGATCGCCCTGCTCGCGGGGGAGTTCTTGCCCGTGCTGGGTCAAATCGCTGGCCGGCACCCGGGCTTGCGTCTTGTGATCGATCATTTCGGCGTGGCGCGCGGCAATAAGGATGCCGCGGCCTTCGTCACCATGCCCCAGGTCGTAGCCTTGGCCAAATACCCCAACATCGCCGTCAAGCTGACCGGGGGGCCGCAGTACGTGACCGACGGCTATCCCTTCAAAAGCCTCACACAGCACTATCGCGCGGTCTATGACGCCTTCGGGCCGAAGCGCATGTTCTGGGGTACCGACATCACGCGCATGCCCTGTAGCTGGCGGGAATGCATCACGCATTTCACCGAACATCAGCCCTGGCTACCCGCCGCCGATCTCGAACTCATCATGGGCCGGGCGATTGTAGACTGGCTCGGCTGGAAACCGGCCTGGGCCGATTAAGCCAGCTGCCTCCTTGCCTTCGGCACAAGTTGTCAGCAAGGTAGGTGTCGGGGGTGTCGCGCGCGACGTGAGTGGAGGAGGTTGATCCATGGGTTGCAGGCTTTGGCCGAATGCGCTGCTGCTCGTTGCGCTGGCACTGACGGCCGGCACGGCACGAGCCGAGGTCAACGAAATCAAGATCACCAAGCAGCCGGGCTTGCTGTTTACGCCCATGCTGCTGATGGAGCAGCACAAGCTCGTGGAAAAGCACGCCAGTCAGGCTGGCCTTCCCGAGCTCAAGGCCTCCTGGGTGACGATCATGAGCGGGGGTGCCAACAACGACGCCCTGTTGTCCGGGAGCGTGCACATTACCACCAGCGGCGTCACCAACATGCTCTTGCTTTGGGGCAAGACGAACGGCGACGTCAAAGCCATCACTGGTGTCAGCGGCCTGCCCTTCAAGCTGGTCACGCGCAACCCAAATATCAAAACCATCAAGGACTATACGCCATCGGATCGGATCGCCGTCCCGACGGTGCGCCAGTCGATCCAGGCCATCACCCTCGGGATCGCCCTACAAAAGGCCTACGCTGACGACAAGGCCAACGAGAAGCTGCTCTCCAATCAGGTAACGATGGGCCATCCCGACGCGCTAACAGCGTTACTCAATCCTCAGCATGAAGTGGCGAGCCATTTTGCTTCCTCGCCGTTTCAAGAAATCGCCCTCAGGAACCCGGGCATTCATGTCGTGCTCGAATCGCGCGACGCGCTGGGCGGGGATTGTCACGTGGCACTGGCCTACGCCACCACCAAATTCTATGAGGAGAACCCAAAAACGGTGCGCGTCTTTCTCGCCGCCTACGAAGAGGCGGTCGGCATGATCAAGAACGACCCCAAAGGGTCGGCCCAAACCTATCTGGCCATGGTCAAGGAACGCGCCACGGCCGAGGAAGTCGAGCAGCTCTTGCAGCAGCCCGGCGCGATTTTCCAAGCCGCACCGGTGCGCACCATGGTCTACGCCGAGTACATGGCAAAGGCGGGCTTCATCAAGCCGATGCCGAAGAGCTGGAAGGACTACTTCTTTGCCCTGCTGCATGATCGGGAGGGCAGCTAGCCCACACTCGCGTTGGCGCGGGGTCGTGGCCGGCACCTCCCGCCCGGGGCCGTGACCTGCCTAGGGTCAGGACCTATTAAAGCTCGGGATCACGCGATAACCGCCTCGAGCCCAGAGCCGACGTTTATCAGCCGGTCGGTGGCTTGCCAGTGAAAACCGCCAATTGATCGTCGAAAGCACGCTTGTAGGCGGGCCGCGCTTTGCCACGGGCGACATAGGCGGAGAGGTTCGGATATTTCTCCAGTATACCCGATCCGTTCAACCTGCGCAGCACCGTCACCATCAGTAGGTCACCGGCGCTGAACGCATCGTCGAGCCAGTCGGCATCGCCAAGCCGACTGGAAAGTTCGCCCAGCCGTACACGGAGGCGATCCTCGAGGATAGCCAGGCGCTCCTCATACCAGCTCTTGTCGTGCTCCAAGAGCATCGCCATTCCGCGATCAACAATCGGCGGCTCCACCGTATTAAGCGCGGCGAACATCCATGCAATCGCGCGCGCCCGGGCATTCGCCTCGTCTGGCAGCAGCCCCGCATGACGCTCCGCGATATGGAACACGATCGCCCCTGACTCGAACAGCGCGAGATCGCCTTCTTCATAGGTCGGAATCTGCCCAAAGGGA
>Ga0134122_10000460_pt1 | contig 27363 bp, 28 predicted proteins | sample KB302_FD_96461 | JGI IMG/M metagenome (GOLD analysis project Ga0134122, IMG submission 96461) | Terrestrial soil microbial communities without Nitrogen fertilizer from Kellogg Biological Station, Michigan, USA - KB3-0-2 | ecosystem: Environmental > Terrestrial > Soil > Unclassified ...
AGATGGACGCAAAGACCGGCGAATCGATGGGCTGCCCGGTGGACCGGCCGACCGCCGTCCGCTCGCTGCTCGGACGGCAGAATCGCGACTGGTGGCCGGACGCGCTCCCGCTCGACATCCTCCACCAGGGCGGAGCTTCGCCCGATCCGATGGGCGACGACTTCGATTATGCCGAAGCATTCAAGGCACTCGATTACCAGGCCCTGAAGCGCGACCTCACCGCGCTGATGACCGACAGCCAGCCGTGGTGGCCCGCCGACTACGGTCACTATGGGCCGTTCATGATCCGCATGGCCTGGCACGCCGCCGGGACCTACCGCACCGCGGATGGCCGCGGGGGCGCCAACAGCGGCCAGCAGCGTTTCGCCCCGCTCAACAGCTGGCCGGACAACGGCAACCTCGACAAGGCGCGGCGGCTGCTGTGGCCGATCAAGCGCAAGTACGGGAAGACCATCAGCTGGGCCGACCTGTTCATCCTCGCCGGCAATGTCGCGATCGAATCGATGGGCGGCCCGATCTTCGGCTTCGGCGGCGGGCGTGCCGACGTGTTCGAGCCCGAGCGCGACATCTATTGGGGCGCCGAGGAAAAGTGGGTCGAGGCGACGGAAACCCGCATCCAGCCGGACCGCGAGCTGGACCTGGAGCATCCGCTGGCGGCGATCCAGATGGGCCTGATCTACGTCAACCCGGAGGGACCCGGCGGCAATCCCGACCCGCTGCAGTCGGCGCGCGACATCAAGATCACGTTCGAACGGATGGCCATGAACCACGAAGAGACCGTCGCGCTGACCGCCGGCGGGCACACCTTCGGCAAGGCGCATGGCGCGGGCGACCCGAGCCTGGTCGGCGATGCGCCGGAGGGCGCCGACATCGCGCTGCAGGGCCTGGGCTGGGCGAGCGCCCACGAAAGCGGGATTGGCGAGCACACGATCACCAGCGGCATCGAAGGCGCCTGGGTGAACACGCCGACCCAGTGGTCGGAGAATTATTTCCGGCTGCTGCTCGACTATGAGTATGAGCTGGTGCGCTCCCCGGCCGGTGCCCAGCAGTGGCAGCCGATCGACCAGAAGCCCGAGGACATGGCTCCGGCTGCGCACGATCCGACAAAGCGCGTGCCGACGATGATGACCACCGCCGACATGGCGCTGCGCGAGGATCCCGAGTTCCGCAAGATTTCGGAGAAGTTCCGCAACGACCATGCGGTGTTCAAGGACGCCTTCGCCCGCGCCTGGTTCAAGCTCACCCATCGCGACATGGGGCCCAAGGTCCGCTACCTCGGCCCCGAAGTGCCGGCGGAGGATCTGATCTGGCAGGACCCGGTTCCGGTCGGAACCATGCCGTCCGATGCCGACATCGCGGCGTTCAGGGGCAAGATCCTCGATGCGGGCTTCAGCATCGGCCAGCTGGTCAAGGCGGCCTGGGCGTCGGCCTCGACGTTCCGCAAGTCCGACTTCCGCGGCGGCGCCAACGGCGCCCGCCTGCGCCTCGCTCCGCAGAAGGACTGGGCGGTCAACGAGCCGGAGGAACTGGCCAAGGTTCTCGCCAGGATCGACGAGCTGCGCGGCGGCCTGTCGCTGGCCGACGCGATCGTCCTCGCCGGAACGGCGGCGGTCGAGAAAGCGGCGCGCGACGCCGGCTTCAACGTCAGCGTTCCCTTCACCGGCGGGCGCGGCGACGCGACCCAGGAGTGGACCGACGCCGACAGCTTCGCGGTGATGGAACCGGCGGCCGACGGTTTCCGCAACTATCTCAAGACCAAGCATTCGGTGCGGACCGAGGAATTGCTCCTCGACCGGGCGTCGCTGCTCGGCCTGTCGGCGCCGGAGATGACGGTGCTCCTGGGCGGGCTGCGCGTGCTCGGCGCCAATTACCAGGACTCGCCGCTTGGCGTCTTCACGACGCGCAAGGGACAGCTGACCAACGACTTCTTCGTCAACCTGCTCGACAACGACACTTTCTGGGAGGTGGTCGACGAGAGCGGCGACGAGGAGTTCGTCGGCTACGACCGCGGCGGCAGGCAGGAGAAATGGCGGGCCACCCGGACCGACCTGATCTTCGGCTCGAACAGTCAGCTCCGGGCGACCGCCGAAGTCTATGCCGAGCGCGGCAACGAGGAAAAGTTCGTGCGCGACTTCATCAAAGCCTGGACCAAGGTGATGAACGCGGACCGCTTCGACCTAACTGGCAATCAGGGCAGCAAGTCGGCTTCCGAACGCCAGCTCGAACCGGCGGAATAATTCGGGGCTTAGGCCCGCCGCGGCGTCATCCCCACTCCCTAGGGCGCCGCGGCGGTTGAGGGTCAGGCCGCGTCGGCGGCCGCGACGTCGGGAACGAGCTCGCCGATGATCTTGCGCAGCGCGATGGCGAGCATCTGGAACTCGTTCTCGCGCGGGCTCGAGCGGCGCCAGATCAGCGCGATCCGGCGATAGCCGTGATCGGACCGCAGCGGCTTGGCGTCGACCCGAGTGCCGTCGAGGATCCCGGCCTCGATCGCCATCGACGGGATGAAGGTCAGCCCGAGGCCGTTGTCGACCATCTGCACCAGGGTGTGCAGCGAGGTCCCCATCATCGCCGCATTGGCGCGCAGGTCGGGGCGGTTGCAGGCCGACAGCGCATGATCCTTGAGGCAGTGGCCGTCCTCGAGCAGCAGCAGGCGATTCTCGTCGATCGAGTCGACCTCGACCGACGGCCCGCCCGGCGCCTCGCCGCTGGGGAAGGCGACGAACAGCCGGTCGTCGAACAGCGTTGCCGCCTCGACGTCGCCGCACGGATAGGGCAGCGCGAGCAGCACGCAGTCGAGCTGGCCGCGGTTCAGCGCCTCGCACGCCGCCTGGCTGGTCTCCTCGCGCAGGAACAGCTTGAGGCTCGGCCATTCCCTGCGCAGCCGCGGGAGCATCGCCGGCAGCAGGAACGGCGCGATCGTCGGGATGACCCCCATGCGCAGCTCGCCGTGCAGCGGCTTGCCCTCGGCGCGCGCGAGCTCGGCCAGCTCCTCGGCGTCGCGCAGGACCCGGATCGCTTTGTCCGCGACCTTCTCGCCGAGCGCGGTGAAGCGGACCACCCGCCGCGTCCGCTCGACCAGCGTAATGCCGAGCAGGGTCTCGAGCTCGCGCAGTCCCGCGGACAGCGTCGACTGGGTGACGAAGCAGGCGTCCGCGGCCTTGCCGAAGTGGCCGTACTGGCGAAGCGCGACCAGATATTGGAGCTGTTTGATGGTCGGAAGGTGGACGGTCATCGTGATCGATAATTCCAATCAGTGTGGTCGCTATAATGCGTTGGAGCAATCAAAGCGAGCGGCCTATGTCGGGTGTCAGACACGGCCGCGTTTTCTCTATCCCCTCCCCGAGAAAACGGCCGCGAGCGGTCTCCCCTCCCCGCTCGGATTAAGGGGCGGGCTTCCCCAAGCCCGCCCCTTCTGTTGTCCGCCTCCCGTCAGGCGAGCGCGCGATAAAGCCCGTAGCAGCTGACCAGCGTCAGCAGGGCGCCGACGAAGGTCAGCAGCAGGTCGGGGTTGACCCGCTTGGCAATCCACGCCCCGAACGGGGCCGCGCACACCCCGCCGATCAGCAGCCCGACCGTGGCGGTGGTGAACGCCTGCCAGCCGAGCGTCGCGATAAAGGTCGCCGAGATCGTGACCGTGAGGAAGAACTCGGCCGTATTGACGGTACCGATCGTCTTGCGCGGGTTGCTCCCTTGGACCAGCAGGTTCGAGGTCACGATGCCGCCCCAGCCACCGCCGCCGGCGGCGTCGAGGAAGCCGCCGACGAGGCCGAGCGGCGCAACGATCCGCGGCCTCCGCTCGGTGTGGCGGTGCATGACTCCGCGATAGAAGAGATAGAGGCCGAGCGCGGTCAGATAAGCGAGCACGAACGGCTTCGCCCGCGCGGCCCCGAGCGTCAACACGTAGGCGCCCGCGACCCCGCCGATCACTCCGGGCAGAACGAGCCGGACGAACAGCCGCCAGTCGACGTTGCGGTGCGCCACGTGGCTGATCGCCGAGACCATGGTGGTAAAGGTCTCGGCGGTATGGACTCCGGCCGAGGCCGCGGCCGGCGGCACTCCGGTGCTGATCAGCAGCGTGCTCGAGATCTGCCCGAACGCCATGCCGAGCGCGCCGTCGACCAGCTGCGCGGCAAAGCCGATCAGCGCGAAGATGACGAGCGCCGTCGGGTCGGCGAAAACGTCCGGAACGATGGCCGAAGTCCCCCTGCTTGAGCGTCGCAGTCTGCCCCAACGAGTGAAGGCTCGGCAAGTTGCCGGATTGGGACAGTGCGACGCTGTGGCTGGAAATCGGGCCGCTCAGCATTTAGATTGAGGAGGATGACGGCAAGAGGTCACGACCAGTCCGGGCTGATCGCCTTTCTCGACTCCGTGAAATCCCGCGATCCGGCGGCCCGCTCGCGCTGGGACGTGCTGTTCTATCCCGGGGTCCTCGCCCTCGCGCTGCACCGCGTCGGTCACTGGCTGTGGGAAGGGCGGCTGTTCTTCCTCGCCCGGCTGGTCAACCATGTCGCGCGCTTCCTGACCGCGATCGACATCCATCCCGGCGCGAAGATCGGCCAGCGATTCTTCCTCGATCACGGCTTCAGCGTGATCGGCGAAACCGCGGAGATCGGCGACGATGTCACCATCTACCAGAACGTGACTTTGGGCGGCACCAACCCGTCGACCGGGGTCGGGGGCAAGCGCCACCCGACGCTGCGCAACGGCGTCGTGGTCGGCTCGGGCGCGCAGATCCTCGGCCCGATCGACATCGGCGAAGGCGCCAAGGTCGGCGCCAATTCGGTCGTCACCAAGGATGTCGCCGCCGGCCAGACGGTGGTCGGCATCCCGGCCAAGCCGGTGCCGGTCGACGCCGTCCATTACAGCCCGGGGTTCATGCCCTATGGCACGCCCTGCGGCGAAGATTGCGATCCCGTCCGCGCCCGCATCGGCGAGCTCGAGCAGGAGCTCGAGCAGCTGCGCCAGGAGCTTGCCGCGGTGAAGGCCGGGCGCCAGCCGCAGCCGAAGGTCAAAAGCGCTTGAGCGTCATCGCGCCGTTCCCAGGCCCATGGGACCGGCGCCCGATTGCCAGCTTCGACCGCAGCGAGCTGACCCGGATCCTCGACCTCTACGGGCGGATGGTGGCGGCCGGTCACTGGCGCGACTATGCGCTTCGGATCGATCCCGACATCGCCATTTTCGCGGCCTACCGCCGGCATTCCGAGCACCCCGAGGTGCGGATCGAGAAACGCCCCTCGCTTCGCTTGAAGCAAGGGGCGTTCGCACTGGTGAGCGAGCATGATCAGGTGCTCAAGCGGGGCCACGACCTCGCGGGCGTGTTGGCCCCGCTCGAGCGGCGGCTCATGCGGCTGGTTGGCTGACTGCCACCGCGCGCCGATCGAGGATCGGCAGGCGCTCGCGCAAACCGTTCGGGAGCGGCTTGACCACCGCCGCCCGTGCCTGGTGCCAGAAGGCCGACAGGAGCAGCAGCGACGAGCCGATCACCAGTGCCGTCAGGGCGATGTTGAGCTCGACCGCGCCGAATTCACGGAACATCTCCTGCAGCGCGAACAGCACGTAGGCGAGCGCCGAGACGAGCAGCGCGCGGCGGTCGATCGCCAGCGCGGTCAGGCCGAGCGCGACGTAGAGCACGATCACGACCAGGCCCTCGCCGATCGTCGCATTGCCGTCGTTGAGGCCGAGCAGGGTGAACACCGGGTGGACGATCATCGGCGCCGCCAGCAGGTGCAGCCAAAAGGCCACGTCCGACCGCTTGGTCAGGCGCTCGCGGTCCGATCCGTCCCACCACATCGCGAACAGGAACACGCCGACCCCGAGCAGCAGCACGAAGCCGAGGATCACGTTCCGGGCTTGCTCGGCATTCTGGCCGAGCGCCGCGAGCAGCAGGCCGACGGCGATCCCGGCGACCGACGCGGCGCCCGTGGCGACGGTGATCGGGACCCGGAAGCGCCTCCAGTGGAGCCAGGCGGCAGCACCGCCGACGGCGGCCGAGATCGCGCCGAGCACGCCGCCCAGTTGCGGATTGTCGTTGATCGCGTCCGGGCCGACGCCGAGCGCCAAAGCGAAGCCGGCGGTCGCCAGCACGCCGCCGACGAAGGTCAGCAGCAGCAGGATCGAGGGCAGCGCCATGCGCCGCCTGGCGGTGAAGAACAGAGCGAGCGCCCAGGACGTCGCTGCAACGAACAACGGCGCGACGAAGCTCGGGCCGTCCTCCATGCCGTCGGTGATCGCGAGGCCGGTCCTCTGGCCGAGCCATTGGCCGATCCAGCCGACCGCAACCAGCAGGATCGCCGCGGCGATCGAGACGAAGATGTCGTTGAAGCCGGTGATGAGCCGGAACTGCTCCTCGTCGGGGATCGCAATTGAGCGTTGCCCTTCGACATGGGCGCGGAACGCGTCGGCCGCCTGCGCGGTGATCACGCCCGCGGCAACCGCGTCGTCGAGCTCTTGCTGGCTGTACATGGTCTGTCTTCTCCCACTGTTGGGGAGCAGGATAGACCAAGGTGTGTTATCGTGTCAATACACTACGGCGGCTACCGGCAGCGCCAGTTGCTGCTGCGCTCCACGCTCCGCCCGAGCAAGGCGCCGGCCGCGGCGCCGAGGATGGTCCCGGTCGCCCGCTCGCCGCGGGTGTCGATCGCGCGGCCCACCAGTGCGCCGCCGGCGGCTCCGACGATCAGGCCGGTCGTTCCGTTCGAGCGCTTACAGCGCAGCCGGCCGTTCGAATCGCGCCAGACCTTGCCTTGATAATAACCGCGCGCCGCCGCCGGCGCCTCCATCGTCGGCGCCGCCAGCCAAGCCGCGGCGAGGACGAGGACCATCTTTTGCATGTCGTTCCCCTGAAGAATGTCGCGCCTGAACGCGAAGTCGGCGCCATCGTTGCCGATCGCGCGCCGGCGCGCGAGGCCTGTTAACGCGATTAACGACGAACGGTTCGTTTGACAGGCGATACGAACCATGCCGCCATGGTTGAATTGGGGCAGCTGTTTCAGCCGGCCGCATTTCGCTAGGGAGCCCGCGATGTTCGAAGGATGGGGCGAATTCTACCTGCTGGCCGGATCGGCCGCCGCGGTCCTGATCGGGCTGATCTTCGTCGTCGTCACGCTGATGCAGGACCGGCCGCGCTCGACCGTGATGGCCGGCTCCCGGCTCTACATGGGCCCGGTCGTGCTGCACGTGACCTTCGTCCTGATTCTAAGCGCTGCCGCATTGGTGCCGGGCATCACGCCGCGGCAGTTCGCCGTCGTCGCCGCCGCAATTTCCGTGTGGGGCCTGGTCCGGGGCGTGAACTCACTCGTCGGCATCCGCCGAGTCCCGGGCCCGGACAAGCCGCACTGGTCCGATTCCTGGTGCTACGGCGCCATTCCGGTCGCGCTGAGCCTGGCCCTCGCCGTCGTTGCCTGGTCGTTCTGGGTCGCATCGACGCAAGCGGTTTACGCGGTGGCGGTGGTGATCACCGGCTTCCTGCTCATCACCATCCGCAACGAATGGGACCTGGTCACCTGGCTGGCGCCGCGGCCCGAATCGCGCGATTCGGAGTAGTTGCGCGAACGCATCACCACCGGGCTCGTCTGTTGCCTCCAAGACGCCAGACTCTTGCAGTGGATTCCCGGATAAGTCAGTTAGATAGTCGATGAGAGGGTTGCTCGCCGCTGCTGCAGCCGCGATCGCTGCTGCCGCAATGGGCTCGGCGCGCGCCGAGGCGCGCTCCAATTCTCCCGCGCCGCTCTACGATCCGGTGTTCCTCAACATCGGTTTCGTGTGCCGTTGGGAAGCACGCTGCATGGACCGCCAGGACGATGCGATGCGGCGCGCGCTCAAGTTCGTCCGAAGCAAGAAGCCGCCGGCGTGGCGGGTCCAACTGTGCAACAAGAATGCCGGCCGCCGGGGCCAGCGGGTCGACTGGGTCGGCTTCGAGCATTGCATCCGCAACGAGGTCCTGCAGCCGCAACCCTCGGGGATCCGGCGTCGCCTGCGCACGGCCGGTTGAGCCTCGCCTGTCGCGGCGCTGCAACAGCCGCAGCGTATATCCGAGTTGGAAGGTAGAGATTACTGGACGGTCGCAATTAACAGCCGTAGGGACGGCCCGTGCCACTCCAAATTAACCCACGGCACTCGTAAACCTTAGGGGAACTTCATTGACTCGCATGACTTATCTCGCGGCCGCTGCCGCCGCGTTCGCTTTCGCTACTCCGGCGATGGCGCAGGACACCGCTTCGACGGGTCCGGCGGCTCCGACCGGCTTTCGCGTCGAGGCGCTCGTCGGCTGGGATCGTCCCAGCATCGACGGCTTCCATGACAACGGCATCCTGTTCGGCGTCGGCGCCGGTTACGACGTCGCCGTCGGCAACGCCGTTTCGCTCGGCGTCGATGTCGAGGCGAGCGACTCCACCGCCAAGAAGGACGGCGTCAGCACCCGCCGCGACCTTTACGCCGGTGGCCGCGTCAACTTCGCCGTTTCGCCGAACGCGAACGTCTACGTTCGCGGCGGCTACACCAACGCCCGCTTCCACATCGAGGACGCCGGCAGCGGCAACGCCGACGGCTTCCGCGTCGCGGGCGGCGGCCAGTTCGGCATCGGCGGCAAGGCCTATGTCGGCGGCGAATATCGCTATTCGAACTATGAGGCCGGGATCGAGCGTCACCAGGTCGCGCTGACCGTCGGCACCCGTTTCTAAGCGAACGGCAGCGACCAAATGCGAAGGGCGGCCCGAAAGGGCCGCCCTTTTTTATGGGCTACGCAGTCGCCGCCTTGCGAACGCTCTGCCCGACCCGGATTTGAGATATCGCTCGAATGCCGCACCTGCAGTCTGATCGGCGAAGTAGTGAGCAGACAACAGCCGCCACGGTTTGAACTTCGCCGTATGCGGGGATTGTCCGGAGTTGTGTGCCGCGAGCCGCTGCTGAACGTTCGCGCAAAGACCGGTATAGAATTGGTCGGGGTGAGACAGGCTCTGAAGGACGTCGACGTAATTCAACCCGCCCTCCTTCGCGCTATGCGCTTCGGCGGGCAGCCTTCGCCGCAATATGTCGCGGGGGTTTACCAGCCGAAGCCGCTTTAGCGGCGAAGGCTGGTGGAGCCGAGGGGGATCGAACCCCTGACCTTCGCAATGCCATTGCGACGCTCTCCCAGCTGAGCTACGGCCCCACGTGCCTCGCGCCTTAAGCGATGTTTTCCCGCCGGGAAACGGGAAAATAGGCTTGGCTTCCGCGATGTCTAGACTTCGTCGTCCTCGCCCGCGGTTTCGACCCCGAGGTCCTCGTCACCGGTGTCGAGATCGACTTCCTCGTCGGCGCTGACCTCTTCATCCTCGTCGACCGCCAGATCCTCACCGGCCAGCTCGTCGTCTTCGGCCGGCTCCTTCGCCGCCACCGGAGCCGCCGCCTCGAAGGCCAGTGGCTGCTTGGATTTCAGCACCGGCTCGGGCAGCCATTCGGTGCCGCAATTGATGCAGTGCACCGGCTCCTCGTTGCCGAGGTCGTAGAAACGCGTCGAGCACTTGGGGCAAGTGCGCTTGGTGCCCCACTCGGGCTTCACCATTTGAGATCAACTCCAGTTTGAATTCGGCGAGCCGCTCCAGCGAACGGGCGGCGTTCGGCGGCGCGCCTTGCCATAGGGATATGGCGCTGTCAAAGCGCCGCAACAAGATGGCCCGGGACCGCTCGCCAAAAGACAATCTCGTGATCGCGGTCGACGGGCCCGCCGCCAGCGGCAAGGGAACGATCGCGCGCGCCCTCGCCGACCATTTCGACCTGCCGCACATGGATACCGGCCTGCTCTACCGCGCGGTCGCCCTCAACCTGTGGCGGTGGGGCGGCGACCCGTCGAGCGAGTTCGAGGCATTGCGCGCGAGCGGCGAGCTCAACCTCGACCCGTCGGACCCCGAACTGCGCAGCGAGCCGGTGTCGCGGATCGCTTCGTCGATTTCGGCGTATCCGTCGGTTCGCGCGGCGCTCCTCGAGCGCCAGCGGCGCTTCGCCGACCAGCCCGGCGGCGCGGTCCTCGACGGCCGCGACATCGGTACGGTGATCGCCCCCGACGCCGCCGTGAAGCTGTTCGTCACCGCCTCGCCCGAGATCCGCGCGCAGCGCCGGGTCCGCGAACTGCTCGGACGCGGCATGCCGGCCCATTACGACGACGTGCTCGCCGATATTCGGGCGCGCGACGAGCGCGATTCCGGCCGCACCGTCGCGCCGTTGCGCCAGGCGTCCGACGCGATCCTCCTGGACACCAGCGAACGGACCGTGGACGAGGCCGTCGCGGAAGCGATCCGGCTGGTCGAACAGCGGCTAGAAAGGTCGTCCAGCTAACGTAGGATAATATAAACTTCTGTCTGACATACCCCGCCCGTGGGAAATCTGGACAAGTGGATGAACCGAGTGCAGCGGGCAAAGAATCAAGCTGTGAGCCTGGCGAGCAGCCATCTGATCACGACATGCGCGACGATGGCGGCAATATTGCTGTTCGTCGGCCTCGGCAGCCAGATCCTGCCGACCGCTTTGGCTGGGGCTCGGCTGCCGGACTCGGCGAGCTCGCTCAAGGTCGCGTTCCTGCTCAATATCGCGATCATCCTGTTCGGCTGGCGGCGCTCGAAGGATTTGCGCGTCGCGCTCGAAGCCTATGAGGACGCCGAGCGGACCGCTCAACGCAACGCCAATACCGACCCGACCACCGGCCTCGCCAATCGCCGCGAGCTGATGCGCTCGCTGGGGGACGCGCTGGCGGCCCGGGCCTCGGGCGTCCTGTTGCTCATCGACCTCGACCACTTCAAGCGGGTCAACGACCTCCACGGCCATCTCGCCGGTGACCGGCTGCTGGCCCACGTCGGCGAGGCGATGACCAAGTCGGCGCCCGACGCGGCGTGCGCCGCGCGCGTCGGCGGCGACGAATTCGCCGTGTTGCTCGAGGGCGCGGGCGCCGAGGCCGGGGAAGAGATCGCCACCGCGATCCTCGCCCGCCTCACGACGCCGGTCTTCGTCGGCGGCGCGCAGATCCAGATCTCCGCATCGGTCGGCCTGGCCCAGCTCGCGCGCTCGCTTAGCGAGGAGGATTTGCTGCGTCAGAGCGATGTCGCGCTCTACGCCGCCAAGGGCGCCGGCCGGAACGGCTTCGCCTGGTTCGACCAGGAGCTCGAGCGCGAGCTGCACGACCGGCTGAAGCTCGAAGACGATATCCGCAGCGGCGTCGAGAATGGCGAGTTCGTGCCCTTCTTTCAGCCGCTGATCGACCTCGCCTCGCGCGAGCTGGTCGGGTTCGAGACGCTCGCCCGCTGGCGCTCGCCGACCCGCGGCTTCCTCGAGGCCGAGGGCTTCATCGAGGCGGCGGAGCGGACCGGAATGGTCGGCCCGCTGACCATGACGGTGATGGAGCAGGCGCTGAAGGAAGCGCGCGACTGGCCAACCCACCTCAAGATCGCCGTCAACATCTCGCCGGTCCAGTTCCGCGACCACACGCTTGCCGAGCAGATCATGAAGCTGCTCGCCAAGACCGGCTTCCCGGCGCACCGCCTCGAAGTCGAGATCACCGAGGGCTCGCTGCTCGAGGATCGCGACCAGGTGCTGACCATCATCCAGAGCCTCAAGAATGTCGGGGTCAGCATCTCGCTCGACGATTTCGGCACCGGCTATGCGTCGCTGGCGCAGGTCAATCGCTTGCCGATCGACCGGATCAAGATCGACAAGAGCTTCATTTCGACCATGGTCAAGAGCGAGCAGACCGCCGCGATCGTCAGCACCATCGCCAGCCTCGGCCACACGCTCAGCGTGCCGATCACCGCCGAGGGCGTCGAATCCGAGCAGATCCGCAGCGAGCTCAAGAAATTCGGCTGTTCCGAAGCGCAGGGCTGGCTGTTCGGTCGCGCGGTGTCGGCCGACACGGTCCGCGCCTTCCTCGAGATGAAGCAGTCCGGGACGCCCGGCGCTGCCCCGGGCGAAACGCCGACCGAGCCGCCGGCCAGCCCCGAAGACGCGGCACGCTTCACCCCCCGCGTCAACCGTCGCTGGTAGCTATTTCGGCGGTCTGAAAGCTCAGTGGCCGGTGCGGGCGCTCGCCTGCGCCAACTGCACCGGAGCCGAAGCGAACACCGGCTTGCCGTCGATATTGCCGGGCGGCGAATAGCGGCAGATCAGATAGTCCCAGTCGGCCGCGAACACCGCGCAGCCGACCCGGGTCGTCGTCGGCCACACCATCTGCGTATAGTGCGCCACGTCCTCCCACTGACCGGTCCGGCTCACGGCGGGGAAGCGAAGGCAGCCGAACTGCTGGGGGCAGTTTGGTCCTGAGCTGCCAGGCTGGAGCATGCGTTTCTCGCGCGACCACAAGTCGACCAGCTGCTCCGGAGTCAGAGTCCCGTGCCACGCCTTGGCGAGGTTCTCGCGCTGTCCTGGGCGCGTCTCGCGCGGCGAGTGAACCAGCCGGCCGAGGCTGGCCAGAGTCGGGCCATAGGAGGCCGCGGAGGCCGCGAGATCCGGATCCCAGGCGAGCGGCGGGTGGCCGACCAGCGCCCGCTCGCGGTTGTGCGCGGCCAGCAGACGCGCGGCGAGCTCGCCGGTCGCCCCGGGGAACCGCGCGGTCAGCGTGTGCATCCGCGCATCGCTTTGCGGGGTCGCCGGCAGCGGCGCCAGCGGATCGCCCGCGCTCGCGGGACTCGCGAGCGCCAGCGTGACGAGCGCGGCGGCCATGCCCAACCTCAACATGGCCGCCATTGTCCGGCATCGCGGCTAACAGCCGCTCACCGGCCGTGGTTAACGCCTCGCGTCGGCCGCTACTTGGTCCCGATCGTGTCCGGGTTGCCGTCCGGGTCGCCGTCGACCGTGCCGCCCGACGCCGGGCTCGACCTGGTCAGCAGGATGCCGGCGAGGTGCGGAGTCGCCATCGACGTCCCCGACAGCGTCGCATAGCCGCCGCCCTTGTAGGTCGACGGGATGGCCGAGCCCGGCTCGGCGAAGTCGACCGGCGGATTGCCGAAGTTCGAGAAACTCGACCACGGGTCGTCGGTATCGGTCGCGCTGGTCCCTTTGGCGAAGGACGAGACGGTGTAGACGTTCGGGCCGTTGGCGCGAGCCGGCGAATGATTGTTCGCATTCTCCGACTCGTTGCCGGCGGCGAGCGCGAACTTGACCCCGGTCGCGGCCGCCGCGACGACCGCATTGTCGAGCGCGGTCGAAACGCCGCCGCCGAGGCTCATGTTGGCAACGTCGCCGGGGTGGCCGGCGCCGGCGACATAGTCGACGCCAGCGATCACATCCGAGTTGGTGCCGCTGCCGGCATTGTTGAGCACCCGCACGGCGACCAGAGTCGCGCCGGGGCTGACGCCGACGACGCCGATACTGTTGTCCTTCGCCCCGATGATGCCGGAGACGTGGCTGCCGTGGCCGTTGCCGTCATTCGGCGACGCGCCGGTCGAGAAGTTGCGGCTGCGGCCGACGTCGACGTTCAGGTCCGGATGGGTGAGGTCGATCCCGGTGTCGATGACCCAGGCGGTGCCGCTGCCCGAGCCGGTGCCCGGGCCGCCGTGGACCCGGGTCACGCCCCACGGGATGGACTGCGGCGGTTGCGACGGCGCCGGCTTGCCGCCGACGACGCGAAACTCGAGCGGACCGCCGGACTGGATGATGTCCATCTCCTGGTCCTGCTCGCAATAAGCGATATGCGGGTTGTGACTGGCCAGCGCCGCGGCCGAATTGGCGTTGGCCGAAAAGCCGCGGATGCTGTTCGAGTAGACGTGCTTGAGGCCGCTGCCTGCGGCCTGCGCCGCCTCGGCGTGCGCATTGGCCTTCGAGACCGAGCCCGCCTTGAACACGCAGATGTAGCTGCCGGCGATCTTGTCACCGGGTTTGGCCGCAGACGGCGCGGCCGTGAGAGCGAGCACCGCACCCAACGCAAATGTCGAAACAACGATCTTTCTCATGAATGCCCCCATGAGTCGGTGGTTCACCGAGCAGCCCACCTTAGCTCGTTATTTCCAAACAGCAAATCGGCTGGTCCGGAGCGGAGGCAAAAGAAAACGGCGGCGCGTTTCCGCACCGCCGCTTCCCTTGTTTTTGGTCGTCTTAGAGGACGGCCGAAACGTTATTGAAGGTCGTACCCAGCTTCGAACCGATGCTGGTCATCGCGCCAATGGCGGCGACGGCGATGAGGGCCGCGATCAGACCATATTCGATGGCGGTCGCGCCCTTTTCATTCTTAATCAGCCTGAGAAACTTGGCCATCTCTGGTCTCCTCAATTGCAAACAGGGAGCAATTCCCCACCTGCGCAGACCCCTTCCCCGCGTAGGATGGACCGGAATTTAGGAGGCCGGTGGTTGAGAAAGCCTTAAAATGGCGGGTTCCCAAACATTAACTTTTTCGGGTCTGTCGCGATTACAGCCCGTCGACGAACTCCTCGATAACCTTGCCCAGCTCGCGCAGCTCCTTGGTGCCGTCGCTCCAGTCCTCGGGCAGGGGGCTCTGGTTGGCCGGCTCGGGCCGGCGCTGGGGCACCCGGAACTCGGGCGGCAGCGCCGGGCCGCGACGCCGGTCGATGCTGATCGCGCCGGCCATGAAATTGTGCCAGATCTGCGCCGGCACGGTCCCGCCGCTGATCTTGCCCAGGCTCTTGTTGTCGTCGCGGCCGACCCACACGCCGACCACCAGGTCGCCGGCGAAGCCGACGAACAAGGCGTCGCGATTCTCCTGGGTCGTCCCGGTCTTGCCGAAGGTCGGCACCCACAGGGCGGCGCGGCGGCCGGTGCCGTTGTTGGCCGCGGCGTAGAGCAGGTCGAGCAACGGCGCCTGGTCGCGCCGGCGGTCGAGCGCCCCGCCCGCGCCGAACAGCGCCGCGATCCCGGCCTCGCGCGGCGCATCGGGCAGGCCGTGGGCGACGACTGGAAAGCGGCCGCCCAGCACCGCGGCATAGGCCGAGGTCAGCTCGAGCAGGCTCACTCCGGCGGTGCCGAGCGCGAGGCTCGGCTTGTCCGGCAAGGGCGAGGTGATGCCAAGGTCGCGCGCCGCGCGGATCACGTTGCCACGGCCGACCTGTTCGCTCAGCCGCACGGTCGCGGCGTTGCTCGACCGGGCGAACGCCTCGCGCAGGGTGATCTCGCCGCGGTAGACGCGGTCGCTGTTGACCGGGGTCCAGCCGCCGATGGTGATCGGCTGGTCCTCGATCATGCTGTCGGGGGCCCAGCCGGCGCGCAGCGCGGCAAGATAAACGAACAGCTTGAACGCCGAGCCGGGCTGGCGCTGCGCCTGAGTCACTCGGTTGAACGGCGAATCCTTGTAACTCTTGCCGCCGACCATCGCGACCACCGTGCCGTCGGGCCGCATCGCGACCAGCGCGGCCTGGGCGTCGCCGATCGCGGCCCGCGCGATGGCCCGAGAAGCGAGGCGCTGGAGGTCGTAATCGAGCGTCGTTCGCACCCGGACCTCGCCGAAGTCGGCGTCGAACGCCTGGTTCGCGGCCGGGGCCACCCAATCGGCGAAATAGGTGCCGGTCGGGACCTTGGACTGGCGGCCGCTCGGCCGCGCCGGCGCGGTCGAGCGCGCGCGCTGGCGGGTGACTGCGCCGGTGTCCGCCATGGTCTCGAGGACCAGCTTCGCGCGCTCCTGGGCGCCCTTGAGATTGTGCGTCGGCGCAAGCCGCGATGGCGCCTGGACGAGGCCGGCGAGCATCGCCGACTGCGCCAGCGTCAGCCTCTCCGGGTCGCGGTTGAAATAATGGTGGGCGGCGGCGCGCAGCCCATAGACCCCGTCGCCGAAATAGACGCTGGAAAGGTAACGCGACAGGATCTCCTGCTTGGTCAGCCAGGCCTCGAGCCAGAAGGCGATGATCACCTCCTGGGCCTTGCGCTTGTAGCTCCGGTCGGACGACAGGAAGTTGGTCTTGGCGAGCTGCTGGGTGATCGTGCTTCCGCCCTGGCGGACGCCGCCGGCGCGCATGTTGGCGAGCATCGCCCGGCCGATCCCGCGCGGGTCGACGCCCCAGTGGCGATAGAAGCGCCGATCCTCGATCGCCACGAAGGCCGCCGGAGTCAGCGGATCGAGCTGGTCGACGTCGACCGGCGCCTCCTTGATCGCCCCGCGGCGGGCGATCGCATGACCGTCGGCGGTGAGCAGCAGCAGCGCCGGGTCGTCGAGCGGCTCGAGCGCGCGCGACAGCGGCGCGGTGACGATCAGCCAGGCGATCGTGATCACCAGCACGGCCGAGATCGCGTACAGCCACAGGCGCCAGCGCCGGCGCTTCGGTTTCGGCTGCTGCTCGAGCTCGTCCGGCGGCGCGATCTCGAGCGGCGGCGGGACGAACGGATCCGGCAGCTCCTCGATCGGCGTTCCGCCGCGGCTCCAGATCCCGTCTCTTTCGGCCACCCTCATCTTTCGCGGACTCGCCCGACTGTCTTACCAAAGTAAGTCAGTTGAGCCGATATATCCAGACGCTTGCTGAATAAGGCCTTGCGGCTAAACAGCCGCCATGTGCCGGCGCCGCTTGAGCCTGCTCGTCCTCGCCAGCCTGGCGCTCGGTCCCGGTGCGTGCCGCGATCACAACGCGGGCGCGGTCAAGGTCGTCGTGGTCGGCGGGGCGCCCCGGCTGCGCGACCCCGCGACGGCGCCGCTGTCCGCTTCCGACGCCGTCCTGCTCGGCACCACGGCGCAGGGGCTGGTGCGGTTCGACGCCACCGGCAACATCGTCGGCGGGCTGGCCGAGAGCTGGGCGGTGACCGACGACGGCTTGAGCTACATCTTCCGCCTCGCTGCCGGAACCTGGCCGAACGGGCGCAAGATCACCGCCGAGCAGGTCGCGCGCACGCTCAAGCGGTCGCTCGCCAACTCCAGCGTCAATCCGCTCAAGGACACGCTGGGCGCCGTCGACGACATCGTCGCGATGACCGACAAGGTGATCGAAATCCGCCTCCGCGCGCCGCGCCCGAACCTGCTCGCCCTCCTCGCCCAGCCGGAGTTCGCCGTGGCCCGCAACGGCGGCGGCGGACCGTTCGCGATCGACGCCAGGCGTAGCGGTACCGACGGGCTGTGGCTGACTCGCGAGATCGCGTCCGGCGACGAGGACGCCACGACCCGGCAGGAGCTGCAGCTCAGCGGAACGACCGCCGAGAAAGCCGTGCGACAGTTCGCCGGCGGCGGGGCCGACCTCGTGCTCGGCGGGACCTACGCCGACCTGCCCTATGCCCAGCGCATCAAGCTGCCGCGGGGCAGCCTGCGCTTCGACCCGGCGTCGGGCCTGTTCGGCCTCGCCCCGGTGCGCTCGGGCGGCGCGTTCGACGACGCCGGCGCCCGCCAGCTGCTCAGCCAGGCGATCGACCGCGACGGCCTGATCGACGCCCTGCGGGTGCCGGGGCTGGCGCCGCGCGCGACGGTGCTCGAGCCCGGCCTCGAGGGCATGCCGGCGCCAGCCCAGCCGCCGTGGTTCGCGACCCCCATCGCGGACCGCGCCGCGGAGCTGGCCGCCGAGTCGACGCGCCAGTTCGGGGCGGAGAAGCCGGCCGTCCGCGTGTTCCTTCCCGCCGGCCCGGGGGCCGACATCCTGTTCAACCGCCTGTCGATCGACTGGGGCGCGCTCGGGCTCACGGTCGAACGCGCGAACACCGCGTCCGCCGCCGATTTCCGGCTGATCGACGCGATCGCCCCCTCGACCTCGCCCGCCTGGTTCCTGCGCCAGTTCCGGTGCGAGGTCGCGGCGGTGTGCGACAAGGATGCCGACGTGCTGCTCGCTGCCGCTCGGGATAGCCTGATCCCCGCCCAGCGCGGCGCCCTGCTCGGCCAGGCCGCGACCAGGATCGACGAGGGCCAGCTGTTCATTCCGATCGCTGCGCCGATCCGCTGGTCGCTCGTGTCCGGTCGAATCCAGGGCTTCGCCGGGAACCGCTACGCCCGCCATACGCTGACCGACCTGGACCAAAAACAAGGCCTGTGACGACGTGGCAGCTCCCGACCAACGACCCGCCTTCCCGGGACTCGGTACCGATCCCCAGTCGGTGCGCCAGCGGGTCGAGGCCATGGAGAAGGTGCTCGAACGGCTGTTTGTCATCCCGGGCATCAAGCAGCCGGTCGGGCTCGACGTGATCCTCGACCTCATCCCGGTGGTTGGCGACGTCGCTGCGGCCGCGCTCGGCGCCTACATCGTCTGGGAAGCGCGCAACCTCGGCATGTCGAAATGGCAGATCAGCCGAATGGCCGGCAACGTCGGGGTCGACTGGCTGCTCGGCCTGATTCCGTTCGTCGGCGCGATCCCCGATTTCTTCTTCCGCTCGAACACCCGCAATCTGAGGATCATCAAGCGGCACCTCGACAAGCATCACGCGGGAACGGCGACGGTCGAAGCCGAGGCCCTGCCGCCCCGCTAGCTTTCGTATTTGCTCTCGCGCCGGCGGCCGACCATCAGCCCGGCCTCGAGCCGGGCGCACAGCGCGGCATAATAATCGGACAGGAAGCTGTAATCGTCGCCGTCGTCGGGCAGGCCGGCCTTGGTGCGAATGGTGCGCGCGACAGTCATGATGGCATCGGGCTGCTCGGTGCGCAGCACCTCCTCGAGCGTCTGCAGCTCGTAGATTCCGTAAAGGTTGAGCGCCGCTTCCGGGAAGGTCCGCCGCTGGCGCCGGGTCGCGCCGACCAGGTCCTCGGACAGCTTGGACTTGCCCGCGTTGACCACCCAGGTGCCGGCGACGAGGTCGCCGACGCGCAGGCGGTCGCGGTTGAACAGTGGAAAGAACAGGAAGATGCCGCTCCACGTCAGGGCGAACAGCACCAGGAAGGTGTCGGCCGTGCCCGCCGCCGTCTGCTGTCCGAGGAAGCCGAGCGGCAAGAAGACTTCGATCTCGCGCATCGCGTTGCGCGCGATCACGGCTGCGCCGGTCAGTCGCGAGCCGTCGCGGGCCACCACGCGCAGCCCCATCAGGCGCTTGCCCGGGGTCGCTCCGCGGCTGCCCATCTCGAACAGCGAGAACCAGCCGTTGCGCAGCAAGAAGAAGCCGATCAGCCACAGGACGATCAGGAACTCTCCGGTGCCGCTGCTTTTCCCGGCGATGAGCAGCAGCACGATGGTCACCACGACCAGCAGCACGATCATGATCAGCGCATCGATCAGGAACGCCCCGGCGCGGCTTCCGGCGGAGCCCAGCTCGAGCTTCAGGTCGACGCCCTCCGGGGTGACGAAGGAGCGCTTGAGGCTGCGCGCTTGGGGGATCGCGCTAGTAGCCACGAGCGGGCTTTCCCGGCCGCCAGACGTAGAAATAGAGCAGCCATCCGGCCAGCGCGGTGAGGCCGATCAAGAGGCGGGTGCCGTCGTTGACGATGGTCTGCCGGCCGACGCCCTCGAGCAGGCCGGCGACGGCCAGCATGATCACGGTGCCGACCATCGCCGTGGCCGCGATCCGGCCGGCGCGGACCGCCGACTCCATCCGGGCGAGCCGGCCCGGGAAGGCGATCGCCATGCCGATCCGCACCCCGGCGGCGCCGGAAATGCAGATCGCGAAGATCTCGGTCGTGCCGTGGATCGTCAGCCAGGCGACGACATTGGGACCGAGGCCCTTGGCCGCGAACACGGCGACGAACGCGCCGAGCATCAGGCCGTTATAGAGGATCAGAAGGATCGTCGGCACGGCGAACGCGAAGCCGAGCGCGAAGGCGAAAATCGCGATCTGGGCGTTGTGGGTGAACAGGAAGGTGGCGAAGGCCATCAGCCAGTCCTTCTGCTTCTCGTACAGCGTCGAGCGCAGGAACTCGGCCGAAGCCGACGGGTCGCGGCCGCCCGCCAGCCCTTCCGGAATCATCGCGTAGAACCAGCTCGGGTCGCTCCGGATCAGCAAATAGGCGAGAAGCGCGGCGCCGAAGGTCAGGACGGCGCAGAACAGGGTCTCGCGCCACAGCGACCGGACCGCGTCCGGCCAGCTCTTGGCGAAGAAGCGCGCGATCTGCCGGTGGGGCGGAGTCTGCACGCCGTAGATCTGGAAATAAGCGCGGGTCGACAGCTGCTCGAGATAGGTGATGAGCGAGCGGTCGAGCGAGGTGTCGCGGGCCACCGACAGCGATGACAGGGTCGTCCGGTAGAGGCTCGGCAGAGCGAGCAAGTCGTCGTCGTCGAGCACCCGGATCGAGCGTTTCTCCATGCGCGTGACGATGGCGTCGAGCCGCTCCCAATCGGCTTCGTGCGCCTGGCGGAAGCGGGTTGCATTGACCAGCGGAGCGCCCGCTCCGGTGACCAGCGGCGCGTTCACAAGAGGTTCCTCCGCTTGAGCTCGAGATAGGTTTGCACCAGTCGCTCGGACACGCGGTCATATTCGCTTTCGACGACGTGGACGCCGAGATGCTGGAGGCTGGTGATCACCACCCGCCGTTCCTTGAGCAGGGCGGCGGCGGTGACCGCCCGGGTCACGTCGTCGGCGGCCTCCGGCTCGCGCTCGACGATGCCTTCCAGCTCCTCGTCGCGCAGCACGACGATCAGCAGCAAATGGGTTTCGACCAGCCGCCGCGCGGCGCGGATCAGGAAATCGGCCGAGACCGCGTCGGTGAACTCGGTGAACAGGATGATCATCGAGCGGCGGGTCAGCTTCGCCGCAAGAGTGGTCAGGGCGAATGTGTAATTGGTTTCCTCGCCGCTGTAGTCGATCTCGGCGGCAATGCGCTGGAGCTCGGCAAAGGCGCCGGCTCCCGACGCCAGTCCGCTGGCGAGGCGCGGCCGTGAATCGAACGCGTTGATCGCCACCCGGTCGCCGAGCTTGAGCGCGATCCACGCCGTCAGCAGCATGGCCGAAACGCAGCGGTCGACCCGGGGCAGGCCGGCGACCGGCTCGCACATCTGGCGGCCGCTATCGATCGCGAACACGATCTGGTTGTTGCGCTCACTCTTATATTGCTTGGCGAGCAGCTTCGAATGGCGCGCCGACTGCTTCCACGCGATCGAGCGGCGATCCATGCCGGGCCGGAATTCGACCAGGGCGTCGAAATCGGAGCCCTCGCCCCGGATCAGCTGGGCGATCAGGCCCTCGAACGCATTGCGCTGGAAGATCGCGGCGCCGCGCTCGTGGACCGGCCGCAGGTCGGGCAGGACCGGGAAGGCGGCCTCGAGCGCGACCGTGCCCTGCTGCCAGACGAGCCCGAGCGGACCGGTCCAGCGCAGCCACAGGCGCTCGAACCGCGCGAGCCCGCGGCGCAGCATCTCGAGCTGCATCAGCACCGCTCCGCGACCGGCCTCGAGCGGAACGCCGATCCGCCCGTCGTCCTCGAACCCGATCAGCGGCGACGGCTGGAGCGCGACCTCGGCGCTGCGCGGGCGGCTGTCGACCAGCACGGTCACCGTGCAGTCGCGCAGCTCGCCGACGTAGGCGTGGCCGGGAAAGTCGACCCGGGCGGTCGACCGGCCGGCACCGCGCACCGCGTCGATCAAACACAGCAACAGCACCGCCAGCGGCCACGCCAGCGCCAGGAACCAGCGCCCCGGCGCGACCGCCGCGACGGCCAGCGCCACCGGTGCCCCGGCGGCGGTCGCAACCACGGCGGATCGGGTCGGGTAGATCAACGCGGCGCCTCGATCGCCTCGATGATCATGGTCACGATCTCCTCGACCTTGCGGCCGTTGATCTCGGCCGCGGGCGAGAGGATGACGCGGTGGCGCAGCAGCGCCGGGGCGAGCGCCTTGACGTCGTCGGGGATGACGAAGTCGCGGCCGTCGATCGCGGCCCGGGCGCGCGCCGCCCCCGCGAGCATCGCGCCGGCCCGCGGCGATGCCCCGGATTCAAGCTCGGCCGTCTCGCGCGTGCCGCGGACCAGCGCCGCGATATAGTCGATCACCTCGCCGACCAGGCGGACGTCGTTCACCGCGGCGAGCGCTTCGGCGATGGTCTTCGCGTCCGCCTTGCGCTCGACGCCCCACGCCGACGGCTCCATCGCCGCTTTCTTGGCGCCGTGGGTGGCGATGATCTTTCGCTCCTCTTCGAGCGTCGGATAATCGACCGACTGCTTGAACAGGAAACGGTCGAGCTGGGCCTCCGGCAGCGGATAGACGCCCTGCTGCTCGATCGGGTTCTGGGTGGCCACGACCATGAACCGGTCGCCGAGCTCATGGGTCTGGCCGTCGATCGTCACCTGCCGCTCCTGCATCGCCTCGAGCAGCGCGGCCTGGGTCTTGGGCGGGGTGCGGTTGATCTCGTCGGCGAGCAGCAGCTCGGTGAAGATCGGACCGCGGGTCAGGGTGAAGCTCGACGTCTGGAAGTTGAACAGGTTTGCCCCGAGGATGTCGCCGGGCATCAGGTCGGGGGTGAACTGGATCCGCCCAAACTCGAGCCCGATGGCGTGGGCGAAGCTGTGCGCGAGCAGGGTTTTGGCGGTCCCCGGCGGGCCTTCGAGCAGGATGTGGCCGCCGGCGAACAGAGCGACGAGCATGAGCTCGACGGTCGAGTCCTGCCCGACCACCGCCTTCGCGACCTCGCTCCTGATCGAACCGGCAAGCGACTGGACTTCAACGACTTTCACTCCTGGACCTCCTTGACCCAATGATGCAGCGATTGCGCCGCGCCGAGCAGCTCGTCGCGACGCTGCGCGTTGCCCGCCGCGGCGGCCAGCGCAGTGAAGCTGGTGCGCGAATTCAAGGCCTCGAGCCGCGCATCGATCAGCTCCCGGCTGGTCGACGGGCCGAGCCGGAACAGCGCCGCGGCGCGCTCGCGAATGACTTCGGCGTAGCGCGCGCCGAGCCGCGGCTCGCGCCCGGCCTTGCGGATCAGCGCGGCGCTGTTGTCGACCAGCGCCGCCTTGCCGAAGGCGATCGCGCGCTCGGGCCGGCGCGGCGCGCCGAACCGGAACAGGGCCTGGGCGGCGGCGAGCAGCATCGCCGCGAAGATCGTCAGGGTCACGGCCAGGAACGGCGGGTCGAACGCCAGCTTGAGCGGACTGCGGCTGTGGCCGAGGCCGTTGGCGGTGACGTCGAACAAAATCGACTCAGCCTCCGTGCCGTTGAGATAATCGAGCAGCGCCAGTGCCGACCGCGCTTGGCGCTCGTTGGCCATCCCGTGGTTGTTGAAGAGGTCGGCGTCGGCGAGGACGTAGAGGGGCCGGTCTCTCTGCTTGCCGAGCAGGATCCGGCCCTGCGCGTCGGTGATGATCGGCTCGAGCCGATCGCCGGCGATGGTCTGCTCGATTCGCGGCGCTACGAACGCGACGTCTCGCGGCAAACCGTCGACCGCATTGCGCAGCGGCTCTTGCCCCGTCCGGCGGCGCGTGACCTTGAGCTTCCACGCCGGCGCGAACACCCCTTCCGGCTGGTACGGAGAGATCAGCCCGCCGACCCGCACCCAGGCCGGCTTCAGCGGATCGCGTTGCGTGTCCCACTTGGGCAGGACGACGAGCGTGATGCCCTCGCCCCGCTGCCCGAGCATGTCGCCGATGTTGGTCTGCGCGTCCTCCGGCGTGATGATCGCCAGGTTCTCGCTGTCGAGCTGGCCCGCAGAGCGAACGATGACCGGGTTCCGGCCGGTTTTCTCGGCGAGCCGGACGAGGCCGCTGAAGCCGGTCGCCGCGTTCGACAAAGCGTGAGCTCCGCCGTTCTTGCCCGAGCGCAGGTCCGGCGCATAAGCACCGAGCACCAGGGTGGCGATGAAAGCGAGCGTGCCAATCGCGACGATCAGCAGCATGGTCGCGCGGCGGAACGCGCCATCGCCCTCGCGGCTCGCGCCGATTGCGACCTCGCTCACCGCCACGCCCCCGCGAGCGCGAACTCGGTGTAGGAATCGCGCGCCTCGACCCAGTCCTTCTCACCGACCGGCCGGCCGCCGAACAGGCTGCGCTCGACCAGCCGGGCGATCCCGGCGAACAGTGCCCGCGCCCGCGCCGGAAGGGCGGGCGAAGCGGCCAGCTCCCGGCTGGTCAGCGCCGGCCGGACGACGTTCGGGCGGCGCCGCGCGATATCCTCGACCGAGCGGAACAGCAGGTGATGGATCGCCTCGGCATAGCGGCCCTCGCGCGCCAGCGCCTCGGCCTCCTCGAGCCACGACCGGACCGGGGCATCGTCCGGCGCCCATTCCTCCTCGAGCTCGATGTTGGCCGGAACGCGCCGCGGCAGGCGCAGCCGCCACTCGCCGTGAACCACGCGATTGTACAGCGCCCACGCGACGACCCCGACGGCGATGGCGATCACGATCCACATCAGGATCCTGGCGTAGGGCGCATCGGGGATGAAGCTGCCGAGCCAGCTCAGGAACCGGCCGACCGGCTCGAGCACGTGACCGAGCCATTCGAAGAAGTCGCGCAGCCATTGCGGGCTCTGCGGTTGGGGGCTGGCCGGGGTCAGGTTGAACTGGACAGTCGGGTCGGCGCGCAGCGCCTTGTACGCGCCCGCGAACTGATCGGGCCCGCCGGCCGCCGCTGAACTCGCCTCCATGATCACCGTTCCCGCTACCGGCCAAGGGATACCCGACCGTTACGCGGGCGCAAGGCGCGAAATCGCTGGACAGTCGGAATTCGCTCGCGCAGCAATGGCCTTCCATTCCAACAGGGGGAGATTGAAATGGCTAGTACTGCACCCGCGTCCGGCGGCCGCTCCTTATCCGCCGGCCGCGTGTTCGAGCGCGCATTCGCGGCGGTCCGCACCAACCCGGGCGTCATCCTCGGCCTCGCGCTCTTCGTCGGCGCTTTGCCGACGCTGATCATAACCTACGTCTTCGTCCAATTGGGCATGGGGTCACCCGCGGCGCTCCAGTCCGGCGCGATCTCGATGAGCGCCATAATCGCGATGGCGTTTGTGACGTGGCTGATCACCATGGTCATTTCGGCCATCGTCCAAGGCGCGCTGACCCGGGCGGCGATCGGCGCCACCGAGGGCAAGCGGGTGAGCTTCGGCGAGAGCCTCGCGACCGGCCTGCGCGTCGTCCTGCCGCTGATCGGGCTCGCCATCGTGACCGCAATCGGAATCATGTTCGGCCTGCTTTTGCTGGTCGTTCCCGGAATCATTCTGCTTCTGATGTGGTCGGTCGCGGTGCCAACCCTGGTCGTCGAACGCCGCGGCGTGTTCGACGCGCTCGGACGCAGCAATCAGCTGACCAAGGGCGCCAAGGGCACGATATTCGGCATTCTGGTCGTCGTGGTCGTTGCTTACTGGCTGGCGTCACTGATCTTCGGCGTGGTCGGGCTCGCCGCCTATAATCCCGCCAGCGCGGCCGCCGGCATGAGCGTGATGAACGTGATCGGCGGCGTGATCCTGAATACCCTGTTCAACGCCGCGTGGGGCACGGTCCAGCCCGCCCTCTACGTCGAGCTTCGTCAATGGAAGGAAGGCACCAGCGTCGAAGCGCTCGAGGACGTCTTCGCTTAACGACGTCGCGGGGCGGTCGGCCGCCGGTCGACCGCCCCGCAATGGCGCGGACTAATTCGGATCGGGCAAGGTGCTGTGGTAGCTTCCTATGGTTATCAGCGGCTCGAGATCGGGCGCGTCCTGTCGCGCGCCTTCTCGGCCATCGGACAAAATTTCCCGGTCATGTCCGGACTGGCGCTGCTGCTTGGGGTCATTCCGCTCGGGGCCGCCATATTCGGGCTCGGCGCGCTCGGCGCCGCGACCGACGGCGCCGAGCCGCTCGAAATGTTCGACTATTCCGGGGTCACGGCAATCGCGCTCATCGCGGTGTCGGTGACCGTGCTGGTGCTTACCCATGCGGCGCTGACTCCGGTCGTGATCGCCCACGCCGAACATCGCAAGGCGCGGTTTGGCGAAGCCTTGCGCGACAGCCTTTCAATGCTTCTTCCGCTGGTCGGGCTGGCCTTGGTGATGGGCACGCTGGTCGGGATCGGGCTCATGGTCCTCACCGGACCGGGCCTGTTCCTCTACGTCAGCTGGACCGTCGCCACTCCGGCCATGGTCAGGGAGCGCCTCGGGGTCCGGGCAGCGCTCGCCCGCAGCTGGGAATTGGTCGACGAGGAGCGGTGGAAGATCCTGGCAATCGTTCTCCTGCTGTGCGCCGGCTATCTGGTCATCGTCTTCGGGTCGACCTTCCTGGCGGTGTTCGTCATGACGGCCAGCGGAAACGCGGCGACGACCGCAGCGGTCGTCGTCCAATCGGCCTTGAGCCTGGTCAGCTATGCGCTGATCGAGGTGATCTGGGCGAGCACGCTCACCGCCCTTTATGTCGAGCTTGTGGAGACGAAGGAGGGCGGCACCACGAATGCTCTGGAACAGGTATTCGCCTGACAATCGGCACGCTTCGGTTTGTTCAGCGTAAAAACAGCTTTGCTAACGTAGGTTTTCCTGCTGTAAGCCCCCGTTCCCCGCCGATCCTGAGGAGTGAATGAATGCGTAAGTCTTTGATCGTGCTTGCGATTCTTGGCACGATGAGTGCTCCCGTCCTGGCTCAGGCCACGACCACCGCCGATTCGACGCAGCCGGCCAAGCCGCAGACCGTCAAAAAGCGGGTGTGCTACCAGGAGGAAGAGGACAGCTACTCTCGGCTCGGCGGACGCAAGGTGTGCAAGACTGTCGAGGTTCCGGTGAAGCCGGGCGGCGGCGCGACCGGTCAGCAGGCCCCGACCCAGACCAACAGCGGCGGCAAGTAAGCGACGCCTTCAGCGCGCGAATGTGCTAGATCGCACCCTTCCAAAGCGGGGGGCTGCGGATGACCAGAGATCAGAAAATCGTCGCGACCGGCGCGGTCAGCGGCATCGTCGGCATGGCGTTGCTCGTCTGGGCTTTGTCGAAGGCGATCGTGCCGCCAGCGCTCGACGACACCGCCGCTGATCGGATCGGCTATGCCCTGCCGTGGGCGGTGGTTGCGATCCTGCCCTATTTCGCCATGGTCGCCGCGGTCGGCAACGCGCGCTTTTTGAGCGAAGCGATCGACCCGACGCTCGGCAAGGAAGATCAGAAGACCCTCATCAACGGCCGGGTCGCCGACAACACGCTCCAGCAGTTCGTGCTGTTCCTGGTCGGCATGCTCGGGCTGGCGGTGACTCTGCCGATCGACCGGATGGGCATCGTCGCCGCGGTCGCGATCACGTTCGTGGTGTTCCGGATCGTCTTCTGGGTCGGCTATCGCATCCAGCCGCTCTATCGCGCCCCGGGCTTCTCCTCCATCGCCTACATGAACCTCGGGATGCTGCTCACGACCCTGTGGCTGTGGCTGCGGGGCTGAGCGCGCCGCCCGACCCGGTCGGGCTGTACGAGCCGTTCACCCGTCACGGCGAGCTCGTTTTCGTGTCCGCGATCAGCTCGGCGCGGGACGGCACGATGATCACCGGCAAGGTCGGCCGCGACCTCACCTTCGAGGAGGGGTGCGAAGCCGCGCGGCGCGCCGCCGACAACCTCCTCGCAGTGCTCGACCAGGCCGGCGAGATCGCGGCGATCCTGATGATTCGCGGGCAGGTCAACGCGACCGACGACTTCGCCCAGGTCCACC
>Ga0134122_10000461_pt1 | contig 27346 bp, 28 predicted proteins | sample KB302_FD_96461 | JGI IMG/M metagenome (GOLD analysis project Ga0134122, IMG submission 96461) | Terrestrial soil microbial communities without Nitrogen fertilizer from Kellogg Biological Station, Michigan, USA - KB3-0-2 | ecosystem: Environmental > Terrestrial > Soil > Unclassified ...
CTCCTCACCAGTCAGTCCCGGATTGCACCGCCCGCCAGCCAATCCGGGACTGCAGCCTTCCCGCGTATCACCGCCACCATTCATCCCGAAAAGACGACCGCGGAACTACGCGAGACTCGACAGCCCCTTCTCGGGGGCGAGTTCCCCCTCACGAGGGGATCGACTCCTTGCCCGCGCAGCTCCTCTTTGGCCTGCTCCCAAGGGAGGGACTCCTCGTTCTCGCCCGCCTCGCGAAGGCGGCGGATCTCCTCGGCGTCTTCCATATCCTCCAAGAGGGTCAGGAGCTCCTCCCACAGGCTGTAATCGAAGACGACGGCTTTCTTGTTGCCCTCCGCATCGACCAGAAACTGCGCCTGCTGGAGTACCTCACTAACGCTCATCAGGATCTCCTGACACCGGCTCTCGATCACGGCTGAATGCTAGTTCCTCTATGAAGCGCCGTCAAACTAAGCCCGCCAAAGGTGGTGGTCGAGGCTCTTGGGCGGGACGTGGGGCCCGCCGAAGCAAGGGCGGGGTCGACGTGCTCGGCTCGGGTCTCGGCTTCGCTCATGGTTTCAGGCGCCTGGTCGTTTTCGGCTTCGGCAGCCTCTTCACCTCGTCTTCGAGTTGCTTGAGGATGCCGGCCTCCGACTCGTCTTCGAGTTGGGCACGGCGACGCGCAGCGAAGAGCTCATACTCCTGTTCGGCGATGGCGTCCGCCTGCTCGCGACTGATCTTGCCGCCGTCGGACAGGCTGGCGCGCTCGTTCAACCGCAGGAAATCCTCGAGCCGGCTCCGCCAATTGTGCAGGAAGATCTGCTTGCGCCGCTTGGCCTGATCCTCGGCGAAATCGAGAAACATGACGACGATGCGGTTCAGCTCGTTGATCTCGGCTTCGTGCAGGTAGTTCTTGGCCACGGTCACATCGGCCTTACGGACCGCGCCGCTTTTCCAGGTTGTCAGGCCCATGTTGGGTCGGGCGGAGTCGGCCCGTTCGGCGATCAGCTCAGGCGCGGTCTTGCCGGTGGCGGCGAAAAGCAGCTTGCTCTGCACCGTCTGGAAGAAGACCCGGGCTTCCGGCTCGGAGGGCGAGTAGTCGGCGGCGAGCGCGAGGATCTCCCGCACGCGCAGGTACACCCGGCGCTCGCTGGCGCGGATGTCGCGGATGCGCTCCAGCAGCTCGTCGAAGTAGTCCGTATAGCCCTTGCCCGACGGGTTCTTGAGCCGCTCGTCATCCATGGTGAAGCCCTTCACCAGGTACTCGCTCAAGCGCGCCGTGGCCCACTGCCGGAACTGGGTGCCGCGGTGGCTGCGCACGCGGTAGCCGACGGCTAGGATGGCGGGCAGGCTGTAGTGCTCGATTTCGCGAGCGACTTCACGCTCGCCCTCCAAACGAACTATCCGGAATTTCCGGATAGTTGCCTCCCGGCTCAGTTCGTCCTCCTCGAAGATGTTCACCAGATGCTCGTTGATCGTCCGCACATCCTTTTGAAACAGCTCGGCGATGAGCACCTGCGTGAGCCAGATCGATTCATCCTCGAACCTGCACTGGATGCGGGTTCGGCCGTCCTCCGTCTGGTAGAGGATGATGCTGGACTGCGGCGCCTCGTCGTCGGGCATGGGGGTATAGACTCTAATCGATTCGCAGCCAATTCGTGGGACGCGAGTGACAGCGCCGCGCTGGTGCGGGCGAGGCCCGTGCTAGCATGATCTTCGATGTCTGACATCGCCCGTATCGCTCCCCTCCTCGCCGACCTCGCCAGCCGTGAATCGGTGCTCGTCGCCTACTCGGGCGGCGTGGATTCGGCGGTCGTCGCGGCGCTGGCGCAGCGGGCTCTGGGGGAGCGGGCTCTGGCGGTGACGGCGGCGGCGGAGACGCTGGCGGGAGCGGAGCTGGACCATGCACGCCGGCTGGCGGCGGAGATCGGCATCCGGCACGAGGTGGTCACCTACAGCGAGCTGGACGATCCAGAGTTCGTCGCCAATCCCAGCTACCGCTGCTACGTCTGCCAGGGGATGCGCATGGGCACCATGGTCCGTCTGGCGGCGGAGCGGGGCTACGCCGTGGTCTGCGACGGCACCAACGCTTCCGATCCCGGGCCGGACCGGCCGGGACTGCGGGCGGTCCGCGAGCGCGGGGTCTGGTCGCCTCTCCTGGAGCACGGGGTGGACAAGGCGGAGACCCGCGCCCTCGCGCGCGCTCTCGGCCTCTCGGCGTGGGACCGTCCGGCCAACGCCTGCCTGTCGTCGCGCATCCCGCATGGGCAGGTGGTCACCCTGGGCAAGCTCCGCCGTATCGAGGCCGCCGAGGACGTGCTGGCGGGGGCCGGGTTCCGCGTCGTCCGCGTGCGCCACGATCAGGGAGCCGCCCGCGTCGAAGTCGATCCGGACGAGGTACCGCGCCTGACGGCGATGTGGGGCGGGATCGAGCCGCGCCTCCGCTCCCTCGGCTTCGAGCGGGTGGCCTTCGATCCCGGGGGCTACCGCCGGGGCGGCGCGGACTTGCCGCCTGCGCCGTGAATCCCGAGCACCTCAAGCGCCTCCTCGCGGCGGTCGCCGCGGGCGAGCGGTCGCCGGAGGAGGCGCTCCGCGATCTCGCCGAGCTGCCCTACGCCGACCTCGGCTTCGCCAAGCTGGATCTCCACCGCGAGCTGCGCAACGGCCTGCCCGAAACGATCTACGCCGAGGGCAAGCGGCCGGAGGACCTCGAGGCCATCGTCGAGCGCATGCTGCAGGCGCGCGGCCGGGTGCTGGTGACGCGGTTGGCGGAGGGCGCGGCGGCCGCTCTGACGGCAGCCTTTCCCGGCGCGGTCTACCATGAGCGGGCGCGCGTCCTCGCCTGCGGCGGGCCTCCCGAGCCGCAGCCCGGCAGGATCACCGTGCTCGCCGCCGGCACCTCCGACCTGGGCGTGGCAGAGGAGGCTGCGGTCTGCGCCGCCTGGTTCGGGCACGAGGTCGAGCGCTCGTACGACGTCGGAGTGGCCGGGCTCCACCGGTTGCTGGACACCCTGCCGGCCCTGCGCCGCGCCGACGTGGTCATCGCCGTCGCCGGCATGGATGGCGCCCTGCCGACCGTGGTGGCGAGCCTGGTACCGGCGCCGGTCGTGGCCGTACCCACCAGCGTCGGCTACGGCTCGAGCTTCGGCGGCCTCGCCGCTCTCCTCACCATGCTGAACGCCTGCGCACCCGGGATCGGAGTCGTAAACATCGACAATGGTTACGGCGCGGCGGTGCTGGCGAGCCGCATCGTGCGGGGCGGCAGCAGGACGGCGGGCACGTAGGCCCGCCGCTACGATCCTCCGCGGCCGAAGGGCCGTAGCGGCGAGCCTACGTGCTCGCCGCCTTGCGGGGGGTGTAGAATCAAAACTGCTGCGTTGAAGTCTGTCTTCTGAGCCGGAAGGAACGAGACAGGAGGGCTCCTTTGAAAGGAACCTGTCCATGGCTTGGAAGCTCCTCTCCGCCCGCGCCGCGGTGGTCTTCTGCCTGGGTCTCGCGGCCTTCGCCTCGCCTCCCGTCCTGACAGCCCACGTCGAGGCCTCAAGGTCCCTCGCGGAGCCGCCGCCGGAGCCTTCTATCTCGCCTATTTCCTGCGCGATCCAAAGGACGCCTACCAGGGCAACAACGCCGCCTGGAGCCTGGACGGCTTCACGCTGACGGTGACTCGTTAAGGGGCCGAAGGAATCGGCTCCTGCCGCTCCATCAGCATGGCATCTCCATACGAGTAGAACCGGTACTCCTCCCGTACCGCTTCCTGGTACGCGGCGAGGACCCGCTCGCGGCCGGCGAAAGCGGAGACCAGCATCAGCAGGGTGGAGCGGGGGAGGTGGAAATTCGTCAGTAGCGCATCCACCACCTGGAACCTGAATCCCGGAGTGATGAACAGCTCCGTCGCGCCGCTGCCGGCCCGCACCTCGTCGCCTGCGCGGGCTGCTGATTCGAGCGTGCGGACGACCGTGGTCCCTACGGCCACCACCCGCGCGCCGCGCTCCCGCGTCCGGCGGATCGCCTCCGCCGCCTCTTCGCCGATCTCCCAGCGCTCGCGGTCCATCCGGTGGTCCTCGATCCGCTCGGCGCTGACCGGCTTGAAGGTGCCGATTCCCACGTGGAGCGTCAGCCGGGCGATGCCGACGCCGGCGTTCTCGATCTCGCGCAGCAGCTCTACGCTGAAATGGAGCCCCGCCGTGGGCGCGGCGATGGCACCGGGCGAGCGCGCATAGACGGTCTGGTAGCGCTCGCGATCTTCAGGGCTGTCCGGCCGGTGGATGTACGGCGGCAGTGGCACGTGTCCCAACCGTTCGAGATGCGGCTCAATGGGCTCCGAGAAGCGCAGGCGATAGCGGCCTTCCTCATCTTTATCGATCACTTCGGCGGTGAGGTCCGCTGCGAGCTCGATCGCCGTGCCGGGCCGGGCGCGCTTTCCCGGTTTGACGAGAGCGTTCCATTCCTGCTCGCCCGTCCGCTCGACGAGCAGCAGCTCCATCCTGCCGCCCCCGCCGGCGCGCCGGCCGAAGAGCCGCGCCGGAATCACCCGCGTGTCGTTGAGCACCAGCAGGTCGCCCGCCCGCAGCAGGCGCGGCAGGTCGCGGATTCGCGCGTGGCGCTCGGGGCCGGAGCGGTCGAGAACGAGGAGGCGGCTCTCGCCGCGAGGGGCCGGTTCCTGGGCGATGCTCGACGCCGGCAGGTCATAGTCGAAGTCGCGGGTCAGCACCCCGAGATGCTAGACGATCGAGACCTCGCGCAGGACGTTCACCGCCACCGCCAGGGCGACGAGCATCAGTCCGCCGGCGGTCCAGAAGGGCCAGGCGGGTCCGGCGACGCCGAAAACCCAGGTGCCGGCCACGGGACCGAAGATGCGGGCGAGAGCGCCGAAGGAACGCGAGAGGCCGATCGTTCCTCCCTGAGACCGCTCGTCGGTGAGGCGGCTCAGCAGGCCCGTGGTCGAAGGGTTGTGGATGCCGTTGCCGGCGGCCAGCAGGAGCATGCTCGCCAGGAGCGGCCACAGCCGCGGCCAGACCGGCGGGATGGAGGCCGGCGTCAGCGGTACCAGGGCGAGCCCCAAGGCCATGAGGACGATGCCGGCAAGGATCAGCGAGCGCTCGCCGAAGCGCTTGACCAGCCGGCCGATGAGGCCGCCCTGGATCACCACCAGCACGACGCCGACGAAGACGAACAGGAACGAGGTCTCGCGGGTGCCGAAGCCGAAGCGGGCCTGGCAGAAGAGGGCGAGCGTCGTCTCCATCATCGAAAAGCAGAACATGACGAGGAAGAACAGCAGCATCAGGCCGCGCAATGGAGCGTCGCGCCAGACCTTGCGCAGGTCGGCGAGGTCCAGCCACGAGCCCTCCTCCGCCGCGCCGCGCCGCAGCTCGTGCGACAGCGACTCGGGCAGGCCGAAGAACGCCATCGCGAAGTTGACGCCGGAGAGCGCCGCGGCGGTCAGCGGCAGGAGCCGGTGCCCCTGGGGTCCGAGGGAAGGCAGGGCCGTGCCCACCTGGCTCAGGAAGCCGCCGAGCGCCGGTCCGAGGATGAAGCCGAGCCCGAACGCCGCGCCGACGAGGCCCATGGCCCGCGAGCGGTCCTCCGGCGCGGAGACGTCGGCCATGTAGGCCTGGGCGATGCCGTAGTTGGCGGCCGCGATGCCCGAGAGCGAGCGGGAGAGCAGCAGCACGGCGTAGGAGGGAGCGAACGCGAACAGCAGATAGGAGAGGGAGCCGCCGGCGATCGAGGCGAGCAGCACCGGCCGCCGGCCGATGCGGTCCGAGAGGCGTCCGAGGAGCGGCGCGAAGAGGAGCTGGGTGAGGCTGTAGGAGGAGAAGAGCAGGCCGATCTTCAGCGGCGTGGCCTGGAACTCCTGCGCGTAGAAGGGCAGCAGCGGGAGGATCATCCCGAAGCCGATCAGGTCGAGCAGGATGGTCAGGAAAACGGTGATCAGGGCTCGCCGGCCCGGCGCGATCCGGGGGGTGCTCACGGGGCGGGAGTGTAGCATCGGGGCTGTCAGCCCCGCGGATCCAGCGCGTCCCGCAGTCCGTCGGCGAGCAGGTTGAAGGCGATCACGGTGAGGGCGATGGCGGCGCCGGGAAAGGTCGCCACCCACCACGCCTGGATGAGGACGTCGCGGCCCTCGGAGATCAGGTTTCCCCAGCTCGGGATGGGCGGCTGTATGCCCATGCCGAGGAAGGACAGCGAGGACTCGGCGAGGATCAGGTTGCCGATCAGCAGCGTCGCCTGGATCAGCACCGGCGTGAAGGCGTTGGGCAGCAGGTGGCGCCAGAGGATGACGATGGGACGCTGCCCGATGGCGCGCGCCGCGACGACGAACTCACGGTTCTTGAGGCCCACGAGCTGGGCGCGGGTCAGCCGGCTGATTACCGTCCACGCCGTGAACCCCAGGATCGCCACCGTCGCCGACGGGCCGGGGTGAAAGAAGGCGGCCAGCGCCAGCAGGAGAAACAGGCGGGGGAAGGAGAGCAGGGCGTCCACCCCGCGCATCACCAGCGCGTCGACCAGCCGTCCGCCGAGGGCGGCGGCGGACCCCAGGGCGACCCCCAGGGTCAGCGCCAACGTCATCGCGAGCAATCCTACGGCGAGCGAGACGCGGGCGCCGTAAAGCATCCGGGAGAGGACGTCGCGGCCGAAACGGTCGCTGCCGAGCAGGAAGAAGCGGCGGTCGGCGACTCCGTCCGGGGTGAGGTTCCGTACCCTCGCGGCGGGCAGGATCTCCCTGCGGCCGAGCCGCTCGATCTCCAGACCGGCGGCCGTGCGCCGCACCCGCTCCGCGAGCCGCCAGCCGCCGTCCGTCAGGTGGACCGCGGCGAGCGCCGTGCCAGGGGGGCGGTATTGGCCGGCCGGCGGATCGAGCTGCTCGGCCGGCTCGTAAGGCGCGAGCCACGGCGCCGCCGCCGCGATCAGGAGGAGGACGGCGACAATCCCTCCTCCCCAGGCCAGGGAAGGAGCGAGCGGCCGGCGTTCCATCCTAGGCATCGCGGGCCCTCGGGTCCACCAGGGCCTGGAGCACGTCGGCCACCAGATTGCCGAGGATCACCAGCGTGGCGCTCAAGGCCGTTGAACCGAGGATCAGCGGGTAGTCGCGGGTGAGGATGGCGTTGAAGGTGAGCTGGCCGAGGCCGGGCCAGGAGAAGACGACCTCGGTGACGAGAGAGCCCGAGAGCAGGGCCGGCAGGGAGAGCGCGAAGAGCTGGATGAGGGGAACGGCGGCGTTGCGCATGCCGTGCACCCAGACGACACGGAGCTCGGAGAGACCCTTGGCGCGGGCGGCGCGGATGTAGTCCTGGCTCATCACCTCGATCAGGCTGGCGCGGACGAAACGGGCGGTGCCGCCGGTCGCCGAGAGGCCCAGCACCAGGGCGGGCAGCGTCAGATGCCGGAGGAGGTCGAAGAGCCAGCCGACGGGACTCATGAGCTCGGCGTCGACCGAGTGCATGTGGCTCGCCGGCAGCACCGGCAAGAGGTAGGAGAAGAGGAGGATGGCCATCAGGCCCAGCCAGAAGGTCGGCAGGGAGAAGAGGAGCAGGGAGCCGATGCGGATGGCGTGGTCCACGGCCGACCGCCGGCGGCCGGCGGCGGCGACGCCGAGCAGCAGGGCTGCGGCATACTCCACGCCGAGGGCAGCGGAGGCCAGGGCGGCGGTGGCGGGCAGGGCTTCCAACAGGGCGGAGGTGACCGGCCGTTGCTGCGACAGCGAAGTCCCCCAGTCGCCCCGCAGCGCCACCGCGGCTAGCCAGGCGGCGTACTGCTGCGGCAGAGGACGGTTGAAGCCGTAGTACTTCTCCAGCTTCTGCTGCTGCTCGACCGTCAGACGCTGCCCTTCGAACAGGTGCATCGGATCGCCCGGGAGCAGGCGCAGGAGAAAGAACGTGACGGTGAGGACCAGCAGGAGAAGCAGGAGCGAGGCGCCGAGGCGCCGCAGGAGGAAGCCGCTCAAGGGGAAGCCCGCCGGCGGGATCGAATGACCGCTAGCCCTCCGGCTTGATCCACCACTCCTTCAGGTTGAAGAGCGAGGCGGCCACCGTCGGCTTCACATTGCGCACCCGCTTGTTGACGGCGGTCAGCCGCTTCGACTCCCACAGGAGCGTCATTGGCTGATCGCGGTGGAGAATCTGCTGGATGCGGTCGAGGTAGGGCCGCTCCGCCAGAATTTCCGGCTGGCTCGCCGCTGTCTCGAGGAGCCGGTCCATCTCGGGGTTGCGGTAGCGCGGGTTGTTGCCGCCTTCGGCGATCGCGCGGCTGTGGAAGTTGGTCGTCATGTCGAGGCTGGTGTCGAGGCTGTAGCCCATCATCGCCGCGTCGAAGCTCCCCCCGAGGATGCTGGAGATCATGGTATTCCACTCGAGCTGGCGGGGCGTGACGCGGATGCCCACTTTCTTCAACTGCTCCTGGATCATTACCGTGGCGTCCGAGCGGAGCTGATTGCCGGTGTTGGTGATCAGGTCGAAGGCGAAAGGCTTGCCTTGGCGGTCGAGGACGCCGTCGCCGTCCGTGTCCTTCCATCCTTTGGCGGCGAGGATCGCCGTCGCCTTGGCGGGATCATAAGGCCAGGGCTTGATGGACTTGTCGTGCGCCCACACCAGGCTCGTGATCGGCGAGGTCGCCACCCGCCCGAAGGGGCCGAGCACGGTATCGACGATCGTCTGGCGATCGATCGCCATGGTGAGCGCCTGCCGTACCTCGGGATCGGAGAAGAGGGGACGCTCGTTGTTCCAGACCACCGTGACGTAGAGGTTGAACCAATATTCGATGAGCTGGAGCCGGGGATTGGCCTTCACCCGCGGCACGTCGCTCGGAGCGATCTGCGGCACGAAGTCGAGCTCGCCGTTGAGGAGCTGAGCAAAGGCGCTCGCCTGGTCGGGAACGATCCGCATCACTGCGCGATCCAGGTAAGGCAGCCCCTTCTCGTAGTAGCGGTCGTTGCGCTGCATCACGATCTGCTGCTGGTGGACCCAGGAGCTGACGGTGAAGGGGCCGTCCACCACCAGGTGGGCCTTGAACCACTCGCTGTTCTGCCGCCACTGGGAGAAGGGAAGCTTCTCCCAGGCGTGCTTGGGCAGGATGACGCCTTCGTTGGCGTCGAGGAGCTGCTTGGCGTAGACGCGCGAGAAGCGCATGCGCACGGTGTGGGGGTCTACCACCTCGACGTCGGTAATCCAGCGCTTCGCGTCGAAGCTGTCCCACGCGACGTCGGGGTTGACCTGGGCCTGCCAGGTCCAGCGCACGTCCTCGGCGGTGACGGGCACGCCGTCGCTCCACATCGCGTCCTCGCGGAGGTGGAAGGTCAGCGTCTTGTGGCCGTCGGACCACTCGTAGGACTTCGCGAGCTGGGGCGCCAGGGTCGGCGGGTGAACCTCGTAGTCCGGCTGCTCTTCGAGCAGATGGAGGTAGAGCCGGAACAGCAGCTCGAGGGTGGGCAAGCTGGAGGGATCAGTCAGCTCGTTGACGCCGCTGGGCTCGCCGGTCCACCCGAGCACCACCGTGCCGCCGCGCCGTGGGGTGGCCGGTTCCGCGGCGCTGGAGGATGCCGCGGAGCGTTCCTCGCCGCCCTTGCAGCCGGCCAGCAGGAGGCCCCCGACGAGCAGGGCGAGGGAGCTGGCGCGCAGGACTTTTCGCTTTGTGAGCATGAGAGACGGGTCATCGTACTCGACGGCATGGCGGAAAGGAAAGCCCCGGATCCGTTGTTGCTATCCTTGGTTCGGAATGGAACACGTGGCGAAATCCGTCTTCTCCCGCCGCCTTCTCGTGGCCTCTCTGGTCTTCGGGCTCTTCGTGCTGTGCGACATCGTCCTCTTCGGCTGGCTGATCTTCCGCTCGCTGTCGCAGCGGGAGGTCCAGCGGGTGCTTCTCGAAACGCAGGAAGAAGCGAAGAAGCTGGCGGACCAGATCGCCCACCGCGCCGACGTCGAGGGCAAAGACCTCTATACGGCGGTGGCGGTGCAGCGGGAGACGCAGACCTACATCGACCAGATGATGCGCCAGCGCGAGATCGTGCGCCGGGTGGAGATCCACGACAAGAAAGGCACGCTGGTGTATGAGGGCCGGGCCGAGGCGCGAATGCGGGCCGAGCCCGTTCCCGGCTCGCCGGTGATCGCGCCGCCCGTGGGCTCGCCCGAGCTGCAGCGCCACCTCCGGCCGCCGCGGGTCGAGACCAAGGTCACCGAGTCCACCTTCAGCGTGCCCGACATCCAGGTGCCGATCGGCGACTACGGGCTGCTGCAGATCGGCATCAGCGCCGACGAGCTCGGCAAGCGCATCGAGCTGCTGCGGAGCGAGCTCATCCGCCAGACGACGTTGGTGGGCGTGTTCTCGATGGTGCTGCTGCTCTCGGCCTTCGCCGCCGTCTGGCTGCTGCTGAAGCGGGCGCAGCGGCTGGAGCTGCAGGCGGCCGAGGCCGAGCGCCTGGCCTACGTCGGCACTCTGGCCTCGGGTCTCGCGCACGAGATCCGCAATCCCCTCAACTCGCTCAACCTCAACATGCAGATGCTCGAGGAGGAGATCGACGAGCACGGCGCGGCGCCCTCCGGCAAGCGCCTGCTGGCGATCACCCGCTCCGAGATCAGCCGGCTCGAGCGGCTGGTAACCGATTTTCTCGCCTACGCCAAGCCGCGTGCCCTGGAGCTGGAGGAGATGCCGGCGGTGCGCCCGCTGGAGAGAGTGCGGGAGGTGCTGGCGGGGGAGATCCAGAAACGTGGGGCCGTGCTGGAGGTCGAGGACCGGAGCGGCGGCGCACGGGTCAAGATAGACCCCGCGCAGATGAACCAGCTCCTCCTCAACCTGGCGCGGAACGCCTTCGCCGCCGCCGAGGAGGCGAAGAGGAAGCCCTGGCTCAAGCTCTCGGCCTTCCGCCAGGGACACGCGGTCTGCCTGGAGCTGGCGGACAATGGCGCCGGCATCCCGGCCGCCGAGCAGGCCCGCATCTTCGACCTCTTCTACTCGACCCGCAAGGGGGGCACCGGGCTCGGCCTCGCGATCGTGGAGAGAATCGCCCGCGCCCATGGCGGCCGCGTCGGAGTGCGCAGCACCCAGGGGGTCGGCACGGCGGTCATCGTCGAGCTGCCGGCCGTTTCGCCGGCCGAGCCGTCGCCGCGTCCGGCGGTGGAGGCGGCGGCGAGCGCGTAGGGCGGCCCTGCGTGGCCGCCCTGTCCGTTCCGGAAACGACCACAACGAAAAGGGCGCCCACACAGGGGCGCCCCTACATCATCGCAGCCTCCGGGTTGCTCAGCTGATGCTGATCTTGCGCGGCTTGGCCTGCTCGGCCTTGGGGACCGTGATGGTCAGGATGCCGTGCTCGAAAGCGGCCTGCACGCCGTCGGCGTCGACCTGCTGCGGCAGGGCGAAGGCGCGGCTGAAGGCGCCGTAGGTCCGCTCGACGCGGTGATAGCTCTCCTTCTTGACGTCCTTCTCGAACTTCCGCTCGCCCGAGAGGCGCAGGACGTTGTTCTCCAGAGTGATGCTGATGTCGTCCTTGGTCAGCCCCGGCAGCTCGGCGTGGAGCTTGTAGGCGTCCTCGGTCTCCTGGATGTCCACCGGCGGCACCCAGCCCCGGTTGGAAACCTCCTCACCCTGGAGGTTGAAGATGTTGTCGAGCAGCCGCGAGAACGGCTCTCGGGCCCCATAGGCAGCCGCGGGATTCCAGCGGGTTACGGAATTGAGCATGGTAGGTCTCCTTTTCTTCCTCGGTGGTTGTGTTGAGCCTGACGAATCGCCAAGCTCCCCCGATCTGCAGACTATGATATCCAACTGCTAAGATCTTGTCAACCCCCAGGAGTCAAGAATTGAGCCAAGGCCAATAAAGATTTTGTCGCGCGGCTAAAATCTTAGCTGAACAAGCTCATGTCTTAGGCGCTATCATCTCGTCGAGATCCTCGGGAAGCGCAAACTGCTCGGGATCGTCATTGCCGCAGACCTGGCAGAGGGCCTCGGCGATGCTGCCTTCCCCCCATTCGAAGACGTAGCAAGGGGTCTCGCACTCCAGGCAGACGACGTAGTCCGGGCTGGCCATGGGATCACCTCCAGTCGCGAAAGATCGGGGAGGATTCTAAACCCGGCCGGCGGCAGCGGTGGCGGCGGGCTCGTTCGCTGGAACCGCCGCTCCGGTGGCCCGGCGGAAGCGCTGGAGTGCCCGGACCAGGGCTCGCGGACGCTCCAGATGGACGGCATGGCCACGGCCGGGCAGCACCTCCAGGCGGGCCTGGGGAAGGGCCGCCGCCATGGCCCTGGCGGTCTCCAGGGTGAAGAGCCCGTCGCGCTCTCCCCAGATCAGCGCCGTGGGCATGCGCAGGCGGGCGAGGTCGGCATCGGTGAAGGTGTCGGCCTCGCTGAGGTCCTGCAGGACGTTCCTGACGGCCGGCGAGGTATAGGCCTTGAGGAAGGTGAGGCGCGAGACGCGCATCAGCCAGGGCACCCGCACGAACAGGGCGCGGTAGAGGCGATCGACGCCGGCGAGGTCGTCGACCGTCACCAGGGACTGGATCGTCGGCCAGTCCTGATCGCGGTAGCCGCCGGCGTCGATCAGCACCAGGCGGGAGATCCGCTCGGGGTGGGCCAGGGCGAGCCGCACCGCCATCCAGCCGCCGAGGCTGATGCCCGCGAGGGTGAAGGGCCGATCTCCGAGCTCTCTCTCGATCAGCTCGGTCAGGATCTCGACCCCGGCTTTCACCCCGAGCCCGCCGCCGGGGCACTCGCTGCCGCCGAGGGCCGAGAGCTCCGGAACCAGCATGCGGCAGCTCCGGCGCAGCCGGCGCATGACGGGGCTCCAGGTCGCGGCGACCGAGCCGAGGCCGTGCAACAGCAGCCAGGGCTCGCCCTGCCGGCGGCCGATGTCGTAGTAGACGAGCGCCACCTCACCCTTGCGCAGCCGCGCCCGCCGGGCGCCGAGGAGGCGCAGATAGAGGGAGGTCAGGAGGATGAAAAGGCGCGCCAGCATGACGGCAGGATAGCAATTTCTCCCCTGCCTTTCGCGCCGATTGACCGCCAGGCGCCGCCATGCTAGGGTTCGCAGTCCACGCGTCTTCGACGCCTCCAGGAGTCTCCCTATGTATGCAGTGATTGAAAGTGGTGGCAAGCAGTACCGCGTCGCTCCGGGCGACGTGATCGATATCGAGCTCCTCGCCGCGCCCGGAGAAGGGGGCGCCGTCCGCTTCGACCGGGTGCTGATGATCGCGAGCGACGAGGGAACCGAGCACGGCAAGCCCGCGCTCGACGGCGCGGCGGTGACCGCCTCGCTGGTCGGCGAGGTGAAGGGACCGAAGATCCGCGTCTTCAAGAAGAAGAAGCGTACGACGTATCGCCGGACGACCGGTCACCGGCAGCATCTGCACCGGGTCCGCATCGACGGCATCCAGTTGCCGGCCTCCTAGGGAAGCCGGCGAGAGAGGTATCAGCTCATGGCACACAAAAAAGGACAGGGCTCCAGCCGCAACGGCCGCGATTCCAACGCGCAGCACCTGGGAGTGAAAGCCTTTGGCGGCCAGCGGGTGAGCGGCGGCTCGATCATCGTGCGGCAGCGCGGCACCAAGTTCTTCCCCGGCCTCAACGTCGGCCGCGGCAAGGACGACACCCTCTTCGCGAAGCTCGACGGCGTCGTGAAGTTCCAGAACCGGGGGCGGCGCGGAACGTACGTCCACATCCTGCTGCCCACCGACACCGGAACCGCCGGCGCCGCCGAGTAGAACCCGGAGCCGGGCGGTTCGCTCGGCCCCCGCCTTCCTCCTTTCTCGAACCGAACCGACCTTGATCTTCCTCGACGAAGCCGCGATTCACGTCCGGGCGGGGCGTGGCGGGAACGGGTGCGTGGCGTTCCGCCGTGAGAAGTACGTGCCGCGAGGCGGACCCTCGGGCGGCGACGGCGGCCACGGCGGATCGGTGTATCTGGCCGGCCAGGCCAACCGCAACACCCTCTATCATCTGCGTTTCGCCTCGCTCTACCCCGCGCAACGGGGCCGCCACGGCGAGGGCTCCAATCGGGCCGGCAAGGACGGCGAGGACCTCGAGATCCCCGTCCCTCTCGGCACCGTGGTCTACGACGAGGAGACCGGCGAGCGCCTGGGGGAGATCCTGGAGGACGGCGAGCGCCTGCGGGTCGCCGCCGGCGGCCGCGGCGGGCGGGGCAACGCCCGTTTCGCCACCGCCACCAACCAGGCGCCGCGGCGCGCCGACCCCGGTCAGGAGGGCGAGGAGCGCCGGCTGCGCCTGGAGCTGAAGCTGCTGGCCGACGTCGGGGTCATCGGCCTGCCGAACGCCGGCAAGTCGACGCTGATCAGCGTCGTCTCGGCAGCCCGCCCGAAGATCGCCGACTATCCGTTCACCACTCTCATCCCGCAGCTCGGCGTGGTGGCCGAGGGGCCTCTCTCCGAGCCCTTCGTCATCGCCGACCTGCCGGGGCTGATCGCCGGCGCCGCCGAGGGCGCGGGCCTCGGCATCCAGTTCCTTCGCCACGTCGAGCGCTGCCGGGTGCTGCTCCATCTGGTGGATCTCTCGAGCCCGGAGGGGAGCGCCGACTCGGACCTCGCCGCCGTCGAGCGCGAGCTGGCCGCCTTCAATCCGGAGCTGATGGAGCGCCCGCGTCTGATCGCCGGCAGCAAGCTCGACGCCGCCGTGCCCGAGAGGCGGGAGGAGCTGCGGCGGGCGGCCGGGGAGCGGGGCCTGCCGTATCTGGAGATCAGCTCCGCCACGGGCGAGGGTGTGCCGCGCTTGATCTCGGAGCTGGCGCGGCGGCTGGAAGCTGCGGAGGTCCGCCGGTGAAGATCGGTCTTTTCGGCGGCAGCTTCGATCCGATCCACCGGGGTCACATCGACCCCGTCCGCGAAGCGCGTCGCTGGCTCGGGCTCGACCGGGTGATCTACCTGCCGACGGCCAAGCCCCCGCACAAGCCCGGCCGGTCGCTGGCTCCGGCGTACGCCCGCTACGCCATGGTGGAGCTGGCCTTGCTCTTCGAGGAGGGTCTCGACGTCTCGGCGCACGAGCTGACCCTGGACCGGCCCGCCTTCACCATCGAGACGCTGCAGCACTTCCGCCGGGAAATGCCGGACGCCGAGCTCTTCCTGCTCATCGGCGGCGACTCGCTCGCCGACCTCCACCACTGGGTGCGCTGGCGGGAGATTCCGCAGGCCGCCCGGCTGGTCGTCCTGGCGCGTCCGGGCTGGGAGCCCGACGCCGTGCCCCTCGATCCCGAGGTGGCCGAGCTGGCACGGACCGAGCGCGTCCTCCTGCTGCGGCAGCCGCGGGTCGACGTATCATCGACCCGGCTCCGGGAGCTGCTGGCAGCCGGTCTTCCCCTGCCGCCGGGAGCGATCCCGGACTTGGTGATACGATACCTGCAGAAATACGCCCTCTACAGATGAATCCCGAACCCACCGCCCTCACCGACACCGCACAGAGAGTTCGAGAAGCCGTCTCCGCCGCCGATGATCGCAAGGCGGTGGAGCTGAAGGTGCTGCATCTCCAGGCGGTCAGCGACTTCACCGACTACTTTCTGATCTGCAGCGGCACCAGCGACCGCCAGGTACAGGCGATCGCCGACGGCGTGCAGGAGAAGCTCCGGGACAAGCGGGTGCGTCCCCTCCACGTCGAGGGTTACAACCGCGCGCAATGGGTACTGCTCGACTATGGAGACCTCGTGGTGCACGTCTTCCAGGAGGAGCCGCGGCGCCACTACTCCCTGGAACGCCTGTGGAGTGACGCGCCCGACGTGACAGCAGAGTTCCGCGCGTGACTGCGGCTTCGCCTCTCTCCCTTCCTCGTCTGTTGCTCGATTTCCCTGCCCTGGCCGAGAGCCTGCGGGGGATCGAGCGGGCCGCCGCCACCGAGGCCCCGGTGCTTCTCCTCGGGGAGCCGGGGAGCGGGCGTTCGACGGTGGCCCGCGCCCTTCACGGCGCCAGCCCAAGGGCGGCGGGCCCCCTCGTCGAGGTGGACCCCGGCGCGATTCCGAGCACGCTCTTCGAGAGCGAGTTCTTCGGCTACCGGGCCGGCGCCTTCACCGGCGCCGAGCGCGCGAGCGACGGGCGAGTGGCCCGCGCCGAGGGCGGAACGCTCCTTCTCGACCACGTCGAGGAGCTGCCGCTCCCGGCGCAGCCGAAGCTCCTGCGCCTGGTGGCCGAGCGCCGCTATGCGCCGCTCGGCGGCGGCGAAGTGGAAGCCAGCGTCCGTTTCGTCGCCATCGGCTCCGAGGATCTTCCCCGGCGCGTCGCCCGCGAGGCGTTCCGCGCCGATCTCTTCTACCGCCTCGAGGTCCTGGCCTTCCGCGTGCCGCCGCTGCGCGAGCGCCGCGCCGATCTGCCCGCCATCCTCGATCATTTTCTGACCGATCTCGGAGAACGCTTCGGCCATCCCGGCACGGGTCTCGCGCCGCGCGCGCGAGCCTGGATGCTGGAGCACCCATGGCCTGGCAACCTGCGGCAGCTCCGCAACACCCTCGAGCGGGGGCTGATCCTGGCCGAGGGTCGCGCCGTCGATCCGCCGCCTCCCGAAGGGTTGCTGGAGACCCGGCCACGGCCGCTCCTCGAGGTGGAGAAGGAACAGATCCGCAACGCCCTCGCCTACACCCGCGGCCATCAGGGCCGGGCCGCCGAGCTGCTCGGCATCAGCCGCAAGGCGCTGTGGGAGAAGCGCAAGAGGTATGGAATTCCCTGATCCCTCACCCCCTCTCCCGGTCGGGGGGAGGGCGATGGGAGAAGGGACAGGGGTGAGGGATCAGCGCACCGCCTCGGCATCAACCACCCGAATCACGGGCGTCCCCGGCGGCTCCCCCTCGCAGCGTTCGAGCCAGGCTTGCCATTCGCCCACCGCTTCCAGCAGCCCGGCGACGTCGAGACCGTGCGAGACGGGCGCGAAAGGCTCCAGGCGAAGTCGCGCCTTGGCGAAGGTTTTTACGGGACCCGAGATCCGTTTGAGGTTGAGGAACTGGTGCAGGGCGGCGGCCACCTGGACCAGGCCTTGGAAGAGGTCCCGGGGCTCCGGCGTCGTCGAGCGCCAGATCTCCTCCCACGCCTCGTGGGACGCGAAGAACAGGCCGCGGTTGAAAAGGTCGATTCCCTCGCGGAACAGCCGTTGGCGCTCTTCAGGAGAGAGGTCGGGATGGAGGACCCTCATAGCCCCCCATTCTCAAGCCAAAATCCACAATCGAAAATCTAGAATCCGAAATCGGTCCGCTTCTCCGGCTCCGGCTCGGCCAGCGAATCGAGCAGGTCCTCGGGGAGGCTCAGGCCCGGGTGCACGCGCTTGCACAGCTCGCGGAGGCGCCGCAGCTCGACCTCGTGGATCTCGCGGAAGGCCTCGACGACTTGCGGATCGAGCTGCTGGCCCGCCACGCGCTGCATCTCGTTGGTGGCGGTCTGGTGGCTGCATGCCCGCCGGTAGGGCCGGTCGGAGGTGATGGCGTCGTAGGTGTCCACCACGGCGAAGATGCGGGCGCTCAGGGGAATGCTCTCACCCGCGAGGCCCCGCGGATAGCCCTTGCCGTCCCAGCGCTCGTGATGGCAGTAGATGATGTCGAGCACCGCCGGCTGGAGGAAGCTGACCTCGGCCAGCATGTCGAACCCCCAGTTCGGATGCTGCTTCATGATGTGCCACTCGCTCTCCGTCAGGGGACCGACCTTGCGCAGGATCTCGTCCGGCACCACCATCTTGCCCACGTCGTGGAGCAGCGCTCCCCACTCGATGGCCTTCAGCTCTTCGCCGCGAATGCCCATCGCCTTGGCCAGCGATGCGGCGTAGAGGGCGACGCGGAAGGAGTGGCCGGTCGTCTCGTGATCGCGGGCGTCGGCGGCGGTCACCACCGCTCCGACGGCCTCGACGTAGGAGCGCTCGCGGGCGCGTTGCGATTCTTCGAGCGAGATCGTCAGCGCGCGGAAGGTCTCCTCGATCAGCCGCACCTCGCTGCCGCCGCCGGCGGTCCCGAAGTCGCTCTCGAGCTGTCCCGTCCGCGCCATCTCGGACATCGTTTCGGCCAACCTGCGCAGGGGAAGGGTGATCCGCCGCACCACCCACCAGGCCGCGCCCGCCGCGAGGACGCCGGCCGAGACCCCGATGAACAGCAGGTTCCAGCCGATCTGACGCGCGAGCTGCGGATCGTTCGCCACCGACACCAGCTCGTAGACCAGCAGCAGCGCGACGCCCAGGACCGTCGCGGCGATCGCGGCCATGAACCACAGAGAGCGAGCGGGAAGGCTCAAATTGGAGGGCTTCATGCTCCCATGCTCCCGCTGGCCGGCCGAAGCGGCATCGAAGAGAGGCCACGCCTGCCGCCGATCCGCCGCTGAGGGCTCGGTCCCCCGCTCATCCCGTTCATCTTGCTCCTGCGAAATTACGCGCAGTATATGCCAACCGCCGCCGTTTTGCGATCCGCGGGAAAGCTCCCCCAAACGGGTTGCCGTCCGGGGGGGCGCCGCAAAGACGGCAGAGCTTCCTGTCGGCGAAGCGGACAGCGCTCCGGTGGACCTCGACTTGTACACGCTCATTCAAAAAACAAGGTGCGGCTGATGGTGAAATTCGCGCCGGCCGGCCTTGATCGCCGCTGGTACGATGCCGCGATGCGCGCGGGCCCTCACCTCCCCGACCCTCCTCTCCCGCCCCCTCCCATCCCCCCACCCGCGTCCCTACGATCTCCGCACTCTCACGGTTTCGTCCTTTCCGTGGTGCTGCTGCTCGCCGCGTCTCCTGTCTCCGCCCGGGACCTCGGAGAGGCACCTTCCGAATTCACCTCCGCCCGGCAGGTGGCGGCCCGGCTCGCGGCGCTCGGACCGAGATCCGAAGCAGAGGCTCGGAAGCGCGCGGTCGACCTCCTGCTCGACGCTCTGCGCCGTGCCGGGCTCGAGCGGGTGCGGGCGGTCCGCCATGAAGGATTGATCAACGTCGAGGGCGTGCTGCCTGGAGAGGTGCCCGAGGAGATCGTCCTCTCGGCGCACTACGACTCCGTGGCCGGGAGTCCTGGTGCGGGCGATGACGCCTCCGGTTGCGGCCTCGCCATTGCCGCGGTGGCCGACCTCCGGCGCACGCCCCTGCGGCATACCGTGCGGGTCGTGCTCTTCGACGGTGAAGAGATCGGACTGAAAGGAAGCGAGGGCTGGCTGGCGGACCTCGGCGATGAAGTCGGTCGCCGCATCCTCGCCGATCTGAACCTGGAGATGGTCGGCTGGAGCGGCAGCGCCGGGCCGGTCATCCTCAGCTTTCCGGCGCGCACGGCCGAGGGCCGCCGGCTGGCGCCGGGATGGCTCGTCCATGCCGTCCTCAAGAGCGGAGAAGCGGTAGGGTGGCCCTACGCGGTGGCCGACAACCGCTGGTCGCTGCTCGCCCAGCTCGTGTTCCGCTCGGCGGATATCCAGTATGGATCCGATAGCGAATCTTTCCTCGCGCGGGGCGTCCCTTCCGTGACTCTCACGGACAGCTCCCTCCTCGCCCTCGATCCCGCCTATCACCGGCCTGCCGACGTTGCTGCGCGCCTCGACGCCCGCCGCCTCGACCGCTGGACCCAGGCGGTGGCCGCGGCCGTGCGGCGGCTGGACGTCCTCGCCGGCCGGCCGCTCCCGGAGGACCGTTATCTCGCCGTCTTCGGCCGCATCTGGCTGCGGCGCGATCTGATCTGGGCAGGCTTCCTGCTCTGGGCGCTGCTGGTCTTTCGTGGCCGGCGCGGCAGCTCGACAGAGCCGCACGGCCGGATACGCGGCTCTCTGCCGGGATTCCTCTTCCGCCTGCTCCTGCTGCTCGCGCTCTTCCTCGCGCCGGTCTACTCCGTGCTGCTCCTGCCGGCGGCGGCCCTCGCCATCGTCCCGCCGCGGCCGGTCTGGGCGCGGACCCTCTGGATTGCCGCCGGCTTCCTGCCGCTCCTCTCCCTCCTCGCTGCGCTCCTGATCGGCATGGTGTTCATGATCGTCCGCCCGGGAGGCTTCCAGGGCGGCGGGGCGGCCGCCGTCCTGATCCCCACCGTGCTCGTCGCTTACGCGTTGACGATCGCGCGCGGCCCGTCCCGCGGTCCGAACCGGGAGTCGCTTCCTCCGGATCCCCCTGCTGGCACGATTCGGGCATAGCAGCCTGAGGATGGGATGGAGGAAAGCCAAGATGTCCGCGGAACCCTACAATTACGATACTTTCCGCCGCCACATGATGAAGGACGATCTGCACTTTCCGGGCGGTCCTCGTCCGGGTCAGCCCGCGCCGGACTTCGACCTGCCGACGATCGATGGCGGGCGGTTCCGTCTGAGCGACTACCGCGGCGTGCGGCCGGTGCTGATCGAGCTCGGCTCGATCACCTGACCGATGACCGCGGGGGCCAGGCCTGGCCTCCTTCACCTCTATCGAGACTTTGGCGATCGGGTGCAGTTCGTCTCCGTCTACGTGCGCGAGGCGCATCCGGGCGAGAACTACCCGCCCCACACCAGCGACGAGCAGAAGATGCGCCATGCCCGCGACTGGGCGGAGCAGGACCACGTCCCCTGGACCGTAGCCGTCGACACCTTGGACGGCGAGATCCACCGGACCTATGCGCCGCTGCCCAATCCCGCTTATCTCATCGGCCGTAGCGGACGCGTGGCCTTCCGCGCCTTATGGGCGGGACAAGAGGGATTGCTGCGAGACAGGATCGAGGAGCTCCTCGAGCGCGAGGCGAAGGGGGAGGACCCGGTTCTCGGAGAGCAGGAGAACATGGTGATCCCGATGATCCACGGCTCGGCCGAGCTCGACTACGCGGTCGGGCGCGCCGGCGAGAAAGCCAAGGAGGACGTCCGCCGCGAGATGGGCACCGTCGTCTATGGACTGCAGAAGGTGATGAGCAAGCTCGAGCCGGTGCTCCATCCCGGGCATCATCGCCATTGACGGACAACCATGCTTCCGGTAAAGTCGAACCATGATGCCGGAAGCCCGCCGCTACGCCGGCCGCTTCGCCGCCCTCGGCCATGAGGTGCGGCTGGAGATCGTGCGACGCCTCCTCGAAGCCCATCCGCGGGGAATGGTCGCCGGCGAGATCCAGCAGGAGCTGAACATCCCCCCCTCGACCCTCTCCCACCACCTCGACGCCCTGCTCCAGGGGAAGCTCATCCAGCAGCATCGCGAGGGACGGTTCCAGCGGTACCTCGCCGACACCGAGGGTCTGCGCGAGATCCTGGAGTTCCTCTACGCCGAGTGCTGCACCCGCAACGCGGCGGTGCGGATCTCGGTACCGTTGCGAAAAGCCTCCTCCTGATCCCACAGCTTCGAACCGGGGAGCCGGTCTGCGGCGCCGATGAATTCAGTTTTCGAAGAGCCTTTCCCCACCCTCACGCACTCTTTCCCCGTCTCTCGCCTTCCATTCCCTCTTCAAAATGCCTCGCGCGGACGGGGAACGGTCCGCGATGGGTCCTCTCGGAAGCATTCCCCGTTCCTCGCCTCTCTTGAAGGGTAGGGAATGGACCGTTCCTAACCGGAATGAGCGCGGCAAGCTGTCTTTCGACGACACGATCGGCAAGCATCTACCGGCGCCTACCGCTGAGCTCGCTTTCCTTGAAGACGCCCGGTGGATATCCGGTTGACCTGATCTGTACGAGCCTGCGGCTCAAAAGATTCTCCGCCGGAAGGGAAGACCCCAGAGACCCGTCAAAGTCGACCGAGCGCCTCTGTTCAATACGCATGTTCTTCACGGGGTCCTCTATGGCACGTGGTATGCATCCAAGCCCTCCCGCGGGTTTTTCAAATGCATCGCCCGATCTTTGAATAAAGACACATTCTGAATTGGCAAAATCTTTCTGATTTGGGAGGGATCTTCCATGAGCCGGCTCCTCTGCTTCCGTTCGGGGTGTGGGGCGCGTCGTCCTCGCGGGTCTTGCGCGACGGTCCTGGCGATCTTCCTCTGTCTCCTCCTCCCTGGCCACGCCCGGGGCGCTTCACCAGCGTCCGGCACGATTTCGGAGTCATCTCCGGTGGTGAGCTGGACGGGTGGCCCGCTCTCTCCCTCCGCGGCGGGCTGCACAGGGCCGGAGGACCCGGCGTGCGACCACTTCAAATTGACTATCGTGCCGCCGGGCGGCGGCGCGGGCTTCACGGTGCGCATCACCTTGACGCCGATCGACGACTGGGACCTGAGCGTCTACGACCCCAGCGGCTCGGGAGAGGGGAGCTCGGGAAACCCGCCGGGCGTCGCGGAGATCGTGGTGCTCGCCAACCCGGTGGCCGGCGTCCACACGGTGAGCGGCGCCCCGTTCGCGGTCGGCGCTCCGTACAGCGCCACGGCGGTGTTCGAGCTGGGTGCGCCCCCGCCGCCACCGCCTCCGCCGGGGAGCCAGGCCGTGAAAATGTTTCAATATGACCCGCCGGCAGGCGTCGGCGGCAGCGCCGGCGAGCCCTCGATCGGCGTCGCCCGCCTGGGCACCCAGCACATCCCGAACGCGGCCATGTACATCGGGGGGCTCGAGGTACTGCGGATGACGCGCGACGCGTGTCTCTCGAGCAGCCGCCAGGAGACCGACGTCTGGGTGGACAAGACGGCGCCGAACAACGGGCTCGCGACGCTCGATCCGATCCTGTTCAGCGACTTCCGCACCGGCCGCACCTTCGCCTCCCAGCTCGGACCGAAGTGCAGCCTGATGTCGTTCTCGGACGACGACGGCGAGAGCTGGCTGCCGAGCCAGGGCTGCGGCATCAACGCCGGCGTCGATCATCAATCGGTCGGCGGCGGTCCCTTCCCGCCGGGCGATCCCATCGGCGGCGTCGGCTACCCCGACGCCACCTACTACTGCTCGCAGGACGCGGCGATCGCGCAGTGCGCGCTGAGCCGTGACGGCGGCCTCACCTTCGGTCCGGCGGTGCCGATCTACAACGTCACCCAGTGCGGCGGCATCCATGGCCACGTGAAGGTGGCGCCGGACGGCACGGTCTATGTGCCCAACAAGAACTGCCAGGGCGTTCAGGGCGCGGCGGTGTCCACGGACGCCGGCCTGACGTGGATGGTGCGCACGGTGCCCGGCAGCGCCTCCGGCGAGACCGATCCGTCCCTCGACCTCGGACCCGACAACAAGATCTATTTCGCCTACTCCGCCGGCTCCACTTACGTCGCGACCTCCATGGACCACGGCCAGACCTGGAGCGCGCCGATCAATCTCGGGGCGGCGTTCGGCATCGCCAACAGCGTGTTCCCGGAGGCGACCGCCGGCGATACGGGGCGCGCCGCGGTGGCCTTCCTCGGCACCGCCGGCACCGGCTCGGTCTACGGCACGGACACGACGCTTCCCGTCGAGTGGCACCTCTACGTGGCCACCACCTACGACGGCGGGCTGACCTGGACGACGATGGACGCCACGCCGAACGATCCGGTGCAGCGCGGCGCGATCTGCACCCAGGGTACGACCTGCTCCAGCGGCCGCAACCTGCTCGACTTCAACGACATCACCATCGATGACGAGGGGCGGGTGCTGGTCGCCTGGTCGGATGGCTGCGTCGGCGCCTGCGCGGGCGGCGGATCGCAGAGCGGCACCGCCCTGGCGCGCATCTCCGGCCAGATGGGGGGCAAGCGCCTCCTCGCCGCGTTCGACAACCAGCCGCCCGGCAAGGTCGGCCTGCAGGCGACCGACGTCAACGGTGCCGTGGCCCTGGACTGGTTCGAGGCCGACGACCTCGGCACACCGGTCACCGGCTACGTGATCGAGCGCTCGACGGACGGCGTCAACTTCTCGCGGGTGGACACCGTCTCGGCGACGACGTTCCGCTACGTCGACTCGCCCACTCCGCCGCCTTCGCAGCAGGACTATTTCTATCGGGTGCGGGCGTTCAGCGCCGCCGGCCAGGGAAGCATGTGTCCGGCGGTGCCGGTCGGCGAGCCACCGGTCGTGCCGCCGTCCGATCCCTGCCAGGCGCCGGGCGTCCAGGTGACGACGGATCCGGCCGGCGACCAGACCGGCGCGCCCGCCAACGGCGGTCTCGATCTGAAAGAGGCCTTCATCGCCGAGCCGTGGAATCCGAGCGATCCGGCCGGCGACGATCTCGAGTTCCGCATCCGCATGCACAACAGCCTCGATCCGCTGCCGCCTCCCAACGGCTTCTGGTACGTCTACTTCACCTATCGCGGCGTCAACTACTACGTGGCGATGACCACCGGCAACACGCCCGTGCCGTCGTTCGAGTACGGCCGCGTGGACCTGAACCCGACGACCGGGATCAACGATCAGACCACGCTCGGGCCGATCACGGACGCGAGCGTCGGCGGTGACACGATCCTCATCCGGCTGTCGCGCAGCTTGCTGACGCAGCCGGTCACGATCGGCGGTCCGGCGCAGCCGGCTCCTGTCCAGGGAGATCTCTTCGCCAACGTGCGCGGTGAGACGCGCCTGCTCATCGGCGGCGGCGGCACGGGCCTGATCGTGGTGATCGACGACTCGACTCCGAGCGAGTACGAGGTCTTCACCAGCGCGGCGTGCGCGCCGAACGAGGCGCCGCAGGCGAGGCTCACCGCCTCGCCGCTGGCCGGGCACGCGCCGCTGGCGGTGGACTTCGACGGCGCCGACTCCTTCGATCCGGACGCGAGCGACACGATCGCCGAGTACACCTTCGACTTCGGCGACGGCACCGCGCCCGTCACGCAGGCCTCGCCGACCGTATCGCACACCTACACCGCCGCCGGCAACTATCACGCCTCGCTGAAGGTGAAGGACTCGCGCGGCAAGTCGAGCACGAACGCCGCCGGCGTGGTGATTCAGGTGCTGCCGGAGGGGGATTACTACACGGTCATGCCGTGCCGGTTGCTCGACACGCGGAATCAGGAGGACGGCGCGGCGCCGGTGCCCCACGAGTCCGACCGGGTGCTCGCGGTGACCGCGATCACGCGCTGCGGCGTCTCGCCGCTGGCCACGGCGGTGGTGCTCAACATCACGGTAGCGCATCCGACCGGCCTGGGCTACCTGACCGTCTATCCGGCGGACGTCGCGCTGCCGGGCACGAGCACGCTCAACTTCGTCGCGGACCAGACCCTCGCCAACAACGCGATCCTGCCCCTGTCCGCGGACGGCAAGCTGAAGATCCGGCCCTTCATTCCGCCCGCGGGCTCGACGCACGTGATCGTGGACGTGGTGGGCTTCTTCATCGCCGACGCGCCGTAAAGACCGGAGTGAAGGAGCGAATCGCATGAACCTCAAGACCCTGGCCGCGGTGGTTATTCTCACGCAGGGTTGTGCGACTCTGCACAACGGGCGTCACCAGGAGATCAGGATCGTCACCGATCCCGCCGGTGCCACCGTTGAGGTTCGCTGCGGGAAGCAGCAACCGGCGGCGGTGACACCGGCGACGGTCCGTCTGCCGCGCCGCATTGAGCAGTGTTCGCTCATTCTCTCGCGGTCCGGCTTTCATTCCGAGACGGTGGTGTTCGATTCGAGCCCCAGCGGCTGGGTGTGGGGAAACTTCGCCGCGCCGATCGCCGGCGCAGCGAGCGGCACTACGCGGCAATCGGACCAGGCGTTCGTCGATTTCGGTCTCGGTACACTTCTCGGCGGAGCCGGGTTCGGCATCGACGCCCTGACGGGTGCGATGTGGCGGCTGAAGCCCGCCCAAGTAGAGCGCAAGTTGGTGCCGAAGTGAGATTCATCCCAGGCCGCCAACGGCGTCTGGCTGACCGACCACGTGCCGCCCAGCTACATGACGGGCTGGCCCGCTAGGGCAGGATCTCGACGTACCCGTCCGTTCCATGCACGCGGATCCGCTGCCCATCCCGGATCAGCCGGGTGGCATGCTCCACCCCCACGACGGCCGGCAAGCCGTACTCCCGTGCGATCACCGCGCCATGGGTCATCAGGCCCCCCACCTCCGTCACCAGGCCCTCGATCGCGACGAACAGGGGCGTCCAGCTGGGGTCCGTGTAGGCGGTGACCAGGATGTCGCCCGCTTGGAGATCGGCCTGCGCCAGTCCCAAGATGACGCGGGCCCGCCCCTCGATGGTCCCGGCGGAAACCGGTAAGCCGGCCAGCGCGCCGGCCGGCAAGTCGTCGCGTCGGTACGCCCCGGCGACGGCCTCGCCATCCGACGTCAACACCCGCGGCGGCGTGAGCGCCTGATACGACCTGAACGCTTCCTTGCGATGGTGGATGAGCTGGTCATTCACCTGGCTCGTGCGCACGACGTCCTGGATCTCCTCGAACCTGAGGTAGAAAATGTCTTCCTTCTCACGAAGCACGCCGGCCTGCACGAGGCGCTCGGCTTCTTCCATCAAGGCCTGCTTGTAGACGAAGTCGCGGCTGACCTTGCCGTACTTCGGATACTCCCGATATCCGGCGAACGTGCGGACGCGGTCGATCATGCGTTTCGTCTCTTCGGCCTTCCGCTCACCGTCCGGCAAGGCGCGCAAGCGCTCCAGCAGCTCTCGTTCTTTCTTCGCGGCCTCCTGCCGCCCTTGCTCGAAGCGCCGCTCGCCGGCGCCCGGCTCGAAATTCCTGATGTTGCCGAGGATCATGGGTACGAGCATGGTGGGGCGTTCGCTCCAACGCGGCCGCGTGATGTCGATCTCGCCGACGCCACGCATGCCGTACTTGTCGAGCCAGCCCCGAATGGCGTCGCGCGCTTCCCGCCCGCCCGCGAGCTCGGGCAGCTCGTCCAGAAAACCCTCATCCTCGACGTGCTGCAGAAAGGCCACGACGTCCGGATGGGGACGGATCACGTCCGCGACGTCCAGGAGCGCCAGTCCCATCTCCGACGTGACGTTGTTGGGCACTGACCGCGCGAGCGTATCGGCCGCGTTCTTCTCGCCGAGCCATGCCTGCAAGTTGTCGTTGAGCCACCAGGCGGCCTCCATCCCCGCCATGATCACCTGCATGCTCTTCGGATCGAACAGGGTCCGCTTCAGCTCCTGAATGTTCGCCAGGATGAAGTCGAGCAGCGCCGATCCAGACTTCGCTCGAATGTCACGCTTCAGGGCGGCGATGGAGGCCTGGCTGCGCTCGATCAGCTCAGTGACGATGGCTGGATCGGTCTCGATCGGGGCGGCGGCTGGCGCGCCACCGGCCGGCGCTCGGAAGGGACCCTCGTTGGGCAACGAGCGGATGAAGTCGCCGCGATCGAGGACGGTCTGGAGCGCGTCCCGGATCAGCGGATCGGATTTCCCCAGGACGCCCAGGAGGCCTGCGCGGCTCGCCGGCGAAGCCAGGCCTTGCGTGACGTCGACAAACAGCCTCCCGCCGGCCTCGGCCATGGGCCGGGGGGTCGCCATCTGCCAGAAGGAGAGCCCCAGGGGCTTCATGGGGTCGGTCATCATCTGCTGATGACCGACGGAGACGTAGACGTGACTCCCCTGGTCGCGGGTTTCGGGGATGGGGAACAGCGTGGTGATCGGCCGGCTCTGCACGATTTGAAAATCCTGATTGACCAAACACCACTCGATGTCCTGCGGGCGGCCGAAGTGTGCTTCGATCCGGCGGCC
>Ga0134122_10000462_pt1 | contig 27308 bp, 19 predicted proteins | sample KB302_FD_96461 | JGI IMG/M metagenome (GOLD analysis project Ga0134122, IMG submission 96461) | Terrestrial soil microbial communities without Nitrogen fertilizer from Kellogg Biological Station, Michigan, USA - KB3-0-2 | ecosystem: Environmental > Terrestrial > Soil > Unclassified ...
GCGCCGGGGCGCTGGATGACGATCACCGCGGTCAACGGGCCCGGCTCCGGCGGGAGCAGCGCCTCCGCCTGGCCGGCGATCCGCACCGCGCGCTCCGGCGACACCTGGGGCGCCACCCACGTCCGCGCCGAGTCCCCGCGCACCAGGAACGTCGAGATCTCCACCGGACCCTGGACGGGCTGCCGGGGCCGGGCGACGAGCGAGAGCGCCGAGCCGGGGCCCACGCGCGGCGGCCCCGCGGAGGGCTCGGTGCCCCGCATGGCCGACTCGCCGGAGAAGGTGGCCTCGTAGGCGGGCAGCGGCGGCGGGCCGGCCGGCCGCAGGAAGACCACCAGCGCCGCCGCCAGGGCCGCCACCACCCCACCCACACCAGCCACCACCCGGAGCCGCCGCCGGAAGGGGATGACCTGGGCGGCCGGCGCCCCGATCTCCTCCATCACCCGGGCGGCGATCCGGTCCTTCGCCTCCGCGTCCAGCGGGGCCAGCGCGTCGGGGCCGGAAGGCGCGCTCGCATCCCGCGCTCGCCGCCGTCGCGCCGCCTCGACCAGGCCGTCGCGCAGCTTGTCTTGGCTCATGAGGACTCACCCGCCTTGGAGGTATGCGCCGGCGCGCCGCTTTCTGACATCACCTCGGTGGCGACCTGCCGGAGCGCCTTCCCCAGCCGGCTCTGCCAGGCGTACACGGCGTCCCTCGACATGCGGAACTGATCCGCGACCTCCGGCACGGAACGCTCGTTCAGCCACACCGCCTCGAAGAGGGCGGCGCCCAGGGGGCTGAGGCGTTCGGTGAGGCGGTCCAGCACCACCTCCCACAGCTGCTGCGACTCGAGCGCCGCGGCGAGGCTGTCGTCGCTGCCGGCGGGGCCCTCCAGGTCGCCCTCCAGCGTGGGGTCCTCCGTCCACGGGCTGCGCTTGGCGGTGCGGAGGATGGAGGCGATCTGCCGTTCGGCCACGAAGCCGGCGAAGTTCTCCAGCGAGAGCCCGCGGGCGGGGTCCCAGGCGCGCAGGGCGCGGCCCTTCTGGGTGAAGAGGGAGACCATCACCTCCTGGGTGAAGTCCTCCACCTCCTGGCTGACGTTGCGGCCGGACGCCTGGTGGACGCGGCGGCGCAGGGCGCGGGCGACCCGGGCCTGGATGACCGGCGTCAGCTGATCGACGAGCGCCCGAACGGCGCGAGCATCACCGCCGAGCGCCCGCTGGACCAGGGCCACCTCTGGGTCCGCCGCGGTGCCCATTCGAGGGCGCGGACTGTACCCGGTCAAGGTCGCGGCTGCTCGCCGGCCGCGCGCCACCCCGCGCCGGAGCGCTCAGTTGCAACCGCCGATGTCGTTGGAGCGGAGGTAGCCGACCCCGTCGACGTAGAGCTCGAACTTGTCGCCGGGCGCGGGGGCCTGGTACGGCAGCTCCTGCCTGGAGCCGTCCTGGAAGGTGACGATGATCTTCCCGGCCTGCGGCGTGCCGACCGCCGTCCACCGACCGTCCGCGTTGCTGTTGTTGTTGGCGTTGGCGTAGCTGTTGCCGAAGGTCTCGCTCTTCACGGTGCTGTCCACCGAGAACTGCCCCTGGCGGCTGAAGCGGCCGTCCGGGCAGAGCCACAGCTTCTTCTCGGAGCTCAGGTAGGTGGAGCTGCTGTTGTTGCCGTAGCCGACGCTGGACGAGCCGTGCCAGTGCCACCACCGGCCGGCGACGACCCGCATGGCGTTGCCGATCCGGGGCTTGGAGAACGCGACGGACGCGGCCATCGCCTGGGTGTGCTGCGCCAGCTTCCCGAAGCTCGCCCCGGGCGCCATCCCGGTGACGAACAGGACGCCGGCCGGGGCCTGGAGCGCCACCGTGTGCACGCGCATCGGGCCCTGCATCGACTGGCCCTGGTAGTCGGCCTCGAACGCCGGGCCCGCCTTCACCTTGAGCGGCGTGATGGCGGAGGTGAGGGTGAACTGCACGCCCTCCAGCGCGAACCCGCCTTCGCCGCGCGCCCGCACGTCCTCCAGCTTGGAGCCCAGCTCGTGGTTGATGCGCAGCAGGCCGAGCTCGGTGTCGTGGCCCAGCATCACCGACCCGTCCTTCTGGAACCCGCCCTTCCACCCCGGCGGGGCATGGAGGCTCCAGCCCTCGTCGTCGCTCCACCACCGGCCGGCGGCAGCCCCCGGAGGCGTGGTCCCGGTCGGAGGCGGCGGGGGGGCCGGCATCTTCTCCTGCCGCGGCTCAGGGGCCGGAGTCGGCGTGGGCGCTCCCTTCGACCGCTTGAGGAAGAACTTCACCGTCTTCCCATCCGGCCCGGTCATCTGGAACTTCAGCGCCTGGCCGGCCAGCGACATGGTGAACGACGCCGTCCCGTTCGGCGCGTTGACCTCACCCGTCGCCTCGTTCCCGTCCACCACCCCGCCGATCTCGATCTGCTTTCGATCGGTGACGATGGCGCCCGAGATCTGATCCTCGCTCTGGGTCAACGTGATGGTGACGTCCTTGGCGGTCCAGGTTCCGGCGAAGCCCTGGGCGAACGCGCCGCCCGACAGCAGGAACAGCACGGCGGACAGTCGGAGATTCATGAGCGCACCTCAGGGTTTGGCCGCGTCGAAGGTCCAGCCCTCCACCACCTGCTGGCAGCCCGCCTGCGCCGGCGGGTCGCGGAGGTCGTAGCTGCAGACCAGCATCCACGCGTCCGGGCCGGGCATGACCGTCCCGGTGGCGCCGCGGTGCGGCTCGGCGTGCGAGTGGGAGACCCACTGGCACGTCTTGCCGATCTTCAGCGTGATGATCTTGGCGCTGTCCAGGTCGTTGGCGATCTGCTGCATGGTCGTGTTCGACAGCAGCTCGCACGTCGCCGCGTCGGCCGGGTCGATGGTGAAGGGGATGATGGGCGTGACCACGAAGCTCCCCAGGAACCCGTCCTCGAACGCCGGCCGCACCTTCTCCGCCAGGACGATGCCCCCGGCGTTCCGGAGCGACATGATCTGCGGGGGCGCGCCCTCTTTCACCTCGAAGAACCCGGCCGGCACCGGCACCGTGTACCCGCGGCCGTGCGCGACCTCCCCCGCCGGAGCGGGCGCCGGGCCCGGGGTCGGAGGCGGCTTGGCCAGTGGGGCCTGGGCGGCGCAGGCGGTAAGTACGGACAGCGCGAGGAGGGCGGTGGGGCGTGCGGGCATTTGGGCAACTTAACCGATATGACCTGTCGACATGGTCGACATCGAGGGCATCGGGCGCACCGCATTCCTCATCTCAGAGCTGCGCGCGGAGGAGGCCGATCGGACGCCGAATCTCTTCGATGATCCGTACGCCCGCCTCTTCTCCTCGCCCGGGTCGAAGATGGCCGTCCAGCGCGCGCACTCGCTGGGGCCGCTGTTCGCCGCCGCGCTCCGGTCGCGCGTGCGGTGGTTCGACGACCTCCTGCAGCGGGAGCTGGACGGCGGGGTGCGCCAGGTGATGCTGCTGGGGGCGGGGATGGACTGCCGCGCGCTCCGATTCGCCCGCGCCGGGGTGCGGTACTTCGAGGTCGACGCGCCCGGCGTCCTCGCCTTCAAGGCGGAGCGGCTGGCCTCCGCGGGGCATGCGCCCGGCGCGGTGGCCGTCGGGGTGGACTACCTCGCGCCGGGGTTGATGGACCGGCTGGCGGCGCACGGGTTCGACCCCGCGCTCCGCACGCTGGTGATCTGGGAGGGGAATCTCTGCTACCTCCCGCCCGACCAGGCGCGGGCGCTGCTGCGGGTGCTCGCCCAGTCCATCTCCGACGTCCTCGTGGCCTTCGACTACTTCGGCCCCGAGGTCGTCGAAGGGCGCAGCCAGGTGCCGTCCTTGAACCAGGCGGCGGCGATGCTGCGCCAGATGGGCGCGCCGTGGCAGTGCGCCGTCACGGACCTGCAGGCGCTGGCCCGCGAGTCGGACCTCGAGGTGGTGGGGCGCTCCACCATGGGCGAGGTGATGGCGCGCCTGATGCCGGATCCGTCGCTGACCGACGGCTACGGCGCCGAGGTCGCCTATGGCTTGCTCGCCTCCGCCGGGCGCCGCGGGTGAGCGCCTACGAGCTTCCCCCCGAGGAGGAGCGGGTGGCGCTCCTCGGCGCGCTGGGGGAGCTGGTGGCGGCGCGCGGTCCCCAGCCGCTGGTCCAGTGGCCGTTGCGGCGCGCGTCGCCCGACGACTTCCCGGATCCGTGGTCGCCGGACATGGCGGGCGCGGCGGGGATGGCCAAGCGCCTGCTGGCGCACGCCGGCCTCGGAGAGCTCGGCTTCGTGATGGAGCCGTTCGGCCAGGAGGAGCAGGCGCAGAGCGCCATCGGCCTGCGGCCGGTGGAGCACGGGCACCGGGCGGCGGCGTGGTTCCGCGGGATCCAGCAGGGCCGGTGCTGGTTCGGCGTGAACGTGACGCAACTGCGCGACCCGGAGTCGCTGTCGGCCGCGCTGGCGCACGAGGTGGCCCACGCGTACCGGCACCACCACGCGCTGATGGTGGAAGACCGGGACCTGGAGGAACAGCTCACCGACCTCACCACGGTGTTCCTGGGGTTCGGGATCCTCACCACCAACGAGTCCGACCGGTTCCGGTCCAATTTCCGTGGGTGGTCCCGCTCCAACGCCGGCTACCTCTCGCCGCCGTCGATGGCGCTGCTGCTCGGCGCCCAACTCGTCGCCCGCCACGCCGGCCCGCGCGACCGGCGGCGCGTGCGCGACGCGCTGGAGCGGAACCAGGCGGCGGCGCTGGACCAGGCGCTCCGATGGCTGGAGCCGCAGGAGGCGGAGATCCGCCGCCAGCTCAACGTCCCGCTCGAGCCCGATCCTTCGGCGTTCCTGTTCTCCGCGACGCCGGCGGAGCCGTTCCCGCAGGATTCGATCCGGGAGATCGCCCAGGCCCCGCGCGAGCCCGCCGCGGAGCCGGTCTTCTTCGTCCGGAAGCATCCGTGGAGTGGGCGGGCCTATCGGATGGGCAACTTCACCTTGCTCGGGACGTTCATCGCCTTCTTCACGCAGAGCGTCTGGCCAGTGGGGCTGTCGATGATGGTGGCCGTCGCCTACGACCAGTGGCGCACCAGCACGTTCCGGAAGTGCTCCGGCTGCATGGGCTGGCTCCGGCCGTCGGAGACCACCTGCGGGAAGTGCGGCGGGTTCGTGGTTGGGGAGATCGAGCGGCGCCGCGATCACTACGAAGCCGTGGCCGACTACTGGAAGGCTCAGGGGCTGCCTGAGGACGATCCCCTGGAAGAGGATGAGGACCTAGATATGGTCCAGTGAAAATCGCGACTTGTAGGCCCCAGTTGTCCTGGTTTCGGACAACTGGAGTGCGCATGCAGCGACCAGATCGACCCCTTCAGGTCGCGCATTTTCTTTGTAAATAAGATCTTAGCTTTTGGCGCCTACATTGCAGTCAGTGTGGGCAATTGGAAGTACCTGTCGCTCTGGAGGCGACACAAATGGCGATCTCCCCAACCACCGCTCAGAAACTCAACACCGCCGTCGCTGGCCTGCAGCAGGCCGTGGCCGGGCTCCAAGCCCGGGCTCCGGCTGCAGCTCGGCCGGCGGGCCTCAACACCAAGGACGTGTTCCAGCCGGCCCAGGCTGCCCAGAAGCAGCCCGCGGCCGCCGCGAAGCCCGCGCAGAAGCAGGGCGGCGGGAAGCTGGGCCAGATCCTCGACTTCATCAAGCAGCTGATGGGGATGTTCAAGGGCAAGGGCGCCGGTGGCGGCAAGGGCGCCGGTGGCGGCCAGGGCGCTGGCGGCGGGAAGGGCGCGGGCGGTGGGCAGGGCGCGGGCGGCGGTAAGGGCGCGGGTGGTGGTGGTCAGCCGGACGGCGCTGGTGGCGGCAAGGGCGCGGGCGGTGGTCAGCCGGCGGCGGGCGGCGGGAAGGGCGCGGGTGGCGGTCAGCCGGCGGGCGCGGGCGGGAAGAAGAACCCGGCGGCGGCGGACCCGAAGAAGGACCCGGCGGCGGCGGACCCGAAGAAGGACCCGGCGGCGGCGGACCCGAAGGCTGCGGCTCCCAAGATGCCTGCCACCGCGGAGGACCTGCAGAAGTTGTTCCCGGGGATGAGCAAGGAAACCGCGGAGAAGCTGCTCCCGGAACTGCAGAAGCTGACCAAGATCCCGGAGTCGTTGACCGACTTCAGCTCCGGCAAGGGTGGTCCCGTTTCGCCCGGTGAGGCGAAGGGTGGTCCCGTTTCGCCCGGCGAGGCGAAGGGTGGCCCCGTTTCGCCCGGCGAGGCGAAGGGTGGCCCCGCCCCCGGTGACGCTGCCCCCGGCTCCGGCAAGGGTGGCCCCGGCCCCGGAGGCGAGCTGATCGACACCCTCGATCCCTCGCTGCGTCCGGGCGGCGGGAACGACACCGCCCTGGCGATGAACGACACGGGCGGCGGTGACGCGGTCGACACGGGCGGCGGCGGCGACGCGGTGGCCTGATCCACCCGCAGTTGATTCGAGCGAGACCGCCGGCGCCACCTCCGAGGGCGCCGGCGGTTTCGTTTATTCGGCCGCCATCTTCCGCAGGATGTTGAGCGACTCCTCCGCGCGGGCGATGGGGACGAAGACGTAATCGCGGTGGTAGGCGGAGATGATGTTGATGCTGATCCCGGCGCGCGCCAGCCGCTCGGAGATCGCCGCCAGCAGCCCCACCGCGTAGAGGGACGGCTGGATCCCCAGCTGGATCCCCCGGCACCAGAAGGACTGCGGCAGCCCGCTCAGGCTCGCCTCGCGCTCGGTGACCAGCAGCGACCACCCCTCCGGCTCCTTGAAGGAGGCCAGCGGGGAGAGGTTGGCGGGCGTGGGGCGCCCGCTGGGGACGGTGACGAAGGCGTAGGTCTCCAGCATCAGCGTCGGCCGCATGCTTCGAACCAGCGCCTTGAGATCCTTGTCTCCCCCGATGTTCAAGCGCCGGTCACTCTACCATCGGCGCGCCTCGCGGTCCGGGGGCGGCACGAACAGGACCCGGTGGAGTACCGAGCAGGATCCGGAGGAGGAGGTTCATGGGCGCGGAGGCCATGCGAGTGTCCATCCTGTCAGAAGTGGATTACCTTCCCGGGCATGAAGGGCATCACCGTGAAGCTCCCCGAGGCTACGCTCCGGCGCCTCAAGGCGGAGGCGCGGGCCGCCGGCAGGACGGTCGCCTCGCTGGTGCGCGAGCGCGTCGAGACACCCGTCGCCGGGACGCCAGGATCCGTCTGGGCGAAAAGCTCCGATCTCGCGGGCAGCGTCGCCGGGAGCCGTCGCTCGGCGACGAATGACCGGCGCCGGTTCCGCCGGCGGTGATCTCGATCTGCGACACCGGGCCGCTGGTCGCCTATCTGAACCGCCGGGATCCGCATCACCCGTGGGCAGTGGCGTTGATGAAGCAGGTGATCGCGCCGATGCTCACCTCCGAGCCCGTGCTCACCGAAGCCGCCTATTTCCTGCGCGAGGATGCCCTCCCGGTGGACCCGCTCTTCGAGCTCCTCGAGCGAGGCCTGCTTCGCGTTGACTTCGACCTCGAGGCTCATTGGCCACGGGTCAGGACCTTGATGGCGCGCTACCAGCGGATGGACCTCGCCGACGCGTCGATCGTGGTGATGAGCGAGGCCCACAGGCGCTGCCAGGTCCTCACCGTCGATCGCCGGGATTTCTCCGTGTACCGGCGAAACGACCGACAAGTCATCGACTTCGTCGCGCCCCCGCGCCCCTGACGCCCGAAAAATCCGACGTCCCGCAACGGCCGCCCGGGGGCCGTGTCTCCTCAGCGAAGTGAGCGTGAACCCCCAACTTCTCTCGGAGAAACCCCATGTCCCGCTACCTGTTGCCCCTCGTCCTCGCCCTCGCCGCCTGCGGTGGAATGCCGCCGGCCGACGTGGAGCAGGACGTCACCGCCGGCGCCCAGGCCGACGCCATCGAGCTGAACAAGTCCGGCTGCACCAAGACGGAGCTCGCCAACCGGGAGCTCCTGCACCAGTACCACGTGACGATCTGGGAGCAGGGTCGCTGGGACCTCCTGGGCAACTTCGTCGCTCCCGACTTCTTCAGCCACGCCGTCCCCGTGCTCCCCAACGGGCAGGTCCCGGGCTACGACTGGATGAACCAGTTCCTGGGCGCCTTCTCCAACCTCTCCTCGCACGAGGACGCCATCATGTCCGGCGGCGACCGCGTCTCCATCCAGTGGACGATCACCGCCACCCAGACCGGTGACTTCTTCGGCATCCCGCCCACCGGCCGCACCATCACCTTCTCCGGCATGGACGCGCTCCGGGTCAGCAACGGCAAGTTCGTCGAGCACTGGGGCGGCATCGCCGACCAGGTCGACGAGGTCGCCGCCAAGCTCACCGCTCCCTGACCCGGAGCCCCCGCCCGGGCGCGGTGCTACGGCGCGATCACCAGCGCCGTGGCGCCCGCCCGGGTGTTGTTGTCCTCGCGCAGCTCGGAGCTGGTGTTCGCCCCGTCCGCGATGCCCCCCAGCGTGTACGTGCCCGCGCCCGCGGCCGTCACCGTCCCGTTCACCGTGGCGCAGGCGCCCGGCTGCAGCACCCCCGCCGGTGGCAGCGAGCCCGCGTAGAAGTCCTGCGCCGTGATCGTCGCGTCCGTGGAGAGCACCACGTCCAGCCTCCCCGCGTCGTTCGCGACGGTGCCCTGGTTGCACACCGTGGCCGTCACGGCGATCGGCATCCACGGCTGCGCGGTGGCCGGCCCGCTGATCGCCGTCACCACCAGGTCCGCCGCGTTCCCCACGCCGACCACGTTCCCCGTCCTGGCGTTGTTGTCCTTGAACAGCTCCTGCATGCCCCCGAAGCTGTCGGCGATGGCGCCCACGTCGTACGTCCCCCACGAGTACGGCGCCCACGCGCTCCCGCTCACCGTCGCGCACGCGCCCGGATCCAGGTACGGCGTCGGCATGGAGGTCGAGAGGTAGTCCGCCACGCTGATGTAGCCGTCGGTGGAGAAGTAGATGTCCAGCGGCGTGCTCCCGCCCTGCGTCCCCCGGTTGCACACGGTCGCCGTCACCTGGAGCTGGCCGCCGGCGTATGCGCTCGGCGCGTCGGTGCTGACGGCGGTGACGACGTAGTCCGGCCCGTACCCCACGCCGATCCGGCTCCCCAGGGTGACGTTGTCGTCCTCGCGCAGCTCCGGCACCGCCCCGGCGCCGTCGGTGATCGCGCCCGCGAAGTACGTGCCGGTGTCGTACGGGACGGAGAGGGTGCCGGTGAGCGTCGCGCACGCGCCCGCGTCCAGGAACGGCGGCGGCGGGAGCGGCCCGGCGCGGAAGTCCCCGGCGGTGATGGTGGTGTCCTGGGAGTAGTAGACCTCCACCACCGGCGGGGGCGCGCCCTGCGTGCCCTGGTTGCAGAGGGTGACCGCCACCGAGGCGGAGCTGCCCGGCGTGGCGCTCGGGGCGGCGGTGATGGAGGTGACGGCGAAGTTCGGCCCGCTGCCGATCGCCAGCACGCTCCCCGCGGTCGCGTTGTTGTCGTCGAACAGCTCGGGCATGAAGTTGCCGGAGTCCGCGATCGCGCCCGTCCAGTACACCCCTGGAGGCGGCGCGGCCACCGTCGCCGACAGCGTGGTGCACTCGCCCGGCTGGAGCGGTGGCGGCGGCGGGAAGCTCCAGGCGATCAGGTCCGCAGTGGTGATGGTGGCGTCCTGGGAGAAGAACAGGTCCACCGGCCCGCTGCCGGGCATGGTGCCCTGGTTGCACAGCGTGGCCGCGAGGTTCACCTGCGAGCCCGGCATCGCGCTCGGCGCCGCGCTCACCGACGAGACGACGAGGTCGACGCCTACGCCCACGCCCACGCGGTTGCCGGCCTTGACGTTGTTGTCCTCGAACAGCTCGGTCGTGGAATTCCACGGGTCGACGATGACGCCCACGTACCAGGTGCCCTGCGGCGGCGCGGGTACCGTCATCGTGGTCACGTCGCACGTGCCCGGCAGGATGAACGGGATCGGCGGGAGCGCGCCGCCGAAGTAATCCATGGTGGTGATGGTGGTGTCGTTGGAGAGGTAGACGCCCGCCGGCACGCCGCCGGCCACCGTCCCCTGGTTGCAGATGGTGGCGGTGACCGCCAACTGGCCGCCCGGCGTCACGCTCGGCGCGGTGCTCACCGCGGACACGTAGAAGTCCGGCGCGTTGCCGACGCCGACGCGGTTGCCCGCCTTCCAGTTGTTGTCCTTGAACAGCTCCTGCATCCCGCCGAAGGAGTCGGCGATCGCGCCGATGAAATAGATACCGTTCATGCCGGGCGCCCACGCGTTCCCGGTCACCGTCGAGCACGTGCCCGGATCCAGGTACGGCATCGGCAGCGACGTCGACTGGTAGTCGGTGATGCTGACGTAGTCGTCGGTGGAGAAGAAGATGTCCAGCGGCGCGGACCCGCCCTGCGTCCCCTGGTTGCACACCACCGCCGTCACCTGGAGCATGCCGCCCGAGGAGACGGTCGCGGCGGTGCTCACCGAGGAGACGGTGAAATCAGGGCCGTAGCCGACGCCGATCCGGCTCCCCACGGTGGTGTTGTCGTCCTCGCGCAGCTCGGGCACCACCCCGGCGCCGTCGGTGATCGCGCCCGCGTAGTACGTGCCGGCGTTGTACGGCACGGAGAGGTTGCCGGTGAGCGTCGCGCACGCGCCCGCGTCCAGCCACGGAGCCGGCGGGAGCGGCCCGGCGCGGAAGTCCTCGGCGGTGATGGTGGTGTCCCTGGAGTAGTAGACCTCCACCACCGGCGGGGGCGCGCCCTGCGTGCCCTGGTTGCAGAGGGTGACCGCCACCGGAGCGGAGCTGCCCGGCGTGGCGCTCGGGGCGGAGACGAGCGAGGTGACCACGAAGTTCGGCCCGAACCCCACCGCGAGCACGTTGCCGGCCTTCGCGTTGTTGTTCTCCAGCAGCTCGTTGGTCCAGCCGTACGGGTCGGCGATGGCCCCCACCCAGTACGTTCCCGGCGGCGGCGCGGGCACGTTCTGCGACTGCGTGACGCACTCCCCCGGCTGCAGCATCGCAGAGGTCGGGAAGCTCCAGGCGAACTGGTCCGTGGTGGTGATGGTGGCGTCCGTGGAGAAGAAGACGTCCACCCGCGCGCTGTCGGGGACCGTGCCCTGGTTGCACAGCGTGGCGGTGACGGTCACCTGCGCCCCGGGGAAGGCGCTCGGCGCCGTGCTCACCGAGGAGATGATGAAGTCCGGCGCGTACCCCACCCCGATCTGGTTCCCCACCAGCACGTCGTTGTCCTCGAACAGCTCGAACGTGGAGTTGCCCGGGTCGACGACGGCCCCCACGTACCACGTGCCCTGCGGCGGCGCGGGGAAGGTCCCGGTGACCACGTCGCATCCGCCCGGGAGGATGAACGGGATGGGGGGCAGCGCCCCGCCCATGTAGTCCGTCTGATCGATGACGGCGTCGGTGGAGAAGTAGATGACCGCCGGCGTGCTCCCCGCGACCGTCCCCTGGTTGCAGATCCTGGCGGTCACCGTCACCTGCGAGCCCGGCATCGCGGCCGGCGCGGTGCTCACCGACGCCACGTAGAAGTCCGGCGCGTTGCCGACGCTGATGCGGTTGCCCGCCAGCGCGTTGTTGTCCTTGAACAGCTCCTGCATCCCGCCGAAGGAGTCGACGATCGCGCCGATGTAATAGATGCCGCTCATGCCGGGCACCCACGCGTTGCCGATGACCGTGGTGCACGTGCCCGGATCCAGGTACGGCATCGGCATCGAGGTCGACTGGAAGTCGAGCACGCTGATCGAGTCGTCGGTGGAGAAGAAGATGTCCATCGGCGCGGACCCGCCCTGCGTGCCCTGGTTACACACCTTCACCGTCACCTCCACCATGTTGCCCGGGGAGGCCGTCACCGCGGTGCTCACCGACGCCACGGTGAAGTCCGGCGAGTAGCCCACGCCCATCCGGCTCCCCGCGGTGGCGTTGTTGTCCTTGCGGAGCTCCGGTTGATACCCGAGGCGGTCGATGATCGTGCCGGCGTAATAGGCGCCCGGCATCGGCGGCACCTGCGCCCAATACAGCAGCGTCGCGCACGCGCCCGCCTCCAGGTAGGGCGGCGGCGGGACCGCTGGGCCGGCGAAGAAGTCCTCGCCGGTGATGGTGGTGTCCGTGGAGAAGAAGAGCTCCACCAGCGGCGCGCCGGCGCCCTGCGTGCCCTGGTTGCACAGCGTGGCCGTCACCTGGGTGGTGCTGCCGGGCGTGGCGCTCGGCGCGGCGGTGATGGAGGTGACGACGAAGTCCGCCCCGTACCCGACCACCAGCACGGTGCCTGCCTTCGCATTGTTGTCCTCCGCCAGTTCCAGCGTGCCGTTCCACCTGTCCGCGATGCCGCCCACCCAGTACGTCCCTTGCGGCGGAGCGCCGACGGTCGCCGTCTTCGTCACGCACGCGCCGGGCTGGAGGTTCTCCGGCGGGAAGCTCCAGGCCATCAGGTCCGAGGTGGTGATGGTGGCGTCGGTGGAGAAGAAGAGGTCCAAAGGCGTGGTCCCGAACTGCGTGCCCTGGTTGCACACCGTGGCGGTGAGCGTCACCTGCGACCCGGGGAGCGCGCTCGGCGCGGTGCTCACCGACGAGACGATGAAGTCCGCGGCGTTGCCCACGTACGCGCGGTTGCCCGGCTTCGTGTTGTTGTCCTCGAACAGCTCGGCCGTGGAGTTGCCCGGGTCGACGGAGGCCCCCACGTACCACGCGCCCGGCGGCGGCGCGGGGAAGGTCCCGGTCAGGACCTCGCAGTACCCCGGCAACAGGAAGGAGAACGGCGGCAGCGCCCCGCCCATGTAGTCCGTCTGGTCGATGGTGCTGTCGGTGGAGAAGTAGACGACCGTCGGCGCGCTCCCGGCGACCGTCCCCTGGTTGCAGACGGTCGCGGTCACCGTGAGCTGGCCGCCCGGCAGCGCGCTGGCCGCCGTGCTCACGCTCTTCACGTAGAAGTCGGGCGAGTTGCCCACGCCCACCCGGTTGCCGGTGCCCGCGTTGTTGTCCTTGAACAGCTCGTGGACGCCGCCGAAGGAGTCGGCGATCGCGCCCACATAGTAGATGCCCTGCATGCCCGGGACCCAGGCCATCCCGGTCACCGTCGCGCACGCCCCCGCCTCCAGCCATGGCATGGGGAGGCTGGTGGACTGGTAGTCGTTCACGCTGATGAAGGCGTCGGTGGAGAAGAAGATGTCCAGCGGCGCGCTCCCGCCCTGCGTCCCCTGGTTGCAGACCTTGACCTTGACCTCCACCATCGAACCCGGGGAGGCCGTCACCGCGGTGCTCACCGAGGCCACGGTGAAGTCGGGCGCGTAGTCGACGCCGATCCGGTTGCCCGCGGTGGTGTTGTTGTCCTTCCGCAGCTCCGGCTGGTAGTTGAAGCGGTCGATGATGGTGCCCGGGTAATAGGTGCCGGGCTGCGGCGGCGGCTGCGCGTTGGAGGTCAACGTCGCGCACTCGCCCGGGTTCAGGTACGGGGGCGGCGGCCACAGCGGACCGCCGAAGGTGTCATCGCCGGTGATGGTGGTGTCCCTGGAGAAGAAGAGCTCCACCAGCGGCGCGCCGGCCCCCTGCGTGCCCTGGTTGCAGAGCGTGGCGGTCACCGCGATGGAGCCGCCGGGCGTGGCGCTCGGCGCGGAGGTCACCGAGGTGACGACGAAGTCCGGCCCGTACCCCACCGCGATCTGGTTACCGGCGAGGGCGTTGTTGCCTTCGATGAGCTCGGGGATGGAGCCCTGCCGGTCCGCGATGGCCCCCACGAAGTACGTCCCCAGGTTGGGGGGCAGCGTGACGTTGCGGGTCTGCGTCGCGCAGCTCCCCGGGTCGAGGTACGGCGCGTCCCCCATCACCCCGGCGAGGAAGTCCGTCCCGGTGATGGTGGTGTCCGGTGAGAAGACGATCTCCACCACCGGCGGGTTGGAGCCCTGGGTGCCTTGGTTGCACACCGTGGCCGTCACCTGCACGGAGCTGCCGGGCATCGCGCTCGCGGCGGTGCTCACCGACGAGATGATGAGGTCCGGCCCGTTCCCCACCGCGATCACGTTGCCCGCGAGGGCGTTGTTGTCCTTGAACAGCTCGGTGAAGCCCCCGCCGGGGTCCGCGATGGCGCCCACCCGGTACGTCCCGGAGGGCGGGGTGGGGAAGGTCCCGGTCAGCACCTCGCACGCGCCCGGGAGCAGGAAGTTGAACGGCGGCAGCGCCCCGGCGAGGAAGTCCGCGGTGGTGATGGTGTCGTTGGTGGAGAAGTAGGCGGTCACCGGCGTGCTCCCGGAGACCGTCCCCTGGTTGCAGACGGTGGCGGTCACCGTCACCTGCGCGCCCGGCATCGCGCTGGGCGCCGTGCTCACCGACCGCACGTAGAAGTCGGGCGCGTTGCCCACGCCGACCCGCGCTCCCGAGAAGGTGTTGTTGTCGTCGAACAGCTCGGGGACGCCGTTCCACTGGTCCACGATGGCGCCGAAGACGTAGGTGCCCTGCGTGCCCGGGGCCCACGCGGACCCGGTCACCGTCGCGCACGCGCCCGCGTCCAGCCACGGCGACGGCAGGTTGCCGACGGGCCAGTCGTTGATGCTGATGAAGGCGTCCGTGGAGAAGTAGAGATCCAGCGGCGCGGAGCTCCCGGACGTGCCCTGGTTGCACACCGTGGCGGTCACCGCCAGCTGGTTCCCCGGAGACACCGTCGGGCTCGTGCTCAGCGCGGTGACGACCAGGTCCGGCCCGTACCCGACCGCGAGCCGCTTCCCCGCCGCGGTGGCGTTGTTGGTCTCCACCAGCTCCGCGACGGAGTTGGCGCGATCGGCGATGACGCCCGCGAAGTACGTCCCGGACGGCGGCGCCCCGAAGGTCCCGCTCACCGTCGCGCAGGCGCCGGCGTCCAGCCACGGCGCCGGCGGGAACGCGCCGCCCAGGAGGTCCGCGGAGGTGATCGTCGCGTCCGTGGAGAAGTAGGCCTCCACCACCGGCGCGCCGGCGCCCAGCGTGCCCTGGTTGCACAGCGTGGCGGTGACCTGCACGGAGCCGCCGGGCTGCGCGCTCGCGGACGAGGTGACCGAGGTGACGGTGAAGTCCGGGCCGTTCCCCACCGCGACCAGGTTGCCGGCGGTCGCGTTGTTGCTCTCCCACAGCTCCGCCAGGTTGCCGAACCGGTCGGCGATGGCGCCCACCGTGGAGACGCCCACCGGCGGCGCCCAGACGCTCATCGACTCCGTGTCGCACTCGCCGGGCTCCAGGAACGAGGTCTGCGGGAGGTCGCCCGCCAGCAGGTCCGCGGTGGTGATGGTGGCGTCCGTGGAGAAGTAGACGGCCGTCGCCGGGAACCCGCCCAGCGTGCCCTGGTTGCACGTCGTCGCCGTCACCGTGAGCTGGCTCCCCGGCAGCGCGCTGGGGGCGGTGCTCACCGACGTCACCACCAGGTCCGGGCCGTACCCCACCGCCACCCGCGTGCCGGGCCTGGCGTTGTTGTCCTCGATCAGCTCGGCGGTGGAGCCGTAGTAGTCGGCGATGGCGCCGGCGTAGTGGAAGCCCACGATGCCCGGAGCGCTCAGCGTCCCGCTCACCACGTCGCACGCGCCGGGGAGGAGCCACGCGCTGGTGGGCAGCAGGCCGGCGAACCAGTCGGAGACGGTGATGGTGTCGTCGTAGGAGAAGACGATGCCGACGGTGGGGCTCCCGCCTTGCGTGCCCTGGTTGCACACGGTGGCGCTCACCGCGATGGGCGAGCCCGGCATCGAGGTCGCCGCGGCCGTTACGGACGTCACATAGAAGTCCGGAGCGTTGCCCACGCCCATCCGGTTCCCCGCCTTCGCGTCGTTGGTCTTGTTCAGCTCCGCGACGGCCTGGCTGGCGTTGGCGATCGCGCCCAGCCAGTACGCGCCGGTGGCGGCGGAGGTGGAGGCCGTCCCGGTGAGCGTGGTGCACGCGCCCGGCGCGAGCGCCGGCGGCGCGGCCAGCTGGAGCACCTGGGTGTCGGTGGAGGTGATGGTGGCGTCCGCCGAGACGTAGAAAGTCACCGGCGCCGTCCCGGACCCCGTGCCCTGGTTGCACATCGTGGCGGTGACGGGGAAGGACGCTCCCTGCGGGGTGGAGATCGGGCCGCTGACCGCGGTGACGATGAAGTCCGGCTTGCTCCCCACGCCGATCTGGTTCCCCACGAGGGCGTTGTTGGTCTCCAGCAATTCGGAGACGGTGTTGGAGCGGTCCGCGATGGCGCCCAGCCAGAACGCGTTGGTGCCGTTGTTCGAGTTGGCGTTGCCGGTGAGGGTCGCGCATGCCCCGGGCGCGAGCGCCGGCGGCGCGGCCAGCGTCCCCACCAGCGAGTCCGCGGTGGTGATGTTGTTGTCCGTGGACAGGTAGATGCCCACCTGCGTGGTCCCCGAGGTCGTCCCCTGGTTGCAGAGGGTGGCGCTGACCGGGAAGGACGTGGCCGAGAGCACGCTGGGCGGCCCGCTCACGGCGGTGACGATGAAGTCCGGCTTGCTCCCGACCGCCGTCGTCTTCGGAGCGGCGAGGGCGTTGTTGGACTCGTTGGGCTCCGCCAGCGCGTTGGATGGGTCGGTGTACGCGCCCAGGTAGAAGGTGCCGGTCTGGGCGGGGATGTTCGCCGTCACCACCGCGGTGTTGCACGCGCCGGGGAGCAAGGAGCCGATGGCGCTCGAGGAGCCGATCTGCACGTCGGTGGTGGCGATCACCGCGTCCGTGGAGCGGAAGATCCACACCGGCGCGTTGCCGGGCGAGTCGCCCTGGTTGCAGACGGTCACCGTCACCTGCACGGCGCTGTTCGGCAGCGCGGACGGCGGGGCGACCACCGACTGCACCCAGAGATCGGGGCCGCCGAGGGCGGACCGCTGCGTCGAGAGCGCCTCCGCGGCGGGATCATCAGAGGGGGAGTTGGACGAGCACGCGAGCGCGACGGCAACAGCCAGCAGCGCCGCCGACCGCGGGGAAGGGATGGCAAGCATGTAAAACTCCGGCAAGGGGCGAAACACTGGGTAAGCCAGGAATCAGGTAGCAGTCCACCCCACCCGTTTCACATCCGCCATGCGGTTATGCAGGCGCCGCGCGTGCCAGCATTCTCCGCCCAACCGGGAGGGGTTCGAACATGAGACGGATGGCTGTGCTGGCTGCGGCGGCAGTGGTGCTGGGCGCGTGCAAAGGCGATCCAGGTCCAACAGGGCCGACGGGTACGCAGGGACCGCAGGGCATTCAGGGTCCGAAAGGCGACACGGGCGCGACGCCGGACGTGTCTTTCGTCGGCCGGCTGCTGGAGGCGGAGGGGCCGCTGAACGCGTCGGCGACGGTCGGCGCGACGACCACGGACGCCACCGCCTCGTCCGGCAGCGTCCGCTTCGCCGCGGGCAGCGGCTCGGCGGGCACGGTCTACGCCATCGCCAACACCGACCTCGGCAACGGCAAGCTCGGCGTGGGCCGCACCGAGGTGACCGTCCGGGCCAAGGTGACCAGCAACCTGTCCACCTCCGTCTTGGCGCAGCTGCACTGCGAGGCGACCCGGGCCGGCGACACCTCGCCCACCGTGGTCGGCCCGATGCTCGACGTCCGGCCCAACGAGTTCGTCAATGGGGTGTGGCGCGAGCTCACCATCCGCTGCGACTTCCTCCCCAACGACGTGAACCAGACCGTGGTGGTGGGCGGGTTCGTCGCGGGGATCACTGATCTCTCGCTGGACTACGTGCGGATCACTCCACTTCCCTCCGCGACGCGGTTGCTGGGCAAGGCCGGGTGCGAGGGCTGCGCGGGGACGACCGAGACGTTCACCGGGTACAGGGTGGCCAAAGCGGCCGGGGGAGCGCCGGTGGAGACGACCGTCACCACCAGTGGCGGGCCGGTGCTGGTGCTGATGACCATCGGCATCAACATGAACCCGGTCGTGCGCGTCTACTGCAGCATCCGGGTGCGGGACTCCACCGGCGCGTACATCAAGGCCGTGGACGTCTACGGCAGCACCGGCACCTCCGCGGACCGGTCGTGCTCGGGGAGCTTCGTCTTCGACCTGCCCGCGGGCCGCTACACGTTCGAGGCGGACGGCTGGATGGGGACCTCCAGCACGGTCACCTGGGTCTACAGCCGGTCGATCTCCGCCTGGGAGCTGTGATGGGCGCGGCCGCCCTCACGCCTGCTTGATGCTGGCTTGGGCGGCGTCGCACTCCTCGCACCCGGTCCCTGGCGCGCAGAGGAAGACGAGCGGGTTGGCGGCGAGGTGCTCGGTGGCGACCGCGACCAGATCGCGCGCGTCGCACAGGCGCGCGTCCGCGCGGCCCACCTTGCCCTCGCGCTGCAGCCCGCGGGCGCGCAGCCATTCGTCGGCCTTGCGGAAGCCGCGGCAGCAGTGGTCGGTCTCGGCGATGGGGACGCTCTTCGCCACGCCGTCCACCTCCACCACGGTGGGGTGGGAGACGGAGTAGGGCACGCCGGCGATCGCCTCCGCGAGGTGGAGCGAGGTGTCCTCGCTGTGGGTGACGCCGAGCAGGAGCACCTGCCCGCCCAGGTCGCGCACTCGGCCCACCGGGCTGTCGGGGCCGTGTGGCGGGGAGAGCGGCTGCGGGGCGCAGATCCGTTCGGCGTGCGGGCCCTCCGCGGCGAAGGAGCCGCCGGGGTGCGTGCTCCGGATGACGCCCGGCTGCCGCCAGAACGTCTCCGCGGTGATCCCCATGTCGGTGGTGGGGGTGGAGCGAGGGTCGAAGACGGACTCGCCGTCGGTCATGGTGGGCATCACCAGCGTGCCGGACGGACCCAGCGCCCGGCGCAGCGCGCGGATCAGCCCGAGCGGCCCGCCGTCGACGGGGCGCACCTCGCGGAAGGACGTGTGCACCTGGAGGACGCCTCCCTCGCGGACGCCCAGGGCTCGGAGCTGCTGTTCGAGGTCGGCCTCGGTCATGGAATACCCTAGAATGTGCCGGTTCCGCGCAGCTGGCGGTCTGGAGGAGTCCCATGAGCGCAGGGGGGCCGGAGGATGCCGGAGGGAGCGTCGCGAAGCTCCCGTTCGTGGTCAAGGACGACACCAAGGGGATGCGCGACCTCGTGGTCGCCCAGGTCCCCGTCGACAAGCTCCGCGCGAACCTCAAGAGCGCGACCTCGGCCCTGGCGGAGGTGTTCAGGGACATCCAGGCCGTGGGTCAGTTCCAACTCGACGAGGTCACCATCGGCCTTGAGGTGACGGCAGAAGGCGGGATCGAGTTCCTCGGCTCGCTGAGCGTGGGTGGCAAGGCCGCCATCACGCTCAAGTTCACGCCCCCTGGCAAACGCTGACGTGGCCTCGCGAAAAGCGCTCCTGATCGGCGCCGAGGAGTACGGGGCCGGCTTTCCACCGCTGCCGGCGGTGAAGCAGGACATCAAGCTCATGGACCAGGCGCTCCGCCTGCGAGGGTTCGAGGTCCAGCCCGTAGAGAAGGCCGTCGCCTCCAACGCGAGCAACCTCGAGCAGACTATCCGCAAGTTCGTGGAGGACGCCGGGCCCGGCGACGTGCGCATCGTCTACTTCAGCGGGCACGGCCTGCGCCTAGACGGCCGGGATTGGATCGTGCCGGAGGGGGTCAGCCGGGACGAGGCCCTTAACGCCGATGCCCAGCGCGTCGGCACCGACCTTAGCAACCTGGTGGAGCGGTCCAGAGTCGACCTGGTCCTGTTCTTCGTCGACGCCTGCCGTGACGAACGGGACCGATTGACCGAGAAGAGCGGGGAGTGGGCGAAGCGGGCTCTCCCGCCGCACCGCTTCATCCGGATGTTCGGCTGCGATCGCGACAACGTCTGCCGCGTCCTGAAGGGCCACGAGGGCGCGGACGTCAGCCTGTTCACCAAGGCGCTCGCGACGGAGCTCGGGCCGGAGGGCAGGAGCGAGACGATCATGGAGCTCCTGGCGAAGATCGTGGAGCGCTGCTCCGACTTGGCCGCCGCGGCCAACCCTCGACTGCCGCCCCAGAAGCCGTGCCTGGATCTCGACAGGGACATCGAGTCGGAGACGTATGGGCAGCTTCGTTCGATGAAGATCTTCCCGCGCGGTCCGGCTGCTGCTCTTCCGCGCGGCGCGCGCTTCGACCAGGCCAAGCTCCACTGCGTGGTGGTCACCTCCGAGCGCTCGCAGTTCCAGAACCCCGGCCATTCACTCAGCGAGTACGTCAAGTGCGCCTTCGATCTGCACGGCCCGCGCGTGTGGAGGGCATTCCGCAAGTACTGGCACGGCCGGCAGCTCGCCGACGGGACGGAGCGCTCTCTCTCCGAGGGGTTCGCTGCGTCGCTCGTCGTCCGCCGCGATCTTCCCGTGATGGAGGCCTTCCGGACGCAGGAGGCATTCGACGACGCCATCTGGGCCGTCGCGCAGGCCGACCTGGCGTTCTTCGACGTGAGCTCCTTCGAGCCGGGAGTGTTGCTTCTGATGGGAGTTCGGGCGGCGGTGCGGCGGGGCGTCACGGTCCTGAGCCACGGCATGGAGTGGACTGAAGACAAGCCCCTCAAGGTGCCGTTCAACCTCCAGGACCTCCAGGTCGCCTCTCACAGCCGCCCACCCGTCCATAATCCGGAAGATCTCATCGCGGAGCGCTTGGTGGAGCGAGTCGAGCGCGGCTTCGAGGCATGTGCCCATCTCCTGCGGTACCTCGACTTGCCGGCGTACGACGGGCTGCGGGACCTTGGGCCCGGAGCCCGTTCGGCGGAGACCATTCCTCCCAACAAGCTCGTGCTCATGCTGTGCCCGTACCAGGGCGAATACGACGACTCCCGCCAGTTCGTGAAGAACGGGATTCGCGCGGCGTTGCGAGAGAAGAACGTCGAGGCACCGAATGTCCTCAGACTCATCGACATCGCGTCCCCGCAGCTGGTCTCGCAATTGCTCTACCAGTACCTTCGCAGAGCCTCGGCATGCGTGGTGGACTGGAGCGGGCTGAACCCTTCGGTCTTCCTCGAGTTGGGCATCCGGCTGGCGGTCAGCCCAAGGGGGGCCGCGCAGATCATCGACGAGCGCTTCTCCGTCGGCGATCCGCCCGGGCAAGGGCTCCAGCAGGTGGGCCTGATGCGGGAGCGGCTCCGCCCCAGCTCGTACACGTTGAGAGGTCCAGGCCAGGTGTTCGATGACGTGGTCGCATCGTTGATGTCGCGGGATCCCTACGCCGACAAGGAGCCGGAGTATGGCCGCGTGTATCGCCTGGTCAGCGACGCCATCGACCCGATCACGCCAAAGTACATCTCGACCCATGAAGAGCTCCAGGCGATCGCGGACTCGTTGCACGCGGCCGAGCAGGAGCAGTTGGGGAGTAACCAGTCCGTACACGACGGCCCCCACCTGAAGCGGGACCGGGAGCGCGCCGCGCTCGAGCGTCGCCTGGCCGCATGGCTCTACCTGGAACATCGACTCCAGGCCGGGAGCCGAACGGAGGACGATCCCCTCCGGGTGCTTCACCAGAAGCTCGGTAGGCAGGTTGCTGGCGGGCTCTATCAATCAGACGCACCGGGTGACATCGAGCTAGCCCTCAAGATCGACGCTGCGAGGACCAAATGATGGCTTCGCATCCGCTGATGGCGAAAGTGAAGGATCTGCAGGGAGAGGCCGCGCTGAGCCGTAAACGGGGCGACGCGCTCCGCAAGAGCAAAAGCGAAGGCGACGCGCTGGCGTCTTTCCGCGAGGGCGTCGCGTCCCTGGACCGCGCGCTGGAGATCCTGCAGAGCCAGACATGGAACCGCCTGGACCAGTTCGGGCACGGGAAGCCGCTTCCGGAGGACCAGCTCGCCATCGCGCGGGAGTTGGTCGAGACATGGGGAGCGCGCGGTGGCTTGTTGCGCCGCCAGGACGAGGCCGTGGAGGCGCTCTACAGTTACCAGGAAGGTTCACACATCGAGGAGCTGTTCGTCCCGACGAGCACGTACAACCGGACGAACGCGCTGAAGTTCGCGCTCCTCTCCGGGCAGCGGACGCTCGCGGAGCTCTGGGGCGACATCCGCGGGCTCGAGCAGTCGCTCGCGAAGCAGCTCGCGGAGCACCACGAGTTGGGCGACCAGGGGTGGCTGTGGGCCGACCTCGCGGATTGCCGCGCGCTCCTCGGCGATCTCGACGGTGCCGAGCGGGCGTACCAGGCGTTCATCGCTACGGCGGAGACGAAGGCGCCGCAGACGACCCTAGACGTGCTGCGGAGCGTGGCGCAGAAGCTGGAGGAGCAGGGGGACCCGGGCGCGGCGAACGTTCGCGAGTCGGTCCGGAGCCTTGAGCGCCGGCTGGGTCGGCGATAGGGCGCGGTCAGTCGCAACGCCCCGCGAGCTGGCGGATCCAGTCCTCGACGAGCTGCGCGCCCTCCGCGTGCGTCACCGTCCTCCCCAGCTCCGGCATCATCACGCCCGGGTCGGTGGACCGCATGCGGTAGGGGAGGATGGACGCCTCCGGCCGGCCGGGGACGACGTCGTAGAGCATGCCGGGGCCGGCGCCGCGGCCCGCCGCGACGGGGGGCTTGCACACGCCCAGGAGGCGAGGCTCGGAGGTGCTCGAGCGCAGATCCAGCCCCGCGCTCGCCGCCGGGCCGCGGGGCGAGTGGCAGTGCGCGCAGTTGGCGTCGAGGTACGCGCGGGCGCGGCGCTCCACGCCCTCGCCTCCGCCCCAGAGCGCGTTCTGCGGGACCTGCTCCAGCGGGGGAAGGCCGGTGACGGCGCCCAGGCGCTCCCAGCGCGCGAGCTGTCCGGGTCGGTTCAGCTGTCGCGCCGTGAGGCCGATGGGGACCAGCGCCTTGTCCTGTTCGTGGCAGCCCTGGCACTGGTTCGCGTTGGGCACCACGTAGTGGATCGACCGCACCGGGACGATGGCGCCGACGATCTCCAGCGTCGCCTCGGTGCCGTCGGCGTCCCACAAGTATGGCAGCGCGACCCAGCCGCGCTCGCCGTGCACCAGAAGCCTCGTCTCGATCCGGCGAGCGTCGAACGAGAACGTCTTGGAGAGGATGGTGCCGACCGGAAGCGCGAAGACCTGGGCGGCGTCGTACTGGGCGGACGTCCCTTCCGGCATCCACACCGTGCGGAGCTTGTTGGCGTAGTCGCTGAAGAGCGGGGTGGCGACGTCGTAGGGGAGGACGCCCGGGTTGGGTTCCAGGGTGGCGTCAGCCGCGCGGAACAGGCCCCACTCGGAGAGGTGTTCGGGCCACGGCTCGGAGGTGTGCGGCTGGACGCGCTCCGGGCCCGCCCGCGGCCCGCGCTGGGGGTGCTGGCAGCCGGCGGCGAACGCCACCGCCACCGCCGCGAGCGCGACTCCGCGCCTCACTGGATCCCCGCCAGCGTCACCGGCGCCACCGGCGGGTGCGCGCAGGCGAAGTGGGCGAGGTCGCGGTCGATGCGGGCGAAGTCGTGCGGGGCGTCCACGTCGACGAAGCTGGCGTCGCCGTTGTCGTGGATGCAGAGCCGGAGGTCCTCGGGGACGGAGCCGTCCGCGGCCAGCTTCTGCTTGTTCACGATGCCGTCGTAGAAGATGTCCGGGAGCGGGCTGCCCACCTTGAGCGTGAGCACCTTGATCAGCAGCCCGGCCGGGTCGTTGCCGCCGCCCTTGAAGGTGTTGTGGTGGACGTGGATGCGCTCGGAGAACGGGTCGTAGCGGGCGTCCTTGATCGGCCGCTGGAGCACCTGGAAGCTGACCACGGCCATGTTCAGGGTGCGGTGATCGGAGACGGTGTTCCGGAACATCTCCACGTCGTCGGCGGCCATCACCAGCACGCCGGTGCCGGACGGGACCGAGGCGACGATGTTTCCGGACGGGGCGAAGTTGTCGATGTTGTTGTGCGCCACGCGGTTGTCGAACACGCGCGTGCCCTGGCTGCCCTGGACAGGGAGGTCCGGCAGGTCGAACACCAGGATTCCGCCGGCGTTGTCGGTGACGTCGTTGTCGCTGATCTCCACCTGCTTCGAGTTCTCGCTCTCGATCCCCGCCACGTTCTTCATCGCCTTGTTGCCGCGGATGACGACGTTCTGCGACTGGCCGACATAGATGCCGGTGTCGGACGCGCCGATCGCCACCGCGCCCTCGATGAGCACGTTCCGGCAGTTGACCGGGTACAAGCCGTAGGCGCCGTTGCCGGTGTCCGGGCCGCGGGTCCACTCGGCGCGCACGCGGCGGATCACCAGCCCGTCCGAACCGGTGATCTTGATCGCGTCGCCGCGGGCGTCCTCCACCGCGAAGTCCTCGAGCGTGACGTGGTCGCCCTTGACGCTCAGCCCCTCCGCGCCCTGCTCCTGGGCCTGGAAGGAGAGGATGGTCCGGTCCATCCCCTTGCCGCGGATGGTGATGTCGGAGGCGACGGAGGTGAGGCTCCGGTCGAGCACGAACTTCCCCTCCGGCAGCTCCACCACGTCCCCTGCTTTGGCGCGGATGAGGTCGGCCTGGACGCGGCGGTAGAAGTCGGTGTCCGGCTTCACGGCGGGCGTGGTGCGGCAGGCGGTCGCGCCGAGCAGCGCGCACAGCACGGTGGAGGGGCGCATGGCCGAACCTTACGGCACCCTCTTCGTCACTTCTTCGGAGGATGAGGGCGGGGCCGCGGCACCGGCTCCCACGGCTCCCCGCTGTACCAGGCGCGGACCTTCGCGGGCGGGAACTCCCAGGAGCGGCCCACCTTGAGCGCGGGAAGCTTTCCCTGCCGCGCCATCCGCTTCACCGTCACCTCCGAGAGGTCGGTGAGGTCGGCCACGTGGCGCGCCTCCCAGTTCTTCCCCAGGGCCTCCCGCTCCGTGCGCTCCTGCGCCAGAGTCCGGGGCGCGGGCTCGGTGGGCTTGTCGTTCGTCATGACGTCGGTCAGGGTTGGTATACTGAACTTAAGTTCAGCATGCATGCCGACGCGCCGGGGATCAAGACGCCCTGCGTCCGGGCAGGGCGCGTTGCGCAAGAACCCGATTTTACAGAGATTCGGCGCCGGGGAGCCGCTCAGGGGCAGGAGGGGGCGGCGCGGCCCAGGATCCAGGTGGACGATGGAGACGACCCCATCGTCACCCAGCCGTCCGGCGTCGACACCAGGTTCGCCTGGTACCGGCCACCCGGAGCGATTCCCACCGGGCACAGCTGGGTCCAGGTCGGGGTCGCGGATGGATCCAGCGAGGCGACCCACGCGTCGTTGAGATCCACGAAGCTCGAGTCGTACCCGCCGAAGATGACCAGCTCGCGCAGGGCGAGGTCCCGCGTCACGCCCGACTGGACCCGGTAGGTCGGCCGCGGCATCACCGTCATCGGGTTGACGAGGTAGCCCCACAGGGCGGGGTTGGAGGTGAGCGAGAGCGTGAAGGCGTCATTCTCGTACCCGCCTAGCCCGCTGCCGAAGTTGCCGTTGCCGCCGAAGGTGACCAGGCGGTTCACCTCGACGTCCAGGTCCGCGCCGTGGTCGTACAGCGTGTCCCCGAAGATGTTCGGCCCCTTCTGCGTGGCGATGGTCATCCACACCGGCGTCGGGCCCGAGAAGTCCAGCGCCTCCACGAAGCCGTAGAACGTGAGGCCTCCGTTGACCAGCAGCCGCTTCCGCCGCGGGTCCCAGGCGGCGACGTGGTCCGAACGGGGGTTGCCCGCCGGCAGAGACCTCCAGGCGAAGGCCCCGCGGGTGTCGAGCGCGAAGGTGTCTCCCACGCGGACCACCTGCGCCGAGTCGATCCCGCCGTGGACGTAGACGATGCCGGAGAATTCGTCGAAGGCCATTGCCGCGGCCCTTCGCGCGGACGGCGCGGTGCCCGTGGGGGCCTCCTGCCGCCACGTCGCCCCGGCGCCCAGCGGGCGCGTCCACACCACCTGGCTGGAGGAGTCGTACGTGAGGAGCCGGCGGAGGACCGGATCGTAGAAGAGGCGCGACGTGCTGGGGGGTCGTGGATCCTGGGGGCCCGAGAGCGCCGACCAGGCCGGCGTCGGCCCCATCGCCAGCGCATAGACCCGCGTGTCGGTGCCGCCGAAGCGGATCATCCGGTTGCCCGCGACGTCGAAGGTGAGGCCGTAGCCGGTCACGGTGGGGGCGGTCCCCGCCGGCGAGAGCTGCGTCCAGGTCGCGCCGGCCACGTCGAAGCTCCACACGTCCTGGAACGTGAAGCCCCCCGTCGTGCTCCCGCCGTGCAGGTACACCAGGCGGTTCGCCGGGTCGTGCACCATGGAGTACGGGCCGAACCGGTCCGGTGGCGGGCCCCCGGTGGTCGCCACCTGCGTCCACGAGCCGGAGCTGGAGGACGGGAAGGCCAGCCGCCATACCGCCGTCTGGTTGGTGAGGCTCGGCGCGAAGGCGTACGCCGAGTCGGTGGTCGCGTCGTAGAAGACGCGGGCCAGCCCGTACGGCCCCGTCCCGCCCAGCGACAGGGTCGTCCAGGCCGGCGACGCGCCCAGCGACAGCGTGGAGACGGCGGACGAGGTGCCGTAGACGATGAGGCGGTCGCGCGCGGTGTCGATGGCCACCGCCGTGTTGGTGTACGCGATGGGCGCGGTGCCGGTGGCGGTAAGGCGCGTCCAGGACGAGCTGCCGGATCCCATCGAGAGCGCCCACACCTCGCCCAGGTTCGAGCCCGTCGCCTGGATGAACGCCAGCACGCGCTGCCGCGGGCCGTCGAGCGCGATGGCGATCGGCGTCTTCGCGGGGGCGGGTCCCAGGATCGGCACCTGCGACCAGGTGCCTGCCGCGGCGCCGGACAGCGCGAGCTGCCAGACATCGGTGCTGGAGGCGAACCCGCCCAGGACGATCAGCCGCTGGTTGGGAGCGTCGACCACCATCTGGGGGGCACCCCTGGCGCCGGGGGCGACGTCCCACAGGCTCCAGCCGACGGGGCAAGCGGCGCCGCCGCAGACGCACGCCCCGTTCTGGCATGCCTCCGCGGCCTGGCACGTCAACCACGGGCTCCACTGCACGCACCCGGGGGCCACCTGCTGGCAGCGCTCCACTCCGCCGGGACCGCATTGCCGCACGCCTTCGGCGGGGCAGTTGGAGACGCACCGGCACGTCCCGTTCTGGCAGGACTCCGGACTGGAGCAGGTGCCGCAGTTGGAGATGGTCCTCGTCTGGAAGCAGTTGTCCAGGCCGGTGAGGGGGCCGCAGGCCCTGGAGTAGCGCGAGCACAGCGAGGCGTCGCTCTCCGGCGTGCAGCCGCAGACGCCGGCGGTGCCGCCGCCGCCGCACGTCTGCGGGAAGGAGCAGGAGCCGCAGGAGGCGATGGAGCGGAACACGCCGCAGCGATCGGTGGTGGTGGCGGGGTCGCAGTTCTGGCCGAGCAGCGCGCAGAGCTCGGGGTCCGTCTCGCCGGTGCAGCCGCAGGCGTTCGGGATGCCGCCCCCGCCGCAGGTCTGCGGGCCGGTGCAGGTGCCGCAGCTGGAGACGGTCCTCGCCTGCGCGCAGTTGTCCTGGCCGGTGAGGGGGCCGCAGTTGGCGAAGGACCGGGCGCAGAACGAGGTGTCGCTCTCCGGCGTGCAGCCGCAGGCGCCGGTGGTGCCGCC
>Ga0134122_10000463_pt1 | contig 27306 bp, 24 predicted proteins | sample KB302_FD_96461 | JGI IMG/M metagenome (GOLD analysis project Ga0134122, IMG submission 96461) | Terrestrial soil microbial communities without Nitrogen fertilizer from Kellogg Biological Station, Michigan, USA - KB3-0-2 | ecosystem: Environmental > Terrestrial > Soil > Unclassified ...
CCAGCAACATTTTTGCCGTCGACGTGGTCAATAGCGCGGACGCCGCCCACTTTATCGTCTGGAAGCGCAACGCTTGGCTGGCACCCTATGTCCCCGAGGAGGCCGCGCGCCAATTCCCCGCCGAGTATCGCGACCCCGATGGCACGCATATCACCACGCGCATCTGGCTGTCCTCGCTTGGCTACAACACCAACCTTGTGAAGGCCGAGGAGGCCCCCAAAAGTTATGCCGACCTGCTCGACCCGAAATGGACGGGCAGGATCATCAAGGCGCACCCCGCCTACGCCGGCAGCATCATGACCGCCACCTTCCAGATCGCGCGTGAGCTCGGTTGGGGCTACTTCGAGGCGCTGGCCAAGCAAAAAATCCTGCAGGTCCAGTCCTCGACCGACCCTCCCAAAAAGCTGGCGCTCGGCGAGCGCGCGGTCATGGCCGACGGCAACGACTACAATTTGATCCAGCTCAAGGAGCAGGGAGCCCCGGTGGAAGTGGTCTATGCCAGCGAGGGCACGCCGTTGATCAGCGCCCCCACCGGCATCATGAAGCAAGCCCCCAATCCCAACGCCGCTCGCTTGTTTTATAGCTGGATGCACGGCCTCGAGGCCCAACAGCTCTTGATCGACTTTGCCTGTCAGCATTCCGTGCATGCGCAAACCAAGGAGAAGCCCGGGCGGCGCAAGCTTTCCGAGATCAAGCTGATGCAGGAGGATCCGGCCGGCGTCGAGAAGGCCGCTGACGAGATCAAGGCCCGCTACGCCCAGATCTTCAAGGTGTGAGAATTGGCCCCAAGTGAGCGCCGCCCATAGCAAAGCCGGCCGGCGCGGCGCCCGGGGGCCCTATCAGTTGGCGAACTCCGGGGGCGGCGTGTGCCCCCGCGCGCTGGCACCAGAGCCAAGGTCGGTTTGTGGGCGTAGACGCCACAATAGTGGGCCGGAACCCGCAGCGACCCGCCGATGTCGGAACCGAGCGACAGCGGCCCGAAGCCGGCGGCCAACGCCGCCGCCGATCCACCGGAAGATCCACCCGGCGTGCGGCCGAGGTCCCAAGGATTGTTGGTGGTGCCGTAGATTTCGTTGTAGCTCTGCCAATCGCCCAACACGATCGGCACATTGGTCTTGCCAACAATGACCGCACCCGCCGCCTTGACGCGAGAGACGATGAGGGCGTCTTCCTGGGCAACAAAATCCTTGAACCTTGGAATGCCCCAGGTCGTCGGCAGGCCGGCAATGTTGAAGGATTCCTTGATCGTCATCGGAATCCCCGTGAGCGGCCGCCCCTCACCGCGCTCGACGTCGCGTACCACCACGGCGTTGAGGCGCCCATCAAGGGCCTCAACGCGAGCAATGACCTGGTCGAGAAGTTCGACGGCGGAAATGTCGCGCCGTTTGAGCGCGGCGGCCAAATCCTTTGTGCTGCGGTAGCTCCAGCCGGGTTGACCCGCAGCCGGTGCCTGTTGCGCCAAGGCGCCGTTGCCCCAGCACCCACCCCGAAGGCCCTCGGCGACGACCGTCGCACCGCCCGCCAGCAAGACCTGTCGTCGGCCTGGCCTGTTCATGCCTGTCCCCTCACTGGATCGAGCTCGACGTCGCCGGGCCCAGAAGCGGCGAGGCCTCCGCCAGCGTGCGCAACCTTTGCGCCATGCCTAGGGCCGCTGTCTTCAAGTCGCTGGAGGGCGCCAAAGACGGGCTCGCCGGGACTGGGGCCCGTTTGCAAGGCCTTGCAGGCGAGGGGCCTTCGGCAGGCCCATCGACCATCTTCCCCTAGCTGTTGGCGTCACCGGCTGGGCCCAAAGCCTCGGCGAGGAAGGCTTGCACGGCCGTCCAGGCCCGCGCGCTGGCCCTGGCATCATAGCGCGCGCTCGGCAGAATCGACCCATCGGCGCTGGGGTTGGTGAAGCCGTGCAGCACGTTGCCGTAGCTGATCACCTGCCAGTCCGCCACCTTGGCGGCGCGCATCTCCTCGGTGAACGCGGTCACCTGATCGGCGGGCGCCAGGGGATCGTCGGCCCCCGTCAACACCAAAAGGCTTGCCCGTACGCTGCCGACAGCGGCCGCTACTGTGGTCGCGAGGACGCCATGGACGCTGACAGCCGCCCGGAGCGGCGCGCCATCGCGCGCCAATTCGAGCACTACCGAGCCGCCGAAGCAAAAGCCGATGGCGCCGAGGCGCTCTCGATCGACCTGCGGCAGGGCCGCCAGCGTGGCGAGCGCCGCCCGGCCGCGCGCCCGGAGCCTCGCCGGGTCGGCACGAAGGTCGCCGATGAGGGCGCGCGCCTCTTGCAGATCGCGCGCCTGTCGGCCCTCACCGAACATGTCCGCCGCCAGGGCAACGTAACCGAGCCCAGCCAAGCGCTGCGTCTGCTCCACGATGTGCGCGTTGAGCCCAAGCCCCTCGTGGACGACGAGCACTCCCGGCCGGCGGCCGGGTCCGGTCGCCTCGTAGGCCAGAAATCCCTGCAATCTTAGGCCTTTATCCCAGTACGGGATCTCTTCCGTCAGCATCGCCGAGCGTCTCCGCTCCCCCAAGGATACCATGGCTCGCGTCCGCCCCGCGCAAAGTCGGCTGCCCCACCCGCATGGCCCGCTCACTGGGCGCGCCCGGCGCCCGGACGTCCGCACCAGCGCCAGGGGGCGCGTGCCCCGACAGTTTCAGGATTTCCCCGGATATGGTGGCGCCGTTTCCAGGTGATGCTTGAGCGTTCGGCGGAACCCCCGGCAAAACCTGGAGCAGTTTTATGCGTATTGGGCGTTTGGCGCTGCCGCTTTTTGTTATTGCCTGCCCCTTGGCAGCGCACGCCCAATCGGGCGCCCAGTCAAAGAGCGAAGCGGCAGTGGGCACGGTGTCCAGGGCCGAATGCCGCGATACGCCCGAGACCATCCGCGCCTGCGGCGAAGCCTGGTTTAAGGATTGCTTGAAGGATTGGGACAGCGCCACCCACATGAGCAAAAAAGATTACGCGCGCACCTGCAGACGCGTCGTCGACACTCGGGTCAAAGCCCTGATCGAACAGGGCAGAACCGACGATGCTGGCAAGCGCAAGTCGGCGGGGCCTCGATCCTAACAGGACGCCCACGGGATCGTCCTTGCACAGAACGCGCGCGCTGAGCTTCTCTCTTTGCTACAGTTGCGGCGGCCGTGGCTCCAGGCACGGGAGGGCGCAATTGCGCGGGCCCTGCATCCCCGGTGCCTCGGACGCATCGGCCAGCAACCAAAACAGGGAGGAAATTAGCGATGCGAAGCTCCATTCTCGCCAGTTCAATCCTGATTGCTTTCGGCGGTGCCGCCTCCGCCCAATTTTTGCCCGGCCCATCCGCGGATAAACCCTATAGCGAAAATTGGGCCCCTTCGAAGTGGGGCAAGGACGACCGGGCAGGCTCCGCCAACCACTCGAAGAATTCCGAGCACGTCAAGCGGGCGCTCGGCACGGTCAAGCAGTTCAAGTCGATCACGGTTGGCAAATACTACCATCGCGAAATCCCCACCTTCGGGCCGCGCCTGTGGAATATGGTTCTGCCGGGCACGCCCCAAGGCGGTCCGTTTGGCAAGAACGCGCTTGTCTATCACGATGAATATGTGACGACCGAGCTCGGACAGATCGGCACGCAATTCGATGGACCCGGCCACATCGGCGTCAACACCTCGAAGGGCATGTTCTTCTATAACGGCAACCTGTTTCCGCAGTCCTACGAGCGCGGAGAGGGCGGCCGCGCCGTCGGGATGGGCCCCAATGGCGTCGAGCACGTGGGTGAACTGGGATTTGTTTGCCGCCTCGTGGTCTTGGATGCCGTCGCCTACCGCAAATCCCAGGGCCGCATTGCGGTCACCGCTGAAATGCTGCCCATTCCCAAGCAGGCCGGCGAGCCCGGCATCATCACCGGCGAGGACGTACAGGCCATCGTCAAAATGCAGGGCCTCGCGGAGATCGGCGCCGGGGACTGCGTCGCCTTACACACCGGTCAAGGCAATACCTGGAGCAACGATCGCTATAAGTCGATGAGTTCGAGTGAGCGCAAGGCGGCCCGCGACCTGTTCGCTCAGGGCGAACCGGGCTTCGGTATCAGCGCCTGCGAGTACATGGCCTCGCGCGACATCGCCCTGATGATGGGCGATACCTCGGCGAACGACGCGCAGCCGGCCGGCGAGCAGGGTACCGATTATGCCGTGCCCTGCCACACCGAGATGCAGACGCGCCGCGGCATCTGGAACCTGGAAAACGTCGACACCAAGTCGCTGATCGACGCCAAGGTCTACGAGGGCGCCTTCATTTGGGCGCCGCTGCGGATCGTGGGCGGTACCGGTTCACCGGCAAATCCGGTGATCCTCTACTAGGCGCACCTGATGCTGGACCACGGCGGGGCTCGCAAGAGCACCGCCGTTTGCTTGCAGTCTTCGTGTCGTGATCCAAAGTCCGCCCGTCAGGGCGCAAAGCTCCGACGCTGATCCGTCATTGCATCGGGGTCTTCACAACGGTGCCGGCGTGCCGCTCGGCGCCTCAGTGCGCCGGCGTCACGGCACGCCTCTCATCGAATGGGACCCGCCGTCGTCGCCCTTCAACCGCACACGCCAAGCGTTCAAGGACGCCAACCGTATCCTCCCAGCCCAGGCAGGCATCGGTGATGCTGCGACCATAAATGAGGGGCGTCCCGGCGATCAGGTCCTGCCGCCCCCCCAGCAGATTGCTCTCCACCATCATGCCGATAATCCGTTGCTCTCCAGCCTCGATCTGTCGGGAGACATCCTCGACGACCAACGGCTGGTTCGCCGGCAGCTTGCCGCTGTTGGCGTGGCTTGCGTCGATCATGATGGCCACCTTCACCCCGACGCGGCCGGCAATCGTGCACGCGGCCTCGACGCTTCCGGCATCATAGTTCGGCGCTTTCCCGCCACGCAGAATCATATGGCAATCCGGATTGCCGGTGGTCGCCGCGACCGCCGAGCGGCCAGCCTTGGTAACGGCCATAAAGTGATGCGGCCGCGACGCCGATAAAGCCGCCTCCGCGGCAACGGCGATGTTACCATCCGTGCTGTTTTTGAATCCCACCGGACAGGAAAGCCCAGACGCCATCTCACGATGCACCTGGCTTTCGGTGGTGCGAGCTCCAATTGCCGCCCAAGCCACCAAATCGGCAAGGTATTGTGGCGTCGTGGTGTCAAGGAACTCACACCCTGCGGGGACGCCGAAGTCGGCGATGTCCCGCAACAGCCGACGTGCGATCCGCAGGCCACGATCGATGTCGAAGCTGCCGTCGAGACCGGGATCATTGATCAGCCCCTTCCAGCCGACCGTTGTGCGCGGCTTCTCGAAATAGACACGCATGATGATCTCCAGCCTATCGTCGAGCCGGTCGCGCACCTTTTTCAGCCGTTGCGCGTAGTCGAGGGCGGCAACGGGATCATGCACCGAACACGGCCCGACAATGACGACGAGGCGATCGTCATCTTGCTGCAGGATCCGATGCACGGCCAGGCGGGAAGCCGCAACGGTATCGGCAGCTCTGCCGGTCTGGGGCTGCTCACTGATCACCGCCGCAGGCGTGCTCAGCTCATGCAGCGCTAAAATGCGCAGGTCGTCGGTCGGGATCATCACGGCGTGGTCTCCTCGGTTGGCCACGCCGGCGGCAACAAAAAAGCCGCCAGGTGGTTGGCGGCTGTCGGGATTTCTGTTTGGTCAATCGTCAGACCACGCGCGTCCCTCCATCCGCCGAGATGATCGGAAAGCTAAACCAATAATACTGGGCGGCTGACGCGTGGATCATGCCTTCTCTATCGGACACCAGGAATTCGCTGTCAAGCCGGATGCGTCCACCCTGCGGCTGTGCGGCTGCCGTTGATCTGACCGATCGCAGCGTGGATTTCCGGCGCCGACGGGATAACGCGGTCAATGCCAGCAGCAAGAGGAGGTAGGTAGGTAGGTCGTAAAGTGCGCACAGTCGCCGGCGGTCAGCTCATGGCTCGCGGGAGGGGCGTCCAAGAGTGGGGGAGATATTGTCATTTGCATCACTCCGCTTCCGTGAGCCATTGGCAAGGCGGCGGACGCCACACACGAGCGAGCAAGGCGGTTCGTCCGTGAAGAGGACACGTTTTGGCTCTTGCCACCAGGCGGTCCGGTACAATGGTCACGCTCGCCACCCGCGTAGAGCTGCGCAACGTCAATAAAACGAAAAGAACGGACCGCGTTCGATGCTGGTGGAGAAGCCAAACGCGGTCCGAGGGTGGCAGTTCCGCCCTGACCACCGGGTAGAAGGCCGGGCGTGCGTCTGCTCTGGCTGGTCGACCAAATTTTACCGAATGGATCCTCACCCTGACTTTTGCCAGCCGGGTGGTCCACTCGGGGAGCAGCTCCTATGAAGGGAAATAATTCTCCCCGCTCGCTCCTTTTAGTGAGGACGAGGTTTAAATTTTCGTAACGAGGAGGTTCGAAAGATGAAAGAAAAGCACCCGCAGTAACGGCAACGGTTGGCGGGGCTTTTGCTTTTCAGGCGTCGTCGATTTTCCGAGCGATGGCGAGCAGCTTGGCCGCTTGCCGCTTGCGCAGTTTGGTGGTCCCCGCTTCCTTCAGCTGGCAAACAAACTCGACGTCGCCCCCCTCGGTGAGCTCGTCTCGGTACATCCAAAGCCTATCGACCAGCGCCTTGAGCGAAAAGCCGTGGATCTTAGCGAGCAGCACGCCGGCGTCGCGCAGCTCGATCAGCACCTCGGCCTGCCGGGTGCTCAGGGTCGACCGCCAAGCCGACATGTTCTCGAGAAAATCCGTTTCCCAGTCGTTCCAATCAGTGTCCGCGAGGTCGAGCAGCATCGCCGCGGTTGCATTGGCCCGTTTGGGGTCTTTGGCGAGCGTATCAAGCTCGCGATAGTCAATCATAGTTGCAGATCCTGTGGAAAAGCCGTGCGCGACGCGGGGATAAAATCATGATTCGCCCAAAGCCCGTCTGCGGATCCGGCCGCTATGCACCGCCGTGCCACCGCGCCGGGCAATTCCTACTATCGGCACGCTGCCGGCACGTCGGGCAGGCCGCCCTTTGTCAGGGGCAGGCGGATCTGCGGGTATTCGTCGTGCGTTAAGGAAGCCGCCCAATTCCTTACCCTGGGTAAGACGGCGGCAAGATCTACGTGCTGCATTGCCGGGATGACGACCTACCATGACGAGTTGAAATGGCGCAGGCGTCGGTACCTCCGCGACAGCATGCTGTGTCGGTGGGGCAGCCTCCGCCACTGCGACTTCGCGCTGTCCTATCCGCATCTCGGCATCGCCGAGCGCTGGGATTTGCTTCGCCATCGCGAGCGTGTTGAGCGCTGGTATCCCTTTCGTGACCGCAGCGGTGACGTGAATCTCCGCCCCCCACCCCCCGACTATCCCAGGTCTTTTTCGGATCAATCTCTCGGTCGCAGGGCACGCTTGCTTCCGTATGCCCTGGCGGCCGGTGTCGGGGCGTTGCTGGGCGCCGGCACTTGGATTGCGTTCCCCGGGCTAGTTGGCTTCTAAGGCCGGCAACCGCGTCGAGCCCGATCTCGATCAAGGTCGCTTCAATCGTCCAGCTTTGTTCTGGCCGATCAGGACTGAGCCGACCACAACTATGCAGCCGGCTGAGCCACTGCGCGATTTCAATCTCAATAACCGGGATACCGAGCAGCACCGACGCACCGACCACGATCGTTTCGATTGTGATCCATTCCAAGCGGCCTACCCTACCGTGGCAGCACCAATAATCGGCGGAATCGCCTCAGAAATGCGACGGACGGAGCAGCCCACCCGACGACCCAAGCTCCAGACCGGGCCGAGCGTCGCGTGCAGGGCAAACCTGGAACTCGCACGCGCCTAATTGCAGGCAGGATAACCAAATTGTGAGATTATTACGCGGCCCGAGATCGAATGGAATTTGAAGGTATCCATAAAATGGTTCTCGGTGACATACTTCCGCAGCGACGGTTTGTACTTGGCAAGCATGCGATTGGTATATTCGTCACTTCGTTGCAGGGTCCGATAATTACCGCCCGAGTGGAACAGTAGGGTTGCGTTCCTCGTGACGCACACGTTTCTGATCGCGAGCAACATCGTACATGCCGACTGACAATGACCGTCGATGCGAAAACGCTCTCCCGATGCATTGTATTTCGCAATCACCGCCTCGAATTCCGCGAACCTCTGAGCGTTGGGCGCGCCCATCCCCATGCCAAGCGCCGTAACTGAACCATCAGCGAGTGCAGGGGCGGTCACGAATGCAAAAACGCCGCACGACACGAGCAAATTGCGCAATAATGTGCGCGCCGACCATTGCAAGTACCCCATCCAAGCCGCCCCGCGCGTGATCCAAAGGAAGTCCGGTGAACCCAGCAACAGCGACTGCACTGCCCTGAGGTCGTGCCCATTTTGCGCGGCAACGAAGGGGTCGAATGTCGCGCGCACCTCGTCTTCAGGCGTTCCCGCCGTGGCAGACGTGATCATCAGCGACATAACCAACAGTGCAGCGGATGCCCTCAAATGCTGCGGCAGGGTCCGGCTTCGTTGGAATATTGTCCGGCCTGTCTCGGATCACTGTCCGGCTTGCGTCGGATTGCTGTCCGGAATCGATCGGAAAACCTGTCCGCCTTGCCCGAAATGCGCAGAAAAGCCGCCAGCCTCAGAAAGTCCAGTCTTTTCCGACGCTTCCCAGCTTTCGGCACCTGGGTGGCGTTCAGCTGCCGCTGGGGCTGTCGACGAGCCCGGGCCCCACGAGGCCCAGGACGTCGACGGTGGAGATCCCGTTCATTGCGGCGGGGCCACGCGCTGCTGTTTGGCCAGACGGTAGCGCCAGTAGGCGATGCCCAGCACCGCCAATCCCGCCACCCCAAAGAACCAGCCGGCCGGCCGGTCGCCGCCAAGGCGGATCTCCAGGTAGCCCTGGAGCAGAAGCACGGCGGCCACAACCGCCAGCCACAATTCAATCCGCTTCCACCACTGCATGTCAGTTTCTCCTCCGCCGCCCCCATTGGAGCACCCGCAGCTGCCGGCGTCACCACTGCTGGAGCTACTCGAACTCGAATCAGTGCTGCAGGCGTTGAGCTTGCTGACGGCGATCTGCACCTTGCGCAGCTAACGCACTCACTGAAGGGGTATTCTCGACCTAGTCGCGCTGGATCTGCTCGACCAGCGTCGCCCTAGTCGTGCCCCATACTCCTATTGACAGCGTGCGGCGATTCGCTGGACGGAACAATACACGGCCACTGAGGCAAGAGGCGTGCGCCGATCTTCGTCGGGACGGCGGGGCCGACGGATGCCCCAGGGAACTCACCAGCAACCTCGCGAACATGTAAACATCGCAATCCCAGTTCGGCACCAAACTGCCAGAGCCGACGGCGTAGATCGGTCTACCGTTGACTGGACCGCGGATGGCGCGTGCTGGTTCGTCACCTGCGCCAAGTCTCCAGCACTTTATGCGAGTAAGACTTTCATGCCTCCCCTCGTCTAACGCATCGGCCGCTCCGGCCACGACGAGCCCCACGCTCGTTTAAATTGCGCCAAATTGTTGTATCGGCAGATGCTTGGCCTGCCGCATCACGTCTCCGGGACGCTTGCCCTTCTTGAACATTCAAAAAGGCCGGTCGAACGTCGCCAAATTAGGTGTCGTGCTTGCCGATCTAGCGGCAGCCCTAGAAAAGGCCGGCCGACGGGCGAGCGATAGCACCGCGGGAAGCTCTTTACAGGCCGTTGCGCCCGAACCCGGAAGGATCGTCATGAGGAAGGCTGGCGAACGGCGCTCGAGTTGCCCGTTGCGGATGCGGCTAGCAACGCGTTAACCGCGGCAATTTCAATTCCCCTCTGACAATGGGCTAGGAGGGGTGATCGGTGGGGGCGTCGCCTCGTGTGCATCGCTTGAATTGGACCACGAAGCGTCAGGCCACAGGCGGATAGCGAGGGCCAACGCGAAAACACCGGCTAGCGACGACGACACCAGAACCGCTAGGGCAATATGTTGCGACATGAACGGCCCGAGTTTCAAAGCAAGCCACCCGGTAGCAACCACCGACAGCGCCGTCGATCCGCCGCTGATCGTCGCGCTGATCAGGCCAGCGCGCCACCTGCCGTACGCGCGAAGGTCCCTACACAACGCCAAGAACCCCGCCATGCCATGGGAATAGGCGAGTGGAAATAGGCTGCTCCACCAGGCTAGCGCCAGATCACTCTCCGCCGCCAGTACCGCGACGCTGCTGGTAGCGACAAATAATAGGACGCCGAAAAAAGCGCCTAACAGGGCAATATGCATGAATGGGCTTCGCCAGTAACTGACGTGCGTAGGGGAGTTGTCAGGTGACCTCGTAAGTAGCGCCACAGCACCGGCTCTCACAATTAGAACCTGGTAGCGACGGCATATACGCGGGTATAGCGTCGCCGAAGCGAGAGGGACAGCGCGAGCCGGCGTCACTCTGCCTGCTGTCTAATGAAAGTATACTAAATAAGGCGACAATTATCGATGGTTCGCCGGGACAGATCTTGCCTGGCGTCCAAGGCCCGACATGATGGTTCTGCAAACGGCGCGCGCACCCCCATAAGGCCCTTGTGAGGGTGCGCCGATTGCCTCCGGATATTCGGTTTTTTCTGGCTACGACAGCGGCGCGAGCCGTGTAAGGTCGAGGCAGCGAACGAGATCGGCGCGCGCGAATGTCAGGGGCACGACAGTGTTGGTTTCTACTCGCAGCAATCCCGAGTCGTGCGAAATTTTTTGCCGGCAAGCAAGCAAGGCTGACCACGGGTAAGGACTCCAACGGCTGTTAAGCCCGCTCAGGTCTCCAGAACCGATAAAGTGAAAAGCTGCCCGCAACGATACCGAGCAAAATCACGAGCTCATAAGGAGTGTTCCAAGCATCGATCCAGTCAAACAAGGCCCCCAAAACCTGGCGCAGGTTACCGACACCGACCAGCGATAGGGCAGGTACTGCGCCTGCACCAATGAGCAAGACCGACAGGAGCCGTACCTTGCGAGAGCGTCCCGCAAGCGCGCCGCGAAATGGGCTACCCAACCACATCTGGTCCGCACACCACTAAAGCTACCCGCACCGAGGGACTCATCCCGATTTGGCTAGTTGGGTAGACAATTACCGTTCGACGGTATTGTTCGGCGCGGACTTGTCAACGCACGGACCTGTGGCCCGACGAATTGCACGAGTGACGTTGCGCAATGGCCACGGTTAAGTTTGGTAGGTGCCATTCGCCAAGGCAGCTACATTGGGGTCTTGCTGGTATTTCGCGCCGTTCCAACCCGGGCGCTGGAGACGCCCTGGCATTGCCGCCATCAGACTAAAGGCCCTCGTTCATCGCTGAGCGCGCCGTACAATTGTCGCGCGGGTGTCCAGCGCGAAGGCTGGAGCATATTGCGGGTTCTGTCCTGGCAGATGGGGCGGGCCGTCAAGCCCCACCCTTGCGTGCACATGCAGACCGGGATGAGGGGGAGAGCCGGGTTGAAGCGACTTGCGAGCACGAGCTTGATACCGTCGTAGCACCCCAGTCCCGTAAGGCCTGGCCTATCGAAGCGCCGCTCCTTCGCCCACCACGACAAACGGCGCCCAATAGGCCGGGTGCGTTTCCTGCGGCGTGCCACTTGCAATCAGGGCCAACATCGAGCGGCGCAACGCCTCCGCGCGACCGACACGCGTATCGGCAGCCATTGTCGACAGCGCAGTGGTGATCAGCTTCACCGTCGCATCCGAGTAGACCGCCCAATGCGAGACGAGTAGAGCCCGTGCGCCGGCATAGAAGAAGGCACGCGACAGTCCAGACAGCGCCTCGGCATTGTCCGCGCCACCCGCGGCCGTATTACACGCCGAGAGGATCACCCAGTCGGCATTGAGCCTGAGGCCAGCCACCTCGGAGGCTGAAAGATAGCCGTCGTCCCGTATCGATGCCGTTCTCGGCGGGTTCAAGATCAGTCCCGGTTCGCTCCCACCCTTTAATTCCCCGGACAGTGCGCCGTGGGTCGCAAAATGCAGGATGCGATAGTTCGCGAGCATGCCCCTTTCGCTTAGGCCCTTCAGATCGGATTCGCCCGCGCGCGCGCCGAGCCGCACGTGCTCAGGTCCGACCTTGAGATCGCGCGCCACGGCGCACAGCTCGTCGGCTGTCTCGGGTAAAGGCGTCTGCACTCGAAGGTCGGCTAGGTCCGCCACACCGCTGCGGTTGATGATCTCGCCGACACGCCCCCGTGCACTTGAAGATCGCGCGAGCTTTGGTCGGACGATATTGCTGCAGGTTTGCCGATCGCGCGCCTGCTGAGCCAGGCTGGCGTATCGGCTGTCGGGTCCATCGAGAAGCGGGTTACCGATGCCGAGGTAGGGGTTCCCGGCGCGGCTCACCTTGGCGGTGCGCCTGAGTGCCTTCAGCGAGGAGACAGCGGGGAGAACAGTCAGCGCATGCTTGCGTGCCAGCCAGGCGGTGGATCTGTAGCTGGCGCTGGTCGATGGCACCGTGATCAGTACCTGCAAGGGCAGCAGCGTCAGTGGCCCGGAAGGAACGATCAGCAGGTGCTTGTCGCGGATCAAGTCCTCGACTTCGCCGAACAGCGCCGCATAAAGCGCATGCGCACGCCCCGGATCAAAAGGCAGCGGCAGATCCCCCGTCGGGGTTTGCTCGGCTTGGATGTGCAGGAGATCGGTGCACCTGGGGCCGCTGTCGGTGCCCCACGCCGCTGCGTCGAGCCCGCAGCGCAGCGCCTGCACTTCACGGGCGAGCGCCTCTTTGCCCAACTCGGTCCGAGCCCGGCGCACGGCAGCCTTGGTAACCACCCAGATGAAGGTCTCTTCGCTGACTGGATGCAGCTCCGGTGTGTCGAGGAACAGCACGAGCGCTTCGTCCGCGCCGAGTTGGGCCTGGACCTCTTCGACCGGCAATGGAGCTGGCATGGCAAGTGCCGCATATTCGGGGAAGTCAGCCGTCAGCCGCTTGTCGATGTCGGCAATGCGCGCGTCGATGGCGGCAAGTCTGGTGGCGTTGGCAGCCTCGGCGCCGCGGTCCCGCTGGTCCGGCGCCTGCGCAAGAGAAGCATTCTGATCGCCGTCGCGTTTCTGCCATTCCTCTACCAGGTCCTGGCGCTCGCGCACCAGCGCCGCCAACGCGGGGTCACCTCGGCCGCCGCGCGCCGCCATCTGTGCCAAGGCTTGTGCCGCCTCCGAGGCTCTGGCCCACTGCGCGGCCTGGAACGTCTCGCGCAGATGCATGGCATCGGCGCCGCCTGCACTGGGCTCGAGACGATACAGGGCCTTGATCAGCGACCAGAACTGGTAGCTGGACCGGTCGACTTCACGCTTTGCCTTCCCGGTCAGCCCTGGCCTCGCAATTGACCCGAAAGTGCCGCGTTGGGTGCGCCGGACAATCAGGGCCGTACTGCGCCGCCAGAAATTCGCCGCGCCGATCCAATCGTGTTGGCCGAAAGCGACCGCCGCGAGATTGTTCAGCGACTGCCCGACCTCGGGGTGATCCGGCCCCAACACCTTTTCGCGAATGGCAAGGGCACGCTTGTACAGTGTCTCCGCAGCGCTATACCGGCCCTCGGCACGATACAAAGAGCCAAGATTGTCCGAGGCGACAGCTACCAAAGGATGGTCTGGCCCCAGCGCAGTTTCCCAGATCGAGAGCGCCCGCCTGAAGAACGGATCAGCATCGGCGTAGCGGGCTTGCGCTCGATACACCTCAGCGAGGTTGTTGAGCGCGGTGCCGACATCGGTGTGGTCGGCTGCCAACACAATTTCCAGGAGCGAAACGATGGCCCTAAAGATCTGCTCGGCCTCAGCGTAATGGCCCTGCGCGTATAAGATTGTGGCGAGGTTGTTGGAGGTCACGACAAATTCGTGGTGAGCGGGGCCAAACGAGGTGCCCGGCTCGACCGAACCCATTGCCTTTTGTCGGATGGCGAACGCGCGCACCAGTAGGGTCAGCGCGTCGGCATAGCGGCCTTGGCTCTCATAGAGCATGGCGAGATTGTTCAGGGACTCGCCAACACCTGCGCCCTCCGGACCCAATACCGTCTCGCGAATTGTGAGCGAACGCCGATAGCAAACCTCGGCTTCGGTGTAGCGACCGACAACCGCATAAAGCACAGCTAGGTTGTTGAGGGTCGTCGCGACATCCTGGTGGTCGCGGCCTAGCGCCCTTTCGCGGATAAGGAGCGCACGCTGGAGCAGCGGCTCGGCGTCATCATGCCGACCCTGCGAATGAAGGACCACAGCCAGACTATTCAGGGTCGTGGCAACATCGGGGTGGTCCGGACCCAAAGCCCGTTCGCGGATGACGAGCGCGCGCCTGTCAATCGCCTCGGCATCGCCGTAGCGACCCAACCTGTAGTAGAGAACAGCGAGCTGTTCGAGCAATGGCGCCACGCTGAGATGATCGGGTCGGGACTGCAGCTCGGCGAGCGCGACGGCGCGCCGGGCGATCGAGACCGCCTCGGCATACCTGCCAGATTTATGGAGTTCACTGACTTTGGCGTTGAGAACCTCGACGGCATCGTCTGTTTGTGCAAGGGCAGCACAAGCCTCGACGGCCAGTATCACGAGGGCAAGCACTAGAGACTTCGAAACGGCCATGCTCATCTCTCGTGCTCTCATGCATGGCGGCTCCCTTGAGCGGGGTGAGCCACGCCGTCAGAGGGAACTCAGCGCTCCGTTGTCGATGCAGCGTAGACCGCGCCTGTCAGGTTGGCGCGCCTCGGCACCCTTTCGGCTAACGTCGCATCTAACTGACGGCTCGGCTCTGCATGGAGCTGGACGGTTGCGAAGGCCCGCGCCACGATCAAGAAGACGACCTTGACTGCGCCCAGGAGACCACGATCGCGTCGAGTGCGTTCGCCGGGCTGTATATTGAGATTTCCTTTGCATCGCGCTTTGCCCCGGTACCTCGGCATTTATGGTCTTGTGGCCAGCACGATGTGCGCGGGACAGCGGAAAGCCACGCTCCCATCGCGCTGCGCGTAGGGCGTGAGCTCCGTCGCGGCGGCCCGGCGCAATTGGTCGTACTGCCTGTCATCGATCAGATCAGCTAGGGTCCATCCCTTAACGTCGGTGTGCACCCAGGACTCGATCGACGGAAAGCGAGCCGTGCCGTCCGATGTGCGGATCTCGATGTTGGTGATGCCCGCCTCGGCGAACAGGAACCGCAAGACTGCGGCATCCCCCAGCGCGAACGGCGCGTGCAAGGCCGCCACAACCCGGTCTCCAAACAGCCGCTGCAGCAGGGCCGCCATCGCTGCATAGCCCGCAGTGTGGTCGAGCGCATCCCACACCGCCACGGCAAGTCGGCCACCTGGTCGCAAGATCCGCCACATCTCGCGCAAGGCCGCACGACGGTCCTCGAAGAACATCAGGCCAAATTGGCTTACGACAGCATCGAGCGCCGCGTCCGCAAAGGGAAGCGATTCCGCCATCCCCCGGCGCCATTCGATGCCCGGAGCCTTGCGGCGAGCGACCGAGAGCATCCCCTCGTTGCAGTCGAGACCGACAACGACACCGCCCGGATCAATACGCCTCGCGGCTTCCCGCGCCAGCACGCCCGTTCCGCACGCCACGTCGAGAACTTTTTGGCCTGGCGCAAGCTGCGCCGCATCCGCGACTCGTGCCGCCCACTCCCCAAACAGCGCCGGCACGAAGAATTCTTCGTAGACCTCCGCCGCGGTGCGCGTCACTTGACCCGCGCGATCGTCGGCCATGCATACCTCCTGATCCCGAGTGACCACGGCTGCGCGAGGTCATGCAGCTGCTTCCAGCAACACGGTCGCGAGGTCCTGGGGGTGTGTGACGAACGGCTCATGTGATGTCGGCAGCTCGCGGTAGCGCCATCCAGGAGCCTGGCGGGCGGTCGCCGCGTGGCGATCGAACGTTGGATTGGGCCAGTGCAGGCAGCGAACGAAGGTACGCGGGAGCCGGTCGGCGGCCGGATTTGTACGGTGCACGGGGTCACTGAATATCTTGAAAGGGGTCGCGGCGAGGCGGGCAAGCATCCATTGCCTGGCGTCCTCGTCCGCTATTTGCCAGGCCTGTCGCAGGAATGGATCCCACGGCCCCGGGGCCAGGCTTGGGAGCAGCCAGCCCCTGCCCTCCCTCTGAACACGCTGCTCCATCCCCTGCCGCCTATCGGCGGGTATGAGGTCCATCAGGGACTGGCCATGGTCGGGCACGAAGGCGTCCAGGTACACGACGCGCGCCAGGAGCTCGGGCACGCGATCAGCGACGCCGGTGATCACCGCCCCGCTGGAGCTGTGCCCGACCAGGATCACCCGGTTGAGCCCTTCATACTTCAGGACGTTCACGACGTCCTGCACGTGGGTTTCGAGGCCAATTTGGGGATGCGCCAGATGCGATCGCTCGCCAAGCCCTGTCAGCGTGGGCGCATAAACGTCATTCCCGGCGGCCCGCAACAGCGGGGTCACCTTGTTCCAGCACCAACCGCCGTGCCAAGCAGAATGAACAAGTACGTAGGTGGTTTTGTTCAAAGCCCGTGCTTGCGCCTCCATCACGCAACCCTCACGGCAGCAGCCGTTGCACTCGCGGCTGCCGCGGCGAGGAGGCTGCGACGCGAAACCCGGTCAGAAGCCGCGCTCAACATTTCGCCCGATCCCGTCAGTTGGACGCTATGGCACGTCTGCCCAACCCTGTGAGCTCAAGTTCAGAAAATTCGGCGGTCGGCGCTGGCGGCGCCTCCAACGTTGCCCTCCAGTCTGACTTGCTAACTGCTTGCTTAACGGGTTGCGGGTGCGCGCCGAAATCCCCTGGCTGCCCCGACTATCCGATAAGTGCCAGATTCGACCGACTTCACGCATCGTTGAACTCGAGCGCACTATCCATTTCGTGCCGGAATCTTCCAGGCTGTCACTGCTGCCCTGCATCCGGTCACCGTTGGCTGCTAGGTTCAACGGGGAGGAGACAGAGCATGCGTGTCGCCGTTAGCCCGCTGCTGGAGCGGCATCCGATCTTCAGCAGCCGCAGTTCGGAAGAAGCGCGCGCGTTCCTGCAGGTGAAGGAGTTCCAGCTCGATGTTGCCCCACGCCAAGCCTGGGAGCTGGATATGCGCATCAACGGCATCTACCTGCCGGGGATGTATATCGGTTACATCCAGTATGGCCCGCCGGTAGCGGTTCGGGCAGTCCAGCGTGATGACTTCTGGATTCAAATGCCGATAAGCGGGCAGCTGGAGGTGGTCAGTGGCACCAACAGCGTGGTCTGCGATACGAGCCAGGCCGCTATCGCCTCGCCCAACCGCAAGGACTACTACCTGGTACGATCGGGTGCAGGCTGCGCCGGCATTCGCATGTCCCTCTTCAAGGCCGCCCTCGTGGGCCAGCTTGCCGCCCTGCTGGGTGAGCCGATCGACGCGCCGCTCGATTTTGCGGCGGAGATAAACCTTGCCACCGGGCATGGCCGCACGCTCGCACGCTATGTGCTGATGGCGGTGGCCGATCTCCAGACGTCCGGATCCATGCTGGCGAGCCCAATCGTGATGACTGCGTTCGAACAATTCATCATGACCGGACTGCTGCTGTCGCATCCGCACAACTACAGCGACGCGCTTCACCGGCTCGATCTGGCCATTGCACCGCGTGATGTGCGGCGGGCCGTCGACTTCATCGAGGGACATTTAAGTTCGCCAATCACGATTGCCGACATCGTTCGAGCGACCGGTGTTCCAGGTCGAACGCTCTTCAAGCACTTCAAGGATTGCAAGGGCGTTTCGCCCATGCGCTATCTGCGCAATGCGCGTTTCCAGCACGTGCGGGAAGCGCTCCTGCAGGCCGAACCGGAGCAAGGCGTCACCTCGATTGCCACCAGTTGGGGGTTTGTCCACCTCGGCCGCTTCTCCATCGAATATTGCCGACGCTTCGGCGAACGTCCCTCAGACACCTTGAAACGGTGCAAGCCTGCGCGGCCAAATCCAAGTCAACAGTAAATGGAATCGGCTGCTCGCCGAGGGGCCCAAAGAGAACCGCTTTGGGCGCTACCGCGGCGCTCCGGCTGACCCGGGTAGTCGCCCGGCCCGCCAGCGCCACGGCAGCCTTCTCGACTTCAAGGCAGGCTCAGCTGCGCATTTGCGGCCGCGCGTCCTCGACCGGCAGTCGACGGAGCGCCGCCAAAAGGACGGCAAACTTCACCGAGACCGGTGGCTCGATAGGCCTCAAGTCACAGCATCCGAGGCTAAACCTTCCTCCCTCGGCGTCACGCGCGACCCAGCAAAGGGAGCGCGCCCATCGCCCTTTGCTCGCCGGCAACCTTCCAGTGGGAGAACAACTCCGTCGCCAGACCGTCATTGGTCGCTGCAAGTGGAATACTCGGCCTGCGGTGCTGATCGCAACGACACCGCGCCGTCGGCAGCCGGTGATTGTCGGATCGATTGGCCACGGCCTCCAAGTGCGTGGAACCGAAGCATGTGTATCGCCGTTAGGCGAACGGCCCTGCAGTCCTCTTCCCTCCGTCACAGCGGGCACAGCTAGCTCGAGCGCCGGTTCCGCCAAATACCGGCGCTCAATCGTTTTCTGCTCCAGGGGCCGCGAAATCATGGTGCGGGATCGCAAAAAGCTTGAGGACATGAACAGGCGCATTGCCGAGGGACGGCAGCGCGTCGCCGAACAGGAAGCACGCGTGGTCGAGCTGAGGCGCGACGGTCAGTCGACGGAAGATACCAGCAAGCTACTGAACGAAATTGAGGCGACCTTGCACCTGATGCAGAAGCACCGCGACCAGCTGTTGCGCAGCAAGCAGCCCGTCGATCGCGGCCGGAAATAGCAAACCCACGCGCGCCTTGGCGTCGCAGCTTGGTCGTGACAACATCCGCGCCAGCAAGCAAATCGGCAAGCGCACGACCTTGCCCTAACTCTGCAAGACCTCACCGGTAAGGCGCGCACAGGCCTCCAACAGGCGTTCTTGCGTAGCCTGGTCCCTGGCCACCGGGTTCGGGGCGCGCAGCGCCTTGTGATAGAAGTATTCACCGCTCGAGCGCGCAAGGGCCTCCTCGCTCACGGCGAGCCACGCCTGCGTCACGTGCGATTTGCTCAAGTCGCCCGACGCCCCGGATCCCCCCATGCGGGTCGCCACCCAGCCCGGCTCGAGGGCATTGGCGCAAACCGCCGGCCACCGCCGCGCCACGGCGAAGGCCAATACCGTGTCGTAAAGCTTGCTCTCGGCGTAGGCTTGCGAGCCCTGCCAACGCCGTTTGTGCCACAAAAGGTCGTCGAAGTTGGCCGCCACGCCGTGGTGCATGCCCGAACTCAAATATACCAGCCGATCCGGGCGCTCGATGAGCGCGGTCAGCAGGTACGGCGCCAACACGTTGACGGCAAATACTAGTGGCAGACCATCTTCGGTCTCGACCCGCCGCGCCTCACGATAACCGACCCCGGCATTGTGGATCACCGCCTCGCAGCGGCCGAGCCGATTGATGTGCTCGGCTACCCCTCGCATCTCCCGCATCTTGGAGAGGTCCCCGATGACGACAGCCTCCGCGCCCGGTGCCGCGGCCATGGCGTCGTCGGCGCGCGCCCGATCGCGCCCATGCAGCACCACACGATGACCTTGCTCGATCAAAAGCTCCGCCGCCATCAGGCCAAGCCCCGTCGATGATCCGGTCACAAAAATCCGCGCCATGCTGGAGTGTCCTCGTCGCCATCACCCGCGCTGCGCGCCACAAGGCGCGTGCCGCCAAGATTAGCTCACGCTCAATTCCAGTCGGTCTATCTCCTCTTCCAGGCGATGGAAAGCGGTATCGCCAATGTCACCACTGTTGCGCATGGCGAGCACCGCCTGACGGGCCGCCGTGACGGTGCGCATGCGCAGGTTATCAACCTGAGCCCCGCCCGTGAGCTCAGCGCCGTCGCCATTGGCCTGCAGCAGCCCGGCCTGCAGCTCGACGCGAATGGCTTCGGCCAGCGGCGAGCTATCGCCGTCGAGCGCCGCCAGCGCTGCCCGGTAGGCGGCGGCGCGCGCGCGCGCCACTTCTTGACCCACCGGATCATCATCGCTCAAGTTCAATTTGAGCAGCAATGGGCGCAGCGTGAAACCCTGAATGACCAGGGTTCCCACCACCACGCAAAAGGCGACGAAGACAATCAGGTCTCGATGCGGGAAGGGCGACCCGTCTTCGCCGTTGGGCAGGGCGAACGCCGCCGCCAGGGTGACGATACCCCGCATGCCGCACCAGGAGACGAGGAGGCCGCTCTTGACGGTTGGCGCCGACATCGGCCTTGGCGGATGGAAGCCATGGCGACGGATGTGCCGGCGCACGACCCAGTTGTAGCTCATGACCCAGGCAAAACGAACGAGGATCACCGTTGCCAGGACAGCGGCGGCAAACAGGAGGTAGCGCACGCGCTGCTCCGGGGCCAACCTTTCGAAGATGGGGCCGATTTGCAGACCGATAAGGACGAAGGCCAGAACGTTAAGAACGAACACCGCCGTTTCCCAGACGGCGTAGGAGGGCACGCGCAGGTGCGCCGACGTGGTCGCGGGCGCCCGCCGGGCAATGGTGATGGCGTAGGCCACGATCGTCAAAATACCGGACAGGCCCAGCCGATCGGCGAGCAGCCAGACGCCAAAGGTGCCGATGAACTGCAGGATGATCGAGCTCGGCCTATCGTCGGACCAGTCCATGGCGGTCATCAACCGCATATAGGTCAGCGCCAGAACGGGTCCCAAGATCAGGCTGCCGGCGATGCTCACGAGCAACATCGGGGCGGCGTCCGCGACCGTGATGCCGCCAACCGTCATCGCCGTCACGGCGATGCGGTAGATCAACAAGGCGCTGGCATCATTGAGGAGGCTTTCTCCCTCAAGTACGATGACGATCCGATGCGGTAGGTTGACTTGACGCAACACCGCCGTGGCGGCCGCCGCGTCGGGTGGCGCGACGATGGCGCCCAGCGCAATGGCCGCCGCCCAGGGCATGCCGGTCAACGCGTGCGCGACGATGGCGACGGCGCCAGTCGTCAGGAAGACGGCGATCAGCACCAGGCTGGTGACCGGCAGCCAATTGTCCTTGAGATCGCGCGGGGAGGCATCGTAGGCCGCATCGAGCAGTACCGGGGCAACGAACAGGGCGAGCGCCAGCTCGGGCTCCAGGATGATGCGGGGAGCACCCGGAATAAACGCCACCACCGTGCCGCCCAACGCCAGCAAGGCCGGGTAGGGCACGCCGATCCGCCTGGCCAGAGCCGACAACAGCACCGCGCCGAGCAGAATGCCGAGGATCCATTCAAAGATGATCATGGCAGGCTTACATCATGTCCGCCGCTCTTGGGCAACGCGAGGAACTGGGGCAACGCGAGGAATGGGGACAACGCGGGGCGCGGGCAGGCAGCGCAACTGCGCGCGCGCGCCGGACTTGCAAGAAAAAGCGAATTCGCACGCAGTTGGCGCGACGCTTAATAGCTCTGGGACGCCGGGTGCCGTTCGCCTAGGCGATGCGGCTAGTCGGTCGCGGCTGGGGTTCGTCGTCGTCCGTCTCGACCAAAACCGGCTTCGCTGGTGCCCTGGCGGGCTTGCGCGGGGGTTGGGTGCGCTTGGCCGCCTTCTTCGCCGGCGCCGGCCGCTCCCGCGCCGTGGCGCCCGGTTTGGCGCCCCGGGATCCCTCTTTCCCAAGGGACTTGATGTCAGCGCGCAGCGCCGACAGCTCCGATAAAATGCGATCGAGCTTCTCGCTTTTACCCAATTTCTTGGCCATCGCGGCCTCCCGGCGAAGCTGCGCAGAAAACAACGCAAAGCCCAGCTTACCCTGCCGCCCGCCGTCGATCCAGCCCGCGCGCGCCTATGGCAGGCGTTGGTAAAGGTTGGAGGCCGCCCCGCGGCCGCCGGCAACGGCCGGATTGGTGTTCATGAACTCTTCGGCCGTCAGCCGCTCGATGGTTCGCGTCTGGGACTGGCCCTCCCAGTTGGGAAAGGTGCTGGCGGCGATTTGGTAAGTCACCGTCTTCTTGTCCTCATCGACCGTATAAGTGCCAAACAGCGACAGGCTGCGCTGATTGATGGCCTTGTATTCCTCGGGGGTGCCCGTCAGGCGATTGTTGGAGGCGATCTTCGGAATATCGCCGGCGACGTGAATCTGCGCGAAGTGCCCGTCGGGCGTAAAAATGAGAATGCCCTTGGGCGTCTCGCCGAAGGGAAAGGACTTGGCTCCATCGGCCGCGGTGATTTCGGCGCGCACGAAGGCCCAGGTGCCGATCAACTGCTCTTTGAGGGTTTTGCCAGACTGGGCGCCGACCGTGCTCGGCACCGTCGCCAGCAGCAGGGCCGCCGCCAGCAGGCGAGGAAATGACATGTTGTCCTCCCATAGCTAGTCTCAGGGGCAATAATACAGTAAGAGCAAGGCGTCGCCGCCAGCACAAGGGCTAGCGGTCGGGTCCGAATTCAGGCGTGTTTCCAGTATGCGAACGCTTTTTTTTGTCGGTGCCGTCTCCGTGCTGTTCGCCTGCGGGGCGGCTTTTGCCCAATCCGGCAAGCGCGAGGGCGCGGCCTCGACACCAACCGCAGTGCCCGATGCGCAATTGTCCCCGGCCGAAATTCGCGAACGCGGGGCCCAGTATATGACCGACTGCGTCAACGACTGGGACAAGGGTACGCACATGAGTAAAAAGGATTGGACGCGCACCTGCCGCCGCGTGGTGCAGCGACGCATCGACTTCATGCTGCAGCAGAAGTAGACGAAAAGCCCCTCGCCACGCCGCCTGGCCAACCGCCGCGATCGCGCCTGACCAGCAACGCCCGCCGCTGCATCGACGTGCCTCAGCCCGCTTCGGGCGAGCGCTGCCAACCCAGCGCCGCCGCCTGGGCGCGATTGAGCATGAACAAATAGGCAAGCTTGCCGCGCAGGCGAGCCGCCTCGCCGGCGCTGGCGGCATCGGTGGCGCTCTTTTGCCGGTGCAGCGCCGCGCGAAGCTTGCGCCGCTCCTGCCGCGACAACCCCAGCGTCCGGTTGACGACTACCCCGGTGACGGCCTGACGCCCGCCCTGGCGGAAGATGCGCGTCTTCGCCGCGTTCACGACAAAGCCTTCGGCGGCGACGATGCGCGGGACCAAGGCGGCGACCTTGCCGACCTTTGCCAGATCATTGCCCGAGAAGGTCAGATCATCGGCATAGCGGGTGTAGGCAAAGCCGTGCCTGCGGGCGAGGCCGGCGAGGCGGTGGTCGAGCCGCGTCAGGATGGCATTGCACAGCCCCGGACTCGTCGGCGCCCCCTGCACACACACCCGGGGCCCCGTCGGCACATGATAAAGTTTGCCTTCCGCCGCCACCGGCTGGCGCGGTGCCTCCGTCATCAGCACGGCAAGCGCCGCCGCCACCGGGTAGCTATAACCCAGCGCCAGCAACAACCCCCGCACCCGGCCAAAGTGAATGGTTGGAAAACAGTCCTTGAGATCGAAGTGCACGACCACAGCCTTGCCGACGTGCGGGGCAGCATTGCTGGCAATCGACCGCCCCTTGACGAAGCCATGCGCATGCTCGCTCTTCGGCAACTTGGACACCAGCAGACGGTCAAGGGCACGCAGGACGCTTTTGAGACGCCGCTTGGGCGCGTGGATCAGGCGTTCACCGCCCGACCGCTTGGGAACTGCGAACGTGACGTAGTGGGGCGTGGTTTCGCGCAAGCGATGTTGGCTCAAGTGCCGCAACTGTCCCGTCGACAACGAGAGGGCGGCAGCGACGTCGGCCTCGGTCCGCCACAGCGGCAGGCCATAGCGTTTGAGCTGAGCCTCGTCGACCGCAAGGTCCATCACGTCACGGTTTCGCGTGCGCAGCGAGGGGCCAAAAAGCCGGTCGGCCTCCCCCTCGCTCAGGTATTTGAGCTTCGGCGGCGGTGGCCAACGGCGTCGGTTTGGGTCGGGCGGTGGCTTGGGAAGGAGACGATTGTCACGCAACACCAGCCGCCGATGCCCCGGCTTCAGCGTGCCCCCGGTCTTGATGACCTCGACCTTGAAGGCGGCTTCGCCGCCCTGCGCCAGGCTCGAGACGTCGCGCTGCGGCGCTTGGCGCCAGCGCCGCTTCAATTGCCAGCGCTTGAGCGCGCCGATGAGCACGCGCGCCAATAGGAACAACGCCACCAGGGTGAGCAGGTGGGCTAGCGGCTGCATGGCGCGCGCCCCCCAACCGCCGAGCTGGTGCAAAGATTGCGCAGTCCCGGGCCGGAGAGCCAACCACTAACGAGGCTTTGGACCCGTGGCCTCCCCTCGTTGCGTACGTGGGGAACCGTGGCGATGTGATAGGAACAGGAAGCCACCACGGCGAAACACCGTGGCATAGGAAGCTGGAAGGTCCTGCCGAACCCGGGTACTGCGCAAAGACGTCTCATTGTGGCGTTTCCCGCTGCGGGCCGTCAACCTCCCAGCGTGAGGGCTGTTTGCGTGGGGCAATCGTGTTTGCTGTCGTAACCGGGGCGCTCGATGGCCGATCGGTCCGCAGCTCCTCGCTGACCTTGAAAAGTGCCAGCATGTGTTCGCATGGCCCGCGGCTCAAGAGGTGCTCGCCAAAGTGCGGGCAGGTGCAGCGCCCGAAGATGATGCTGCCCAAATCGTTGACGACAATTTCCACCGGATCCTGGTCGCCGGCCGCACCGATGATGCGCCAATCGCGATAGGTGATCTCGCGGACGATCTTGGCTTTGCCCTCGCCGGTGTTGGGATCTTTGAAGGATCGCACCTTCTTGGTTTCCTCGGCCTCAGCACTGCGCACGCGAACCTTGTTCTCGCTGATGAGCGCGGCCGCCAGCTCTCGGCGGCGATCGGGAGGGAAATAGGTTGCCTCGTCGGCCGGCGTCTCGAACAGTTCGCGGTGACGGTAGCTGCGGGCCTCGACATCGAACATGCATCGGCCCTGTCGGGCGAGCCGCACCAGCACCCGTGCCGCCGCCGCCGGCTCAATGCCAAGGGCGCCCGCCAGCTCCGCGATCGACGCCTGCTGCCGCGTCCGCAGCACCTGGAGGGCGGGCTCGAGCGCATCATCGTTGCCGGCGGCGGCCTCGGCGAGGAGATCAAAACCTCCCGTGCCCGTAAAACCGCTCCCCGACCAGCCCGTAAGACCGAGCAGGAAGGTCATGCCGGGCAATTTCACCGCATAGAAGCTCGGCAGCGCCCGGCCCTTGAGGTAAATGTCGACGCTCTCGGCAAACGGCAGCAGCCCCTCGATCAGCTTGAGGCGACGGCGCCCCCACACGCGCGTGGTCTTGTGTTCGGTGTAGTTGTGGCCGGCGCCCTCCAGCGCGACCACGCGCTCCCAGGGCTCGAGCACAAGCCGCGCATCCTGCCCCGGTTCAAACTCGTAGCGCAGCGCCCGCGGCGAGACCTTGGCCTTCGCATAGCGCAGAAAGCGCAAGGCGGAGAGGAGATCGATCGGCTTGACGCTAAGGCGCGTGCCGGGCATGGCCATCGCCGCTTGCACCTGCAGAAAGCCCCTGACCCAGCTCTCGGGCAGGTCGACCTTCTTTTCGAAGCGGCCGCCGGCCGCGGACGTGCGCACATCCAGTCCCTCGGGACCGATGCGAAAAATCGTGGAGCGGCTGGTGCGCATCTCGCCCAGCGCCCCCCACAGCCAAGCGGTAAAGTCGATGTTGGTCGTGCCGCCAACCACCTCGCCCATGGGTTCGAACACGCACGGATCGACGATCAACGCCACGTAAGCGGACTGGTCCTGGCTGAAGGCCTCGAAGAAAATGCGGTCGCGATGCACCGTGATGACGGGATCGAGCAAATCGGATTGGCCGAACCACATGTCGTTCGACCAGATCACCTCGCCCAAGGCTCTGAGCGCAATGCGCAGCACGAAACCGTGCTGGCGCACGCGGCCGTGGAAGCGAACCCGGCGGCGCAGGTTGGTGGAGAGCCCCACCGTCGTGGCCTCGCGCGTCGAATCGAGCACGGACGGCGAGGCATAGTCGACCAGAACAATCATGCCGCCACCCGGCTGTGGCGATAAACCAGCGGACGTTCCGCCGCGCTGGCGAGGCTGGGATGGGCCGCAAGCGTGCGCGCGATCAAGCCGATCAACTCGGGCTTGGGATATTTTTTGTCGGGCAGCTTCAGCGCCTCGCGCGCCCGCGCTTGAATGCGTCGGGCGACGGCCTCGTCGTGGCAGGCGGCATTGGCGAGGGCCGCGAAGGCCGCTATTCGGGTCTTGCGGTGGAGCGGTCTCAGCAGCGTGCCGAGCAGAATGTCGACGTTGGCGGCGGCCAGCGCCCGCGCCCGCGCGTCGGGCAGGGCAAGCACACGGTAGGCCAACATCATGACGTGGATATTGGAGCCCTCCACCAGGTCCTGCACGGCCTCGGGCACCAACAGGTATTGCTCGAGGGAGCGCACGAACAATAGGCGCGCCAAGTCATTGTCCCGCAGCAGCCGGTTCTGGTTGAAGGTTGCATAGGCTGGAATGCGCGTGAGCACGTTGCAGGCGCGACGGGAAAACTCTTGCGCGTCGCGGTCACGGATGGCCTGGTAGTAGGCGGCGAGGTCCGAGGTGGTGGCATCGTCGGCGTCGGGCGCCTGCTGGCGCTGCCAGACGCGGTTCCAGGAAATGCGCGTCGCATAGCGGCTGGCCAACGTATCGACGAAATCTTCATCCCCGGCCGCTTGCGCGGCTTTGATTAGATTTGGATAGCCGCGCCACCAGCCCGGCGTGACGTTGGCCCGCATCGGACCACGCACCAGGTCGGGATAGCGCGCATAGACGCGACAGGCGATCGGATCGTCGAGATGGTGAATAATGGCAAGGCCCAAGCCGGGCCAATTCCATTCGCGCGAGCTGCCGGCCAGGGCCAACAGGCGTTCGCGCCGGGCCCCCTCGCCCACGCTTTCCTCGCCCATGAGCTTGTCGACGCACTCATTAAAGAGCTTTTGATTGCGGCCGGCCCGCAGCGCGGCACTCCACAGATCCCACCAACCCCTTTGTTCGGCGAGCTCGACGAACTGCTTGGTGCGATCGTCCTTGCCCCAGCCCCCAACGGTGTCCTCGAGTTTGGCGCGCACATAGGGCATGACGTCCCGACCGCGCCGCCGGAGCAGCTTGAGCACGGTCGCACCGCGCTCGATGCCGTAGCCTTCGAGGTGACGGTTTTCCAGGACGCGGTTGAGCTCGGCCTGTTCGATGACCGCATCCGCAAGGGTCAACACCTCGAGCTCCCAGCGCTCGACCGGCATCAGCTTTCGATAGAGCGCGAAAAAGAACTTCTCATCGCCCTTGCCGCGGGCAAGCGCGCCAAGCTGCTCCCACATCACCCGCTTTTCTCGCTTCCAGAAGGAGACGGGCAGATGCTTGAGAATGAAGGCCGCCGCATGTTGATCGGTCGCGTAGAGCCCGATGGCGCTGGCCTCGTCGAGCTC
>Ga0134122_10000464_pt1 | contig 27294 bp, 26 predicted proteins | sample KB302_FD_96461 | JGI IMG/M metagenome (GOLD analysis project Ga0134122, IMG submission 96461) | Terrestrial soil microbial communities without Nitrogen fertilizer from Kellogg Biological Station, Michigan, USA - KB3-0-2 | ecosystem: Environmental > Terrestrial > Soil > Unclassified ...
CTGTAGCAACGATCAGCCCGACGGGAAGTTCGGCGGTTTCGAACGCTTGCGAACGAGGGCTCCAATCCCCAGCTACGGCCCGAAACGGAGGATGCGATGATCCGGACCCTGCTGGTTGCTTGCATCGCCATCGCCGGCCTCACTGGGGCTGGGGCACAGCCACGCGCCGATGACCTGCCGAGCGTGAGAACGACCTTTCGCTTCATCGGCAAGAACGACCGGCTCGGCGTCACTGCTTTCGATGGTCCCAAGCGGCCGGGCATAGCTTGCGACTTTAGCCGAGCGGGGGCTGGCGGTCTCAGTGGCACGATCGACCTCGCCGAAGCCGTGGCGCGGGTTTCGATTGCATGCCGACAGGTCGGTCCCATCAACGTAGACCTGGCCCCGCCGATCGATCAGGAAGAATTGTATTTGGCGCACACCTCCATCTTCTTCAAGCGCACCCACGTCTGCCGAGTGCCGGACAACAAACGCAACACGCTGGTCTATCTCGCCACTAGCGATAAACTGATTGAGGGATCGCCGCGGAATGCCATCTGGACAGTGCCGATCATGGCGTGGGCGGCGGGGGGGTAGCCGATGACACCGATGGCCCTGTTGCTCAACCTGTTATGGCTGGTGTTCGGCGGAGTGTGGATGGCGCTGGGCTGGGGCGTCGCAGCCGTCGTGATGGCGATTACAATTATTGGCATCCCCTGGGCGCGTGCCGCCTTCAACATCGCGGTCTACACGTTGCTGCCGTTTGGCTACACAGCGGTGTCGCGAGATGAGCACTTGGGCCGCGGTGACATCGGGACCGGACCGCTCGGCGTCATCGGCAACATCGTCTGGCTGGTGCTTGCGGGCTGGTGGCTGGCGTTAGGGCATTTGCTGGTGGCGATTGTCCTCGCGGTCACCATCATTGGCATTCCCTTCGCATGGGCCCACCTGAAGCTCGCCGGCATTGCGTTATGGCCAATCGGCAAGATCATTGTGCCTGCCGCGGATGCACCCTTACGGTACCCGCCGCAAATCGCACCGCGCGCGGATCGGTGAGGAGGCGAGAGCCGCTTCCTGACACGCGACGGAAGATCGCGTCGAACTCCGCACCCCAGACATGAAACGCATAGTGATGTCCCTCGAAATTGGCACCGTCGTCGAAGAGGAATCTCAGCGTGTCATTGACCTTCACCGGCGCGAAATGTTCGCCGACACGCTCGTAGGCGAGGCCGAAGGGGGCTGCACGAACTGGCGGGCGGCCGTTTCCTTGTCGCGGGCGGGGACGATCGTGCGATTGAGCGCGATTGCCATGTCGCCTCGCAATGTCAGCGTCAGCGCCACAGGACGAGGAGCGCGCCAAAGGCCGCCAGAATGTAGTGCATGAGCGGAGGCGATCTCAGCATCTGCTTGGGGATCCCTCGCGGTTTATGCGCCCACAACGGGTCAACACATCAGCCGTGATCGTCTCCGCCTCTACAATGCCGCGTGCGCCATCAGTTGCTTGGCGTTCAGAATGAGGACTGCGCCAGAGCAGAGGCCGTGCGAACAAACCCTTGCGGCGGACATGGAATGGCTGCGTGCGGCTCTCTCGATAGTGAAGTGATGCCTTTCAAGGCGTAGCCGCAGCTTCTGCTCGCACCGGCCGCTCATCAGGACTCACCCACGCTCGTCAGGCCTCCACTAGTGCTGTCTATCTGATCCTAAATCAGCAGGCGTCGGGAACCGAGCGGAATGCACAGATCCCAGGCGGATAGGTGGATCCAGGCGCAGGTGCGGAGCCCGCCCCAGTGCCCGCATCTCGATGGTGCGTCTCCGAGTAGGCAAGCCCTTCTGCTCGGGCTGCTTAGCGGGCGGCTACTGGCATCGGGCAGAAGATCTCGCCGGTGCAGCATGCAGCAACGTCGACAGCTTCAGGGAGTGCAACGGACACTCGCCTGGACGCTGTCGCGCAGCGGCGATACAAGCGCAACCAAAGTCGAGCGCACATCATCCGGTAAGCCGCAAATAAACTCACCCGTGCCGACCTAGACTGGGAGTTGAAACGGCAGCCCATCAGTCGAAATACTCTTGGTAGCATTGGTTCGGAGATACTCTCAGGGCTAACGAAGTCTCCGCACAAGCAGCCGCAGCAACGCGTCATCGCCTTTCCAGGATCGTAAGCGTGACGGTCTGGGCTTCCGATTTGACGTGCGGCCAGGACGATTTAGCTAAGTCCTTAACCGGAAGACTTGGGGGTCGGGAGACTCGTGGCTTTCCGCAAGCGTCTTTAGTGTTTTCCTTGGATTTGCAGTCTGGACTCAGACGCCTATCGTGAGTGCCAAAGGCTGTCGCGTTCGCCGTCTGGACGCGCGCGCGAGTATGTCAGAAGCTATACGGCTGACGGAGTGTCTCAAAATGAGGGCAGTTATCTGCGGCCTTCTGTCGGTTGGCCTGATGGTTGCATTCGCGGCGACCAGCGACGCCGACAATAAGCGGAAGAAAAATCGTCGCCCTTCCGGTTACAACTACAATTCTTCCTCCGATTTAGCGGAGCGTCAGCTACGCAACCAGAGGGCATACGAGCGTGGAGAATACTACGAACACGACTCGAACGCTTTGCCCTTTGGCAGCCGAGCTTGGTGGGAACAGAAACAGCGCGAAGGCCGCGACGAGCACTAAGCGCGTCCTTACGCGCAAGCAAATCCCCGGTTCATTCGAAGCAGGCCTCGCTCCTGAAAGCGGCCTATGTGACCACAAAGCACAGACTGGTCGGGTTTTCCAAAGTCGTAGCCAAGGATGGCGCCGCGCCCCTACATGTGGCGCCAGCTCCCCACCTTGCGCCCCCGCGGTGATGCCTGGATGGCCTGGGCGGGCGGGCTCGGCGTTGCGGTGCGCGGGGGTGCGGCTCTCCACGGTGACGCCGCGAGCGGCGTGGGCACGCCGCGCCGCTCGCCGCCATGTCTCGATGCCACACGCGAAGAGGACGCGCGACCATGAAAACCTACCCGAAGAAAGACTATCCGCTGATCGATATTCGCCGCCATCTGGAGACGGGCCCGATCGTGCTGGTCACCTCAAACTGGAAGGGCAAGACCAACATCATGACTATGGGCTGGCATATGATGCTGCAGTTCTCGCCGGCCCGCTTCGGGTGCTACATCTGGGATGGCAACCAGAGCTTCGCAATGATCCGCAACGCCAAGGAATGCGTGATCAACATCCCGACCGTCGATCTCGTGGAGCAGGTTGTCGGCATCGGCAACAGCACAGGCCGTCAGCTCGACAAGTTCAAGGCGTTCGGCCTTACCTCCGCCGCTGCCGATAAGGTCGGAGCGCCACTCATCAACGAATGCTATGCCAACTTCGAGTGCCGCCTTGCCGATGCGGGGATGGTCCGACGCTACGGGCTGTTCGTCTGGGACGTGGTCAAGGCCCACGTCGCCATCTCGCCGAAGAATCCGAAGACGCTGCACTATCGCGGTCAAGGCCAGTTCATGGTCGCGGGGCGCTCGATAAGCCGGAAAGACAAGTTCAAGCCGCAGAACCTGTGAGAGCGCCAGTCGACGGCCTGCTGATCAAACGCTCTGCAGCCAGGCTGGCGAAGCGCCCAATCTTGCAATCTCGCGCGCGGGTGGCGCGCCAAAGATACGTTTGTACTCTCGGCTGAACTGGGATGGGCTCTCGTAGAAGGAACGAGTTCTAGTCTACCTCCTCGGATGGGCCAAAGCGCACAGTCCGCTCACAGCCGGCGGGGAAGCCGAGTAATGCCGGTGGAGGGACAGAACCTCAGTTCAAGACCTGGAGATTGGGCAACCTATCAACTCCGAGGAGTGTTCAGAACCTGCCGACGGCTTTACGCGCGAAAGCTAAGGCAGAAGCCACGTATCGCTTCTATACCCTGTACGACAAGATCAGCCGAGATGACATCCTGGTTCATGCCCATGCCCAGTGCCGCTCGAACAAGGGCGCCCCGGGTGCGCTAATTTTTCATGTGAGCTGAGGAAGCCAGAAGCGGATGGCGGACCCGTGTCCGACTTCGGAAGTCTGGCATTGATCTTGAAGGTGCCCAAGTCTTAGCCGCGCTTCCCGCCAATCGAGATGAAGGCCATGAGACACGGCTCTGGTAACGGGTTGCGCCAGCGATGACGGGTTCCATTTTGCACTACGCTATCACCTTGGCGCAAATGGACCTTCTGTCCGTCGTCCAATTCTAGCGTCATCTCGCCACGAATTACGATCCCATAATCTATGGTATCCGATGTGTGCATGCCTGGAGCGTCGCGTTCGAAATGGTCGCCCATGCCAGGGACCTTTTCCGACAATTCTCTCAGCGCACTCTCGAAAGTGACGCCCGGCGGTGGCTTCCAGCCTTCGGGTCGCTTGGGCGGATACGAAATAAGACGGAACATCGTTCCCCCCGGGCCGGGAAAGGCTTTCGTTCCCTTGAGCATCGGGTCCGGTTCCGAGCCGGTGAGCTGTGGCACACCCTCAGTCATGTAAAGTTCATAGAAAGTCAGTCCCGGATTGGAGTCGATCTCCACCAACTTGGGAGTTACGTCAAAGGACTTGAACACCGACTTGCCGGTTTCATCGCGGCCGGTCAGTGCCCGTTTGGGAGGTGGCAGGTCGCTCGCATCTTTCGCGTCGGCGGGTTGTGAGATCGCTGCCAAAGCGCCGCCGGCTATGGCGGAGAGCGCCCGGAGCAGTTGACGCCGGTCCCCGCCTTCCAATCGCTTGGAAGAAAGCTCCGCATCGATCAGGGTTTTGTTCTTGTTCCGTGGCCACCAGCGCCAAGAGAACCTGCTCATCTGCGTTCTCCGTTGCAATGTGCAATCAGCCCGCCGCCACAATGCGCGTCAAAGAATGAACGGCACGCTGCTCGCAACTGAAGCAAGGATAACAATATTGGCCAGCATGCCGCCCCAATGGATCAGACGCAGCCGCCGCATCGCTGCAGTGTCGCCCGATTGCGAGGCGGTTTGCTGCGTGTCGATCAACTGAAGCACCCTCCTCCGCGAAGCCATTGCCGTAGCAGCGAGTAACAGCATTGCCACCGTGAACGCTGCGCGGCCGCTTGCGGCAAAGACTGCTGTTGCTACAAGGCCGGTGCAACCAACCATCCAGAAATAGACATTGAATAGGCCGCGAAACAATTGCGATATCTCCGGAATGTCGAGCCGAACGAGCAGGAAAGATAAGGAAGCCAAACAGAAATAAATCAGGGAAAACAGAACAATAACTACGGCATAGAGGGGAACGAAGTCGGGCACCATGGGCTTACCTTGCAGCTAGCAGCTAGCATAATTCCTATAGCGAATTCCCATAACGAATTCACTCGTACCTGGCCTCCGCCATTTTTGAAGAATCTCCAGAACGGCGTGCGGGTGTCGCTCACCTGCCCCAATCAGCTGCGAGCCGATGCTCTAGGATAGCTGGCTACCTGCTCTTAGCCAACGTTGATGCGTCGCCGACTTTAGTCTGAAGCGGTGACCGCGGCACCATTGCGAGCCGACCACGCCCAACGCTGCATGCTGGTCCGCGTGTCCGCCGCAGGGTGCCCACCGAAGTGTCCCGGTGCTTCGGCTGTACCTTCGAGAGCCGACTAGTTGACGCTCTGTTGAAGGTGGTCGGCCTAGTTTCAGGCGGGACCTCGGAAGAGCTACTGGGCGGCGCCAGTGGTGCTCACAATCTGCTTTAACCGATCCATCGCCACGGGCTCTAGCAGTATATTGTGACCAAGACCGGGCGCGATAGTCACGTCGACTGGAATGCCGCGGTCCCGAAGCGCTGCCGCATAGGCGATTGTCAGGCTTGGTGGCGTCGTTTGGTCATCACTGCCAACAAGCATCGAGATCCGTGTTGAGGCGGGTATCCCTTTAACCAGGGGCAGCGGAGATAGGGAGCGCACGGGACGCTCCCAGATCTTGCCGCCCTTAGTTGCCTGCATATGCTTGCGCCAAGCATCGAGATCGCAGACGCATGACACGAGAAGGGCGGCATTTGCGATGCCTTCTCGTTGGCCGATCAGGCTCCCGACGATGGCGGAACCTCCCGAGTGCCCAACCAAAACCACCCACCGAGGTCTGTAGCGAGCTTTTAGTTCCGAGATCGCCGCCGCAACGGCGTTAAGCACTTCAGGCGTGTAGTTGTCGCCAGTGGTTTCTCCACGCATTCCATCTGAGCGCTCTTCGCCATCATCGTAGCCCGGTCTGAGCACCGTGGCCACCACGGTGTCTGGGATGGCAATCGCAGCTGCCTGCGCAAACGTATATTGGTATGTCGGAGGCTCAGATGGTGAGTCACCATGCATGACGACGACGAGGATCGGGGATTGGCTGAGCTCCGCGCTCTCATAGACTTTGGTTTTGAGCCGCTGTGTCGTTGTTACCCAAATCGTTGTGCCGGCGGCCGCCGTGGCGTCCTGCGCTGCAGGCGCTGTTTGGGCAATTGCGCATGAGGCGGTAACTACAAGTGGCCAGGCAAGTACTGCAAGCCTTGAAGCGAGGCTGCCAATCATTTTACGATTTCCGACATAGCGCGGGTCTCTGCGACCGGCAGTGGTTGAACGCGCCCTTTGACCCGGCAAACCAGGCGAAATTGCGAGACGCAACAACTTCGCCCAATAGAATGGACCGGCGGTGCTCCCCGCAGTACCCCCGTAGGGGGTGAGCAAGAGCAAGGAGCCCGCCATGCCTCGCCCCAATGCGATACAACTCTTGCGGCTCGCCTACGCGGCTTCGCGGATGAGTATGCGCGCCGGTACGACATTAGCCGTTACCGCATCAGGCTTGCCGTGAGCAGCTGACGCGGCGTCTTGAGGCGCTTTTGCCCGACCGTCTGGCCGCTCTCATGGCGGAGGGAGCCGCCTGGAGCGAAGATGAGTTGTCGGCAGCTGCGTCGTCGGTCCGATGCTCGTCATAGGCGTGCGGCCACGTCTGAGCGCTGGTGCGCCAGACCGTTAGAAACCCTGCAAGTTGGCGGAGGCACGCCTACTCGAAGCGAGTTCGGCAGCTGAGGGTAATTTTCGCCATAGATGGTTCGTCGGCTAACGGCGTAGGGCGGACCTGCCAAAGGGTGCCGAACGGCGGGGGTATCCTACCGCGAATGACCGTGAAGGGTTATTCCCTAACGCGGGCAGATACTTCACTTGTAACGCTTTCCCCCCGTTCGCCCCCCTCCTCATGGTACGCCTTAATTTTTGCCGCTACACGCTGGTCGCTGATGGCCTACCGGGTGATGCCGTACTGCTCGATGCCTATCGCTGCTTCTCACTCAATGCTCCCTGCCGGGCCGCCAATCTTGTGGTGGTGGTGAGGGGTGGAGGGGACCCGCCGCGCCGAGGCCAAGGCGAGCGTTGAGAACACTTGGTTTTCCCTGCTGACTTCGTGGAGATCTTTGAGCAGTCTCAGAAGGGCGGCACAATCGAAGCGCTCAAGCTTTGCCTTCACATTGCGCTAAGATGGCTACGGCTTTGTGGTGCTCGTCATGTCGAGCCTTTCAACCCGGCCTCTCGAATTTGTGGGGCGTCGCGCTCGCCCGTGCGCAAAAGTCCGGTCAATCTCTTGGCTCGAGGAGGATTGCATGATTTGCTTTATAGGCCTGACGCATGACACCCTACACTACGTCTTCGCTGGTTATCCCCTGGCGGCAGGGAGATGTGCGCATGGCCGAGAGGGGTGAGGTCGACCACAGCCGTGAGCCGCTATCCGGTCTTGTCGAACGCGTGACATTCCACAGCCCCGAGACCGGATTCTGCGTGCTGCGGGTGAAGGTGCGCGGGCATCGGGACCTCGTCACCGTGCTCGGCTCGGCGGTCGAGGTGCACGCGGGCGAGCACATCCAGGCCGGCGGGCAATGGCAGCAGCACCGCGAGCACGGTCTCCAGTTCCGTGCAAGCTTCCTACAGGTGGTGCCGCCCTCAACTATCGAGGGAATTCGTCGCTATCTCGGCTCTGGGCTCATCAAGGGCATCGGCCCGCACTTTGCGGATCGACTGGTCAAAAGGTTTGGCGAGGGCGTCTTCGAAATAATCGAGCGTACACCGGAGCGCCTGCTCGAGGTCGACGGTATCGGCAAGACGCGGCTCCAACGCATCACCTCCGGCTGGGCCGAGCAGAAGGCCATTCGCGAGATCATGGTATTCCTGCAGGGCCACGGCGTCGGCACGTCGCGGGCGGTGCGCATCTTCAAGACCTATGGGGCCGATGCGATCCCTCTGGTCAAGGAGAACCCCTATCGCCTTGCCCGCGACATCCGTGGCATCGGCTTCATTACGGCCGACCAGATCGCGCAGAAACTCGGTATCCCGAAGTCGTCGATAATGCGGGCCCGTGCGGGCATCACCTACGCCCTCCTCCAGGCGGTCGAGAACGGAGATTGCGGTTTGCCCGAGGCCGAGCTTCTGACTCTCGCCCAGAAGCTGCTTGAGGTCGAGCGCGGGCTGCTCGCCGAGGCCTTGGCATTCGAGCTCGCCGGCGGGAGCGTGGTTGCCGACACGGTCAATGATCAGCCGTGTGTATTCCTGCCGCATCTGCGCCATGCCGAGGGCGCGATCGCAATGGCCATCCGGCACCTGCAGGCAGGACGACCGCCATGGGCAGCCATCGATGCAGTGAAAGCCATCGACTGGGTCGAAGCGCGGCTCGGCGTGAGGCTCGCCTCGGGCCAACGCGATGCCGTCAGCAAGGCCCTGTCGTCGAAGATCCTGATCATTACCGGCGGTCCCGGCGTCGGTAAGACGACCATCATCCGTGGCATCCTGGCCATCCTGCGGGCGAAGGGCGTGACACCGCTTCTGGCGGCCCCAACCGGCCGGGCCGCCAAGCGCCTGTCGGAAACCACTGGGCTCGAAGCAAAGACCATCCATCGGCTGCTCGAGTTCGATCCGAAGGGCGGAGGGTTCGTCCGGTGCAAGGACCTGCCGCTCGAGTGCGACCTGCTGGTGCTCGACGAGACATCCATGATCGACGTGCCGCTGATGGCGTTTGTGCTAAAAGCGCTGCCGTACACCGCCGCACTCCTGATCGTCGGCGACGTCGATCAGCTGCCGTCGGTCGGCCCAGGTCAGGTGCTCGCCGACCTGATTGGGAGCGGGCAATTGCCAGTCGCGCGCCTCACCGAGATCTTCCGGCAGGTCAGCGCCAGCCAGATCATCGTCAATGCGCACCGTGTCAATGCGGGCGCCATGCCGGAACTCGCAGCGCCCGACGGCAACAGTGATTTCTATTTCGTTGAGGCCGCCGATGCCGAGGATGCCGCCAAAAAGATCGTCAAGGTGGTGGCCGATCGCATCCCGGCCCGTTTCGGCCTAGCCCCGATCCGCGACGTGCAGGTGCTCTGCCCGATGAACCGCGGTGCCGCCGGCGCGCGGGCGCTCAACCTCGCGCTTCAGGCTGCACTCAATTCCCGTGAGAACGGGGCAGTGGTCGAGCGGTTCGGCTTCACCTACCGGATTGGCGACAAGGTGATGCAGGTCGAGAACAACTACGACCGCGAGGTGTTCAACGGCGACATAGGCTTCATCGCCAAGGTCGATCACGACGACGGTGAGGTCACGATTGACATCGACGGCCGAGCGGTTGTCTACCCGTTCGGAGAGCTCGACGAGGTGGTGCTCGCCTACGCCACAACCATCCACAAGTCCCAGGGCTCGGAGTACCCGGCGGTCGTGATCCCGGTCGCGACCCAGCACTACGCCATGCTGCAACGCAATCTGCTGTACACGGGAATGACGCGCGGCAAACGCCTGGTGGTGCTCGTCGGCCAGCGCAAGGCGGTCGCCATCGCCGTGCGTGGCACTCAAGGCCGGCGGCGCTGGTCAAAGCTGCGTGAGTTGCTCGCCTTCGACGAAACGGCCGTCGCGAACCGAGCGGTTAAGTGAGAGTCGCTGATACTATCCTCTTGCGACGGCATCCCGCGCAAGCCTGACACCCGAGCTCTCACGACGCCGGAGCTACGTGCTTGGGTGTGGCAGCAGTGCCTTCGGGCTGGGGTCATGCGGGTGCAGCCCCAGTCAACGACTACTGCGGAGCGGCTCAATAAAGAGGACGCTCCCCAGTAGTCGGTGCGGGAGAAGGGGCCAATATGCCTCAGCAGCCGTGCCGCCTCATACATCGCCGATAAAGCCAACCGTAACCCCAGCGGGAGCTGCACTCGCGATGCCAACCGCGGCAATAACGATACTGAATCTGCTGGACGATGACTTCGCCCCTAAGCGCTTGGTCCGAAGGAAGCGCGGGAGCTGCGCCAGCAGGTTGGCCACCGACGAGCATGCCACCCATCACCAGCACCGACGCAACGACAACACCTTGGATCATACGAATGTCTCCTTAGCAATTGGGTCTTTGCATCCCCAGCTGCCAGGTAGTGTCGATTGAGGGGACTGAACCCAAGGTGAACAGGACGGGGGGTATGTCTCAACATGGGAAGCTCTACGTGCATGCGTTCCGGCCTGCAGTCAGCTCGCGAGCACTGAAGGCCATCAGCCGGACGATCCGGGGATGGGCCCTTCACCATCGCAGTGACAAGTCCCTGCAAGATCTGGCCGCGTTCTACCACCCGTATATCAGAGGCTGGATCAACTACTACGGCCAGTTCTATCGAAAACAGCTGCGACCAACGCTGCTGCGCATCGACACCTACCTGGTCCGCTGGGCGCGATGGAAGTTCAAGCGCCTGCGCCGGTGACACTGGGGAGCAGGAGAATGGTTGGCACGGCTTCGGTACGCCAATCCAACGCGCTTCTCGCATGGGCGCCTCCTGTATGTCGGCAGCCGAGCATCGGAAGCCGTGTGAATCGAGAGGTTCACGCGCACGCGGAGGTGCAAGCCCTCCGCGTGACTCGCCAGGTGCGGACTCGTGCAGCGCAACAGACGGCTTGTGGTGCGCCAACTCACGTGAATCAGACCGACCGGAAACGATGCGGCGGCGCAGCATGTCTGGAACTGCGACAATCAACGTAAACTGCCCCCGCTTGGCGGCGCGGCCGGTCGCGGCAGCGGAAATGCCCGCGACATGAAGAAATGACCCCGCAGTTCGGCGTGTCGCTTTACAGCTTGACAGCAACGCGGGGTATTCGCCGTACAGCTCGAAGCACTTGATGTGGAACGCATGTGCTCTGAGAGGTGCTTGTTCAGAAACGTGTAGGTCGATTTCGTATTTTCGGTGCGGCCGCCGAGAAGCTCCTGAGCAAACGGCGTCCGGGTAGCAACCGCTACGCTTGTCGCAACGCTCGAGGGCGGAAAAAGCCTATCCAGGACCAATGTGGCGTGCCCATTGGTGCTCGGAGAGACCGCGCTCTCTGGCTAGGGTTTGCCGTCGAGATGCGCCTCGATCTTGTGGCGGTGGTGCGTATTGAATTCTCCCAAGGAGAGCACATCTCATTGCAAGGTGTTTCGGCGTTCAGTGCATGCATCCGTTTATGAGGTTAGCAACATGCTTGCATTCCTCAACAGGCAATTGGCACACCGGCGGCTAAAGCCAGTCGTGGGCATCTTGCCCCGGCGGCTCGTGAGGGCGTTCGGGCCGGGCGAGAGCTACACGTTTCTCCAAGCGAAGCGCGCGATATCCGATTTGCGTTTGCGCAAGACCTTGGAGCCGCACGCTTATGCGGTGGCGTGCAAATTCGAAGAGCTGCAAAGGAGCAACTACCCGCTGACCGAGCACGATTACAGGCGACTGCGCGCCGAGCTCGTCGATTCTTTTGATCTACGCGCGTCCAGCTTTACCGTGATGAACCTGCTTGCGACTCCCTACGCAAAGCACAATCCGGCGTCCGAAAACAGCAACGCAAGGATTTGGGCCAGCTGGATAGCCCGCAGTTGGGGAGGCTCATGGGGTATCTCAGGGGCGGGTCTGAACGCTCTCTCAGTTGGTGACGGTTACGGCTCGGCTGATTGTGGCGGTAGTGGCGGATGTGACGGTGGCGGCTGCTGAAGGTCCACTATGCAGTGTTGGCAGCTTCACTTAGAGGAGGCTGTCCCTGCCCACCTAGGGCGAGAAGCGTGAAGTGGGCCGCTGAGTTTCAGGGCCCACCCCTTAGTCGCCCGATTGATCGGACAAATCGAGCGATGGCCGCGTCGCCGCGTTTTCGTCGAGGACGATGGTTTGCTCCTTTTTCGAAAGCTCATGCCACTTCGCTGTTGAGACGGAACAAACCGGGTCGCGCACGCAGCATTTGGTCGACTTTCTGCAGGTCGCCAAACACTTGGCACGCGGAATGTAACTCCGTTCCCTGACGTGACTTGGGGTGATGGCTAGTAGGTGCGCCTCGGTCTCACTCCGATACGGTTTTTCCGGATCCGCCGAACTCAGAGGGGAAGTCGTTGAACTTTGTGAGGCCATCCTTCATGGGCATCACCGTCTCCCCATAGTTGACGTGGACGCCCGGCACGAAATTCAGCGATGGGATCGTCGCCGCGAATACATCGACCATCTTCAACGGCGGATGATTGGCCATCAGATGCCCACCGCATTTCTTGCAAAACTGGCGTTCGCTCATTGGCGTCTTGGCGAACGTCGCGACGTGCTCCGTGCCAGCCGTGACCTTCACGTCCTCTGGTTTCCAGAGGGAGAAGGCATTGACCGGTCCTCCCGACCAGGAACGGCATGAGCGACAATGGCAATAGCCCATGGCCTGCGGGTCTCCTGTGACCTCGATTTTGACTGCACCGCAAAAGCATTCACCTTGATGTGTCGCCATATAAGTCTCCATTGCGCAAAGGTTGGAAGGCGAACGAGCGTACTTTGGGTTCGCGAAGTTGAACCGTCTCCAGATTATCAGATGATCAGGCGGACGGCGCCTTGAGTCTTGTTGCGCCGCACTGGGAGCGCGCCAGCGAGGTGAGCTCGAGGTCATAAAGGGCTGTGACGTGGTTGTCCGGTTTTGACGTTGACCCGAAATTGCGTCACGCCTCGATGGGCGCAAAGTGCCACTTCCCGACTCGTGCACTGCAGCAAAGTGCTTCATTTGATTACTTCCTCAGCACGTGAGGGCTTGTCAGTTCCGCACGCGGAGTGGCAGCATGGCCGCACTCCAGAACGGAACGCCACTTTGGGAGATAGCCCATGATGCGTCTTTGCCTCGCTGTAACGTTAACCCTGTTTGCTGCTGCCCCGGTCATGGCTCAGGAGGGACCTGCGTGCGCCACCAAAGCGGTCGGCAAAGATGGAAAGGCGCTCGCGGGAGCAGCTAAGACCAGCTCCATGAAAAAGTGCTGCGAAGCAGGCGCGGTGGGGAAAGACGGCAAGAAGCTTGCGGGTGCCGCGAAGACAAGCTTCATGAAGAAGTGTGAAGCGGGTATCTAATCAGATTTACGTCGAGAAACTCGCGGCAGGGCGGGTCATCCGCATCGAAGTGTCTGAGCTTGCTACGAAAGCGAGGCGGCCATGGCAACGTGGAGGCACGACGCGACATGCCATTAGGCGACGTCATGCATAGTTGAAAATGACGACGCTCGGAATCCGCTATTCAGCGTGTCCGACCTCTCCGTTCAGACTCGTCGAACCGAAAACTCTTCGCTGCTTGTCTGACCAATTTGAGAAAATGTTGAACCACCACTGAAGAATCACCGCGGCGCGATGCGAGGTCCAGCGGTGCCTTTGGTTGGATGGAGCCACTAAGACGACGGTACAAGACGCCATCCACGTATAGATGACTCAAGGATGCGGGAACCAGCGAAATCCCGAGCCCAACGGCGACCAGGCTGAGCGTTGACGTAACGCGAGGGGCTTCCTGTCCGACGCGTGGACTAAATCCTGCCGCGCGGCACGCCGCCATCGTCACCTCACGAAGCCCCGTGCCCAAAGGGGCGTATAGAATGAATGTTTCGCGGGCAAGATGCTTCAACAACAGCGCGCTTTCGCTGTTCCGAGCCAGTGCGTGCGTGGCGGGTAATGCCACCAGCATCGGCTCCTCAAGTAACCGGTTGATGACAAACTGCTCCTGATTGGTATGCGGCGTTCGGATGAAGGCAACGTCGATTTGTTCGCTTCCCAATAATTCGAGGAGTTCGCCACCAAGTCGCTCCTCCAATTGCAGGGATACCTGCGGGTAGACCTCACGAAACGCGCGAATGACACGCGGCACGAAGGGATGAAAGGGGCTTGTGGGCGCGATCCCTATGCCGATTCGGCCTTCCTCGCCTCGCGCCGTGCGCCGAGTCGCTTCAAAAGTATGATCGAGCTGGGCGAGGACAGCACGGGCATTGTTGAAGAAGGCGCGCCCGGCATCGGTTAGCTCAACACCGCGTGCTCTTCGGTGGAATAGCTGCACATCAAGTTCGCGCTCCATCGCCTTGATACGTTGACTGAGCGGGGGTTGCTGCATGCCAAGCCGCTCCGCGGCCCGCGTGATGTGCCCTTCCTCGGCGACCGTGATGAAATACCGGAGGTGTCTCAACTCCATTGAGCCATATCTCCTGCGATATGAATTTTGCTGCGAGCATATGATAGATCGACTTCCAAAGAAATGATAACCGTGTTGGCAGAACGGAATGAGGGAGGATGGGATGCAACTTTCGCGACGGACCTTCCTGCATCTAGGCGCGTCCGCTACCGCATTGCCGGCCCTGCCTCGCTTCGCCGGGGCGCAAGCCTTTCCGACCCGTCCTATCACGATGGTCGTTCCATTCCCGGCCGGTGGGCCGGCGGATCTGATCGCGCGCATCCTTGGCGACCGCATGAGGACGCCTCTCGGTCAGCCGCTGATCGTCGAGAACGTCTCGGGTGCGGGCGGCAGCATCGGTGTCGCGCGCGTAGCCCACGCCGCGCCCGACGGCTACACGCTGAGTATTGGGCAATTGAACTCTCACGTCTTCAGCGGAGCAGCATACAGCGTCCGGTACGACCTCTTGAGGGATCTCGATCCCGTAGCTCTTCTCACGACAAACCCGCTGATGCTCGCGGGGAAGAAGGACCTGCCAGCGAAGGACATGAAAGAGCTGATCGCGTGGCTCAAAGCAAATCCGGACAACGCAACCTACGGTACGCCCGGTTTTGGCAGCCCCTCCCATGTCTGGGGAATCTATTTCCAAAACAACATTGGCACGCGCGTCCGGTTTGTGTCGTATCGCGGTGCTGCACCCGCTCTACAGGATGTCCTGTCAGGACAGATAGATCTGACGTGTCTCCAGGCAGCCGATCTGCTGCCCCAGGTTCGCAGTGGTAACGTCAAAGCCTATGCAATTTTGGCTAAGGACCACTGGGCACGGGCTACAGACATTCCCACCGTCGACGAGGCAGGAATACCGGGACTACACATGCCGTTTTGGCATGGCCTCTGGGTGCCCGCGAATACCCCGAAGGGCGTCATTGCGAAGCTCAATGCCGCCGTTGTTGAAGCGTTGAGCGATCCGCAAGTACGCCAACGATTTGCCGATATGGGGCAGGAGATTTTTCCGATTGAGCAGCAGACACCGGATGCCCTCGGCGCTCTGCAGAAGGCCGACATCGAAAAATGGTGGCCAGTCATCAAGGCTGCGAATATCAAGGGCGAGTGACCCGGTGCACTCCCGGATGGAAGACTGCCCTAATCTCGCATTGGGAGGAGAGCCTGATGCTCAGAATATTGGATGAATCTGCGTGGCTTGCATAACTGCGCGACCGAATTTCGGCGCCGACAGCGCTAAAGTCCTCGGCATTTGGAAACTCGTCTCGTTGGCGATTGAAGTTCAGGGGACAGGCCAAATGGAGCCGCCGATGGGAGAAAAACCGACCGGCTACGCTGTCTTCACGCAGGAAGGGCGAGCGTTCTTTATTCTCACCGGAGAGCTGCGTGAGCCCGCGACGAACGATGAACAACGTGCCGGGCTATTAAACACACTCGTTGCCTATACCGGGACTTATTGCGTTGAAGGAGACAAGTGGATCACCAAGGTCGAAGTGGCCTGGAATCCAGAATGGGTCGGCTCTGAACAAACCCGCTTTTTCAAGCTGGAGGGCAATCGACTCAAGGTGTTGTCGCCATGGCGCGTGATGCCGAATTGGCCAGACAAAGGGATGACGCGCAGCATCCTCAACTTTGACCGATCCAAGTGATGCGGGATGCAGGGTCCATGTCCGCTCGGGCAGTCGCGTCGTGCGGCAATCGTCTGATGGAAGGTATCATCGGGAAGCAGACGCAGAGTCAGCGCGATTGCCGTCCGCCGAGCCGGGAAGATCGAAATCTTACCAGCAACCCGTCGAGACGACGCGATATCCCAATGAGCGGACATGGTCAGTGGCGACCTACCTGTCACCGATCGCGGTTAGGTCGAGGACATCTTGTATCGCGGCGCCTTTGGACGCTCAGGACATGCCTAACCGGGCATCAACGGACGCTGTGGTCCGAAACCTTCCATTGGTGGCATGACGAGAAGTGCCAGTTCCTGACTAATGCGCCGCAACATAGTTGCTCGGGTCATGCAGCCGATCGTTCGCGGGCTTCACCTGATCCCCTCGCTACCTGATTTCCCCTAGCTTGAGATTGAGATCGCGGCTGCTCGTACAGTTGCTCGATCCAGTCGGGAAACTCTCCTCCAAAATGGGGATACGTGAGAGTTGGCGACCGCATCATCTGACTATTTGTCTATCTGCAGCCACAAGAAATCTTCTTCTTGAATAGGAACACGCCCATGTCTCCGTCTAAGATCTCTTTGCTGGCCATCGCCGTTGCGTCGATTGGCCTTGCTGTAGGTGTTTCACGTTTTGCAACTGCCGCGCCTCAACCCGTTGATGATCTCGCCAGCAATGAAGGCATCTATGTCGATAAGGGTACCTTCAAAATCATGAGAGGATCCGCGAAGACCGACCCCACAGCGCAAATCATGAAACTGGGGGCCAGGCCTGTGGAGGAGGGTGCGATCATCTTTCGCTCGGGCGACCAACTCTACATCGTCGATGCCGTTCCCGCAGGTGGCGCCCGTATGTTGAACAGCTTCCGGGACGCCTTTGCCCCGCCAGGGTAAGCCTCAGACGAAAAGACCAATTGTCTAGTGGCTGGCACTTGCCGATCGATCATCGATCTGCTCCGGCTTGGGGGTGGTTGAGCACGCCTCCAAGCCGAAGCCATTGAGGTGACGTGATGAAATCGACCCACCGACTTTCTGGTGTTTTGTTCTCCGCGGTATGCCTGTTACTGCTCGTCATGCCAGTAAAGTCGGCAATGGCCGACGCTCAATCGAAACGCATTGCTATTGAATATGAGCCTCCCAAGAATCCGGCGCATCAGCCTCTCTACGAAATGCTGAAAGAGCGTCGAGTGCTCGAAAAACTGCAAGAAATCTTCAGTCCATTTCAGTTGCCCATTGAGCTGACGTTTAAGACGGTTGGATGCGACGGCTTATCGAACGCATGGTATTCACGCCCGATTGTGACGATCTGCTACGAGTATTTGGCCGAGATCCAGCGGGATATGCCCAAGGAGACGACCTCGGCGGGGGTCACGCCTGCCGATGCGGTGCTCGGCCAGTTTTTTTATGCCGTCGCACACGAGACCGGCCATGCCATGTTCGATCTCCTCAGTGTTCCGATCTTTGGGTATCAAGAGGATGCCGCGGATCAATTTGCCGGCTACATCATCCTGCAATTCGGCAAGGTCGATGCGCGCCGGCTCATCCTGGGTGCCGCACACTCCTATAAGAAGTACGTGCAGAACCCCACTGTGACTGCGCCGCTGACCGCATTCTCCGATGAGCACAGTCCTCCCGCTCAGCGCTTCTATAACCTGCTGTGTCTCGCCTATGGGGCAGATCGAGTCCTGTTCGCCGATTTCGTGGAGCAGAACTACCTTCCAAAAGAGCGGGCCAAGATTTGCCGGGGCCAATATGGAGAACTTGTTTACGCGTTTCACCAGCTCATTGCTCCGCACCTCGACAAGCAACTTGCCAAACAAGTCATGGATACGAGCTGGCTCCAGGCCGACGATATGACGAGTGGGGCTAAAAAACCCAACTGATCTGGCGGCAAACTGAGATCGAGCCCGCCATCTTGTGCCCTGCTGGCGCAGCGCGGTCGCGTTACCTGAACTGAGGCACGCGCTCGGCGAAGAGCCCCTAGCCGTTCTCAAACCCCGCGACCTCCTGCAGCAGCGCCATCAGGCGCCGGCGGCCTGCAATAGTGATCCGCCTTGCAATCAAGCCTTCGTGCTACGTCACGAGCGTATTCAGCGGCACAGGCCTCATAGAGTGGACCTTTGCGGCGGACTATTTCATCCTCACTACCTTTGAACTTGCAATGCCCAAAGGAAACGGTTGACTTGTGTCGCCGTTGGCTTTGCGATGTATACGTAGACGACGTGGGGACATCCCATCTAACGACCCCGTACACGTCTGGCCCGCTCGCAGCGAAGCGCGACTGCCGCTGCCATCTCGGATCAAAGCTTACCCATGTTACCTTGGTTCTTGGTGAGTTTATGAAGCTCGTTCGCCCGGTTAGGTACCTGAAAGTTTGTTTACCCCGGTTCAGATTTCAGCCGGGGGGGCCGGACAAACAGATGCTCGACGGATTGTTGGCTACGCTTGAGCGATCAAATGCTTTTGTATGGACCGCGCTGGCTGTCGCGGTCGTGCTAACATTGCAAATCGAACCGTTTCGTGGTTGGGGCGGGAACGAAATCCACTATTTTGATTTGGGATTACGATCGGTCCGTCCTGAGCAATTCGGTCCAAATCACGCCGCCTTCGATCACAGCGTGGCCCGCTTTGCCAGTTTTGCCATTCTTGGTGGCATGGTCGTTGTTTTCGGCTATGACATTGCATTGATCACCCTGCGGTTCGTCGCGATTGTTGCCTACGCAATTGCGTTTGCTTATTTGGCGCGATGCTTGAAACTGTCGCGGGCCGAGACCCTCATTGCACTGATGCTGTTCATCTTGGTTGGGCAAAGCTATTTCGCCGGAGAATGGATGTTCGCTGGCGTTGAGGGCAAGGTCTTTGCCTATGCGGCGATCTTCGCATCAATCGGCTTGGCCTGGCGTGACAAAGATTTGGCCGCCGTCGGCGTCGCCGCCCTCGCTACCTACCTTCATTTCCTGGTTGGCGGCTTCTGGGCTGTCGCCGTGATCGGGCTCATCGGACTCAAGACCGGAAACGCCCTTCGCATGGGCGGCGCGCTCTTAGCGTACACGGTACTCTGTCTGCCGATTCTTGCGATCCTCTTCTATGAGTGGTTCTTTGCGCCAATGCCGGACATCTCGGACCTGGATTTGACCATCACCCAGATCTATTCGGCGTTTCGCAATGCTCATCATGTCGCTCCTTTCTCGGGCCAGCTGCGCGCATGGTTACCTGGGATCAGTTGGATGGCAGCGGCGACTTGCTTGATGGCGATTCTTGCGTGGCAGGAACATTCCGAGCGCCGCGTGCTCGCACGTTGGCTGCTCGTTATGTATACGTATTTGATACTGTCATTCGTACTGTCCTATTTCGATCGTCATACGTATCTCCTAGGACCGCTTACCTTGTTTCGTCCCAACTCCTTGATTCTGCTGCTCACGATAATGCTTGGCACACTTTGGCTGCGCCAAGCGCTCAGGGGGGATGGTGCTCGCACGCTGGCAATCACCACGCTGGCAGTCGGGATCGGGTTTGCCGTGCCACGCGCGGCGTCCTTTGCCGATACTCTATTATCTCCCCAACTTCCTCTTACACGAATGCAGACGCCAAATGAACGCGAGCTTGTTGCCTGGCTGCGAGGTAACACTCCGCCTGACGCGACTGTGGTGATCGAACCGACAGCACAAACTGATTGGACGGCACCCTGGCTTGCCTTTGAACGGCTTATCAACCGCCCGACGCTCATCAGCTTCAAGTTTGTTCCTACACAGAAGGCTGATATTGCGCGCTGGTATCGTTTGGTGCGCTGGCGGGAGGCGGTCTTCCAAGGCGACTGCGGCAGAATCTCGGAACACCCGGCCGACTATCTGGTCACTTTAAACCTAGCCACCCTGACACGGGTGGCGGTTTGTGGCGACATTGTCTGGACGAATGGTACCTACGGAGCTGTTCGGATTGCTAGAGGTTTTCGGTACAAATAAGGTCGGGCAAACGTGACTGACACGATCGTGAGATGTGGTGCGTGCGCTTGACGCACCAGATCAGGCCACTCGTTCCACCCGTTTCCGCCGTGTAGGTCGAGCACGCTACGTGACCACCGAAGCAGTCAGTGGGTTCCAGACGTGGGGATCAGCCTGACCGCAGGAGTGATGACGAAGTCGTAAAACACCTGCATTCCAGTTTCATTTTTAAGGGCGGTCTCACCCACCGCGAGCTGTGCGATGAAGTTCCTGACGGATAGGACGTATTGAAAGTCGCGATGAAAGTTTTTTAGGAACGGTCACTCCGTCGAACCGGGATTGCCGAAGATCGTGGGTCAACTGCAGCGAACGCAGTAGGTCATATGTTGCTGCGCAAACTGTTGAACCGTCTTGTTCGCCATATCCTCGCTCCCACCTTCGACAATGTGGGAACCGCGATCGTGCGGAAGACATGGCGCGCGATCCGTTTTCGGATCGCGGCGCCGTTGCGGTTCCCTGTCACTGTTTCTTTCGGGTCGGGCAGGGGTTTGGTCGCTCAGTTTCTTCCGGACATGAGGTTGTGCAATCTTGCCCCACCCACGATCCCCCAAACGGGGGCGCGGATGCTGCCCCGAAGGGGGATGCACGGCGGAAGCGAGCGTTCGGCTTGGAAGGAGTCTGCGGCTATAGGGCCGGTATTTCACCTGATGTCGCTCGCCCGGAAAGAATGCGAATTTTCACATCAAGGAAAATGTTCATGGCTCGCGGCGACCTCGAAGGCGTCGCGCTGACCTTCATCACCGAGGGGCAGGTGATCCTCGCGGCCCACGGGACCAAATTTACCTCGAGACGTCGGCTTGACGTTCTCGCCGGAAGCGCCCCACGCCGCGACTGGCGCGACGACTGATCTTCCTTGCGATCGAGTCGAGAAAAACGCGGCCCGATGCCACGGCAACAGGAGGCAATAATGGCAAAGGCGTTGTCCGACAAAAAACCGCTGTCTGACAAAGAGCGGGCATTGATTGATGCGTACTGGCGGTCGGCCAACTATCTGTCAGTCGGCCAAATCTACCTCTATGACAACCCGCTGCTCAAGCGATCCCTCACCAAGGATCACATCAAGCCACGGCTCCTCGGTCATTGGGGAACAACACCGGGTTTGAACTTCATCTACGTTCATCTGAACCGGGTGATCAAGAAGTACGACCTGGACATGATCTACATCACCGGCCCAGGGCATGGCGGGCCCGGTATAGTCGCGAATGCCTATCTCGAGGGAACCTACAGCGAAGTTTATCCAAACATTTCGTGCGACGAACAGGGCATGAAACGCCTGTTTACTCAATTTTCCTTCCCCGGCGGTATTCCGAGCCACGTCGCGCCGGAGACTCCCGGTTCGATTCACGAAGGCGGAGAGCTCGGCTACGCCCTGTCGCATGCTTACGGAGCGGCCTTTGATAATCCTAGCCTCGTGGTCGCCTGTGTCGTCGGTGACGGCGAAGCGGAGACTGGACCGTTAGCCACGAGCTGGCATTCGAACAAGTTTCTGAACCCCGTGACCGACGGGACCGTTTTGCCGATCCTCCACCTCAATGGTTTTAAGATCGCCAATCCCTGCATTCTAGCCCGCATCAGTCACGAGGAGCTGGATCAGCTGTTCCGCGGCTATGGCTACACCCCGCATTTCGTCGAGGGGCATGAGCCCGCAGCGATGCATGATCTGATGGCCGCCACTCTGGACAATGTCTGCCGCGAAATTCAGCGTATCAAAGCCGACGCGCGTTCGAACGGTTTTACCGAGCGACCCCACTGGCCGATGATCGTACTTCGCACACCCAAGGGTTGGACGTGCCCGAAAGAGATCGATGGTAAACGCACCGAGGACTACTGGCGCTCGCACCAAGTGCCAATGGGAGAAATGCATGAGAACCCGGCGCATGTACACATCCTTGAACAGTGGATGAAGAGCTACCGACCCGGGGATCTTTTCGACGCCAGCGGGCGCCTCCGGCCCGAGCTGGCTGAGCTTGCCCCGCGCGGGACTAGCCGCATGAGCGCCAATCCGCATGCCAATGGCGGCTTACTCCTACGCGATTTGCGGCTCCCGAATTTCCGCGATTACGCTGTCACAGTGAGCGCGCCCGGTGCCGTTTCGGCCGAATCCACCCGGGTCATGGGTAAATTCCTACGCGATGTGATGAAGTTGAACATGGAGGAAAAAAATTTCCGGCTCTTCAGTCCGGACGAGAACAACTCGAACCGCTGGCAGGATGTGCTGGAGGTCACCAATCGCTCCTGGGTCGCCGAGACACTTCCCTGGGATGATCATCTGGCGCCCGATGGTCGGATAATGGAGATGCTCAGCGAACACCAATGCCAGGGCTGGTTGGAGGGTTATCTCCTAACCGGACGGCACGGCTTCTTCTCTTGCTACGAAGCGTTCATCCACATCGTCGACGCGATGTTCAACCAGCACGCCAAGTGGCTGAAGGTGTGCAATCACATTCCTTGGCGGCGTCCCATCGGCTCGCTGAACTATCTGTTGTCGAGCCACGTCTGGCGCCAGGACCACAATGGCTTCAGCCATCAGGATCCTGGCTTCATCGATCACGTCATCAACAAGAAGGCCGAGGTCGTCCGCGTCTACCTGCCGCCTGACGCCAACTGTCTGCTGTCTGTCACCGATCACTGCCTGCGCAGCCGCAACTACGTCAATGTCGCGGTCGCCGGCAAGCAGCCCGCACCTCAGTGGCTGACCATGGACGAGGCCGTCAAGCACTGCGAAGGCGGGCTCGGCATCTGGGAGTGGGCCAGCAACGACAGTGGCAGCGAGCCCGATGTGGTGATGGCCTGCTGCGGTGACGTGCCCACATTGGAGACGCTTGCCGCCGTCGACCTACTACGAAAATACGCGCCCGACCTGAAGGTCCGCGTCATCAACGTCGTCGACTTAATGAAATTGCAGCCGCCGAGCGAGCACCCGCACGGGCTCGCGGATCACGACTTCGACGCGCTGTTCACGGCCGACAAGCCAATCATCTTCGCCTTCCACGGTTACCCGTCACTGATCCACAGGCTGACCTACCGGCGAACGGGGCACGACAACTTCCACGTACACGGATACAGAGAGGAGGGGACCACCACCACACCATTCGATATGTGCGTGCTCAACCAGCTAGACCGCTTCCACCTGGTAAGCGACGTGATCGACCGTGTGCCGAAATTGCAGTCGCGGGCCGCTTACGCCAAGCAAGCGATCCGCGACAAGCTCATCGACCACAAGCAGTACATCTGCCGCAACGGCGACGATATGCCGGAGATCACGGGCTGGAGATGGGGACAGGAAGCGACCAGCGCCGGGGTTCGCTCGACCGAGGCCGACAACGTGTGACGCGTGCGAAGAGATGCTCGGCGGGTGCATTTGGGTTGAGTCAACGATGGGGCAGGGCTCGATCCGCATGGAGCTGCCCGTGCGCGCCGCAGCCGCCGTCGGTTGAGCATGAGCAAGCGCATTCTTGTCGTCGAGGACCAGGGCGACCTGCGCGCCATCCTGCGTCACTCCCGGATCTTGATCCCAGAGTCGCGCACAACCTTGCCCCAGTACGCGATCTGCGAGTTGACATGCACGCTGAACTCGCCAGGCGAGCCGCCGACGGGCTCCGCTGCTATCTTCTGTAACGCTTCGCGCACGCTCGGCTTCGCTAGGGCCTTGTTGGTTGCCTCGTTCAGTCGAGCGATGATGGGATCTGGCGTGCCGCTCTTCACCACCAAGCCGACCCACTCCTGGATGACGAGCTGCGGAAAGCCCTCCTCGGCGACGCTGGGGACATCCTTCAGTGAGGGCATTCGCGTCGGCGCCGTGACGGCGAGAGCTCGCAACTTACCGGCGGCAATCAGGTCCAATACCGGGAGCGCGGTAATGAACTGGTAGTGGTTGGTTCCGTTGACCAGATCGCCGATAGCCTGCGGCAGCGCCCGGTAGGGGACGTGCGCCGCGCGCACACCGGTGTGCAGTTTGAACAGTTCACCGCTGAGGTGAGCCGGAGTGCCGAATCCGCCAGATGAGAAGGTGAACTTGTCCGGATGTTCCTTCAGCAGGGCAACAAGCTCCGCCATGGACTTGGCGGGCACCGAGGGATTGACAACCAGGACGTGGTGGGAGGTTATGAGCTTGATTAACGGCGCAAAATCGACGTCGAGCCGAAAGCTGATGTTGGGCAGCAGAGCCGGGGCCGCAGTGGTCGGCAGGGCGATGCCGAAGATCGTATGTCCATCCGCCGGCTGCTTGAGGACTTCTGTGGCTGCGATAGTGCCAATAGCGCCGGGCTTGTTTTCCACGACCATCCGCCAGCCTTCGCTTTGACCAAGCTCGTTGGCCACAATACGTGTGATGGTATCTGTCGGGGTTCCCGCGGCCCCACCGACGACAATGCGGATCATGTCTGACGGGTAAGATTGCGCCAACACGGGCTCGGGCGCTGCTCCCAGCCCCATGTAGAGCAGCAGAATGCCGAACCAAGAAGCATGACGAGACAGTTGCTCCATCATTTGATCCTCCTTTGCTTGGCAATGCGGAGGCGCTTCCTTAGCGTGCCGCTCGCGAAGGATCGCCTTCTGCCGCAGGTGATGCTACAAAAATCGGCGGACGATTCCGTAATACGGAACACACGTTCCGCATCTCGGAACGTTGAATTTTCAGCAATGCGGAACCTGCGATCATTTGTTCATACTATGCGCCACGACGAGGATCGGCGATGCCAAGGGTCGAGACGATCAAGGGATTGGAGCGTGGGATCAAGGTCCTCCAGATCCTGCAGTCGGAGCAAATTTCGTCGCTGCAGGACCTCCACATCGCAACGTCGTATTCCAAACCCAGCCTGCTGCGCATCCTCAACACGCTGACGGGTACGGGCATGGTCACGCGACGTCTGGCCGACGGCCACTATCGTCTCAGCGCCCTCACTGATGTAGTGCGAAGGCGGGACCGGTACGATCGCGTTGCTGAGGCCGCCGCTCCTGTCCTCATTCGTCTGTGCGAGAAGGTCAAGTGGCCTTCCGATCTGTATGTGCCCGCGGGCAACTATCTGGAGCGGCGCGAGACAAGTCGGCCAAACAGTCCGTTCGTGCTCCGGTCGGTGGGGCGACCCGGTAGTATCGGTACCCGGATAGGATGGCTGATGACGGGTCACGGACGCGCGTATCTCGCGTCGTGTCCGGCGAAGGAGCGGGAAGCAATCCTGCGGAGATTGCGCAAATCCAAGCATCCGCAGGATCGGCTTGCCCACGATCCCAAATCGCTCGACAAGGTTCTGAGCGAGGTGCGCCAGCGCGGCTACGCCACCCGCGATCCTAGTTTCACGGGTGGTACCTATGACGGCCCCGCCTGGTTCGACGATGGGCTTGCCGCAATTGCCGTGGCGTTGGCGGATCGCACGCGTGCTTATGGTTCGATCAACATTCTGTGGATCAAGACGGCCTTCTCTGTCGGACAAATGGCAGACAAGCACCTAGCCGATCTTCAGGAGGCAGCCCGCGAGATCGTCACTTCCCTTCGGAGCCCAGCAGATCACATGTCGATGCGATGAACTGTAGCTCATGCTGAGTCCGGTTAGGGTCCCAAAAGTGCCAAGGCTATTCTGTCCTGCCGGAGGTGAACGAGGATCTCTCGCCACCGAAGGGGCCTTCGAAAGCTATCGTTGATCCTGCGCATGGCGTAGCGTCCGATCCCATTTTGCTTGCGGATAGCGGTTTCCGGCATGCCATTGGATGCGGTTGCCGCTATCCTCGTAATCATCTGGACTCAATATCCGAGCACGTCACATGGCAAACATCAAACCTCAGCGCGTCCTATCTGACTTGCATGCCCTCGCTACCTTCGGCACCTACAAGACCGGCGTACACCGTCCCACCCTTTCCGCCTCGGACATCGCTGCGCGGCAATGGTTCGCGACCCGGATGCGTGAGGCAGGGCTCGATGCCGAGATCGACGGCATCGCCAACATCGTCGGCAAGAGCCGTGCGAGCGGTCGCAAGGCTCTCTCGGGATCGCATCTTGAAAGCCAGAACCATGCAGGCTGGCTCGATGGGGCGCTTGGCTGCGTCTATGCGCTGGAAGCCGCCAGGGCCATTTCGGAGGATGCGGCAACACAGCACCTCGGTGTTGATGTCGTCGTCTTCTGCGACGAGGAGGGGCATTTTGGCAGCTTCCTCGGCAGCCGCTCGTTCATTGGCTCGCTGGAAGAGAGCGAAATCGATGGCGCATCCGATCGCGCCACCGGCATCTCGATGCGTCAGTCGCTGGCAGCCGCGGATTGGGCTGGCCGCCCGCGTCATCTCATCGATCCATCGCGCTACGTTGCCTTCTTCGAGGCGCATATCGAGCAGGGCGACACGCTTGAGAATGCCAACCTCAAGATTGGGGTGGTCACCGCCATTGTCGGGATCTGGCAGTACAAGTTCACGGTCGTCGGCGAGCAGAACCATGCTGGCACGACCTCGATGGCGCGCCGGCGCGATGCCGGGCTCGAGATGGTGCGATATTTGGGCGCGATCGACGCGCGTTTCCCAGAAATTAGCGGGCCGCGCTCGGTTTGGACTACCGGACGGATCGATCTGGATCCGGGGGAGAAGAGCATCATTCCCGGCGCCGCCGAGGCGCTGTTTCAGCTGCGTGACGCCGACCCGGCAGTGCTCGATCGGCTGGACTCTGAGCTTCACAGCCTGGCGCGTATCGCCAACCAGCGCGGGCGCTGCAAACTCTCCGTCGAGCGGCTCAGCGCCAGCACGCCGGCTATGATGGACGAGGCGCTCCAGGCGGCGCTTGATCGCGCTGCGGAGAACCGTGTACCCGGCAAGCACATCCGCATGCCTTCCGGCGCTGGTCACGACGCTCAATGGCTCGCGCGCAAACTGCCGGCCGCCATGCTGTTTGTCCCCTCGATCGGTGGCATCAGCCATCATTGGAGCGAGAATACGAGCGACGAGGACATCGTGCTCGGCGCGCAGGTTTTCACCGATGCGATTCTGGATGTAATCCAAACCTCTGAGGGGGCAGCTTCGGGGAGCGCCGGCAACATGAGCGGCAGTTGACCTGCGCCACACATTGACACGCGAGCTGCTATAGTCGGCCAGCGGACGGGATCTCTGTGCAGCACCTGCGCGGGCTTGGGCGGATTGATACGGGACCGATGCAATACACCTTCAACTTTCGCGACATCTGGAGCCAGTGGGACTACATCGCGGAAGGCATCCGCGTCACCTTGCTGCTCGCTGTCGTAACCATGATCGCCGGGCTGACGATTGGTGCCCTGGGCGCCGCGGCGCGCGTCTATGGACGGCCCTGGCTC
>Ga0134122_10000465_pt1 | contig 27285 bp, 38 predicted proteins | sample KB302_FD_96461 | JGI IMG/M metagenome (GOLD analysis project Ga0134122, IMG submission 96461) | Terrestrial soil microbial communities without Nitrogen fertilizer from Kellogg Biological Station, Michigan, USA - KB3-0-2 | ecosystem: Environmental > Terrestrial > Soil > Unclassified ...
CATTGGAGCTCATCCACGGCCGCGGCGACCTGACCGCGAGCCAGGCATTGTTCGAATAGGAGACTTTCAGTTATGCGAAGAATCATCCTACGTTTGGCAGCGACGCTTCTCGCGATCGTTTGCGGGATTGGAATCCACGCACAGCAGTCGCAGCAAATCACCGTGGTCAAGACCATGTATGGTCCGGACTGTCCCCTGACCGCGACCAATCCTGGGATCAGCGGCTGCACCACGTTCACGATCATGAACCCGGCGCCCACATTCCTCAGCATGTCCCCAAACACGCTGGCGCAAGGGCAGACTGCGCTGATCACGCTCCGAGGAACGGGATTCACCAAGGACATGACGATCACAGGAGGGGCGGTTATTAACGTCCTGAATTCGTCGATCGCTGGTGTGGATTTTATTGTTCAGAAAGCCCACCCAGCCAAAGTCTATGACCTCGCATTGACCACGCCGTACGGCACAAGCAACACCCTGCCGTTCCTGGTGACACCAGCGCCGCCGGATATCCCGCCGCCAGGTCCGACGAGCGGCGCCGTCGTTCTGGACGATTTCGAAAACGGGAATCGGGTGCTCAACCCGACGTTTCAGCCGCCGTATCGGGATTTCTGGTACCACACCGTCGGATGTAACAACGATCCATCCCAACCAACATGCAACGGGGTGCTCTCGATCGCGGAAGGCATTGCCCACGATGGATCCAGGTCGCTGCGCGACAGCATCACGCAGAACAACGCCTATTGGTCAAACAGATTTTATCCAGAGAACGCTGCCAACAATGGATGGGGTCTGCTAAAGAATTTCCTGGTGTCGGGCACGTGGAAGAACGACACGTTCAATCGGATGCGCTTCTGGATCAAGGCGCCTGGCGCGCAACTGGTGGAAGAACCGCCGCACTATTACAACATGAACGTGGGCACCTTCTACCGCGGCAAGACGATGGGCGATGGATTCGTTGCCAATAGCAACGGCGGCGCGGAGGGCGGCGGAGGCGGCCACCAATATCACTATTACAACGTGCCTGCCACCGACGTCTGGTATCAAATCATCGTCGACACGCACCCGAGCCACCTGCGTGGCCTTCCTGGAGCGACGGAATATGGGGACAGACCATACCCAACCAATGAGCCAGGCTGGAACTACTTTGATGGCATGACGAGGTTCTATGTGGACTTCAGCAGTAAGCCACTGAAGTCGTTTCCTGGTGATTTCTATATGGATACGGTGGAGTTCTTCACGGACCACCCGGCTGCCAACGTTGCGCAGGTTTACTCGCTGGGCGGGATGTATGACCCACGGAACAACCGGCTGCGGATTGGTTGGCAGCATCCGAAGAACGACGGTGTGACGTGCCACGAGGTCCGGTATGCCTTTGCAGATGTGTTCTCGATCGGATGGGCGGCGGCCACGCCAGCGCCCTCCGGAAGAGTCTGTCCATATGACACGGCCTATGCGGGAATGGTCTATGACACGAAGCTGATTCCTGCAGCCGGGCCATCGGTATTCCTGGCGATAAAGCCTGAAGGCGCGACGGGATTTAACCAGATCGCCATCCCGCTGGGAGTAAGGCCGTGAAAGCGCTGTCCCTCACGCAGCCATGGGCGACGCTCGTCGTCACCGGCGAGAAGCGCATCGAGACCCGCTCGTGGTCCACACGACACGAAGGGGTCATCGCCATTCACGCAGCCAAGAGTTTTCCGAGGTTGGCGCAGGAAATCTGTGTTAACGAGGACGTCTTCAATGAGGCGCTGCGGCGTCACGGATATCTATTCCCGTCGGACCTGCCGACAGGCGCGATCATCGGCACGGCGCGGCTGATCGGATGCCGCAGAACTGAGGACATCTCCGCACAGTTGTCCACGCAGGAGTTGGAATTCGGCGACTACCACGAGGGCCGATTCGCGTGGTTTCTGTCCGACTGGATTGCCATCCCGGAAACGATCCCTTGTCGGGGCGCTCTCGGTCTCTGGACCGTGCCGCCGGACATCGAAAAGGCGCTGCGGCCGTGAAGAATAATTTCCCGCCCGTCATCAAGGCGTCCGCGCGTGAAGTCCGCGCATTCCGAGACATCATGCGCGCCTATGCCGAGTATAAGAACTGCGCCTGTAACACCAAGCTGCCTGAAACGTGCGCGCATTTACAGGGATTCTGGGCCGAGTGCGCCGAGGCATCACCCGTGTGGCTCAAGATCAGCAAGAGCGTGAGAAAGAAGCCGTGAAAATAGCGGAGCAAATTGAGCGGCACCGTTTCGACAGCATGGAGGGTGAGTTGCTTGTAGCGCGAGAATCCGCAGGGGCTGCGCACAGAAGGGCGGCGAAGAGTGGCTGACACGGCGATCGACTGGGCGAAGCGGCGGCCGGATCCGTTGCTGCATTTGCTACAGCATGCGCTCGGCCTTGATGACTATGGGCGCGGGACCAACTATCGCAATCACTTCGTTACCGGTGCCGGGGGCGACGATTGGGATTTACTAAATCAGGCAGTCACAAACGGGTTGGCAATGCGACACGACCCGCGAGAATTGTTCGGGGGCGACTACTGTTTTACCGTCACTGAAGCTGGCAAGAAGTGGGTACGTGAGAACAGTCCGAAGCCCCCGACTCTGACGCGCAGCCAGAAACGATACGAAGAATTCTTAAGACACGACAGCGGGATGCGGTTTGGAGAGTGGCTCAAATGGCGAGAAGAGCGCAGAAGGGCGGCGCAATATGGGTGAGACATCGAATATCCAGTGGACCGATGCCACGTTCAATCCTTGGATCGGCTGCACGAAGATCGATGACCAATGCGACAACTGCTACGCCGCCGCCGGGAACAATTTGAGGAAATGGAACGGTGGCACGTGGGGCCCGGGCGCGCCGCGCCACGTCACTAGTGAATCGAACTGGCTGCTGCCTTACAAATGGGACGCTGAAGCGCGCGAGAAGGGAATCCGTATAAAAGTCTTCTCGGCTTCGCTGGCCGATATCTTCGACGCCGAGGCACCGACTTGGCCATGGGGGAGGCGGGTGCGGCTTGGGTATCCAATGAACCCCGGCGATAAGTACTGCATCCCGCCTCAGAGCGAAAACACTCGCGACGTGTTTTTTAAGAGCATTGTTGCCCAAACGGCAAACATCGACTGGATTGTTCTTACGAAGCGCTATGAGCGCGCGGAGGCGTACTTCTCTGGACTGCCGCGCTTCCATCCTCACCGACGGATCTGGCTGTTGTTCAGCGCCGGTACCCAGGAGCGGGCCGAGCGCGCGATCGAGATACTTTCCCGGATCCAGGTCGCCGTTACCGGGATAAGCGCGGAGCCGCTGCTTGAAAGAATCGACATCTCCACGCAATTAGCCCGCCCCGGCCGTCCCGACTGGGTCATCACTGGTGGCGAAAGTGGTCCTCGGGCGCGGCCGCTGAATCTCGCTTGGACAAGAGCACTGCGCGATCAGTGCCAGCAGGCCGGTGTGGCTTATTTCTTCAAACAAGGCGGCGCGAAGCCTTTCGGATTTGAGTGGCCCGCCGGCACCAGGTTTAGGTTCGAAGAGGCAGCGCGATTCGCCAATCTTCGCGATCGGAAGGGTGGTGACCTGACGGAGCTGCCCGCGGATCTCAGGGTTCGAATGTTCCCCGGTGAGAGGTGGTCATGAAAGCACTTCGACCAAATTCCATGTGCGGGACCTGCGCCTTCCAAAGCTCTGGTGAGGGCGCCCGCGAGAATCCGGCTACGGTACTGCGTGGAGAAATCGCGGCTCTCGGCGCGGCGCCATTTCGATGCCATTACGCGCCAGATGGCTATGAACTGAACTGGCGGGGCGGGCCCATCGAATTCCTCAAGTCAATGCGGAGCCGGCGGGATTACCGGGTGTGCGCCGGGTGGAAGGCGCGGGTGCGGCAACTGGCAAAGGCGGGGCGATTTCATGAGCGGCGCCGCATTCTGCATGCCCTCGCCGACTACGCCATGGAGCAGCTCGACAACTTCATTGGGTCCAAGCAGAAGTCGGCCAAGGCGTTCGCGTCGCGCGAGCTGGACAATGCGCTGCGTGTACTGCGGCGGGGGAAAGGGAGGGTCTCAAGATGAGCGATCCCATTCTGACCGCCAAGGAGATCGCCGCTGAGCTGCGTTGCACCCATCAGCATGTCCGCGACATCATGCGCGGAAAAGTCGCCGGTGTTCCCGTGCTGCCCCATTTGGCTCTTGGCCGGAAATTGGTAGTGCGGAGGTCAAGTTTCGAAGAATGGAAAAAGCGGGCCGAGACCGGGGGTATAGTTCCGCCCGGCTCAAAAGACGATTCCGTTGGCGCGGTGAATTGAAACGAGGGATTCATGCGCAGATGGTATCAGCACGGTTCGGTGAAGAAGTCCAGGGACGGCCGCTACTGGCTTGGCCAGTGGCGGGAAAACGATGAGCAGGGGATCCGGAGGCAGCGCACCCGGATCCTCGGCAAGTTAAACAAAATGTCGAAAGGGAAGGCGCTCGAAATGATGGCGGAGATCATCAGGGACGTCAACGCGCGCCGCGGCCAGCCAACCGGGAAGCTTATCGACAAGGCGGCGCCGCTCAGTGTTGGAGGGTTCGTGGACAAGGTCTATTTACCGTTCTATGAACGCAAATGGAAGCAGTCCACGGCGTCGACCAACCGGGAGAGGATCGAACTGCACATTGTAGGGGCGATCGGCAAACGGGCGTTCAGCTCGATCGAGCGCGAGGATCTGCAGGCGTTCCTGGACTCGAAGTCAACGCTTTCGTTCTCGATTGTCGATCACCTTCGCTGGGACCTCCGGCAGCTATTCGCTATGGCTGTTGCGGAGGGACTGATCGAGCGCAATCCGGCGGAGCTGCTCTTCACGCCGAAGAGTTGCCCGCGTCCGGTGCGCAGGGTCATGTCGATCGACGAGGTCATCCTGGCGACGTCGATCCTCTCCCTCCGGGAGAGGGTGGTGGTCAAGCTCGCAATTCTCGCCGGCATGAGGCCCGGGGAAATCTTCGCGCTCAGGAGGGGCGATATCGGTGATGGTGAGATTTCGGTCGACCGGCGGGTATACCGTGGCGCGATCGACACGCCGAAAACGGATCGGTCAGTCCGAAAGATCGCGGTTTCAGCCGGCTTGATGGTCGATCTCCGGCTTTGGCTGGAGTCCTCGCCTGGCGCCGATGGTCAGGCCTGGCTCTTTCCATCGGAGAAGCTGGCCTCTCCGATCTGGAAGGACACGATGTTTTACAAGTGCATCAAGCCGGTACTGGCGAAAGCGAGTCTCGGCTGGGTGAATTTCCATGTGATGCGGCGGACCCATTCGTCGCTGATGCGGGAATTAGGGGTGGATCCGAAGGTGGTTGCCGATCAGCAGGGACATACCGTCGACGTCAACATGAACGTGTACACGGCAACGTCGATGACGCTGAAGGCGGGCGCGGTGGAGGCGCTGGAGTCGGCAATGCGGGGAAACCGGTCTTCAGCGGTCAATTAAGGCCGTATTTTGAATCTGGGGTAGAACTGGGGTAGAACGCGGTGGCGAGAGATTGGCAAATAGTTGATATGAAAGAGCGGGAGACCGGGATCGAACCGGCGACGTCCAGCTTGGGAAGTCGGGCGATTGTTACAAACAAACACCTTCCGCGCCAACAGTCTTCTTTTGAGCCAACCAATTCTCTAGCCATTTTGCGTCCTTCCCCAGGCACTCCCATCAAGTGGGGTACAACTGGGGTAGACAATGGACGAACAACAACAATCAAAATTTGAAGGTTGGGCCGTGGTCGAAATGTTCGGCCACCTGCAGGAAATCGGCTTCGTTCGCACAGCCTATTTCGGCGGCCCAGCGCTCTTCCAGATCGACCAGCCGGAGCTGCCGGCGCGGGCGTATGCGATCACGCGTCCGCAGTGGATCGGCGAGACCCACTGTCCAATCGGCACGCAGGTTGAGCGGGCGGCGCATCCCGGGAAAACCGTCTTTATCGGACCCTCGTCGATCTTCCGCATGACACCCTGCACGGAAGAGGCGGCTCGGGCCGTGCTCGAGCGGAACATGCCGACGCCGATCAAGATCCTGAGCATACCGGAAGACCAGAAACACCTCGTCATGAATACTGGCGTCGGGTCGGGCGATCCGGACGATGACGACATTCCTTATTAGATTAACCCCACGAAAGGGCGGGCCTGATTTCCATTCAGGACCCCGCCCACATGCATCACCGTCTTTAGCTGAGGTATTGAAGCTAGTGAAAACCCGCCGCGGCATGCCTTATGACGTCGTCTGGTATGAGTCCGATGAATTGTTCAAGTATTTGAGCGAAGCTCAAGAAGGCGTGTTTCACCGCCTAGCCAGGCACGCATGGCTGCACGGTTCGATCCCATCGTCGCCGGCGGCGCTGGCTGTAATCGCCAGGATCCCAGTCGATCGGTTTATGGAGTTGTGGGAATACCCGCTTTTGGAGATGTGGTCCGAGAGAAAATCACGCAGATCTAAAGGTGAAAAAAATAGCGATGAAGTTCAATGCACTACCTATGCACGACTGGTGAACAAGAAAATTGAATCGGAGCGAAAATTCGTTGAAAACTCCAGCGATAAGCAAAGCGATAGAGCGAAAAGTGGGTGGAAGAAGCGGAAGGCAAAGAAGTTAGATATAAATGCCACGGCATTGCCGGATCAAAACCACGGCTCATCCGCCGCAATGCCTTCCCTATCCCCATCCCCGTCCCCTCCCTATCCCCATTCCCAAAGGGAGTATCTCGTTCGTTCGAATCTTCCCAATCCGAAACAGGAAGCGGAGCTAGGGCGGACGAACGAACGGAATTCTTCAGGCGACTTCCAGCGTTTCTGGGGGCCGGTGGAGAAACGGATCCGCGCCGGCATGGTGTCGGAGCAATTCGAGCGAAAGTATTCCGGTATCCAGATCCTCAACATGACGGCGACCGAAATCTCGCTCGTGGTCCAACAGGAGCTGATTGACGATTCACGCGGCGCTGAGTCCGCGGCGTTGCGGCTCGAACATTTGGCCGGTGAGGACTTCTGCCGCGGCCGCAGCATCCGGGTCATATCAATCCGGGAATTCCTCAAGGAGTCTCTGGCATGAGCACTGGCACCGCCAAAGCCCCGGAATATACCTGCCCAGAGTGCAACAAGATCCGGCCGGCGCGTGATTTCGTTGTTTTCGAACTCGGTCACGTCGCAACCGAAAGGCGCTATTTGAATTGCGCTGGGTGCCGCGAGAAGTCCGCTGCGCGTAAGCGGAGGGCCGGAAAATGAGCGGAAACTGGAAACGTCCAGAGCGTCCGACCGGGATCGTTCGAACCCTGCCGAGCCTCTACGCCGAGAAGGAGCTCATCGGCGCGAAAAGATACCAGCAGTCGATCAAGCTGCTGGCCGCCGGAAGGATCGCGGCAATTTACATTGCGCTCCAGTCGATACCGAAGCACGACGTTCTGCATGTTTACCTCATCGTCGACGGCCTCGTGGACGTTCGCCTGAACATAGCCGGTTACGAACCGGGCGACTCCCGGGAGTGTTGGGACGAAACGATTCGCAAGCCGAAGTTCTGGGCGGTGTGCACGGGCCCCGTCAGTTTTCCGCCTGAGACTTTCGCCCGCAAAGGGTTTCAGGGATTTCGCTATACGAGCACGGAGGAACTCTGGTGAGCATCCTCGGCAACGATCCTTCGCTAAGGCGAACCCCCCTCAATGAGAATTGAATTCGAAGTACCTGGTACGCCGAGACCGCAGGACCGGCCGCGGCACATTCCTGGGCAAAAGATCCCTTTCTCCACTCGCCGAAGCAAGAATGCGCAGTATTTGGTCGGGATGATTGCGCGCAGCGCGTATCGCGGATTGCCGCTTGAAGGCCCTGTATGGCTTGGAGTGAAAGTAATGCGGGCGCGGCCGAAGAGGCCGAAATGCGAATACCCAACCGGGAAGTCAGACCTGTCGAACTATATCAAGCTGGTGGAAGATGGTCTGAATGGGATCATTTGGCGGGATGATGCCCAGGTCGTCGGCTATCTCGAAGGGACGGGAAAGTACTGGACCGACGGGACGGAAATGCTCGTGGTGTGGATCGACGATGGCAAGGATATGTAGTTCCCAAAAGAAAGGCGCGAAGTGAAGACCCGATGTCCACGCTGCAATCGGTGCCGCGCTGCAGATCGCTGTTCAGGCTGCGGCTACAACCCGGAAAACATAAGTCGGTTCGAGCAATGGGTGCGTATGCATGGCGTTCAGAAGCTTGCTAATAAGCTCAGTGTGAACCGCCAGGCGATTCAGAAATGGATTCGGCAGACGGCCGTGCCTGGCCGCACGCATGCGAGGCAGATCGTTAAGCTGTCCATTGCAGAGCCGCATGAGATCGGCCCTTTGACACTGGAGGATGTGCTGTGAAAATCGGTGTCAAGATTGACAATTCCGCGCTGACCGCAAAGGGCAACCGGGTTGCGAAGCGATTAGGTTATGCCGCCGCTCAGGCTCTCAACGATACGGTGCTCGATATCCAACTGGCGGAGCGTGCCAACCTTGATCGCAAATTCATGGTGCGGAAACACGCGTTCTTTTACCGCCTGGTGAAGGTGAAGTTCGCGAGCGTGAAGAAAGACGTGGCGTTCGCCGAGGTCTACATCGACAACTCAAAGCCGCGCGTTCTGCTTTCCGGATTCGAGAGGGGCGGGGCGAAAGAACCGTTTAAGGGCAAGAATGTCGCCGTGCCCATAACCGGATCGCCCGCGCGCCCGACATTCAGGCAGTCCGTTGCGCTAGGGCTGACGTTTCAGAAGATCAAGCTCCGGATGTACCGCACGAAGGCAGGGAAGCGGCAGTGGAAGGGCAAGCAACGCACGTTTCTCATCCCCGACTTGGGTGTGTTCCAGCGTACAGGCGCAAAGACTCAGGTCAGTACGGTAAAGCTGCTCTATCGATTGAAGCCGAGGCCGTTGCTTAAGGCTGTCCTGGAGTTCGTCAAGGTGGCAGAGAAGGAGTTTAGGGAACGTTGGCAGAAGAATTTCTTGAGGAGGTTTGGGAATTGAAGCAAATGGAAAGGGAAATCGTCGCCAAGGAAATTGCTGACGCAGGCTACCGCCTGAGATTCTCCATCGGCAAACCATTTAGGGATTCCGATAGTCTCCTCTCGGTGGGCTTGGAACGGAACGAGGGCGCGCATCGCTGGTGGCAATGCTATTTCGTCGCGTGTGTGTTCGGGTGGAAGTTTCAGGCGGGCTGGCTTTATGACTACGAGGGGCCAGTGTAATGATCTCCATCGTCTGCTGGAAGTGGGGCGAGAAGTACACCGCCGATCAGGTCAACGTACTGGCGAGGGCCATTGGGCGGTTCTACGAAGAACCACATGAGTTTGTATGTGTGACCAGCGAACCTGAAGGCCTCGACGCCGCAATTAGGATCGTAGCGCCCCCAGTACTGCCTCATCACGAGCAGCTCGGCAGCCCGCATGGTGATCGCTTCCCAGCGTGCTACCGCAGGTTGTGGAATTTTTCGCGTGAGGCTGGCGAGGCGTTCGGGCCGCGCTTCTTCGCGATCGACATCGATACGGTGATCACTGGGGATCTGAGGCCGATCTTCAACCGGTCGGAGGAGTTCATGATCTGGGGAGATCCGGGGCACACCTGGGCAAAGTATGGAGGGGGAGCGTACCTCATGAAAGCAGGCTGCCGTGATTTTGTTTGGACGATGTTCCGGCCCGGTAGTTCGCCAGCGCTGGCGCTCGCCGAAGGGTACAACGGCAGTGACCAGGCATGGATCTCATACTGCCTATACCCGCGCGAGGCGACATACACGCGTGAACACGGAATGTACACGTCGGCAAAATGGGCAAAGCTTCCACGCGGGCCCGAGGCGCAGCTTCCTGTGGAAGTTCGGATGGTGCATTTCAGCGGAAAGCTGAAGCCGTGGTCGTTTCGAGCCCAGAAACGCTATCCATGGATCAACGAATACTACCGTTGACAATTTATGTCAGGTGCCAGATTTTTGACGATGCTTGGGTCCTTCCAGAGAAGATGCCACGCGGAGGACGGCAGCCGCGAGGGAGGTCTGAACTCATGACTTCCCTGGGGTCATTTCCGTTTCGCTTTCACGATGGAAGATTTCGAAGCACTGGCGGCTGTGACCCGTAAAGTGAAATTGGCCTTAACGAATGCATGCCAGAGCGGAAGCACGTAGCAACAACCGCCGAGATCGGCGCGGCGCTCGGCATTACGACACGGCGCGTGCAGCAGCTCGTCGACGAGGGAATGCCGCGGCTCGATCGGGGAAAGTACGATTTGCTGGAGTGTCTCAGCTTTTGGTTCCTGAAGGCTGCGGAAGAACGGGACAAGGCCAGGGAAGAGCAGGGCTCCGGTCTCGATGCGGAGCGCGAACGGTTGACGCGGGCCCAGGCCGATCTTGCGCAACTCGAGCTATCGGAGAAGCGCGGGGAGATGATTCCCCTCGATATGCACAAGACGTTCGTGTCGACGCGGATCCGCGCGGCGCGGGTTCGTATCCTCTCCCTGCCGGACAACCTTGCCGGCGCCCTCGAGAACGAGTCGAAGCAGGCGATCAAACTAAAGCTCACGGCCTGGTCGATCAGCACACTCACCGCGCTATCGCAGGAGCATCCGAATGCTGGTAGCGGAGGTGGAGGGTCCCCAGATCGAAACGATCGCGCTGCTGAAACTCCAGAAAACGGAACTGGAGTTGGACGCGATGTGGGCGCCGCCTCCGCAAATCAGCGTAAGCGAGTGGGCCGAAAGAAACCGGTTCCTGCCGCAAGGAACAAGCGCTCGTCCCGGTAACTTCATCCCTGAGCCTTTCCAGATCGAGCCTATGAATGCCGTCCTCGATCCCGATGTGCAGCGGGTCGTTTGGATGAAGTCGACACAGTTTGGATATTCCGACGCGATCCTAAACAACATCATCGGGTATTTCATCGACGTGCGGCCGCGGCCGATGCTGCTCGTCCTTCCCGTGGACGACGACGCGAAGGGCTATAGCAAGAAAAAGCTGGAACCGATGTTCAACCATTCTGGCGACCTGAGAAACAAAATCAGGAAAGCGAGCCGCGCGCGCCGGCATGGGGAAACACTAAAGTTGAAGGAATTCGACGGCGGCTTTCTCCGCCTCACGGGCGCAAACTCCGGATCGGGACTGCGATCTGATCCCATTCCCGTCCTCCTACTTGATGAGGTCGATGCCTATCCCGACGACGTGGATGGTGAAGGCGACCCAGTCGACATCGCGGACCGCCGGACGGACACCTATGATGACGCGATCCGCGTCCTGGGCTCGACGCCGGCGAAGCCGAAGGGCATGAGCCGGATCGAGGCGGAATGGTTAGCCAGCGATCAACGGCGGTATCACGTGCCGTGCCCATTCTGCGGGTTCAAGCAGGCGCTGTACTGGTGTCGGTTGGTTCCTGGCAAGACACCCGCGGATCCGATGGTGGAAGAGTACGGTCTCGAATTCGAACGCGATGATTCCGGCCTGTTGATTCCAGGCAGCGCGCGGTACCGGTGCGCGAAATGCAAGCGGCTGATCGAGGAAAAGCACAAGGCCAAGATGCTGGCTGCCGGCGGGTGGGTGCCGAAGTTTCCAGAAAGAAGAGCCATTCGGGGGTATCACATCAGCGCGCTCTATTCGCCCTGGAAGCTCATCTGGAACCAGCTCGCCGAGGAGTGGCTCAAGGCGCAAAACAATCCCGAGAAGCTGAAGGCGTTCTTCAATCTGCGATTGGGTGAAACATATGAACAGGTCGCTGGAAGCGTCGAATCGGAAAATCTGGAAGCGCGGCGTGAGAAGTACTCCCATGAAGTTCCGGCCGGTGTCGCGGTGCTGGTCGCGTCCGCCGACGTTCAACACAACCGCATTGAGGTTCAGATCACAGGATTCGGCGCCGGCGAGGAGCAGTGGCTGATCCAGCACGCGACATTCTTCGGGGATCCATCCGCCCCGGTTGATCCGGAAACGGGCATTGATGTCTGGAAGGCGGTCGATGACTTTCTGTTGCAGCCCTGGCAGCATGCGCGCGGGTTTCAGCTGAAGCCGGCGATTGCGGTGATCGACTCCAGCGATCAATCGGCCGCCGTCTATTCATTCGTCGGACCGCGTCAGGGGCGGCGTGTGTTTGCGCTCAAGGGCGTGGACAATTTTCAGGAGCCAGGCCTCGTCAAGAAAAGTCAGGCGAAGAAGGGCCATATCTGGCTGTGGATCGTGAAAACGTTTGCAGCGAAGGAGCGCATCTTCGCCCGCCTGAAGATTCGGCCGCGCAATCCTGGTGATCCGGTGGCGGGCTTGAATCATTTTCCAAGCTCGATCGAGCCGGAATATTTCCGTCAGCTCACTGGCGAGCGGTTGATTACGGTGCGTGACAAGCGGACGCGCGCCAAAAGGTACGAGTGGAGGAAGATCCATCACAGCAACGAGGCCCTTGATCTCACCGTATATGCTCACGCGGGCTTGGAGATTCTGACCAAGCACATTGACTTTGCGACGTATGGTGATCTGGACGCCCTTGCGGCGAAGATCGCCGCGGGTTACACGCCCGATCGATTCACGCCAATCCAAGGCTGGAAGGTGCTGGATCAAGGGGTGTCCTGACGGCTCATAGAAAGAAGCATCCGCCAACCGCCAGTTGGCCGCCAACGAACTGTTGGCGTTCCCACCGTGAAAATTCTCCCGCATGATGCGCGTCAATGGCGCGAACTGCTGCAGAGATCCAGTCCGATATTGCCGCTGCTGTGGGCATGCGCACGAAGATTCTTTCCGGAGCGCAGTCGTACCAGGTCGCTGGACGCACGTTTCAATACCCAGCACTTGAAGTTGTCAACCAGACGATCACGGAACTCCAGGCCGAATTGAGCAATGCCGGGACCGGGGGGATTCCGGTCTTCAGGGCGGTGATCGACCATGACTAATCTCCTCGACGCAGCAATCAATACCGCATTTCCGGGCTGGGGCGCGAAACGCATGATGGCGCGCGCGCAGATCTCGGCTCTCTCCAGCTTCGTCGCTGCAAGCGAGACCCATCGTTCGATGATGGGATTCAATCCGCAGCCGAAAAGCGCGGATGGCGACATCGGTTCCGGCGCCAAGAAGATGAGGGCTCGAAGCCGGCATTTGTACGCCAATGACGCCCTGGCGGCCGGCGCCATCGACACTACACTTTTCAGCGCCATTGGATCCGGACTGAAGCTGCAGCCCAAGCCGGACTGGGAGCGGGCTGGAATCCGAAGCGAAGACGAGGCGAATGACTGGAAGGCTCTTGTTCAAAGCGAATTCCGGCTTTGGGCTGAATCCACCGATTGCGATATCACCCGCACCCAGAACCTGTACGGGCTCCAGACGCTGGCGCTTTGCGGCGTGCTGGCGTCTGGGGACATCTTTCCGCTGCTGACGAAGGCGGAACGCCCGGGGCCCTACTCCCTTGCGGTGCAGATGATCGAGGCCGATCTCGTCGAGAGCCCCAAACAAATTCCACCCAAGACAAAGATCTTCAATGGTGTCGAGACGGATGCCTTTGGCGCACCAGTCGCGTATCACGTCCTCGACTCGCATCCTTCAGAATCTTTCCTGCAGCAGAAACCGCCGCGCCGCATTGAGGCGTTCAGCAAAGACGGAACCCGGCGGCAAATGCTGCACATGTTTGACCGGAAGCGACCGGGCCAGACCCGTGGCATTCCATGGTTCGCCCCGGTGATGGAGCGGTTGAAGCAGCTGGGCAGCTACACCGAGTCCGAAATGATGGCCGCGGTGGTGAACTCCTTTCTGACCATTTTCGTGAAAACGGCAAACGGGCAGGGATTGGCGCCGATTCCGGGCCAGCCGACGCCAGAGAACAGCGGGGATAACTACAAGCTCGGACACGGATCAATCATTCAGCTTCTGCCCAATCAGGATGTCGTTTCGGCCGGCGTCAATCGTCCGAACCCGGCATTCGATCCGTTTGTCCTTGCGATCCTCAGGCAGGTTGGCTCCGGCCTCGGTGTTCCCCATGAAGTCATCGTGAAGCATTTCACGTCGAGCTACAGCGCCGCGCGCGCCGCGCTGCTGGAGGCGTGGAGGTTTTTCCGCAACCGCCGGGCTTTCACTGCGGATACGTTTTGCCGTCCGGTCTATGAGGCGTGGATGTGGGAGGCGGTTGCCGCGCAACGCATTCCGGCGCCGGGCTTCTTTGATGACCCCGCGGTCCGCGCGGCCTATCTGCAGTCGGAATGGATTGGAGATTCTCCCGGCCAGATCAATCCGATGGATGAGGCGCAGGCTGCCGGCGAACGGCTGAAGATCGGCGTTTCGACCCTTGAGGACGAAACGATGTCGCTCACCGGCCGGGTCTACGAAGACGTTCACGAGCAGCAGAAAAAAGAACGGGACATGCGGAAGCGTGATGGTCTTTCCGTCGCCGAACCCGCACAGGAGTCGACGAGGCCGAAACCGCCGGCGGATCCCAACGCACCCGACCGCCAGAAGGAGGAGCAGGATGCTGCCGCTTGACGTTCTTGCTTCGCCCTGGGCAATCCTTCCGGAAAAGCTGAAGGTGATCACGGAGATCTACGATCGGCACTCGAGGGGCGAGAAGGTAGACCTCGAAGCGATCGAAGCGCAGATCGGCCGGCCGCTCAACAATCAGCGCCGCCTGCTGGATGTCCAGGACGGCGTTGCCCTGATCTCCATCAATGGCCCGATCGCAAAGAGGCTGAATTTCTTCACGCGGATCTCCGGAGGCGTCTCGACCGAACTTGTCGCGAAAGACATCCGGGCCGCTGTCGAGGATCCGGAGATCCATTCGATCGTTCTTTCCATTGACTCGCCTGGCGGAACAGTCGACGGGACCGAGGAGCTGGCCAATTTGGTTTTTGCGGCTCGACAGCGGAAACCGGTTATTGCGTTCGGCGATGGATCGATGTTCTCGGCAGCCTACTGGATCGCCAGCGCCGGGACGCGGGTGCTTCTTAGCGGAGGAACTGCCGGCGCCGGATCGATCGGCGTGGTCGCGCAGCACGTCGACTACTCGGAGGCTGAACGGAAGCAGGGGATCCAAGTCACCGAGATCACCGCGGGTAAATATAAACGAATCGCCAGCTCGCATGCGCCCTTGACCGATGAAGGCCGCGCCACGATTCAAGACCAGGTCGATCACCTCTATTCCATTTTCGTCGACACCGTTGCCCGCCATCGTGGCGTCAGCGCTGACGACGTTCTCGAACGTATGGCCGATGGCCGGATATTCATCGGACAACGCGCCATCGATGCCGGCCTGGTAGATGGGTTCGCCGATAAGACCGAACTCGTCCCCATGCTCAACGAAGAACACTCCCGGAGAGTGAAGTCAAAGAAAGGACTTTATCCAATGAAAAAAATTGAGATGACCGAAGAGGAGAAAGACGCCATCGAGCAGAGCGCGTTTGGGCGGGGCAAGGCGGAAGCCGAAAAGAAGGCCTCGGAGGACGCTGCCGCGGCGAAGGCCGAATCGGACAAGCGCGTCGACGCCGCCCGTGTCGAAGGCGCCACGGCGGAACGCGAGCGCATCAAGGCCGTCGAGACCCAGTCGATGAAGGGGCACGAAGCGCTCATCGATCAGCTCAAGTTCGACGGCAAAACGACCGGACCCGAGGCGGCTGTCCAGGTGCTGGCCGCTGAGAAGGCGAAATGCGCCGGCCGCGCCACGCAGATCAAGAAGGACCTGCCGGATCCCGCCGGGTTCGTCGAAGCCCGGGAGGACAAGGATCCGTCCGATGCCAAGGAGCCGGACGTGAACGTCGTCGTCGAAAAGGCCCGTCAGTACCAGGCCGAGCAGAAGAAGCTCGGCAAGGAGATCTCCACCGAAACCGCCGTCGCGCATGTCCGCAAGGAAATGGGCGCTCCGGCAAAAACCACGCGCGCGTAGACAGCGCGGCGCGATTTTAAGGAGGACCCATTGAATCCCACACACGTCCGAAATTACACCGCCGGCGGTACCGTCACGTCCCGCCGGCTCGTCAAGTTCGACGGAAGCGGCGACATCGTCCTTGCGGCCGCAGCAACCGATTCGATCATCGGCGCTTCCGCCGATGTCGATGTCGCGGATGACGGTCCCTGCGACGTCATTCTCGGCGGGGTCGCCCGCGTCAAAGCGGGCGGAACCATCACGCGCGGGGCGCAGGTCACCTCGGACAGCGCTGGTAAGGCCGTCGCCGCAAATCCGGATCCCACGGACACAGTGCGTGTCGCCGGGATTGCGCTCGAGAGCGCGGTCGACGGCGATGAAATCGACATCCTGCTCGCGCCCGGCTCGCTGAGCGACGCAGACAATTCGTAATCGCGGAAAGGAGAAGGAGATAAACACATGAGTGGTAATTCACCATGGCCAATTGATGCGGAACTGACCGCGATCACGCTGGCGTACGGCAACGAGCGGATGATCGCGGATTCGGTTCTTCCCCGGGTGGGCGTCGGCAAACAGGAGTTCAAGTACAACAAGTACGCCCTGGCCGACTCGTTCACGATTCCGGACACCAAGGTGGGCCGGAAATCCAAACCCAACGAGGTCGAGTTCGGTGGAACGCAGGCGACCGATCAGACGCGAGACTACGCTCTCGACGATCCGATCCCGCAGGCCGACATCGACAACGCTTCGGACGGGTTCGATCCTGTCGGCCGATCGACGGCGGTCATGACGGATTTGCTGATGCTGGACCGTGAGAAGCGCGCGGCGGACCTGGTGTTCGGCGCCGGCAACTACGCCACTGCCAACAAGGACACGCTGTCCGGCACAACGCAGTGGTCGCATGCGAGCTCCGACCCGATCAACGCAATCCTGACGGCGATGGACTCGATGGTGATGCGCCCAAACGTTCTCGTGCTCGGCCGCGCCGTGTTCACCAAGGTGATCCAGCACGCGAAAGTTGTGGCGGCATGCCTTCCGGCCGGTGGCAATGCGGGGACTGGCGGCGTTGCGACGCGCGAGGCTCTCGCGCGGGTTCTCGAACTGGAAGAGGTGATCGTCGGCGAAGGCTGGCTGAACAGCGCCAAGAGAGGGCAGACACCGACGATGGCGCGGGTCTGGGGCAAGCACGCTTCTCTCGTCGTGCGCAACAAGCTGGTCAGCCCGGATCTGGGAGTCACCTTTGGCTACACGGCGCAGTGGGGCCAGCGGGTGGCCGGCCAGAACGAGGACAAGAACATCGGCATGCGCGGCGGCGTCAGAGTCCGCGTGGGCGAATCCGTGAAGGAACTCCTGATCGCCAACGATCTGGGCTTCCTGTTTATCAACGCGGTCGCCTGATCGATGGCGCTCGAGTTCGCGCGGGACGCAGACATCCTTGCGATGTTCGCGGACTCGCCGCACACCATCACGGCCGGTGAAGTCACCGGTCCGTGCTGGCTGGACGATTTTGACCAGGAGGTCGAGTTGGGGCGTCCAGATGGAGGAGGCCAAGTTGTCCGGGTCCGGAAGGCAACCGTCCAGACCGGCGTCTTTCCGGATATCAAAAACGATGTCGTCGTTGCGGTCGGCGGCGGCGACACCCTGTTCTACACGGTCTGGAATCATTTGCGGATTGGCGATGGCGCCTTGACGGAGTTGTATCTGAGGCCGAGGACATGACAGTCGCGGAATCGAAAATCACTGCCGTTGTCACCGCGCTCGATGGTGATCAAAAGCCGGACGGGGTGAACGTCAATCGCTCACGCCGGCAGCCGCGGCAGGGCAGCGACCTTCCAATCGTGAGCGTGTATTTCGCCAATGAGGATGTCGATCCGGCTCGCCCAAACAATGCGCTTGGTTCGGAACTGACCTTGCGGATCCGTTGTGTCATCTGGCACGCCGGACCGGAAGAGTCGGACGCGCTGATCGAGCCGATTCGTGAGTATGTGGTGGCGAAGGTGATGGAAACCCTTGGCCGCGGTTGCGAATACGCCGGGACGGAGTGGGAAGGCGAGGGGCTTCCAGAAACGGAACTGGCGGCGGCGGCCGTGGACTTCACGGTGAAGTACAAGATTCTGCGCGGTGCGATCGGTAAGTCACTGGGGAGCTAGGGTCCTGTTTCAGTGAAGGAGATTCTCATGTTGGCAGCACTGCAGTTCAGTCTCTCCGACGCCGAGAAAATCGTAGGTTCGCCTTTGGCCCTCGCCGTGGTTTTGGTAATTGGAGCGCTGCTGCTGATTGGCGTCTGGCGGTCTCTGGCCAAACATCAGCAGAACTGCGTAACGGCGAGCACCAACGTCGCCTCGATACTGGCCGGACAGAACACGACGCAGGCGCTCCAGACAGCGGCGCTCACGAGGATAGAAAGTTCGTTGGGCGGACTGAACGACAAGATCGATAAACACGCGGACCGAATCGCAAAACTCGAAGGCAGGTTGGGAGAATGAACTGGTCAGGGATTAAGCATTTCAGTCCTCAAATGGATCCGAAGCTCGGACAGTCGGGCGTCCCGGGTTCGGCCGAGAATATGGACCGCGAGTTCATGCTGAAGCTGGATCATGCGCGTGATCTGGCCAATCAGGTGATGACGGTGAATTCCGGGTGGCGGTCCGTCGAGCGCGAAAAGCAGATTCTTGCCGGCAAGCCTGGGTTGATCGTGCCATCGATGCAGGGCGCCAATCCATTTTCGTCCCACACCAGCGGGCATGGCGTGGATATCTCCTGCGTTTTCGCCAGGGATCGGTATCTCATCATCGCCAATGCGATTGCCGTTGGTTTCGTGCGGATGGGATTCGATCCGAAGCTTGTACCGGCAGCTCTTGAGGCGGGCATTAACCGTATCGGTTTCGATTCTGTTCACGTCCACCTGGACGATGAGCCGCGATTGCCAGCGCGGGTGATCTGGCTGGAGTAACCATGGGAAATAATGGAAAGACGATGGAGATCGCGGCGTGATTCTTGGTGGCGGCCCGCGTCGGCCGTTCGACGCGATGGCATGGCTCGTCCGGGTTTGGGTGCTTGGCACTTTCTTGGCGACCGCCTACGTGCTTGTCCACGGGTTCCCTGAGAAATCCGGAGCTGCCGTTGTCGGTCTCGTGGTTGCGATGTCGAACGGCGCAATCCTGATTCTGAACTATTACTTCGGCTCTTCGAAAAGCAGCGCCGACAAAACCGAACTGCTAAAACCGGGCGGCGGGCAGCCGCCAAAGGAGTAGTTATGCAGATTGTCCACTTACGAGTGCGGGCAGCCGCAATGCTGCTGATGGTGATGGCCTTGGCCGCCTGTCACGGCTACAAGGTACATCCGGGCGCGGTGAACACGTTCGATTCCAAAGCCTACGATTCCTTGTTGGTCGCACAGAGTGTAATCAAAACCGCGAGGACGCAATTCGATTCTGGTGCGCTCGACGCAAAATTCAAGCCTGCCGTGAACAAGTTGGTGGAGCGGTACAACGAGGCGATGCCCGCCTACAAAGCCTGGCATACCGCAATGGAATCCGGCGCAGCCATGGAGGCTGAGAAGCTTGAAAAACTGAAGGTCATGCTGGCTGCTGTCGATGCCGCGGTTCTGGCGTTTCAGGAGGCAAAATGAACATTTTTCAAATCATCGAATTGGCTCTGTCCCTGGCGAGGAGGGTATCCGACGGCAAGGGCGACAAGGTTCTGACGAAGGCTCAGGTGTTCGAAGCGATCGTGAAGGAGGGTATCGCCGCCTACCGCATCGAGGCTGGCCAGCCGCTGGATCTCGATAAATTGAAACCACAGCCCCCAATTGCCTGATCGGCGATGAAATAGCAATCCATGGAACTCAAAATTACCCTGAGCGACGAAGCGGTCGCGGCATATTTGTCGAAAGGCATCGACCCGCAGAAAGATCTCGAGGCCCGAGTGAATAGCTTCGTCGGCATTGCCAGGCGGGAGCGCGAGAAAAACAGCGTTCAGCCACTGGCAGCCAAGATGGTCCAGCTAAGCGATGCGGATCTCGCTGAAGTCGCGACGCTCGTGGAGTCCAAGATTCCCAAGGTTGTCGCGGATCCGGCATTGCGGGCGGATGCGATTGAAGCCGGAGACCCGCAATAGGAACGACGATGTCAGACAGTAAGGTCTATCTCGGGCAAACCAGCGTCATCAGGAGGATTCGGATCCTTGACGCCACAGGAGTTCCTGTTACTGGACTCACTGCTGCTGACATTCCATTCATCTCGGCCATTTGCGACAACGAATCCGCGCCCACTGTCTATGACAATGTCACCCCAACAATTGAAGGGCTCGACTCTGCAACCCCTGGGATCTATGTCGCACCAACACCGACGTTCGTCCGCTTTGGAGAGGTAGACCCCACCTACAACAAGGGTGACTATGAGATCCAACTTGAGGATGCCAGGTTTGCTGTTGCATCTTCAACGGAACTCCGGATCAACATTCCGGCATTCACAACCCCGGTGACCGCGACGCCGGCGGTGTCTCCAGTGAACGATATTTCCTATGTTGTCGAGATCGATAGCAGGGATCCGGACATCGCATCGACTCTTGCGCAAGCGACCGCCGCAGCGACATCGGCTGCTTCCGCAGATACAAACTCGGCAGCGGCGGCGGCGAGCGCGGCTTCCGCGGACGCCAATGCGGCAGCGGCAGCCGGTTCGGCAGCGGCAGCGGCAGAGAATTCTTCGTTTCTCAAAACGTTTTCGATCATGGACTACGGGACCATCACGGGTGGATCGACAACGACGGCCGTGTTGAGCAGTAGTAACTACGACCTTTCTTTAGTTAATTTGCCTGGGGCTGCAGGATGCCGCTTCTTGATTCACAGTGGCACCGGGCGCCTCCAAAATGTGGGGATTGCTTCCTATAATCAGGGCACTCAAACAGTCGCTTTCGATAAAGCGTTGGCGGTCGCTCCCGTTAATGGAGATACCTGGGCCATCCTATATGACTACCTACCGAAGCTGGGTAGCACCCGCGGGGTTGCCCTGGTCGACGTTCTCACCACCTACACTGGGAACACCCCCCAGACAGGAGACGTTTACGCGATCGCCAATAGTGGAACATTTGGCAATGCGGCAATCAAAACCCTCCTCGACCTGGTGGCGACATATATCGACACCGAAGTGGCGGCGATCAAAGCAAAGACGGACAACCTGCCAAGCGACCCGGCGGACGCCAGTGATATCGCGGCCTCGTTCTCCTCAATTGCCTCGACGTTGTCCACCATCGCCGGGTACGTAGATACCGAGATAGCTGCGATAAAAGCCAAAACAGACAATTTGCCGTCTGACCCGGCAGACGCAAGCGATATAGCTGCGTCTTTCGCTTCCGTGGCCTCGACTCTCTCAACAATTGCCTCATACATCGACACTGAGGTGGCTGCAATTAAGGCGAAAACCGATGCGCTTCCCAGCGATCCGGCCGACGCATCCGACATTGCTGCCAGTTTTGTTACGGTCAACGCGAAACTCGACGCGATTGACGATTTCGTTGATACCGAGGTGTCCGCCATTAAGGCCAAGACGGACTTGATCCCTGCGTCCCCGGCCACCGAGCAAACGCTGGCCACCATAGCGGCATACATCGATACGGAAGTGGCCGCCATTAAAGCGAAAACGGATAACTTGCCGTCAGATCCTGCAGACGCCAGCGATATTTCGGCATCGTTCGCTTCGATTACTTCCACCCTGGCAAACATTTCGGCGTTTATTGACACCGAAGTCGCAGCAATAAAATCCAAGACGGACAATCTTCCCAGCGATCCGGCCGATGCGTCGGATATCGCATCTTCATTCGCCAGCGTTGCTTCCTCCCTATCAACGATCGCGGCTTACATTGACACCGAAGTGGCGGCGATCAAGGCGAAAACAGATCTCATCCCGGCCTCGCCTGCGGTTGTGGGAAGCCCCATGACTCTGGAGAGCGGCGAGAGGAACGCGATAGCCGACGCATGGACGGCGCGGAATATCGAGGGCGGATCGAGCGCGGGCCGAACAAATGGACAGGCCATGGCTGCGCTCCGAAACAAAGCTGTCATGGTGCGCACGAGCTCTACCACCGGAACGATAACCGTCTATGGGGCCGATGACGTTACGGTTCTCTGGAGCGGGGATGTCACGTTCGCCGCCGGCGATCCGCTCGCATCGGTGGATCCGTCATGATTTTCAGGCTCATCAGTTTTTGGCTTGGCGGAGCCCAGGCGGAGACCAATGACGCGCTGGACCACATAGGCATTACCAGCACGGCGCCAGGCAGCGGGTTCCGTCAGGCTCTGTCAATCTCCGGTCTGAAGCGGTCGACTTTCATTTCAGGGCTTCGAAGAACGACCAGGAGGCCCAATGCAGTATGAAATCACGGCCGGGTGGACTGGCCCGCTGGAGATTCGGCTGCTTTCGAACAACAAGACTCCAGCCGGCACCATGGCCGGGATGACAGCTGCACTGATTCTCAAGGACAAGGATGGCAATGCGATCGACACATCCGGAGACGTCAGCATCAGCGATTCGGATAACTGGATTGTCCGGTACTCGCCGGATCCCTTGGATCTCACAGAGGGGCTGTATCGGATGCGGGTAAAGGTCACCGACAGCGGCGGCAAGGTGGTCTATTTCCCGAGCGGACAGTGGGACCAGCTGAGCATATGGGCGGAAGCCTGAGGTTCCTGTGAGTGCGGAAACCTTTAACGACTTGACCGTGAATTATTTGTAAGGAGAGCAACAACCATGCAATCACCGAGTGCGGAGAATCTCTTTGTTGGCGCCGGTAACTTGTACTTCGACCGTTTCGATGGAGACGGCAAACGCACAGGCCTGCGCCATGTTGGCAACTGCGAGTCCCTGACGATCTCGCCGAACGGCACGGATATTGAGAAGCGCAGCTCGATGGATGGCGCCAACGGGATCTATAAGAAGATCCGGGTCCAGCGCGGCGCCGACATCGCGATCGTCCTTGACGAATATACGTCGAAGAATCTGGCGCTGCAGGCCCTTGGCATCGAGGAGCCCCTGCTGCAGGCCTCCGGCACTGCGACCGACGTTTCGATCAACAACGGGGAAGCGCTCAATTTCGGTGTCTGGTACCAGTTGACGAAGCCGTCGACGCATGCCTTGGGTGTCATCAATCCGACGATCACATCTATCAAGCAGGGCGCAACCGTCCTTGTGCTCAACACGGATTACGAGAAGGATTCCGAATCCGGAATGATCCGCCTGTTGTCGTCGGGCGCGGCATCCTCCTCAACGCCGTGCACCTGGACCGGCACCATCCCGGCGATCACCGCCGAAGACGGGATCCGGCGCGTCCGCGGCCTTGAGGCTGACAGCATCGAAGGGTTCTTGTTCTACAAGAGCGCGACGAACCAGCTGGCGGGCCCGCGGTTCCAGCTCGAGTGCTGGAAGGTGGAGATCGCCGCCGACAGCGAACTGCAATTGATCGGCACCGACTTCGGTTCGTTCACCCTGAAGGGCACCGTGCTCGTCGACAACACGAAGCCGGACGGCAACAAGTACTACCGCCTGACCCAGCTGACGGCCGAAGATTCGATCGAAGACGAAGAGACGGCTTAGCCCATGGAAAACACCGGGGCCCGCCAGCCGATGACGATCGGCGGTATCCGCTGGCGGGCGATCGAGTCGTCGACGCTCGATCACGATTTCTACGTTACAAGGAAGGCCGAAGCGGCCGGCGTGCGCGGCGCCGTCCCGAACAAAGGCGAATCGCACACCGCCATGGCCGAGCGTCTCCTCTGGAAAATCATGGAAAGCGGCCTCGCGTTCGATCTGCTCGCAGGGATGCTGCTGCCGGTGGAAATGCTGGATGACCGATGGACTGAGGAGCTGGCCCTGAAGCACTCGGAATTCTTTCGCCGCCTGACCGGGAAGGATGACAAAGACGTGATCCTGGGCTCGATCGTGGCCATGCTGATAGGTTTTTTCGACGCCGGGCGCGCGTCCTTGCCGCCTTCCGCCATTGCTTCGCCGGCGGCGATGGAGGGCGCGCCCGGCCAGGAGAAAGCTTCCGCGCCCGCATCCTAACCGATTACGGCCCGTTCACTGGAATCGTGCGCCGCTTGGGCGGCAACGATCCAGACCGCTGCCGGACGATCATGCAATGGCGCCTGGCGGATGCGCTGGCGGCCTATGAAGCCGAGATCACCGAAACCGCGCGCCGCGGTTACGAATTTGAGGTTCTGATCTGGGCGGTTCTGGCGCAAAGCGGCGCAGGGAAGAAACAGCCGCCGAAACCGCCCGATCTGCTGAGGAACTGAGATGGCCAACCAGCAACCCGATACACGAGTCCGGCTCAGCGCCGAGGGCGTTGAGGAAGTCATTGCCGCATACCGCAAGATCCAGGCGGAGGCGGCAAAGACCGGCAAGGCTGGCGCTCAAGGCTTCGACGCCATGTCTGCCGCCGGCAAGCAGCTGGCTGCAATCCTGCCCACGATCTCCATTGCCGCTGCAATCGCCGGCACGGCACTGTTTGCAAAACGCGCCGCGGACATGGTGCAAAGCTCGATCGACCTTGCCGATTCCCTTGGCAAGTTGTCCCAGAAGACCGGCATCGCGACGGAAACCCTCAGCGTGTTTTCATTCGCCGCCCGAACCGCCGATGTCGAACAGGGTCAGCTCGAGCAGAGTCTTCGGGTATTCCAGAAGACGATGGGCGCGTACACATCAGGCGCTCAGGATGCGGCCGATGCGACCGAGCAATTGTTCAATGACCGCAAGGCTCTACAGGGGCTCAATGACGATCAACGGTTACTGAAGGTTGTCGACGCCCTGGCAAAGCTGGAACCGGGAGCCAAACGAGCCTCCCTTGCCATCAAATTCTTTGGCAGGAGCGGAACGGATCTGCTTCCCCTTATTGATGACCTCGGCAATGGCGGTTTCGACAAACTGGGGGAGAAAGCCCAGAAGCTCGGCCTCGTGATCGATGGGGATCTGGCCGCGGCCGCGCAGCGGGCCAATGACGCCATGACAGATCTTCACTCAGCAGTCGAAGGCGTAACTATTCAGTTCGCTTCCGGTTTCACGCCGGCGCTTGCCGAAGCGGCCGAAGCTCTGGTTGAAACGCTTTCCGGCAACGGACAGGATGCATTCCGGGAATTGGGCGCCACAGCCGGATCGATCCTGAAGGATATGGGCACGGCGATGTTCACGCTGGGCGCGGAATGGAAGGCCATGTTCCGCGAGATCACCTCGATCATCGTGAATACCGGCAGGTTCATTGGGGCTCCGCAGCTCGGGATCAAGAAGACTTTCGGCGTAATGGTCGAAGAAATTGCGGAGATTGAAAACCAGCTCGCGCGCCAGAGAAACGATCTCGTCGCCAATCTGACGAAGGCGGAAGCCAGGAGCCGAACACCGCGTGAAAAGCGAACCCGCGGAGGTGACGAACTAGCCGAAATCAACGACACCAAGAAACTTGGAAAGCAGCGCCTCAGCCTGGAGGAGGCCCTGATCGATCAGGAGCTGGCGCTGCAGCGCGCGGGACTGGCGCTGCGGACTGAAGCGGAGAGGCAGGCATTTGAGGAAGGACTCGTCGGCATCCGGGAGAGCTTCGGCAAGCGCCGTCTCCTGATCGAAGCCGACACGGACGCCGAAGTGTCCGCGCTGCGCCGCCGCGCCGAACTGGTTGCGAATGCGCCGGCCGAGGATGAAGCCGCAAAGCTCGAAAAGGAGAAATCCCTCGCAGAGATCCGCGGCAAAATCCAACTGGCCGAACTGAAACTCCGCGGGGATCTGCTGAAGCTGACCGCCGAGGAGCGGAAGGCGATCGACGACAAAGCCAAGGCAGACAAGGAAGCGGCGGAGGCGCGCGAAAAGCAAATCGCCGACCAGATCGCTGCCGAAGACCAACAAGTGGAGCAGCAGTTTGAAGCCGGCCGCAGGGCGTTTCTTGAGCGGCGGAAGTTCGAGACCGAATTGCTGGAGCTCGAGGGCAAGAGACATGAAGCCGCTCTGCGCAATATCGACGATGAGGCCGACGCCCGCGCGTTTGCATTGAATCAGCAAGGCCTCCAATCCAAAGAGATCGTCGAGCAGGTGGAGGCTTTCCGTCGTGCAAAGCAATCGGAATTGGCCCGTCAGGAGGAATCCGAAAGAACTGCGATTGCCTTGCGCCTCGTGGAGGCGCAAAACCGGCGCCATGAAGCCGCCTTGCTCCAGATCCAGCAGGAAGCTGACGAGGTTCGCCAGCAGCTGCTGGCGAACACCAGCGATGCCTCTGGAGTGTCGCCGGATGTCCGAGCAGGGGAAATTGAAGGTATTGTCGATCTGTTTGTGCGGGCGCGCGAGGCCGCCTTGCGTTTCAGCGAAGCCAGCGAAAAGACCGATGATGTGCTGCGTAGTATCGACGTCAGACGGCGGGAGATCCAGCAGCAGGTGGCCGATGGAACATTGTTTCCCTTCCAGGCCGAAGAGCGGATCCTCGACATGGAGCGCGAACGCCTGCCGCTTCTCAGAAATATTGCCCGGGAAGCCAGCGCGGCCGCGGAAGCCACCGGGGATCCGCAGGCGGTGGAGCGGGCCAGGGAGCTCACCCTTGCTGTCCGCGATCTCGAGATCCAGACCGACGCGGCTGCGCAGCGGGCCGCCCAGCTGAAAGCCAGTTTTCAATCCGCCACCGAGGGCGCGCTCGAGAACTTCTTCACTACCGGGATTGATCAGGCCCATTCCTTCGGGGATGCGATGCGGAGTTTGGCGCTCGACGTCGTTCAAAGCCTCCGAAGGATGGCGGCCCAGATGCTGGCCACCCTTATTACCCAGAAGCTGCTCAGCGCCGCGGTTGGAGCGTTCGGTGGTCCGATCGGAGGCAGTGCCTCCGCCGGCGCGCCGGCTGGCGCATCGTTCCTTGCCGGCGGCGGGCTCATCCAGGGCCCGGGAACCGGCACTAGCGATTCAATTCTGGCGCGGCTCTCAGATGGTGAGTTTGTAGTGCGCGAGGCTGTTGTGCGTCAGCCGGGCATGCTCGAACATCTGCGTTATCTGAATTCACCAACGCTGCGGTGGACTCCGCGGCCGGCTGGAGGTGTGCCGCGATTCGCGGAAGGCGGGCTCGTTGGCGAGCCAGGATCCGCCGGCGGCCGCAGCGAACTCGGCATTGAACTGTCGGATGGTCTGATCGTCAGCAAGTTCTCGAGCAAGCAGTTTGAACGCGCGGTCATTCGCACGTTAAACCGTCACCGCAATGCGGTAAACGGCGTGCTCGGGGGGCGGTAGTGCCGAGTCCCCTGTTCCCCTTCGATCCGGACTGGTCAGAGCCGGTGCGCGAAAGGCGCATCTACCTCACCAATATCCTGCCGGCTTACGATGGCACCGAGCAACGGGTGCGGCTGCGCAAGGCTCCGCGGTTACTAATTAGTTACCGATTGGTATCTATGCAGACGCGGGAAACAGCAGCTCTTCATGCGCTGCTCTGGGGCAATTCCAAGTTTACGGTTCC
>Ga0134122_10000466_pt1 | contig 27267 bp, 24 predicted proteins | sample KB302_FD_96461 | JGI IMG/M metagenome (GOLD analysis project Ga0134122, IMG submission 96461) | Terrestrial soil microbial communities without Nitrogen fertilizer from Kellogg Biological Station, Michigan, USA - KB3-0-2 | ecosystem: Environmental > Terrestrial > Soil > Unclassified ...
CGGAGGTTGCTCACCACCAGCCGCGAGAGGAAGTCCTGCTCCTCCGCGGTGGCGCGCGAAAACAGGGCGCCGAGGAGTTGTTGGCGCTCGGTGTTCGAGCCGGAGCCCTTCGCCGCTGCCATCCGCGTGAACTGGTGGTCCACCTCGGTCAGCGTGAGCGAGGCCCCCGTGGCGGCCGGCGTCTCGGCCATCCGGTGCACCGTCGCGTACCCGAGGCCGATCTTCCGCTGCGGGAGCGCGCCGGAGAGGTACGCCACCGCGACGGCGATCTCCTCGGGCGTGGCCTTCCGCAGCAGCTCCGCCAGCAGCCGGACCTTCTCCAGCCGGGCGCGCGTGCCCCCGACCTTGTTCGACGCCGCGACCAGCTCCGCGAGCAGCATCATGGGGGCCGAGCTCGTCTCCTCCCCTTTCAGCCGCGCAGGAGCGCGAGCAATCGGTCCGGGTGCTCCAGCTCCGGCGAGTGGCCGGCGGTGGGAATCACCTCCACCTGCGCGTTCGGGGCGAGCGCCTTCACGCTCTCCGGAGGCGTGGGGCGGTGCGACCGGTCTCCGCCGCCCCAGAGGACGCGCACGGGCATCGGGAGCGGGCCGGATGCCGGTGGGCGGCTCCGCTCGAAACCCTGCATCAGCGACGCGAGCGGGAAGCGCCCGCCGTGCCCGAACGCCTCGGTGCACTCGGCGTGCATCGCGGCGCCGAACGCCCGGTCCGGGTACGCGAACCGGAACCACTGCCCCGCGACGTTGGTCTGCCGCGCCTTCATCAGCAGCTGCCCCATCACCGGGCGCCGCAGGGCCCGCCGGCCGTCCACCCGCTCCGCCCACTTGGCCATCTCGTCCCAGGAGGGCGTCTGCGGCAGCACCAGCCTGGAGATCCGCTCCGGCCGCATCCGCGCCAGCTCCAGCGCCACGAAGCCCCAGGCGCACGGGAACACCAGCGTGGGGTCGCGGCACTGGAGCGCGTCCAGCGCCCGCCCCGCCGCCTCCGCGAAGGCGCCCACGCTGAAGTCGAAGCCGCGCCGAGCGCGGGAGAACCCGAACCCGGGCATCTCCATCACCACCGCGCGGCGGTCCGCGGGCCAGCTCGCGAGGACCCGGTCGTGGTGCTCGATGCCCACCGGCGCATCCGGCGCGAAGACGACGGCGGGCGCGTCGGGCGGCCCCACCTCGCGCACGCGGAGCTCCGCGACGCCGATGTCCACGAACCGGATGCCGGGCCGGTGGCGCAACCCCCACGCTCGGGCCCGCCCGCTCAGCGCCGACCCGGTGTCCATCCAGAGCGCGTTCATGCCTTCAACCCTTACTCGATCACCACGCCTTCGACGAACGGTCCGATGGTGAGGTTGGCGACGCGCTCCGCCGCCGCCCGGTCCGTCAGCCGCGCGCCTCCGACGGTGATGTTCCTCAAGGTGAGGCCGCGGACGGCGTGGGTGGCGTCTGCGCCGCGGAACACCGGGACGTCGCCGTACATGGCCGGCGCGTCGGGCCGGAACTGGGCGTACCAGGTCCAGTTGCTCGCCGGCCGCTCGTAGAACGGCGCGTCGACGTTCTCGAAGGTGAGCCGCTCCACCGTGCCCAGCGCCTTCTTGCGCCCGCTCCGGACGCCGATGACCTGCTCCACGAGGTGCGTGACGCCCGGGCCGACGCGGATGTCGCGGAAGGCGATGCGCGCATACGCCGCGCCGTCGCGCACGACCACCGACATGGCGCGCCCAGTGTCGAAGACGTCGTTGTCGCGGAACTGGATGTCGCGGAAGTGGGCGGCCTGCGACTCCGTCCCGACCTTCATCGCCGCGTCCGTCGAAGAGAGGACGTTGCCGGTCACCTCGACCCGCTCCACGTCCGCCAGCAAGTCGCTGTTGTTCGTCGCCTTCACGCAGACCGCGTCGTCCTTGGTGTGGATGAACGAGCCGCGGACGGAGACGTCCTGCGAGGAGTCCACGTCCACGCCGTCCGTGTTCAGGTTGGCGCGGTCGTTCAGGATCTTCACGTTGTCGAGGTGGACGTCCCGCGCCGCCAGCACGTGCACCGTCCACGCCGCGGCGTCGCGCAGCAGCACGTCCTTGATGGAGATCCGCCGCCCGCGCCGGATCCGGATCAGGTTCGGGACGGCGTTGCGCTCGCGACGCAGATGGCTGCCGTTCCCGTCGATGGTGCCGCGGCCGATGATCCGCGCGGCCTCCGCTCCATCGAAGAGGATGAGGCGGGAGAAGGTCATCGTCTGACCCTGGTAGCGCTGGTCGGCGCTCTGGATGGACTCGTCGCTCCCCGTCTCGTGCCGCCCCGGGTCTTTCGGGTAGTCCGCCGGATCGCCCGAGCCCCGAAGCACCGCGCCTGACGCGAGGTAGAGCGTGACGCGGCTCCGCATCACCAGCGTGCCGGTGACGAACAGGCCGGCGGGGACCAGCACCGTCCCTCCGGAGGTCGCCGCGGCGTCGATGGTCTTCTGCAGGGCGGTGGTGCTCGGGGTCTTCCCGGTCGGATCGGCGCCGCGCTCCACCACGTCCAGGGCGTTCGGGCCCGGCACCTCCGTCTCCGGCGGGTCTGCGAAGAGGAACAGGCGCTGGTCCTGGTTCACCAGCACGGCCACGTTCGCGGGCCGGCGGAGGGTGAAGCGGATGGCGTTCCCTCCGGTGGTGAGGCCCTCCACCGCCGAGGCCGGGATGGCGCGGGCGGACCGCACCTTGCTCTTGAAGTGGATCTCCACCGGAGCCGGGGCGGCGGCCGCGAGGGTGAAGCGCGCGTAGCTGACGTCGTGGAATGCTTCGACCGCCAGGGGCCGCCCGGCGGCCGTGACCTCGAAGCGATCGCTCGGGGTTGTCAGCGCCATCATCACCACGCACCCCAGCAGGCCCATGACAGATCCCTCAGAGCAAGGGCGAGACGCGCAGTCCCGGCGCGATCACCTTGACCACGTGGAGCCCACCGCGCCGGCCCAGGTCCACCACGATCGCATCGCCTCGAAGGTGGGACAGCAGGTGGGTGACCGGGGCTCGAGCCGGCGCCTTCCGAGGTCGTGCGGCCCGGCATGCCCGGAGCAGCCTCGCCGCGCCGGAAGGGTCCATCGGCGCCACGTCCTCGCGCGCGCCGTGGATGTCGGTCAGGCGCGACTGCGCGGCCTCCTGCGCCGCCGCGCGCAAAGCCTCCGAGAAGCGCGGCCGGCACGCATAGCCCGCGGTGAGCGGGATGGGTCCCCCCTCGAGGTCGAACAGGAGCGCGCCGGCCAGCGGCACGCCCCGAGGCGGAGTGAGATCGAACGCGTACCACTCCAGCCCACGGCCGCCGAATGACTCCACCGGCGGCACCATCCGCCTCCGGACCATCGCTTCCGTCCACCCATCCGGCAGCTGCCCCCGCTCCAGCACCTCCAGCAGCGCGTGCCTCACCGCCCGCGCTCTCGTGACGTGCGCCGCGAGGCCGTTGGTCGTCCACCGCACCAGCGAAGGCCCCAGCTGCGGCCCATCCGCCGGCGGGCAGAACACCGCCTGCGCGGGGACCAACACGGCAGCCCTGCTCCGCAGCGACCTCCCCTCCACCCATCCCAGCCGCGTCCGCTCCGTGAACAGCTCCGGCGCCACCAGCTCGCCGCACGCGTCCGGGCCGACGAACCGGGCGCGCCCCTTCAGCTCCAGGACCGACGCGTACCGGAGCTGGAGCGGGTCGGGGTGCTCGGCGGCGTCCAGCTCCGCGGCCTCCGACAGCGCGCCCAGCGCCGCCTGCTCGAACGTCGAGCCCTTTCCATTGCACACCTGGAGCACGTGCCCCAGCGGCCGGACGGCGCAGGCGACCTCCACGCCCGACCGGTCCAGCCCGGTGAGCCGCGCCACCCGGGTGACGCCCAGCGCCCGCGCCCGGGCGCGCAGCCCCCGCACCACCTCCGCCGGCGACCTCACGTGCTGAAGCGCGGCAGGGACATCACCAGCGACTGCACGCCTTCGGCGAACGTCGGGTGGACGGCCTGCATGTCGACGATGGCGCGGACCGGGGCCCCGGCCTGCATCAGCGCCACGAAGATGTGGATCAGCTCCCCGGCCTCCACGCCCACGATCTGCGCGCCGAGGATGCGCTCCGTCTTCGGGTCCACCAGCAGGCGCAGCACGCCGGCCCGCTCGTCGATCTCGATCGCCCGGGCGATGTGCCGGAACGGATACGTGGCCAGCTCGTACGCGACGCCCTTCTTCTTCGCCTCCTTCTCCGTCAACCCCACGCCCGCGACCTGCGGATCGGTGAACACGGTCGACGGCACGAACCGCCCGGCGCGACCCCGCCCGTCACCCGTCTCCAGGAACTTCGCCAGCAACCGGTGGTCGTCCCACGAGTTGTGCGTGAACTGCGGCCCGCCGATACAGTCCCCCACCGCGTAGACGCCCTGCGCGCTGGTGCGGAAGTGGTCGTCCGCCTTGATGAAGCCCTTGTCGTCGAGCGCGATCCCCGCCGCGTCGCACCCCAGGTCCCCGGTGTTCGGCTGCCGTCCCACCGCCACCAGCACGTGCGACCCGCGCACCTGCTTGCCGCTCGAGAGCTTCACCACCACGCCGTCGCCGTCCTTCGCCACGCCCTCCACCGCCACCTTCTGCTCCAGCGCGATTCCTTCCAGGCCGAACACCCGCTCGATCTCCGCCGAGACCTCCGGGTCCTCGCGGGAGAGGAGGTGCTCGCCGCGGTCGACCACGGTCACCTGCGCGCCGAAGCGCCGGAACATCTGCGCGAACTCGCAGCCGATGTACCCGCCGCCCATCACCACCAGGTGCGAGGGGAGCTGCTTCAGCTCCATGATCGTCCGGTTGGTGAGGAATGGGACGCCGTCCAGCCCCGGCACCTTCGGCACCATTGGCCGGCACCCCACGTTCACCACCGTGGTCGTCCCGCGGAATCGATCGCCACCCGCCTCCACCACGCCCGGCGCGACGAACTTCGCGTGCCCGCGCACCACCCGCACCTTCGACAGCCCGCTCTCCACCCCGGACCGCCACTGCTCGACGATGCCGTCCTTCCGCGCCACCACCGCCGGGAAATCGACCCTCACCGCTCCCGCGTGCACCCCCAGCCGCGCCCCCGTCCTCGCCACGTGCGCGGCCCGCGCGCTGGCCACCATCGTCTTGGTGGGTGTGCAGCCCACATTGACGCACGTCCCGCCCAGGGCCCCGCGTTCGATCAGGGCGACCTTCTTCCCGGCCTCCGCCATCCGAGAGGCGAACGGCACCCCGGCCTGCCCGCTTCCGATCACGACGACATCGACGTCGGTCTCTGCCATGGGCGCAGCCTGCCGAATGTCAGTCCCCGCCGCCACAATGCGCGCCCGTTTCGTGTACGCAGCTCCGAGGGAGGGGAAACAATGGCCGCAGCCACGCTGCTCCGCCGCGGGGTGGAGCTGGGTTCCCTTGAGGAATTCGAGACCTGGGTCGAGACGCGGGGCGGTGGTTCGTGGTCGCGGCGGTGCCTGTTCGCCATGGGCCCACCGCTGGTGACGGTGAATCTCAAGGACGAGGGCCTGGGGGTCCGCCTCCCGGACGGCACGTGCTGGGATCTGGTCGTCCAGCGCTTCGCGTCCGGCGCCAACCGCGTGCACGTCACCAGCGCGCTGCTGGAGCCGCCGCCGCGCAACAACGAGACGACCGCCGCGGCGTAGCGGAGGCCGAAGTTTGCTCCGCTCGCCGGGGCGCTGCGCAACGACGAGAATGCGCGGGCGCCCGAAGGGCCAGCTTCGCTTCGCTCGCTGAGGCCCGCCTGTAGCTGCCGCGCCAACAGCGCGATCGCCATGGCGCGACAAACCGTCTTGTTAGTTCCGCTCCGCCGCCGCGCCGGCGTCCGTCGCCGCGCCCCCGACCACCTGTCCCGTGACGGCCGTCCCGCCCGAGCCGGACCCCACCTGCGCCATGGGCTTGGCCAACTGCGCCGCCACCCGGTCCACCGCGTCCGCGGTCAACCCGGTGAGCTTCATCGCCGCGGCGCGGGCGCGGTCCGCCAGCGCCTTGTTCCCCAGCTTGGCGTTGGCCTCCAACAGGGCGAAGTGGATCTCCTCGTCGAACGGGTCCGCCGAGAGCGCCTCCAGGTACGCGGTCTTCGCCTTGTTCCAGTCCTGCCGCGCCAGGTAGATGCGCCCGAGGTGGACGTTGGTGTACGGCGACCCGGGGTGGACGCGCAGCGACCCCTCCAGCACCCGCTCCGCCTCCTCCGTCCTCCGCACCTCCAGCAGCGCCAGCGCGTACTTGTTGGAGACCGACTCGTACCTGTCGCCGACGATGCGGTAGGCCCTCCCGTACTCCTCGGCCGCGGCGCCGGCGCGACCCTTCTCGCGCAGCACCTCCCCCAGGTGCGCGAACTTCCGCCCGTCCTCCTCCTCCACCTCCCGGAAGTCGCCGAAGCCCACCTCCCGCTTCTTGTCCTCCTTCTTCTTCCCCGGCGCGTCCTCCTTGAGCACCACCTTCACGTCGGAGAGCGGGATCAGCTCCTTGGGGAACTGCTGCTTCTTCACGTGGGCCAGCCACGCCTTCTCGAACTGGTCGAACGTCCGCGACGTGGCCAGCTCCACCGCGCGCCGGTCCGTCTTCCCGCTCTTGAGCTGCTCGATGATGGTCTGCAAGCCCCGCGTCCCCTGCTCCTTGAAGATCAGGTCCACCGCGTAGAACACCTCGGCGAAGGCGGTGGCGGCGTCCTCGGCCGTCGGCAGCAACGCGATGGACGGGTGCATCTTCTCGAAGGGGATCAGCCGGTCCTTCTTCACCCGCATGCCCAGAAGCGCCAGCGTGGACGGGGACATCGCCAGGCCGGCGGACCCCCGCCACCGCGACTCCAGGTACTTGGCCAGCCCCTCGTGGAGCCAGATGGGCACCGTGTTCCGGCTCTTCTGGGAGACGACCAGGTGCGTGTACTCGTGGGCCAGCGTGTCCTGCCAGTCGTAGCCCTTCAGCACCGCCTTGGGCGAGGTCACCATCAGCTTGTTGAACTTGCAGATCGCGATGGTGCCGGTGGTGCGGATCTGGCTCAGCGTCAGGGTGGAGACCTTGGCCAGCTCGCGGGCGTCGTTCACCACCTCCACCCGCACCTTCCCCGCAGGCGCGTGCCCCAGGTCCGCCAGCAGCGCCAGCCGCTGCGCCTCCAGCGTCTCCAGCGCGTAGGGGGCCAGCACCTCGTCCTTGCCGGGCGGGTACTCGAAGATGAAGTGCGCGCTCTCCTTCTTCAGGTGCTTCTCCACCACCGCCTGCGTTTCCTTGGCCAGCCGGACGTAGGAGCCGGCGCGGTCCTGCACGCCGGCCTTCTCCAGAAGCTCGACGGCCTTCTGGTACTCGCCGCGCTCGAAGGCGATCCGCCCGCGGAAGTAGAGGGCGGCCTCGTCGTCCGCCTCGCCGTGGGCGGCCACCTCGTCCAGCGCCGCCTGGGCGCCGTCCACGTCCCACGCCTCCAGCGCCTGGTCCACCTGGTCCAGCCGCGACTTGAGCTTCTCCTCGCGGGCGTCGTCCGCGCGGGCCGGGCCCGCCACCAGCGCCGCCGCCGAGAGCGCCAGCGCCGCGCCCGCCCCTCTCCACCACCCGAGCGCGCGCCTCACTTCACCAGCTCCTCGTAGTAGCGCTTCACCTGCTCCTTGTACTTGTCGGGGGCGCCCTGCTTCATCGCCTCCAGCAGGTCGCGGCGGAACTCCTTGGGCGCCTGGTACTGCTCCTCGTCCGGGATCTCCACCTTCTCCCGCGAGGAGGTCCCGTCGCCTCTCCCCTGCCGCTGCCCCATGGACGCCATCGGCAGCGGGATGCCGCCGCGGCCGCGCCCCTGCTGCTGCTTGAGCTGGTCCTGGAACTGCTTGAGCTGCTCCAGCGCCTCGCGCTGCTGGGAGTAGCCGCGGCCGGGGTCGCGCTGGGCCAGCTGCTGGGCGGCGTCCCGCATCCGGTCGCCCACCCGCTGCATCTGGTCCATCGAGTCCTCGCCGAACAAGGGCGCCATCTGCTGCAGCTCGTCCATCTGCTGCCGCAGCCCCTGGGCCTGCTGCTGCATCTGCCGCTGCGACTGGTCCATCTGCCGCAGCTTCTGGCGGTCCTCCTCCGACATCATCTGGCCGGGCGGCGGGAAGAGCTGCTGCAGCTTGCGGTGGATGTCCCGCATCCGGTCCGCGTCCTGGGCCAGCTGCTCGGCCATCTGCCGCGAGCGCTGGCGCATCTGCGGCGGCCGCTCGAACACCTCGTCCATCCGCTTCTGGTTCTCGCCGTGCTGGCGCAGCTCCTCGGAGGCCTGCATGCCCTGCTCGGCGGACTCGGCGGCGAGGTCGAAGTCCTCCACCTTGAGGGAGCTCTTCAGGTTCTCCAACTGGGACTGCACCTCCTCCAGCGGCTTGTCCGCGTTCACCGACAGCTCGGAGGACTGGACGTTCTTGTAGTCCTTGAGCAACTGGTCCGCCTCGCGCTGGAGCTGGTCCTTGAGCTGCTGGGCGCGGGCGCGCAGCCGCTCCTTCATCTGCTCCTTGTAGCGGTCGCGCATCTCGCGGGTGCGCTCGGCGAGCTTGTTCTCCTCGTCGGCGGTCTTCTGCACGTCGTTCATGAACTTGGAGAACTTGGCCGCCAGCTCCGGGTTCTGGTCCTGCCCGAAGTCGTCCCCCGCCTGGTCGAGGCTCTGCATCATCTTGTCCATCTGCATGGACAGCTCCTGCAGCTTCTTCATCGCCTCGTCCGTCTTGCCCTCGCGGACCAGCTTCTCCACCTCGTCCAGCGCGTCCCCGACGTCCTGGTCCTGCATCATCTCCTGCAGGGCCTCGGCGTTGAGGTGCTCGTCGCGGATCTGCGAGGCCAGCTCCGACATCTTCTGGGAGAGCTCCGCCATCCGCTGCCGCAGCTGGGCGATCTGCTGCATGACCTGGTCGCGCACCTGCGGGTCCTGGGTCTGCTTGTAGTTCTCCAGGAGCGAGGTCAGCTCGCGGCGCTCGCGGTTCATCTCGCGCGCCAGCTCGCGCAGCTCGTTGAGGCGCTCGCGGTCGATGAGCGACTCCAGGTACAGCACGTCGCGCTCCAGCTCCGAGATCTCCACCTCCGCGGTGCGGGACAGGCGCTTGCCGGCGGTGGCGTCGGGGACGCCGGTGCGCTGGTAGCGGAGGAAGAAGCGGCGCGCGTCGGTGGTGGACTGCACCTTGGGCGCGTAGGACTGGCCGATGTTGACCAGCGCGCTCCACAGCTCCTCCGGCGCGTCGCGCTGCTGGGAGATCTGCCGGCCCGCCTCCTGGGTGTCGGTGGCCAGCTGCTGTCCGGCGCGGTCCGTCTCCTGCCCGGCGAGCACCTTCTGCGGGTTCTTGGCCGAGTCCCGGTCCGGGCCCTCCATCCGGTCCGCCAGCTGCACCACCATCCGGTCCCACAGGCGCTGGGCGCGCTCCATGGCGGCGCGGCGGTGCTCGGCGGCGCTGTACACGCGGAGCACCTGCGTGTGCGAGGCCCCGCTCTTCTTGCCGGAGACCTCGTCGTTGTCGGTGGCGATGACCTGGTAGGAGACGCGGTCGCCCGGCGCCAGCTTCACCGCGCCCAGGTCCCACAGGTACTGCCCGCGCGTCCGGCGGCCCTCGTCGCGCTTGAGCGGGACGTGGACCTCCTTGGTGTTGCCGGGGAGGCGGTAGGTCAGCTCCAGGTTGGAGAGGCCGTAGTCGTCGGTGGCCTCGAACTTCACGGTCACCTTCTGGCCGGGGTCGACCTCCAGGTCCTCCGCGGGCGAGGTGATGGTGACGCGCGGCGGGGTGTCCGCCTCCACGTGGATGGGCGTGTCCGGGCCGCGGGCGATCTCCTCGCTGCCGCGGAAGAAGGCGATGGCGTAGGTGCCGGCCTTCTCCAGCACCAGGCTCCCTTCGAGGTCGCGCTTGCCGGTCACCTTGAGCGGGAGTCGCTTGCCGTCCACCAGCAACTCGGCGCGCTCCACCTCGCGGTCGGAGCGGGTCTTGAGGACGACATCGGTACCGGCGGGGCCGGTGATCTCTCCCGAGGAGCCGGGGACGGTGCGGGGGAGGAGGCCGGTGTACGGCGGGTAGCGGTAGGTGAGCTCGAAGTCGCCGGTGATGGGTTCGCGTTCGGAGGCGAAGGCGGGGCGAGGGCGTTCGGCGGTGGCCAGCTTGAGGCCGGCGGTCCAGGTGGAGGACCAGATCAGCACCGCGAGGAGGGAGAGCGCGGTGGCGCCCCCCAGGACCTGCGCCGGGCGGCGGAGCGCGCGCGGGTCCACCACGGCGGAGGCAGGGACCGCCTTGGCGCGCTCGCTCACGTCGAGGAGGAAGCGGCGGGCGAGGGAGAGGGAGAAGGCCGGGTCCTGGCGGAGGTCGCCCTCCAGCTCCAGCGCGGAGAGCAGGTCGAGGGAGAGGCGGGGGACGCGCTCGGCGATGAGCCTGGCGGTCCGGCGCGCGTCGCCCACCCGCTGGATGGAGCGCCACACGCCGAACGCGCAGGCCACCGCGGCGGCGAGGAGCGGCGCGCCGTAGAGCAGGGCGCGGCCCAGCCCCGCCGAGGCGTGCGCGAGGAAGCCGCCGGCCGCCAGCGAGAGCGCCAGCGCGGCGGCCCCGTACAGCGCGCCGGTGAGCCATTCCTGCCGGCGCTGCTGCGCCTGGACGGAGGCGATCAGCCCGTGGAACGCTCCCGGGTCGGGCACTGGTTCCGCCTGGATGACCGGTGAGGCGGGGGCGGGCGGGAGCTGGGGACCAGGCGGCGTGAGGGGTGGTTCGATCACAAGGTCTCCGGCCTGCCGGGGCCTAACGAGGACCATGGCAGGCTATTCCCCGATCCTTAAGGACGAGGGGGGTCTCGCGCCATCCCCCCGGCAGTCCCCCTGCAGCCGCGCGGCACGTACACTGGTGGCGAGCATGGACTTGACCACGCCGTCCGGCGTCACGCGCCTCATCCTGGTGCGGCACGCGGAGCCAGCGGACAACCCGTCGGGCGCCCGGTACGGACGGGTCGACTGCGGGCTGTCGAGGCACGGCCTGGGGCAGGCGGAGGAGCTGGGGCGGTGGCTGCGGGCCGCGCCCATCGACCGCATCGTGGCCAGCCCGCGCGCGTATGCGCGGGAGACGGCGGCGCCACTGGCGCGGGCGCTGGGGTTGGCGGTGACGGAGGTGGAGGGGCTGCGGCCGCAGCGGCTGGGGGAGCTGGAGGGGCTGGGGTACGAGGACGCGGCGAGGCGCTACCCGGAGCTGCACGCGACCTGGCTGCGCCGGCCCACGGAGGTGGTGTTTCCGGGCGGGGAGTCGTTCGACCAGGTCCGGGAGCGGGTGCGGGCGGCGGTGGCGGCGCTGCGGGCGGAGGGGCCGCGGAGGACCATCGCCGTCGTCTCGCACGCGGTGGTCAACCGCATCATCCTGGCGGATGCGCTCCGGTTGTCGGACTTGGACGCGCTGCGGCTGGACCAGTCCTTCTGCGCGGTGAACGTGGTGGACCATGCGCCGGTGGGGGACGCGCCGCCGCTGGTCCGGCTGGTCAACGCGGTCCCGTGAGGCGGCGGGAGAACGGCCAGCGCTCCGGGACGCGGCGCTGGAAGGGCAGGAAGGCCGCGGCGAGAACGAGCCCGAAGAGGACGTGTTCGATGATCGCCATCCCGATCGGCGCCGAGCGCGCCATCGCCCCGAGGTGAACCATCGGCAGCAGCACGTAGTGCATGCCCAGCCACACCACGATGCCCCATGGCGCGCCGGCGGCGATGGTGACCGGGCGGGACAGCCCGAAGCAGATGACCGCGAAGAGCCAGCCCCAGCCGGCGGAGATGAGGAAGTGCAAGAACGCGCCGACCAGCACCGGGGCCGCGTCGAAGCCGGGCTGCATCGCGCGCTGGTGGAAGAACGGGGCAGAGGCGCCCTTGAAGACGGGCCACAGGTTCTGGCCCTTCAGCGCCGTGGTCGCCAGCAGGAGCGCCACCAGGAACAACCCGCCGACGATCCCGGCGATGACGCCGCCCCCGCTGACGCGCGCCAACTCCTGGCGCTCCACCGAATCGCTGGCCATGGACGTCCCTCCGGCGATGCCTCCCCTTCAAGGTTTGGACTGTTCGGTGGAGGGCAAGTGCGAGGCCGTACGGCCGGGTGCTCGGGTACCGACAAGGCGCGGCGCCACGGACTCGTGAGATCGCGGCGCCGCGCCTTGCCCAAAGGCCAGCCGGGTTCAGGCCTTCGCTCTCGAGACCGGAAGATTGCGTCCGGTCACGGCGACTGCCACTGGCCGTGGAGCGGTGCGAGTGTTCAGAGCCAGCCTTTGGAAGACCAGTCCTTCATGCTGACGTCGGCGAGCCGCTTCAGCTCCGCCAGCAGGACGCGGTCCGGGGGCGACTTGAAGTTGAAGCAGGCCAGGCCCTGCATCCGCTTCTTCAGCTCCGGCGAGATGCCCTTGGCCAGCGGGGGGTGCATGTAGAGCGAGGGCAGGTGGAGGCTCACGTAGGCTTTCCCCAGCCGCACCGAGCCGAAATACAGCGGATGTCCCTTGTGCTGCGGGAACGGGGACGGCTTCTTCCCCACCAGCGTGTGCTCTTTGGCGGTGTCCGCCTTCACCGCGAGCTTCCGCTGGTGCTTGGCGAAGACGGACTTGAGGCTGGTGAAGGCGCCGTCGAAGTCGGGCGCGGCGGTCTTACTTGGCTTGGGCTTGGGCTTGGTCGGCATCCAGGTCCTCCAGGTCGTGGTGCGGCTCTCCGGTTTCGGGCGACATGGACCAGACGTCCATCGCCGGATCCTCGTCCAGGTTCGCGGAGCACGTGGCGGTGCCGGTCGGGGCGATGGCGTACGCGTAGGGATCGCCGGGCTGCGGGTGCACCCCGAGCTGCGCGAGGTCCGCGCTGAACGCGCCGTGGTCCTGGTGCCAGCGCCGCTCGGCGTCGGCGATCTGCCGCAGCGTCTGCCGGCACTGTTCCTGGAGGAGGCGCGCGCGGGCTTGAGCGAGGCGCGGCCGGGCGATGGACATCCAGACGGGGAACATCACCAGCGGGACGATCATCCCCACCACCGCCATCCGCGTCCCCTCCATCCCGGGCGTGCGCCGGATGGAGAGCACCGCCAGCCCGCCCAGGATGAACGCCACCGGGGCCAGGCACGGCAGGAACGCGGCCAGCAGGCCGACGACGAGCGTCGCCAGCGCCAGGCTGGACCGCGGTCTGGAAGGGGAGCTCACGGGGCCGCACCATAGCGGCCCCGCTGCCCAGCGCCCTCTACTTCGCCGGCGCCGCCGACCTCCCTTGCGCGGAGAGCCGCTCCACCTTGAGCGTGGTGGCGCCGGTGAGCGTGAGGTGCGGCTTGAGCCGGTCGAACCGCTTCTTGCCGAACCCCTTCACCTTCACCAGCTCCTCCACCCGGGTGAACGGCGTCTTCGCCCGGTAGTCGATGATCGCCTTGGCCGCCTTCTCCCCCACGCCGGGCAGCTGGTCGAGCTGGGCCGCGGTGGCCGTCGCCAGGTTCAGCGACCCGCTCACCTTCACGGCCACCCGCCCCTTCGCCATCGCCCCCGCCGGCAGCGCGAGCGCCGCCACCATCACCAGCAACCTTGCCGCGCTCACTGGGCACCTCCCGCCGCGGCCATCGCCGGCGCCGCGACCGAGTCGTCCGGAGGCGGCCCTGCTGGCGCCTGCCGCTCCGCCACCGACTCCCGGCAGTGCAGCTTCCCGTCGATGGGCAGCGCGTCCAGCCACACGTTCAGCGACTCGTCCTTGTTGACGAACGCGGTTCCGATCCGCACCCAGACCGCCCCCCGCCGATCGGAGCTCTTGATCGAGAACACCGTCAGCTTCTTCCCTGGAATCAACATCCACCCTCCCTCGTCTCGTGACGGCGCTCCCGGAATCCCCGAGCGCCGCGGAGCCCCAGAGCACCAGGCGTGCCACCGGGACTCCCCCGAAGAGGCGCCCGGGATCCGTCCGCGCGCGCTGATCCGTCCCCGAGACGAGACGGGCGAGCGCGCTCCAGGCGGCTCTTGCGCCGTGAAAAAAGCGCTATGGTGGGCGACCCCGATGGGCGAGCGACTGAACCGACTGCTCGATTCGCCAGCGAACCGCGCCGCCTTCACCCACTCTCCGGCGCCGGTGCTCGTCTGGGAGGCCGCGCCGCGCGAGCGCACCTCGCCGGAGCTGCTCTGGGTGACCAACCCGAAGATCCGGATCGACCGCCCGTCCAACGACCCGCTGGTCTACCGCGTGGAGAAGTCCTCCAAGCAGAACGCCTTCGGCCTGGGCATCACGCTGGGCCGCGCGGCCAACAACGACATCGTGGTGGACGACCCCTCCGTCTCGCGCTTCCACGCGTACCTCCAGCTCGATCCCCAGAGCCACGTCTGGCACCTGGTGGACGCGGAGAGCTCCACCGGCACCTTCGTCGGCGGCGAGCGCCTCGCCCCGCGCCGCCCGGCGCCGCTGGCGGACCGCGCCACCTTCACGGTGGGCCATGTCGAGCTGCGCTTCCTCACGCCCGACTCGTTCGAGAGCTTCCTGCGCACCTGGACGCGCACGACGCCGCCTCGCGGCTCCTGACGGCGCTGGACGCCGCACGGGGCCGGAGGTACAAGCTCCCCCGCCCCTCGGTGCCCATGTCGGGCCGAAAGAGGGAAGCCGGTGTGAAGCCGGCGCGGTCTCGCCACTGTAACCGGGCGGTCCCGACGGTCGGGACCTCACGGGGCCTCCAGCGGTCGCCACTCCGGACGTGCAGCACCGGGGGAAGGCGGGAGGCGCCATCGGCCCGCGGGCGTCGGTTCGCCTGCCTCGAGCGCCGGGTCCGGAAGCCAGGAGACCTGCCTTGGGGCGCGGCGGAAGCCGCACGGCCTTCTCTCTTCGAAGAGAGAGCGGAAGGCGGAGATGGACGCTGCCCTCGGCGCGCTCTGCGCCCTCCTGCTCACCGCCGCCCCCACGGCCCCCCAGGACGCGCCCACCGCGCTGCCGCCGGTGGACGTCCCCGCTCCGCCGGAGCCCGCGCCGCCCCCGCCCGACGCCGCCGCCCGCCGCGACCCGTCCGGTTCGGTGACGGTCATCCCGGTCTCCGACCGCCCTGCCCAGGCGCGCGACGCCGCGGAGCTCCTCGCGCAGGCGCCCGGCGTGCTGGTGCAGGACCTGGGCGGGCTGGGGCAGACCAAGTCGCTCTCCATCCGCGGCGCGCCCAGCGGCGGCGTGCTGGTGCTCCTCGACGGCATCCCGCTCAACGGCGCCGGCGGCATCGCCGAGCTGTCCCGCGTCCCGCTCGCGCTGGCCGACTCGCTGGAGGTGCTGCGCGGCGGCGCGGGGGCGCGCTACGGCTCGGGTGGGCTGGGGGGCGTGGTGAACGTGCTCACCCCCGACCCGCATTCGGGCGCCGCCGTTCGCGGTGAGATGGAGGGCGGCAGCTTCGGCACCGCGCTCGCCCAGCTCTCCGCGGAGGGGCCGCTCCTCGGCGGCGCGGGCCTGGTGCTCCTCCACGGCGGCACCACCCGCGGCGACTTCACCTTCCTGTTCGACCCCACGCCGCAGCTCCCGGATGACCCGCTCGTCGCGGAGCTCCGCGCGAACAACGGCGCGCGCTGGGGCGGGGCGCTGCTCAAGTACCGCCGCGACGTCGCCGGCTGGGCCACCTCCACGCTGCTGGAGCTCTCCGCCGACCGCCGCGGGCTGGCCGGCACGGTGGACTATCCGACCCCCGACGCTCGCGAGGACGGCCGCCGCCTCGCCGCCGGCGCGCGCGCCGAGCACCCCCTCGGGGACTCCGGGACCATCGCCCTCCGCGCCTTCTACAAGGACGACGACTCCGCCTTCACCGGCGGCTACTTCGGGACGCTGCAGGACCAGCACCTCCGCGCGGGCGGGCTCTCCGCGGACGCGACGTGGCTCCTCGGTGGCTCGCACGCGTTCTCCGGGACGGTGGAGCTGGGGGGGGAGGCCCTCGAGGATTCCACCGGCATCAACCCCGCATGGGGGAAGGCGGCGGCGATGGCGATGGACGAGGTGCTGCTCCCCGGCGGGCGCGTGGTGCTGGCGCCGTCGCTGCGCGTGGAGCGGATCGGCGCCTTCGCCACCCTCTCGCCCAAGCTGGGGTTGACGGCGACGCTCCCCTGGGCGCTGGAGCTGCGCGCCAACGCGGGCCAGGCCCACCGCGCGCCGTCGTTCCTGGAGCTGTACGTCATTCAAGGGACGCTGTTGCCCAACCCCGACCTCCGCCCCGAGCGCGCGCTCTTCGCGGACGCCGCGCTCTCCCGCCGCTGGGCGCACGGGTCGCTCACCGCGGGAGGCTTCGGCTCGCTCTACGAAGACCTCATCTCCTACGAGTACTACCCGCCCTTCCTCGCCCGGGCGTTCAACTTCGCCACCGCCGCGGTCTACGGCGCCGAGGCGAGCGGTCAGTTGGAATTCCCGTACGCCTCCGCGACGGCGGCCTACACGCTGCTCTTCTCGCGGAACCTGCGCGACGAGCCGCGCTACTACCTGAAGGAGCTCCCCTACCGCCCGCGCCACACGCTGCGCGCCGCCGTCACCGCGGGGCCGCGCTGGCTGCAGGGCCGGGTGGAGCTGAGCGCCCAGAGCGAGCAGTTCACCAACCGCACCGAGGAGAACGTCCTTCCCGCCCGCGCGCTGGTGAACGCGTCGGTGGAGGTGGAGCTCCCGTTCGCGCGTTCCTGCCGCGCGACGGTGGAGATGAAGAACGCGCTCGACGCGCAGGTCGAGGACGTGGACGGGTACCCGCTGCCCGGCCGCGCTTTCTACGTGGGGCTGAAGGCCCAGCTCGGCGGAACTGGAACGGAGGGGAAGCGATGAGATCAACCACGCGGAGGATGCGGGCGAGTCGGGCGCCGGCTCGGTGGAGCCAGAACGACGGCTCCGGAACGATGAGGGCGCCGCAGGTCATACTCGCGGCGGCGCTGGTGGGCCTGCTGTCCTCGTGCCCGAAGATCGGCCCGGACTGCGGCGCCGGGAAGACGGCGTGCGGCAACGACTGCGCCGACGTGCAGGCGGACGCGAAGCACTGCGGCGGCTGCGACACCGTCTGCGCGGCGAACCAGGTCTGCGTCGCCGGTGGTTGCCAGTGCCGCGAGGGCACCACCGGCTGCTTCAACGCCGGTTGCGTGGACCTCTCCTCCGACGCGAAGAACTGCTCCGCGTGCGGGAACGCCTGCCCGCTCGGGTACGCCTGCGCGAACAGCGCCTGCGTCATCTCCTGCGCCAGCGCCGGGCTCACCCAGTGCGGGACGTCCTGCGTAGACCTGGCGAAGGACCCGGCAAATTGCGGCTCGTGCGGGATCGCGTGCGCGGCGTCGCTCGGCTGCCACGCCGGCCTCTGCACCTACGACGTCATCGCGGCCTGCTTCTCCACCGACCAGGTGGTGGGCCTCTCCGCGGCGAACGACGTCCGCGGGCCCCTGGTGGACGCGCCCACCACGCCGGAGTCGCTGGCGTCCATGGGCCAGTCGCTCCTCGTCGGCGCGGCCTTCAGCCAGAAGTTGTACCAGCTGGACCTCGGCACCCTGCAAGCGAAGCGCGGGGCGGACGGCGGCGCCGTCACCAACGACATCGGCCCGGACGCGCGGCAGGTGCTGGTGGACGGGACGCAGGTGTACGTCATCAACGCCGGCAACAACACGCTCCAGGTGCTGCGGCGGACCGGGAGCGCGCTCTCGACCATCGCGCAGATCGGCTTCGGCGCGAACGCGAACCCGCAGGCGGTGGCCAAGGTGGGGGCGGACCTGTTCATCCCGCTCTACGGGAGCTTTTCCGGCGGGGCCGGCGAGGCGGCCGGCGGCTTCGTGGTCCGCGTGAACGTGGCCGACCCGACCAAGCCCACCATCACCAGCTACATCGACCTGCGCCGCATCGACCTCCACCCGTACGGGACGTACAGCTCGCCGCGGCCGTCGTGGATCACCCTCTCCCATGGAGCGCTCTATGCGCCGCTCAACAACCTGGACGGGTTCGCGGTGGGCGGGCCGGGGATGCTGGCGAAGATCGACCCGACGACGGAGCAGGTGACGGGCATTCCGTTGGGCGACGGCTGCGTGAACGCCATCTTCGCGGAGGCTTCCGCGGCGGGCGTGCTGGTGGGGTGCGCGGGCGACAGCGACTACAGCGCCTTCCCCGTCGTCCACACCATCAAGACGGGCGTGGTGCTGGTCTCGCAAGGCCAGGCGGTGGCGAGCTGGGCGGCCACGTGCCCGTCCGGGAACACCACCTGCGCGGACCCGTCCATCGCCCGGGTGCACGCTTTCGGGTCGAAGGTCTACGCGGGAGACCAGGCGGCGGGGCGGCTGTTCGTGCTCGACTCGGCCGACGGTGGCCTCACCGAGCTCCACGCGCCCATCGACCTCTGCCCCGTCGGTCCGTTCGGCTACTCCAACGTCGCAGACATGGTGACCCCATGAACGCTTTAGCGCTCGCGCTCACGCTTTTCTTCGGGGCGGAGGCGACCGACGCGCCGCAGTGGCTGGGGCCGAAGCCGAAGGGGCCGGTGAAACGGGTGGTGACGCTGGCGCCGTCGCTGACGGACACCGTGCTCGCGCTGGGGGCGGGAGATCGCCTCGTCGGGGTGTCCCGCTTCGACGAGCGTCCGGAGGTGAAGTCGCTCCCACGGGTGGGCGGCTTCGTGGACCCCAGCGTGGAGGCGGTGCTGGCGCTCAAGCCGGACCTGGTGCTGGTGCAGCCGGGGCCGGGCAACCAGCAGCCGGTGGAGAAGATGGCGGAGCTGGGCGCGCCGGTGCTGCTGCTCCCGCTGCACAGCGTGGCGCAGGTGCTGGTGGCGATCCGCGAGGCGGGGAGGGCGCTGGGGCGGGAAGCGGAGGGCAAGGCGCTGGCGGAGCGCATCGAACAGGCGCGCGCCGGCGTGCACGAGCGGGCGAAAGCGCTGCCGCACCCGCGGGTGCTGTTCGTCTACGGATGGGAGCCGCTGGTGGTGGCGGGGCCGGGCTCCTTCGCGGACGAGCTGCTGCGCGACGCGGGCGGGGTGAACGCGGCGGACCAGGCGACGTCGCCGTACCCGGTGTACTCGGTGGAGAGCGCCCTGCGCGCCCGCGCCGACGTGGTGGTGAACGCGGCCGGCGTCCACGAGGGCGGTGGGGAGAAGCTGCGCGGGATGCCGGGGCTCAAGGAGGCCCGCTGGGTGGAGCTGTCGTCGCTGGACCTGCTGCACCCGGGGCCGCGGCTGGCGGAGGGGCTGGAGGAGCTCTTCCGCCTCCTGCACCCTGCTCCTTCGGCTGCTCCGCCGGGTTCTTCTCCCCCGGCACCCCGACGTTGATGGGCACGCCCGGCGTCAGCTCCTTCACCGCGCTCCCCTGGCCGGCCGAGGTGCCCGAGCCGCCGATGCCCTCGCCATTGTTGCCGCTGGGGATACCTTGCTGCTGCGGGAAGCCCGCGCGCGACATGTTGGAGACGTCCTCCATCTTCGGCACCGGCGGCGTGTGCGGCGGCACGCGCTCCCGGCGGCATCCCGCCACGCCCACCGCCGCCAGCACCGCGGCCCCCAGCCACCCCCGCATGCGAAGCCTCCTCTTCGGAACGTAGGGCCTTTGCGCTATGCGTGCCCGGATGGTCCGATTCACCCCCGGACGGTTGGTCGGACTGCTGGCGGCGCTCTCGGCGCTCTCGGTGGCGGCGTTCGCCCTCTGCGTCCGCTACGGCGAACAGCCCGTCTCGCTGCTGACCGCCTTCTCGGACCCGGCCTCCATCGACGCCACCATCCTCTGGTCCGTCCGCCTCCCCCGCGCCGTCCTCGGGGCCATCGTGGGCGCGGCGCTCGCCACCTCCGGCACCACGCTCCAGTCGCTGATGCGCAACCCGCTGGCGGACCCGTTCGTGCTCGGCGTCTCCGGCGGCGCGGCGCTCGGCGCCACCCTCGCCATCGCGCTGGGCCTGGGCGTGGTGGGCGACCTGGGCGTCGTCGACCCCGGCTCCGCCCTCACCCGCCTCTCCGCGCCCTCCCTCTTCGCCTTCGCCGGGTCCGCCGGCGCCATCGCCCTCGTCTTCGCCGTCTCCCGCGTGCAGGGCCAGACCTCCCCGTACGCCGCGCTCCTCACCGGCGTCATCTTCAACGCCTTCGCCTCCGCCGCCATCACCGCCGTGAAGACGCTCCTCTCCCACGAGCGCCTGGGGACCGTCCTCTACTGGCTGGCCGGCACCCTGGGCATGGAGCGCCCCTGGACGCTGGCCGGCGCCGCCGCCCTCCAACTCGTCGCCGTCGGCCTGATGTGGGCCAACGCGGCGTCCCTCAACGCCCTCACGCTGGGGGACGAGGACGCCGCCTCGCTGGGCGTGGAGGTGGCGCGCGCCCGCCGGACGCTGCTTCTGGCCGCCTCCCTCTCCGTGGCGGGCGCGGTGTCGCTCTCCGGGTTGGTCGGCTTCGTGGGGCTGATCGTCCCCCACGTGCTCCGGCTCTGGCTGGGCCCGGACAACCGGCTGCTGATTCCCTGCAGCGCCGTGGGCGGCGCGGCGTTCCTGATGCTCTCCGACCTGGTGGCCCGGCTCGTCTTCCGCTTCGTCTCCAACGAGCTCCCGGTCGGGGTGATCACCGCCCTGCTGGGAGGCCCCTTCTTCCTGGTCCTCCTCCGGCGCCAGCCCCACCTGCGCCTGTGACCTCCGCTTTCGTGGTCAGGAGACTCGGATCCGGCTGGAGGTAGGGTAGAGTACGCGCCGCCCATGTGGCAGCTCATCATCAACGGCCCGGGCTACTTCGACACGACGTACGACTTGCCCGAGGGCCTCACCTCCCTGGGGCGCGCGGACGAGAACGACATCGTCCTGTCGGGCGACCTGGTGTCGAGGAAGCACGCCAAAATCACGGTCACGGGTGACGACCTCACCATCGAGGACCTCGGCAGCCGCAATGGCAGCCGGCTCAATGGCCAACCGTTCACCGGCACGGCCGAGCTGAAGGCGGGCGACCTGGTCCACGTGGGGGAGAACACCCTCTCCATCCGCCAGCCCAACAAGGTGGAGAACCAGGCCACGGAGATGGTGGACCTGGGGGCGGGAGGGGTGAAGCGCTACGGCGAGGGGATGGACATCGGCGCCGCGGTGGTGGTCGCCAAGAACGTGAAGGAGAGCGTGGTCCTGCGCGCGCTGGACAACATCATGCCCTTCACGCCGCGCGAGGGCATCCCGCTGCCGGACATGGACTTCTCGGGGCCGGACCGGTCCGACCGGCCCACGCCGCTGCCCGGCACGCTCCCGGCCGCGTCCCCGTCCGCCGGGACCCCGACGCCCATCACCTATGACGCGCTGCTGTTGCTCTACAAGGTGTCCGAGGCGCTCTCCACCTCCCGCACCCAGCAGGCGTTCCTGGAGCTGACCGCGGACCGCGTCCTCGAATCCGTCAAGGCGACCACCGCGGTGGTGCTCCTGCGCCACCACTCCGGCGTGATGGTGCCGGCGGTGGTGCGGCACCGCGGGCGGCTGGCCCAGGGCGAGGTGCCGGTGTCCGACGCGGTCATCTCCGCCGCCCTGTCCAAGGGCGCGGCGCTGGCGGTGCAGGACGTGCGCGGCGACGCCCGCTTCAACGCCCGCGAGAGCGTCCTCCTCTACGGCGTGGACCAGGTGCTGTGCATCCCCATCGGCGAGAAGGAGCCCTTCTCCGGGGTGCTCTACATCAACAAGCCGCCCGGCCCCGCCAACGAGCTGGAGTCGCTGATCGACCTCTGCAGCGCGGTCAGCCACCTGATCGCCTCCGGGGTGGAGCGCTTCCGCAACGCCGACAAGCCGGCCGCCGCCGGTCCGGAGCGGGGGCGGGCCGCGCTGGATCGCTTCTTCCCACCCTCCGTCGCTGAGCGCCGCGCGACCGAGCTGCAGCGCGCCGGGAGCTCCGGCCCCAAGCTGGAGGAGCTGACCCTCTCCGTGCTGGTGGCGGACCTGGCCGGCTTTACCGCGCTCTCCCAGAAGCTGGAGCCGGCGATGGTGGCGGACCTGCTCAACGAGCTGTACACCCGCGCCACCGCGGTCATCTTCAGCTTCGAGGGCACGCTGGAGAAGTTCGTGGGCGACGCGGTGGTGGGCGTCTTCGGGGCCCCCTACGCCCAGCCGGACGGCCCGCTGCGGGCGGTGCGGGCGGCCATGGCGCTCCGCCAGGACTGGGCCAAGGCGGTGGCCCGGCGCCCGGCGCACGCCCGGCCGGAGCTGAAGATCGCCGTCAACACCGGCAAGGGCCTGGCGGGGCTGATCGGCCCGGAAGGTCGGCAGGATTACGCCGTGGTGGGGGACGTGGTGAACGTGGCCTCCTGGCTGTGCGCCAGCGCCCTCCCCGGCCAGGTGCTCATCACGGGCAAGACCCTGGCCAGCATCGGCGCGCGGTTCGACGTCACCCCGCTCGGGGAGCGGGGGCTCAAGCCCGGGCGTGAAAAGGTCCCGGTCTTCGAGGTGATGGAGGAGGACGTCTCCACCATGACCGGACCGGGCCCGCGGTAGGTCAAGTGGCTGGCGAGCCTTCGGCCTACGCGCCCCCACAGGGGGGTGGAGCAGTGGTGCTGGAACCCTACTTGGGGTTCAATGCGCCCAATCTCCGGCCGCGGTGATGACCGTCCAGAACCAAGCTCGAGGACTGCGACCGTTCAAGCCGATCCCCTTCGGCCGGTACACGCTCGTGGCGCCCATCGCCACCGGCGGGATGGGGGAGATCTTCCTCGCCCGGATGGAAGGGCCCCAGGGCTTCGAGAAGTTCTGCGTCATCAAGAAGATCCTCCCCCACCTGGCGGAGGACGGGGAGTTCGTCGAGCGCTTCGTCAACGAGGCGAAGACGCTGGTGAAGCTGTCGCACGGCTCCATCGCCCAGGTGCTGGACATGGGGCTGCACAACGGCGACCCCTACATCGCGCTGGAGCACGTGGACGGGAAGGACCTGCGCAAGGTGGCCTCCCGGATGCGGGAGCAGGGGACGCCGCCGCCTTTGACCTACGTCCTCTACGTGATGAGCCGCGTGCTGGACGCGCTGGCGTACGCGCACCGCAAGCGGGATGAGGACGACCGGGAGATCGGCCTGGTGCACCGGGACATCTCGCCGCAGAACGTGCTCGTCTCGTACGAGGGCGAGGTGAAGGTGATCGACTTCGGGCTCGCCAAGAGCACGCTGTCGTCCGCCAAGACCAACCCCAGCATCATCCTGGGGAAGTTCATGTACATGTCCCCGGAGCAGGCGCGGCACATGCCGGCCGACCGCCGGAGCGACCTGTACTCGGTGGGGCTCACCCTCTACGAGCTGATCGCCGGGAAGAACCCGTTCGACGACGCGCCCACCGGGGAATTGATGCAGCGGGTGGCCAACCCGCAGATCCCCTCGCTGCTGGGGTTCGACCCGCTGCTGCCGCCCACGGTGGCGCAGGTGGTGCAGAAGGCGCTCGCGGCGGACCCGGACCAGCGCTACCAGACGGCGGAGGAGCTCCGCGGCCGGCTGATGGCGTGCCTTCTGGAGATCGACCCCTCGGCCGGGCCGGAGAGCGTCTCGCGCTTCATGCGGGACACGTTCGCGGGCGAGTTCACCGCCGAGCGCCGGATGCTCCAGGCCCTCAAGGAGGCGTCCCGGCCGCAGGCGCCGGGCGGGCACCAGGAGACCGGCATCGTCAACCTGGGCACCACGCTCTCGCCGCACACGTCCGGGCCGATGTCCTACGCGCGAAACCGGGCCAGCCCGCTGGTGCAGAGCGGCGCCCCGTCGCGCTGGCGGGACAACCGGGACACCGTCACCGAGGTCGCCACCGAGCACGATGTCCCGGTGCTCAACATGGCCGGCTACCCCGGGTTGACGCAGCAGCCGCCCGCCGGCAACCGGATGGGCGCGATGGGGCAGGGAGAGCCGACGTTGCCGAGGGCCTCGCAGCCCGGCATGCCGGCGGCGCCGCCGATGCTGTCCGCCTCCAACTCGGAGCCGACGCGGCGGGCCGCGCTGCCGGAGCCGCCCCCGTCGCTGGGCGGCGTGGCGGGGATGCCCAGCGGCGAGCGCCGCCACCCCGTGCTGCGCGCCCGGGACGAGATCACCGACCCGACGCGGGTGTCGTTCCCCGGCCACGACGAGGACGTGCCCGAGGTGTCGCCGGACCAGGTGGTGGACCTGCTCTCCGAACGCGAGGCTACCATCCGCTCCCCCATCCCCGCGCCCGACCACCCGGTGCGCGTGGGGCTGGCGGTGACGCTGGACGACCCGCTGGGGCCGCCCACGTCGATGCCGTCGGCGCAGCGGCCGATGCTGAGCATGACGCTGGACGACCCGCGCAACGCGCCGCCGCCGCACGGCGTGGGCCCGCCGCGGCTGGGGCTGGGGAACACGCAGGACATCCCGCCGCCGGTCATCCTCGACAAGTACAAGGGCGGCGCCATGCAGCAAAGGCTGCGCGTCTCGGGGCCCCGCGCCACCCCGGACGAACCGCCCCCGGTGGAGGACTTGGGCAGCACCATGGACCTGCCCGGCCAGGCGCCGCCGCTGCGCACCAACGAGCCCACCGACCGGCTCCAGCAGCGCGCGGAGCCGGAGGAGGAGTCGCCGCGCAAGCTGTGGAAGCTGGCGGCGCTGGGCATCCTGCTGGGCATCCTGGCGATGGGCGGCTGGGTGGCGTACTCCGCCTGGCGGAGCGGGGCGCTGGCGGGGTTCCGCTCGGAGGGGACGCTGGGCCCCAACACGCCGCAGCCGGTGAAGCTCTCGACCGGCGGCGAGGAGACGGGGACGCCCCCGGGCGACTCGACGGGGACGAAGCCGGGGACCGGGACCGGGTCGGAGAGTGCGCCTTCGCCCACCGCGGCGACCGCCTCCGGCACGCCGCCCGAGCCGCCCCAGACCGCGACCGGGAGCCAGAAGGATCCTGACGAGGCGATCAGCCTGGGGCCGCTGCGGCCGGCGAACCCGGACGCGGTGGTGGTGCGGAAGCCCTCGAAGAAGAAGCTCCCCAAGACGTCGCCGCTCTTCCGCGAGTGGAGCCGGACCACCGTCGCCTTCGAGGAGCTGACGCGGGTGAAGTCGTGCGACCAGCCGACGATGGGCGTCATCTGCCACCGCTTCGAGGACCTGAAGAAGGACATCGAGACGGCGGACGCCGACTCGCCGATCGACACGCTGATCCAGCGCGTCCGCTACATGAGCGAGTCCATCGCGGCGAAGAAGGCGCAGCGCTGAGCGGAAGCGTCGGCGTGACCGCCCCGAGCGCGCTCTCCGTCCAGCAACTCTCCACGGGCTACGGCGACCGGCGCGTGCTGGAGGCGGTGGACCTGGAGGTGAAGCCGGGCGAGCTGTGGGCGGTGCTGGGGCCCAACGGCGCCGGGAAGAGCACGCTGGTGCGCGCGTCGCTGGGGCTGCTCCCGGCGCGCGCGGGGAAGGTGGCGGTGCTGGGGCGGGACGTGCGCGGCCTCGGCCGGCGCGAGCTGGCGCGGAAGGTGGCGTGGGTGCCGCAGTCGGTGGACGCGCTCCCGGACTTCACCGCGATGGAGCTGGTGCTGATGGGTCGGGCGCCGCACCTGTCGCGGTGGGCGCTGGCGTCGGGCTCGGACGTGGCGCGGGCGAAGGCCGCCCTGGAGGAGCTGGGCATCGGCCCTTTGGCCGGGCGGGCGCTGGGCGCGCTCTCCGGCGGCGAGCGGCGGCTGGTGATGCTGGCGCGCGCGCTCACCCAGGCGCCGGAGCTGTTGTTCCTGGACGAGCCCACCGCCTTCCTGGACGTCCGCCACCAGGTGCAGACGCTGGCCCTGGTGCGGCGGCGGGTGGAGGCGGGGATGGCGGCGGTGGCGGTGCTCCACGACGTCAACCTGGCGGCGGCGTTCGCGACGAAGGCGCTGCTGCTGGGTGGAGGGCGGGTGCTGGGGAGTGGGGACGCGGGGGAGGTGCTGGCGGCGGGGCGGCTGGAGGCGCTGTACGGGGTGTCGATCGCCACCGCGACGTCGGCGGCGGGGCAGCGGCTCTTCGGGCCGGCGACGGGGTGACGCGACGTGGCCTCGGAGCGGCAGGGGTGGTTGGTGTTGGGGGTGGGGGCCTCGGTGGCGCTCCATGCGGTCGTGGGGTGGTGGCTGGCGCGAGCGCCGCAGCCGACGCCTCTTCCGATCGCGGGCGGGGAGACCGTCGAAGTCCAGGTCGTCGCGGTCGCGGCGGCTCCTTCGGCGACACCCGCGGCGCCCACGGCGCGGGCCCGGCCTGCGGCCGCGCGCGCGGGGGCGCCGGTCACGGTTTCGGTGGAGGTGGGACCAGCGCCGTCGGTGGAGATGTCGTCGACCGAAGAGGGCGGCGGCGGAGAGCTCTCGCCCGGACCGGTCGCAGAGAGCGGATCGCTGCCCTCGACAGAGCTGTTGATGGCCCGCCTTTCGGCGGCGGCGCTGCGCTGTTACCCGCCGGAAGCGGTGCGGTTCCGGCTCGCGGGTGAGGCGCACCTCTCCTTCTGCCTGGGCGTGGATGGGCAAGCGAGCGCGGTGAAGATCGCGCGCTCCTCGGGGTCGGAGGTGCTGGATCGCGCTGCGGCCGAATGCGTCCTCCCCGGCGCCCTCCCGCTCCCCGGCGCCGCCGGTTGTTACGAGCTCCCGGTGCGCTTCGCGGCTCGAAGTCCCTGAGGGATTCCCGCATGTTGAGAGAGTAAGCAACAAACCGCGTATCCCACCGATGACTACGGTGTAGGAGATCGACTTTCCTGGAGGATGCCCATGGGCATCGGTTCGATCGGTTCGCAGCTTCCGAAGACCATTGGTCAAGGCGTTCAGGCGACGGTCGGGGACACCGGCGGCGCCGGGCAGGCCACCAAGGGCGCCGCACCGGCAGACACGTTCGAGCAGGCCCCCGACGCCGGGAAGAAGGCCAAGGCGGGCGGCGGCGGCAAGGGCGGCAAGGCGGGTGGCGGCGGCAAGGGCGGCAAGGCGGGTGGCGGCGGCAAGGGTGGCAAGGCCGGCGGCGCGGCCGATCCCGGTGCGGCGGCGGGTCCGGTGGATGCCGGTGGAGCGCAGGGCGCCGCGGCGCCGGGCGGCGTGGACATCGCCCAGATCCTCCAGCAACTGCAGAGCCTGGTGAGCCAGCTGAGTGCGGCCTCTGGCGGCAGCACCAAGTAACCTCCGGTCGCTCGGAGCTCGGCGGTCCGCCACCCTGACGTGGGTAGTCACCTTCCTCTGCGCGTGTTCGGCCGCGATTCCGGCACTGCCGGCTGAGCAGCCCAAGAAGATCGACGCGGACCCAACGGTGCTGGTCATCCGCCCGCGCGGGTACAAGCCGGTAGACCTCACGCGCGAGGAGCTACAGCTGGGGATGCGGAGGCTGTACGCCAACGGCCCGCTCCCTGGACTACCGAAGAGCTGGAAGCCGCGGTTCATCCTCGCGAGCACTGATCCGGTCGCAATGACCAGGGCCTCGGGGTACCTCGACCACTGTCAGCACATCACCGGCAAACGTACCAATTGCTGGGACGACCTGAAC
>Ga0134122_10000468_pt1 | contig 27231 bp, 23 predicted proteins | sample KB302_FD_96461 | JGI IMG/M metagenome (GOLD analysis project Ga0134122, IMG submission 96461) | Terrestrial soil microbial communities without Nitrogen fertilizer from Kellogg Biological Station, Michigan, USA - KB3-0-2 | ecosystem: Environmental > Terrestrial > Soil > Unclassified ...
CTGGAGCAGCCGAAGCAAGTACAGATGGCCACTTCACTGCAGGAAAAACCCACGGTGGGCTGGCAGGGATCGTCGGGGCCGTTCGACGCGATCAGCGCCCCCACCACTCCACCCAACTCTCCGGAGAGGCCGCGAACGGTTTCCTTAGAGAGCTGCAATCTGGGCCTACGATGGCTTTTATTCATTCCTTCCTCCCTTGCTTTGAGCATCAGCAGGAAACTTATGGAATGGACCAAGGCTTTTTGAGCCGAAGCCCTCGCTCAACTTACGGTAATGCAGCAGCAGTAGGTCTCAACGAGTGTGTCGCATTCGCAGGTTCCGCAGACCGTCTCGTTGCAGGTGAAGTAGCCTGGATCTGACGGCCCCGCCGCCACGGCGACGGCGGCATCGGCCCGCTGTCGCTGATGGACTTGCAAGTTCACGAGCGTCTCTTTTCCAAGGGCTAGTCTTTTTATTCTCTTCATGATGTAGATTCCTTAAGATTGCGATGCATCCCGGTCCAAGGCTGCCCTTGACCGGGATGCACATTCGACCTACGCCTCTTGCGGAACGCAGGGCACGACGCACGACGGCATGCCGCAGGAGCAGGTTCCACAAACCGTCTCGTTGCACGTGAAATAGCCGTTCTCCGTGGGACCGGCGGCCGCCACACCGCCTTCCGCCTTTTTCAATTGCTGGGTTCCCAGGTTCACGAGCGTCTCACGACTAAGAGTCAGCTTCTTACTCTTCCGCATGACAGATCTCCTCTCTGGATGTAGAACGGCGTTCTTTAGGCACCGTACAGCAAGCTTCAGCATTTGTAAAGTTGGAGCGCGACTGTTAAAAAAAGTATTCACATCCTGGCCTCGTTATCGGAGGTGGCCTATCAAACGGCTTGGGGCGCGGGGGTGGGGGCCGTTATACGCACGCTCGACCGACCTTGCGTATAACAGGCTAGAATCGCTCCAACATGGCCGCCGACCTCCTTCCCGATTCGGTGCGTACGCTCTACGCTGAGCTGCTCGACTTGGCCACCCAGGACCGGGCAGAACGGACGGCGCGCGACCTTCCCGCCGGAACGTTTGTCGCCAAAGAGATCCGCGGCGCCCGGTATTGGTATCTCCAGATCTCGACCGGCGGTACGAAGAGCCAGCGCTACCTGGGGCGCGAGACCCAGGACTTGCTCCGCTGGATGGAGACCACGAACGCCGCCCGAGGCGAGTTGCAGGCCGATGCCGCCCTCCGCGAGCGACTGGTCGCGATGTTGGTCGAGGGAGGTGCCCAACGGGAGGACGCCGCCCCCGCCCGGGCGCTGGAGTTGCTCGCCGATCTCGGGATCTTCCTTCGCGGCGGCGTCCTGATCGGGACCCATGCGTTCCAGATCTACGGCAACCTGCTTGGGGTTCGCTTCGAGCAGCGCCACCTGCGCACGGCGGACATCGACATTGCGCACGATCTGGCGGTGGCTTTTGCGCTGCGCGACGAGCCGAACCTGGACACCGCCCGCGCGATCGGCGAAAGCGGCCTCGGCTTTCTGCCGGTCCCCGGTCTCGACCCGCGAGTCCCTTCCACCTCCTACAAGGTCCGCGGGCGCGAGCTGCGCATCGATTTCCTCGCCCCCGCAAAATCCGCCCAAGCGACCGCGCCGGTCCAAATTCCCGGGCTCGGCCTCTCCGCGCAACCGCTGGTCTTTCTCGATTACCTGATCGAGGATCCGATCCCGGCGCTTGTCCTTCGCCAATCCGGGATTCTGGTCCAGGTCCCGACCCCGGCACGGTACGCCCTTCACAAGCTCTGGGTCGCGCGCCAAAGGCCGGCCGCCCAACAGGTCAGGGCGGCGAAGGATCGCCAACAGGCCGAGGCACTCTTAGATGTCCTGATCGACGAGCGGCCGGAGGATTTACGGGCGGCGTGGGGTGAGTTGGCGGGGCGGAAGTCGCCCCGGAGACAGATCGCGGCGGAGATCGCGCGCTTATCGAATCTTCTCCCTGAACGGTTGGCGGCGGCGGGCGTAGGGACCTAGGGCGTTGCCCTAGGCTGGTTTTGGGCGGGCCTTCGGCCCTGACCTCGGAGCGCTGAAGCAGGCTCTCCCCTCGTCGCCAATTCGAGCGCCAAAGGCGCGATCGATACCAGCCTAGGGCATCGCCCTAGGTAACCGGTGCGGCCCCACAGGCCTAGGGCTGTAGGCCCGCCCCATCGTTATACGCACACTCGACCGACCTTGCGTATAACGAGCTAGCCCAGGCCAACGGCCTGGGTTCACAACGGCCTGGGTTCACCCGCGGCGGGTTCGCCGCCGTTCCCGCCGCGGGCCTATCGGTCAGGCGCCCGCGCCGAGCAGCACGTCCACCACCTCATCGGTGAAGGTCATCGTCCGGCCATCGATGGTCACCGCACGAGCCCCCGAAGAATCGGGGTCGCCTGCCGGCTGGGCGGCCGGCATTCCATGCGCCAGAAGCGCCGCCGCGCAGGCCGGCCAATCGCCATCGTCGCGGGGCTCGTTGAGCGAGGCCCACGAGAGGGTGCCGATCACATCGCTGCCGTAACCGTGCGATTCGCGAAAACTGGCGCCATGCTCGAGCAAAAACTCGGTCAGATCCGCCTTGCCGCGAAAAACCGCCCAATTGAGCGCCGAGCCATCGATATCGCCGCCGCGCACCGAGATCGGCCACCCCAGCTCGACCATCAGCCGTACCGCGTCGTCGCGGCCGCTCATTGCCAGATTGGGCAGCTGCTTCTGCTGTCCCGCGGAAAGGGATGCGAACAGATCGGGGTTCGCCTCCAGCAGGCGCCGAGCTTCCGCCTCCTCCGCGCGGGCGCAAGCCGCCACGAATTTTTCTTCGACGGACAGCGGTTCGCCGGTACCCTCTCCTTCGAGCAGCCGAACCACCTCGGGAAGGCCGAAGCTCTCGGCGCGCCGATAGGCGCTCATCCCGTCCGAGTGGAGCGTTTTGGAGTCTGCCCCGGCCTCCAACAGGGCGCGCACGTGCTCAACGGACCTTCCCCGGTAGATCGCCCAGTGCAGGATGCGGCCCAAGTCCGGGTCGCCATGCTCCGTGTGCGCCAAGAGCATCTTCAGCCCGTCGAGGTTGTCGAAGTCCAGCACGTGCGCCAGCGCATTCGTCCCGGGGACTCTCACTCCCGCTTCCAGCAAGAGCCGCGTGCAGGGCAGGTCGGGCCGCGAGTCTTCCAGCGAATGGTAGAGCGACTCGTTATCGTTCCCATCGGCCCCGGCGGCGAGCAGCATTTCGGTCATCGTCGGATCGTGCAGCTTTCCGGAGGCGCCGTAGATGGCCGTCAGCTTCTCCTCCCCGGGCTTTTCGAGCGAGTGCGGCGGCTGGCGAAACCCGTACTCCGCGTTGGGATCGGCGCCCGCGTCGAGCAGCAGGAGTAGGGAGCGATAGAGCGCCTCCCGGAAGGGGTCGAGGCGCGCGAGCTCTGAGTGCACAACCGCGATCAAGGGCGGAATGTTCAACAGGCCGCCGCTGCGATGTACCCACCCGGCATCCCGCTCGATCGCCCGTCGAATCGCCGCCTCATCTCCGATGGCACAGGCGAGGTACGGATCGTCACCGAAGAGATTCGGCGTCTCGGCGAGCCGGCGCGCCGCGAGCCCGGGCCGTGGGCGCCCGGTACCCCCGGCGAGATCCGCCCCATAGACCAGCCGCAGCCAGTGGAGGCGCTGGGCCTCAAGGCTCTCGGTTCGAACGCGCTCCAGTTCCACGTGGTCTTTGAGCTCCACCCAGCTGGCAAAGCCGTACTCGCGGGCGATGCACGACTGCATGTCGTGCAGCCGAAGTTGCTGCGCGATCAAGGCGGAGTCGGGCTTGCTACGGGCGGAGGGGAGGGCGTTGCGCAGCCGTTCGAAGGCGGCAACGTCCTGATGGCGATACTGGCGCAGCAGATCCTTCGCCTGCTTGCGCAAATGTTCTACGTTGGACCGCTCGGGGAGTGGTTTCACGGACAAACCTCCATGCCTTGACGCCGGAAAGGTCCGCAGCACCGACTGCATAAAGGTTTGGCTGGTCTACAGCACGACACAAGTGGGTTCAACCCTTCCCGCGGACCCGGGTGCGGCTTGCTCCGCCGGGGAGATGATAACCGACTAGAGGCTTATCTACGCGCCCAGCCACTTGACCGGTCTACGGGTTACCAGTAGCCTTCGGCGCGGTGCAATACGAATGGGATGCCGCGAAGGCGGCGAGAAATCGCCTCAGGCATGGTATCGACTTCGTGGACGCCATTCCGGCGATTGAGGACCCGAATCGGATCGAGCGGACCGACGGTCGGTTCGAGTACGGCGAAGAGCGGACACAGATCCTCGGCATGGCGGTGGGCGACGTTTTGTTCGTCATCACGACCGCCCGTGGCGAGGAGAGTTGTCGGATCATTTCTGCCAGAAGGGCCATGCGAAATGAGCAAGACCGGTATTACACGAGTGACCGTGAAGCCTGGTGAGACTCCGCCCCGAGGCGAGACCGACTGGGCTCGGGTGAGCGCCATGACCGACGACGATGTGATTGCGGCGGCTTTGGCGGATCCTGATGCCCAGCCGCTCACCGCGGAGCAACTAGCCAACATGCGCCGGGTGTCGCGTGTCAAAGCCTTGCGGCAGAGACTCGGAATGACCCAGGTCGAGTTCGCCGAGGCTTTCGGCTTACCCGTCAGCACCTTGCGGGATTGGGAGCAGAACCGCTGCGTTCCGGACGCGCCGGCCCGGGCGCTGCTGCGGGCTATCGAGCGGGAGCCCGAGACGATGCGGAGGCTCTTGGGTCAGGCTGCTTGAACCGAGTGCCGGGCATGCCCCGTCCGGCGACGTAAGCGGCCGAAACGGCCGGACGGTCAGGCCACCTCTGGCACGAACGGAATTCCGTGACCTCACCCCGCAAAGCAGCTGCCTCGCGCGCGACCACGGCTTGGATCGAATTCGGTTCCACAGGTGGTTATCGCGAGAGTACAAGAGTCGATTCGTCCAGGCCTAGGCCGCCTCCAGCACGCCCCTACGTCTGCACCCTTGCACTTTCAGAATCATCGATTCGGGATTAACCATCCTTCAAACTGGGATCCTTACACTTGATCAGTTCTATGAAAGCCTCATCGGCGACCAGCGACCCTAAGTCGGCATCGGCACGCAAGTGTTTAAAATCGGAGTACCCCTTGTCGATCGCCAGCTCTAGTAGACTGATCGCCTTGCTCGAACGACCCGAACGTGCTTCCTCACAGGCATTATTGTAAAGGAAATCTGGCAACCAAGCTTGCATATTTCTCTCAAGCCATCTCCCCCGGGTTATTTGCCATCGAGCGAGGAGTCCCAGTAACGCAAGTAAAATCAATGGAAATACCCAAAAATAATCACTGGGCCGCTTGAAAAACGAAGCAGGCCCGTTTCTTCCGTTGACACCATACGCCTCTGGGCCACAGAGAGGCCATTGGCCGCAATGGCAACTTGAACAAAACCGGTGTTGGCGGTAATTACCTCTAAACGTAGGGCACTTCGAGGGGGAAGTGTAGGAAGATCAGGAAGTACCACAGTGCGCCGCCTGCTGATACGCAATCCTTCTGTAAGCGTCTTGAACCGCGTACTCTCCTGCTCCGTCAAGAAGCTACCATTCAGGCTAACGGACCAAAGGTCACCAATATTATCGAGTCTCACTCGAACTGCAGAAATCGGCCCATCGCTGTTGTTATATAGATCTATTGTCGCACGCCCAAAATCGAGTCCTCCCCAACCAGCTAAATCCGCGGTCAGTTTCGACTTGCTAATCACTTGAAGAGTCTCTTCTACTTCGGCCTCCTTCGGTTGTTTACCGAATCTCATGAGCCCTTGACTGGCAGCTTGAGTCCATTCGAGAATATCTGGCGGGAACGCCTCGGAATCCAAATTAGTGGTGACTACTAGGTCCGTAGTAAAAAACTTAGGTACGACATGAGAAATAATGCTCCAGATAATCCCTACAACAACCGACAGGGCTGCCACAGCCTGGAGAACTGCCGAGTGTCTCTTTAGAAACAGGTAGACGCGCGCATTCACGGTCATGTATCAATCCTGCCTAACCTCTAGATATAGGGCGTTATGACTTTCATCATACAACTAGCGCGCAGATCTTGCACACTTAGAGTGACATTGGCGCTCTACCCCGCCCCGCCCCCCGCACAAACCCCTCACACTCCCGCACCGGCAACGGCGGATAGCGCAAAAACCGCTCATCCTCCTCCGCCAGCCCGCACCTCACGAACGCGCTCCGGGCCGAGGTTGCGAGCCATAGGTATTTGCACTCGGCGCACAGCCCCGGCGGGGCGGTGACCAGGGAAAGCTTCTCCTTCGCCTCGGCGCCTTTCAAGAGGCTCATGGCGCGGCCACCGCGGTGACTTCTGGGGGCACGGTGGGCTCCCCTCCTCGGATCAGACGATCCAGGCGTTCGGAGGGGCCGACGAGCACCAGTTGATCTCCGGCTTCGAGGATGGTGTCCCCTCCGGGGATCATGTGCTCGTCCTCTCCGAAGGCTTTGCGGCGGCGGATTTCGATCACTCGGGCGCCCCAGGTCTGGGGGAGCTTCGCTTCGGCCAGGGTCTTGCCGATCAGGTCGCGCGGCACGGGGACCATTTCGAGGGCGAAATCGGGGGGGAGCTCGACGTAGTCGCGGCTGGGCTGATCGTCCCGGCTGGAGATGAATTTCGCCAGCACGGCGGGGCGGCCGAGCACTTCTTGGGCGTAGATGGCGAGGAGGTCGCGCTTGGAGAGGACTCCGACCAAGTGGTTTTCCTCATCGATTACGGGTAATCGCTCGAAGGCGCTGGCGGCGAACATCTCCGTCGCGCGGTGAAGGCGCTCGCTTTTCTTGACGATGTTTTCGACCGGCAGCATCAGATCGTGGGCGACCACGGCAGGCAGGTTTTGGGGATCTTCCAGGGCGTGTTTGATGTCGTGGAGCGAGATTGCCCCAAGCAGGCGCTTTTCCCCGTCCACCACGAACAGGCGCTGGCGGTGGGCGGCGAGGAACTTTTCGACCACGGTCGGGTAGTCGTCGCCGGGGGCCAGGGTGTCCGGGTCGGGGCGCGCGAGATCCTCGGCTTTGAGCGCGGCGAGCGCCGCCTCTTCCATGCGCATCGAGACGTCCACCCCCCGGCGGGCGAGCGACTCGGTGTAGATCGACGGGGCGTAGAGCTTCCTGGAGAGCACGGTCGCGGTAATCGCGGCGAGCATCATCGGCAGGATCAGGCCGTAGTTGCCGGTAAATTCAAAGGCGATCAGGATCGCGCTGATCGGCGCGTGGCTGGTGCCCGCGGCGATCGCCGCCATGCCGACCGCGGCGTAGGCTCCCGACGTAGCAGTGGCCGTCGGCCAGAGGTCGTGAATCGCGGTGCCGTAAGCGCCGCCGACCAGGGCACCCACCAGGAGCGACGGCGTAAACATTCCTCCCGCGCAGCCGCTGCCGCTGGTCAAAGCGGTCGCCACCAGCTTCGCCAAGGGGAGAGTAAGCAGCAGCAGCCAGGGGAGCTGGCCGTGAAGCGCGAGCGTGATTGTCTCGAAGCCGTTGCCGTAGACGTAGGGGACGTAGAGTCCGAGAGCCCCCACGCCGAGCATGCCGATCGCCGGGCGGAGCGGCCGGGGGACGAAGCGGAGCGCGCGGAACAGCCAACCCGAGCCGCGGGCGACTTGGATGAACAGGGCCGAGGCGAGGCCGGCGACGATCCCTAAGCCCACGTAGGCGAACAGCTCGCGGCCGGAGACCAGCGCGTAGTCCGGCACGGCGTAGATCGGCGCGGTCCCTTTCACGGTGCGGACGACGATCGTCGAGAGGACCGAGGAGACGACGATCGGGCCGAAGATCTCGAACGCGAAGTTGCCGAGGATCACCTCCATCGCGAACAGGGCGCCGCCGATCGGAGTGTTGTAGAGCGACGCCACGCCGGCCGCCGCGCCGCAGCCAAGGAGGATCTTCACCCGCTGCGGCGACAGGCCGAACCGCGAGCCGAGCCAGGTGGAGAGCATCGAGCCGAGGCTCACCATCGGCCCTTCGCGCCCCAGCGAGCCGCCGCTCCCCACCGTCGCGATGCCTGCCACGGCGGCGAGCAGCACGGGCTTCGGTTCGACTTTGCCCCCGTGAAGCGCCACCGCTTCGATCAGCCCGGAGGTGCCGTGACCGGAAACTCTGGCCTTTCCCCACCAGAGGATTAGGCCGACGAGAAGGCCGCCCACGACCGGCGCGCCGAGCCGCACCCATGGAGGGGCCGCCTGCGCCGCGGCGAGCAGGCTGGGGGCGTCGCCCCAGAGAGCGTGCTCCAGCAGATCGGTGAGCCAGCCCACCGCGAGGCCCAGGAAACCGACCCCCAGGCCGGTCGCGGCGACCAGAAAATAGAAGATCCGCTCTTCGCGGCTCGACAGCCCGAACCGGCGGGCGAGGGTGAAGTCCCAGGTTCGGACGGACTCCTGGACCTTTCGCCACAAGGCTTTGGCGCGTTCGGACATGGTCGGGAGGGAATGTATCACCGCCCCGAAACCCAGCTCGATCGCGACGTCTCCGTGACGATTTCCCGAAAGGCTCCAAATAGCTATAGACACATCGACCCGTTTTATGCGTATAATTCGATAGACCAAGCCTCCCGGGGAGCCACCGGCGGCGTCCGTCGTCGGACCGGAATCCCCACCGGCGGAAGGGTTAAAACCTTCCGTCCCTCTTCGGCCCACCCTAGCAGCGGTTCTTCGGAGCCGCCCCCGCGCAGGTTGGCGAGGGGGTCGACCCTACCGGGTCGGCCCCCCACCCTCTCCCAAAGATCCAACGGGGGCCGCGGCCCGACACCTACCCCTTGGCCAAAAACGCCAGCAGCGCCGCGATCGGTCCGTTGAAGACGTCCTGATCGACGGCACCGGACACGCCCGCCACGGTTCCCGACTGCGAGTACTGCCAGAAGTTCCAGGCGGCGAAGCCGTTCGGCAGCGTCGGCGTCGCCGCATAGTCGGCGAGCCAGAGGGGGTACCCTTCGAGTGCGGGGTTCGGCGTGTGCTGGTTCCAGAAACCGGGAGCTACGTAGAGCATCGGCGTGCGGCCGGACTCCTGGGCGACCGTTTCAAGCCAGGTCGTAACGCCCGTCCACAGAACGCTCGTCGAAACGCCGTTGGTTTCCTCGACGTCGAGCACCGGCGGCAGGTCGTGCGCCGAGAGAGTGCCGACCACGGAGAGAAAATGCTGGGCCTGCGAAGCGGCGGCCTCCTCCGGATGAAAGAAGTGATACGCCCCCCGCAGCAACCCGGCCGCCCCCATCGCCGGCCAATTCGTCGAAAACATCGCATCCACCGTATTCAACCCTTCGGTTGCCTTGGCGAACCCGAACGTCATCCCGGCGTTGCGAACCGCGTTCCAATCGACCGTTCCCTGGTAATGCGAGACGTCGATCCCCCGCGCCTGATCGCCCTCCCCCGCTAAAATCGAGCTCATTCGTGCCTCCCTGTTTTCGGCCGATCGAAGGTCCCAGAGTCTAGCCGACGCTCAAGCGCTTGCGCGAGTCGAACGCACCCGCTCCTCCGCGGACTTGCTTGCCAGCCCACCCACGGTGCGGTAGCTTGCGATTCAGATGAAGCTACAAAGGAGATCGAGACGATGAAGGCCAAGAACAAAAAGCTCAGGTTGTCGAAAGAGACGCTCCACCTTCTGCAGGACGTCGAGCTGGGCGAGGTCGCGGGAGGCAACAACGGCCTCTCTCAGCAATCCCTTTGCGTGAGCTGCACCTGTCCGACCACCAGCGTGAGGATCTGCTGCACCACGGAAACCGCCTAACCCGCTCCGCCCCACTCGGCGCCGGCCTGCAAGCCGGCGCCGAACGGGTTTCAGCGTTGGAAGCCGAAGTCATCCCTCGGCCCGGGAACGCGGCCTACTGTGAGCACTTGGTCATGGCGTCGAGCACGTAGCCCAAAACCCGCTTCAGCCTGGCGCTGCATGCCGTGGGGCTCGAAGCGCAGAGGGTCTTCAAAGCGGTCGCCGCGTTCTTGGTCGCGACGGGAACCGGGCAGGTCGCGGCAGCCGGAGGCTGACAGGTCTGACCGGCAGGGCAGAACGGGCACGGCTGGGAATCCACGGGACACGTGGTGCAGGTCTCGCCGGGGTCTTTGGTGCCATTTCCGCAGCACGACCCGGCATCCGCAGGACAAGTGATACACGTCTCGCCGGGGTCCTTGGTGCCATTTCCGCAGCACAGTCCGGCATCCTGAGGACAGGTGATACATGTCTCGCCGGGGTCCTTGGTGCCGTTTCCGCAGCATGGCCCGACGTCCAGAGGACACGTGATACACGTCTCGCCGGGATCCTTGGTGCCATTTCCGCAAAGGGTCGGGGTGGTACGGTTGATCCATTCCGTGACGATACTCTCTCCGCCGAATGCGCCCAGCGCGGCCCATTCGTAGGCGGTGCTGTCGCAGTCGAGACCGCCCGCTCGACCCGGGGACCCGATGAAGGACGGTTCCTTGTCGCAGAAATAGTTGAGGGCAGCGAGAGCACTTCCAAATCGTTCGTTGCTCGGCCCGCGCGACCACCCACCCCCCGGAGCCCCGCAAGTCGGAACTCCGAACGCGCGGCGATACGCCGCGCACACCGCGGGATTGTCGGCAGGCAAGAATCGCGATCGGAGGCACGCCGCCAGTTCGCTGCCGGACTTGCCGCTGCACGCCACGCTCCAGGGGTTCGCCGAAAGATCGCCTTGGCCTGTGTGCTCGGGACCTCCCGGAAACTCGCGCCAGAAGGTGGTCAGCGAGCGGGGGCGATATCCGCTGCCAGGAGTCAAAGGAGCTGCCGCGGCGAGAGTCGGCGATCCGGCGGCCTCACAGACTCGCGCGATGACCTTGGCATAAGCGCATCGATCCGCGTCCGACTTGGCGCCCTGCGCGCATCGATCGAGCTCGGCGCGGGCCTCCGAACACGTGAGGTTATCGCCTGGGCCGCCGGTAACTACAGTACTGCCAGGACTTCCGGAACTCGCGCAGCCGAGCGCGGACAGCAGGAGAACGACTAGAGAGAAGGATCGACCCATGGCTTCCTCCGCAATGCTGTTAAAATGGATGCGAGAGCATTATACGCTTAAATGACAAGGGAAGTCTTCGCGGCTGGGAGAGTTGACGGCCGCATTGGGAACAATCCCCTTCATGACCTCCGAATCGACCGTCTGGCTCATCGCGGCCCTCCTGCTGGGGATTCCGATCGGATTCGCGGCGATCTGGACCTCCGTCTGCGCACTCATCGCGGCGGTGAGCGGGTATCGCTCGCTCGCCAAGTTTCGCATCGACCCCACCACGGCGAGCGAAGGCGAGAAACTGCCCACACCACCGGTCGCATGGATCGGAGTCTCCAGATATCGGGGCGGAATCCTCAAACTGCACGCGAGCCCGGGCGGGCTTGCCCTGCGAATCCTCAGGATCTTCCTGTTCCATCCCCCGATTCGCGTTCCCTGGGAGCGGATTCGGGAGGACGCCGAACCGGGCAACTCCGGCCCCGCCGTGTGGCTCGACGACCGCGTTCGACTCCACGTTTCGCCGGAAACCTTCACCGCGATTCGCGACGCCAAGACGCGCTACGCGGGCTGATCGCGCGCCCCCAGCGCGAGCGCTTCCAACAGGATTCTGGGAAGACAGCCCATGCCTCTCCACCTCGGCAGACCTCTCGAGATCCTGATCGCCATCTGGGAGATCGGCCTCGTCACGGTCATCATCTGGCGGGTCGTCCGGGCGATCCGCAAGAGCCGCGCCGCGGGGCCGGAGGGGAAAGCCGAGGACGCCTATTCCCGCATCCGCGCCGCGGCGCGGACCACCCTGCCGTTTCGCCGCGTGGCGGATGCGATCGGTTATGAGATCGCGGTCACCGCGTACGCCCTGTTCGGCGCCGACCGGAAGCTCACGTTACCCGGCCGGGCGTTTTCCTACCACCGGAAGAACGGCTACGGCGCGATCGTGTTCGGTTTGATGTTCGCGATGATCGCCGAAACCGGCGGGGTCCACCTTCTGCTCGTCCACTTCCATCACCCGCGGATTGCGCTGCTGCTCACGGTCCTGAGCCTCTATGGCGCGCTCTGGTTTCTCGGCGACTACCAAGCGGCGAGGCGGCGGCCGATCCGGATCGAAGCCGACCATCTGGCAATCTGCACGGAACTGCGCTGGAACCTCGACGTGCCGTTTGCCGCAATCCAAAAGATCGAGCGCCCCGATCCGCTCCGGCCGTTCCAGAAAGGCCGTGGAGCGATCCGCGCCACTCTGTTCGGCGCGCCGCTCTTCGTGCTCCACCTGAACGAACCGCTGGTCGCCGACGGCCCCTACGGCCGACAGGCTCTAGTGGAGCGCGTCGGCTTCACGGTCGATGAAGACGCGGAATTCCTGGCGGCACTGCCGGACGGGGCGACGTAGCACTTGACCCAATTTCTGGGTGGCGCGAGGGAATTTCTGTGTTGGTCCAAAACTCTGTGGCTTCACCGAATTCCTGGGTGGCTTCGGCGAATTTCCGGGTGGCTCCCCGCTCGGCTCGGTGGCACATCTCAAGAAAACAGCGTCTGCTGTACCGGCTCCGCGGACGCTGCGGATTTCGCTTCAAGTGCCTCAAGAAGCGCGCCCGGCGTTTCGGGGTCGGGCCAGGGGAGTGCGCCTTTCGCCCCGAGTGCTTTGAGGCCGGCGCTCATTTCTCCGCTCGCCCGGACGTAGACGGGGACGACGCGATACTTTTCCAGCTGCTCGGTTGCACCGGCCCAGGTGCCTCCCTTTTCCAAGTCTGAGCTGACGACCAAGGCGGCATCGGAAAGGGCGTAGATCAGCTTGTTGCGCTGCATCGCGTGGCCGACGTTCCATCCCGCGCTCGGATCGTAGGGCGAAAGGAGCGCCAGGCGCCGGTCCATCAGAAAACTGCGGTGCTCGCGATTCGTCGCCGCCCGTTCCAGGCTGTCGGCCAAGACTCCGACCGCGCGTCCTTCAGCTTCCAAAGCGCCACGCATCGCCGCCTGATCGATGCCTCGCGCTCCCCCCGACACAAGGGTCGCCCCGGCTCTCGCGGCGAGCCGGCCGATCCCTTCGGTGATTTCGATCAGCTCTTCAGATACGTCCCGCGATCCGACGACCGCGAGCCCTCCGCTGTCTAACATCGCGGCGTCGCCGCAGCCGTAGAGCACGGCGGGGGCGTCCTCTTTCAGCCGCGATTTCAGGCGCCGGGGATATTCGGCGTCCGCCCGGCTCACCACCCAGATCGCCCGTGCCTGCCAGCGCTCCAGCGCCTGGCTCAGAAGAAACCCGCGCGTCAACAGCCGCTCGAGCCGATCGCTCTCGACAACGTCCCGGAGATCTTCGATCCACTCGGCGGCGGGCGAGAGCAGATCGGCCGGCTGGCGCTCCCGATCACGCAGATGGCGGGCGAGGCGTCCATACTCCCTCGGGGTCAAGAGATCGGCGGACGGCGACTTGCCCCCTGCGATCAGCGGCGCGGTCAGCAGGAGGATGGCTTGGGTGTTGGGCGAAAGGACGCTGTTCATGTCTTGAATCCCGTGAAGGCCAGCGCCAGCGGCCGGACCGGGCCGCTGCCGTGCTTCCGCAGCAGCCAAGCCGCGACGGTCATCGTCCAGCGCGAATCGATCATGTCATCGACCAAGAGAACGGGGCCGCCGGGCATCTCCGCGTCGATCATCGCGAGCGAGCCGTCCACGTTGCGTGCCTGCTGGGCGCTGTTGGCCATCGTCTTCTGCTCGGGCCGGTCGTCGGTCCGCTCCAACGTCTCGACAAACGGCAGGCCCAACGCCGCCGCGAGGCGCCTTGCCAGGTCGGGCACGAGATCCGGATGGCGCCGCGAAGCGATGCAGGTGAGCCACTCCGGCGTCGGCTCCGGGCTCCAACCGCGCACCAGCACCACGCAGGCTTCGACCAACTCGTCGGAGAAACGCCGGTCGCGATATTTCCCCTCGCGCACCAAGCGCCCCCAGCCGGCATCCCCCCAGGTGCAGAGCGCCCGGCCTTCCTCGGCCTGAAACTCGGCGGCGATCTTACCGGTGAGTTTCATCTGCGGCAGCCCGCCCGTCGGCCACATTCGGCGCGGCTCGATCGTCAGATGGGTGCGGCGAAGAAACGATTCCGCCTCGCGCACCAGCGAAGGGTCGGCGGTAGCGGGAAGCGCAGGCAGCGGAGGAACCATGACCGGGCCCGGATCGCCGTCGAGCGCGCGAATCAGAAATTCCATGTGCCCTTGCGACAGCTCGACGTACTCCCCCATTTGGCGCTGCTCCTCGCGCCGCAATGCGGTCAGCCGTTCGGCCCTCGCCCAGAACGCAGGGCTCAATTTCACCGCGGTCAGCTGCCACTTCGAACCCTGTTTGACCAGCGGTGGCGGCGATTCAAGGGAAAGGAGCGCGATCGTCTTTTCGACTCGTCCTTTGCTAAGGTTTACGCGGGTCAGCAGGTCGGGCACAGAGAGCCCCTGCGGAGAGTCCTCCAAAGCGCCGAGCACCTGCTCCACCTCCGCCGGCTTGGGGAAGGCGCTCTCGATGAAGTAATCCGTGATATCCAGCTCCTCCTCGCCGCTCAGGAGCACGCCGTACGCCGCGTCCACCGCGCGCCCCGCGCGCCCGACCTGCTGGTAGTAAGCGACGACCGACCCGGGCATCTGGTAGTGAATCACGAAGGAGAGGTCCGGCTTGTCGAAGCCCATTCCCAACGCCGTGGTGGCCACCAGCGCCTTCACCCGGTTTTCGAGCAGCGCTTGCTCCAGCTCGGGACGACCCTCGCCGGTCTCGCCGGTGTAGGACTCGACGGAGAGCCCACGCGACCGGAGCCATTCGGCCACCCGGTTGGCATCGCGCACGGTGAGGGTGTAGATGATGCCGTGCCCCGGCAGCTTCGGCACCTCCTTGGCCAACCAGGCCAACCGCTCGGCCTGGCTGGGCAACGAAATCGTCTGCAACGCGAGCGACGGCCGGCTCAGGTCTCCCCGCGAGACTTCGAGCCCGGGTCCGAGCACCTCCTCGAGATCGGCCAGCACCCGGTCGTTCGCGGTCGCGGTGGTCGCGAGCAGGCGCACGTTTTGCGGCAGCGTTCGCGCGATCCGCTCGATCAGCCGATAGTGCGGCCGGAAGTCGTGCCCCCAGTCGGAGATGCAATGCGCTTCGTCGATCACCAACAGGGAGAGGCGCTGCCCGAGTTGGGCCAGCACCCGGATGCGAAACTCCTCGTTCGCCAACCGCTCGGGCGAGATCAGGAGGATGTCCGCCTCGTCCTTCCCGATCGCCTCTTCAACCGCCGGCCATTCGCTCTGGTTGTCCGAATGGACCGTCACCGCCCGTACGCCCATCCGATCCGCGGCCTGGATCTGATTGCGCATGAGCGACAGGAGCGGGGAGATCAATAGCGCAGGGCCGGCACCCGTGTCGCGCAGCATCTTGGTCGCGATGAAGTAGACGAAGCTCTTGCCCCAGCCGGTCTTCTGCACCACGAGAAGCCGACCGCTGCCTGCGACCACATGGCGGATCGCCTCCTCCTGGCCCGCACGGAACCCGGCCTCCGCCCGGCCGCTTCCGAGGCGCAGAAGCTCCAGCGCGCGCGCCGGATCGTAGGTCGCCATCGCCGCTCTCAGGATCCGACTCAGTAGCTGATCACGACGCGGCGGAAATTGCTCACCGTCACCTGGCCGCTCGTATTGCCGCGGGCCGGAAAGTAGAAGATGTAAAACGCCAGATCGAGAATTGAGCTCGAGGCGTCCGCCGCCAGGGTCAACGGATAGGTCCCCCGGTACCCCGTCTTGCCGTCCAGCACCAAGACCACCTCTTGGACCCGCTCCTCCCCCGATTCGGCGGTGAAGACCAGATAGTCGCCGTCTTGGGCACCCGTCCAGGTGACGTCGAACGCCAAGCCGTACCCGTCGGAAAAAGCGCCGTTGTCGTACCCGCCCTGGAACATCGAGTAGGTCTGCGGCGCGGTCGGGGGACCGAACACCAACCCGGTCGCCGGGCTGCCGCCGACGTTGCCCAGAGTCGCCTCGGTATCGATCGAAATTCCGGGCGCCGAGAAGAGAAAGGTCGAGGGCGGGGTGCCAACGCCGAGGCGCCACTGCTGGACCTGCGACACTCCCCCCGCCCAGTTCTGGAGGAGAGCCGGCTGAAAGGGCTTCTGCACTGGCGGCGGCCACGAAAGCCCTAGGCCGGGCAGGCCAAAGGTCCGCGCCGCGGCGGCCGAAGCGGCATACCAGGCCGCGGCGTAGGAGTGCTTGTCGCCCGGGTCGGTCGAGTAATAGAGCTTCGAAGGATCGAGCGCCACGTCCACGACGTTGCTGAGCTGCGGCGAGCGGTAGGCGACGCCGAAGTAAGAGGGATAGTTGTCGACGAAGGTTCCGCCCGAACCGGGGCTCGTCGGATCGGCGATCGTCATCTGCTGCAGGTAGAAGCCCAGGAAATTGGCGCCGTTGGCGTTCAAGGTCCCCTCGCTCTCCGGGGCGTCGAGAAGCGTCAGCTGCGCCAACGGCAGGCCGAGATTCTGGAGCGTCAGGGCCGCCACGGTGACCACCTTCGAGCCATGGCTGTGGCCGATCAGGTGAAGCTTGTTGGCGGGGTTGGTCCAAAATCCGGCCACCAGGGTTCTGATGAGCGCATTGGCCAGGCGAATGCCGTTGACCTGGGTATAGGCCTCCGACTGATAGACCTCGTCCAGTTCCTCGAACGAGCCATCGGTGGCCGAGTCGTCGATCCAGGAATAGGCGAGAACCGTGGATCTGGGATCGAACGCTTTGATCGCCTGCAGTACGCCGGTCGGGTTGACCGGCAGGGCGGGACTATCCCCGGAGACGGGCGACCAGGCCCACGCGGCGGCCCAGACGCCGCCGCTCAAAGCGGCGTCCTCCCACCACCGGAGCCGCCCCCCTTGCGCATTGACAGCGGCCCGATAGCCGGGAGCCCATCCATGCACCAGGACGTACACGGAGTAGGCGGTCGCTTGATCCTCCCCCGCGCCGATCGACTCCTCGGACACCGGCTGAATGAAACGGCTGGGCGACTGGCCGTTCGCAACCGGCTGGGTGCCGCCGAACCAAAGCCCCAACCGCTCCGTGTTGTCAAAACAGTTGGGATGCACCACGGCCGCCCAATCGGAGGAACCCTGAGAAGGGGCGGGAGGGGGCGCGGTGCAACCCGATCCAACGGTCACGGGGGTGAAGAGCTTCGGCTGCGGGTCAGCTGCATCCATCGGGAGCGCTCCTTTCGAAGGACGTCTCGCGACTCGTCGTTGAGCCGGCGGCAGGATAGTGGCCCGTCCCCAAGCGGTCAATCGGCGTGGCGATCGTCAAAGAATCCGAAAGATCTCCCGATGGCCGCCGTCCACCAAGTCGAGATAGCCGGCCATCGCCTCCTGCACTTCGGGCCGCGAACCGTAGCCGGCCATGTGGCGCTCGAACTGCTCCAGGCTCTCGATCTCCGCCTCCCACACCACCGTCCAATAACGCGCGACGACATCCACCAGAATCCGGCTGTTGCGGAACCCGTCGTGCTCCTCTGTCGAAGCAAAAGTCGCCCGCAACTTCTCGGCGAGCTGCTTCGCCTTCCCGGGCTTGCACTGGAAGATGTCGCGGATCAGGTACATGGGGTGCCTCCGTGGGTTGGGGCATGGCGCCCGACGGGATGAGCTTACCGCCGCAAGCCGCCCCGCCGTGTGTTGCAATGAAGGACCAGGCCTTCCGGCCCTTTGCTTTCGAGCTCGTCGCGGTGCTCAGCCCATGCAGGAATACCCCCCACTCCCCCACCGTTGTCGCATTCAGTAGCTTCGTGTCGTCTCGCAACCCATGCAGGAAGGAGATTCCTCCATGCTCGACCGCTCCGTTCGCCTCAGCGCGTTACGGTGGGGGCCGTGGTGCCTCGCCGTGGCCTTGGCGCTTTTCGTGGCGCCTTCTCTCCTCGCTTCCGACACCCCGAACCCCACGTCCGTTACTGTTGCCGGAAGTTTGCAGTCCGAGCTGGGCTGCCCGGGCGACTGGATGCCGGACTGTGCCGCGACTCATCTGGCCTTTGACGCTCAGGACAATGTCTGGCAAGGGACGTTTACGGTCCCGTCGGGCGACTATGAGTACAAGGCTCCGTTAAACGACTCTTGGTCCGAGAACTATGGGCTGAACGCGGTGCGCGACGGCGGGAACATTCCGCTCTCTTTGGGCGGCAATACGGCGGTCAAGTTCTATTACAGCCACGAGACCCACTGGATCACCAGCAACGTCAACTCAATCATCGCGGTCGCTCCGGGGAGCTTTCAGAGCGAGTTGGGGTGCGACAACGATTGGGACCCGTCGTGCCTGCGGTCTTGGTTACAGGACCCGGACGGCGACGGGATCTTCACGTTCCGGACGCGGGCTCTGCCGGCCGGCAACTATGAGGCGAAGGTCGCGCTCAACGAGAGCTGGGACGTGAACTACGGCGACGGCGGAGTGCAGAACGGCGCGAACATCGCTTTCTCGGTGCCGGGCGATTGCGTCGAGATGCTGTTCTCCTGGAATTCGACCTCCAAGGTGCTGTCGATCGGTGTAGCGCCTCCCGCGCCGCAGCCGGGAAGCGTGACGGTCGCGGGCAGCCTTCAGAGCGAGCTGGGCTGCTCGGGCGATTGGCAGCCGGACTGCGCGGCGACGCACTTGAGCTTCGACTCTTCCGACGGCGTCTGGCAGCGGAGCTTCTCGATTCCGGCCGGGAGCTATGAGTACAAGGCTCCTCTCAACGACAGCTGGGATGTGAACTATGGCCTGAACGCGCAATTCAACGGGCCGAACATTCCGCTCAACCTCTCCTCGGCGGCGGACGTCAAGTTCTACTACGATCACGGCACCCACTGGATCACCAGCAATGCCAATTCGACGATCGCGGTCGCACCCGGAAGCTTCCAGAGCGAGATCGGCTGTCCGGGCGATTGGGACCCGTCGTGCCTTCGCTCGTGGCTGCAAGATCCGGACGGCGACGGCTTCTTCAACTTCTCGGCCTGGCTGCCGGCCGGCAGCTACGAGGCGAAGGCTGCGATCAACGAGAGCTGGGATGAAAACTACGGCGACGGCGGGGCTCCGAATGGCGCGAACATTCCGTTCAGCGTCGCCCGGTCCTGCACCGAGATCTTCTTCGGTTACGACGCCGTGACCCACATTTTGACGATCGGCGCCGAGAACGCGCCGCGCGGCAATATCAAGGTCGCGAAGGCCCATTGGCTCTCCCGCGACACGATCGCGTGGAACATTCTCGTCCAGGCGGGCCAGACCTTCCATCTGCACTACTCGGCCGACGGCGGCTTGGCCCTCGGCAACGACGGCGTGACGGGCGGCTCTTCGATCACTCTCACCCCCGCTCCGGGCGGCATCGGCCCGGCGCTGGCTGCCAAGTTCCCGCACCTCGCGGGCTATTCGGCGTTCAAGATCGGCGCGGCCGATTTGAACCAGGTGGCGACTGCGCTCAAAGGCCAGATCGCGGTCTCGGCCACCGCGAGCGATTCGACCCCGATCGACGCCACTGCGCTCCAAATCCCCGGCGTACTCGACGACCTGTACGTCTATGACGGTCCGCTCGGCGCCACGTTCTCAGGCAACAAGCCGACGCTCCAGGTCTGGGCGCCCACGGCGCAGTCGGTCGCTTTGCTTCTGTTCAACGACTCGAACCCGAGCACTTCTCCCACTCGGATTCCGATGATCGAGAATGCGACCACCGGCGTTTGGAGCGTCACGGGAACGTCGGCCTGGAACCGGAAGTTCTACCTCTATGAGGTGGACGTGTTCGTCCGTTCGAGCGGCGCGGTCGAGACGAACCAGGTGACCGATCCGTATTCGCTGTCGCTTTCGACCGACAGCCTGCGGAGCCAGATCGTCAACCTGGACGATGGGGACTTGAAGCCCGCGGGCTGGACCGGGGTCAATAAACCGAAATTCACCGCGCTCGGCGACGCGACGCTTTACGAGCTGCACGTCCGCGACTTCAGCATCACCGACAGCTCGGTCACGGCCGCGAAGCGCGGCATGTTCCGTGCGTTCGGCGAAGGAAATTCGAACGGCATGCGGCATCTGAAGAAGCTGGCGGATGCCGGGCTTTCGCACGTTCATCTGCTGCCGAGCTTCGATTTCTCGACCGTCCCCGAAAATCCGGCGAACCGGATGGAGCCGGCCGGCAATTTGGGGAGCTTCCCGCCCGATTCCGACCAGCAGCAGGCGGCGGTGGCGGCGGTGAAGGATCAGGACGGCTTCAACTGGGGGTACGACCCGCTCCACTACACGGTGCCCGAGGGGAGCTACTCGACCAACCCCGACGGCCCGGCGCGGATCAAAGAGTTCCGCGAGATGGTTCAGGGGCTCAACAAGGCAGGGCTCCGCGTGGTGATGGACGTGGTCTACAACCACACGAACGCGGCCGGCCAGAACGCTAAGGCGGTGCTCGACCGGATCGTTCCGGGCTACTACCACCGTCTGAACGGCAACGGCGAGCCCGAGACCAGCTCGTGCTGCCCGAACACCGCGTCCGAACACCGGATGATGGAAAAGCTGATGGTCGATTCCCTCGTCACCTGGGCGCGCGACTACAAGGTGGATGGCTTCCGCTTCGACCTGATGGGGCATCACACCCAAGCGAACCTGTTGAATATCCGCGCCGCGCTTGACGCGCTGCGGCCGAACCGCGACGGAGTGGACGGCGCGAAGGTCATCCTTTACGGCGAGGGGTGGAACTTCGGCGAGGTGGCGAACAACGCCCAATTCCTCCAGGCGACCCAAGTCAACATGGCAGGGACGGGAATCGGCACGTTCAACGATCGGTTGCGCGACGGGGCGCGAGGGGGCGGTCCATTCTCCGGGATTCAGGAGCAGGGGTATCTGACCGGCCTGTTCCTCGATCCGAATGCGACCGACCAGGGAAGCCCGGCGACGCAGATGGCGCGGCTGCTCTACACCACCGACTGGATTCGCGCCGGAATCGCCGGCAGTCTCGCGAGCTATCCGTTCGAGAACGCGGCCGGCGTGATCGGTCCGGCCTCGGCGATCGATTACAACGGCCAGCCGACCGGCTATACGGCAATCCCGCGCGAGTCGATCAACTACATCGAGGCGCACGACAACGAGACGCTCTGGGACACGATCCAATTCAAGGCGTCGCCGGCCGCGACGGTCGCCGATCGGGCGCGGATTCAAAACCTCGGGATCGCGCTGATCGGCCTCGGCCAGGGGATTCCGTTCTTCCACGCGGGGGCGGACCTGCTGCGCAGCAAGTCGCTCGACCGGGACAGCTTCAACTCGGGTGACTGGTTCAACAAAATCGACTGGACCTACGCCTCGAACAACTGGGGCGTGGGCCTGCCGTCGGCCGAGAAGAACCAGAGCAACTGGCCGGTGATGCAGCCGCTGCTCGCGAATCCCGCCCTCAAAGCGAGCCCGGCGAACATTCAGACCGCCGTCCACCAGCTGCGCGAGATCCTGGAAATCCGCAAGAGCTCGGATCTCTTCCATCTTCCCACGGCGGCCGACGTCGCCTCCCGGCTCCGTTTCTGGAACACCGGTCCGAGCCAGGTTCCGGGGGTGATCGCGATGACCCTTTCGGACGCCGACGGCGCGTTCGACAAGAAGGTTCGCCGCATCGTCGTGATCTGGAACGCCCGGCCGGGTGCGGTGGACGTGGCCGACTCCTCCCTCGGGGGGCTCAAGATGAAGCTGCACAAGGTCCAGAAGTCGTCGTACGACACGGCCGTCCGCACCTCGACGTTCACCTCGGCGACGGGCAATTTCCACATTCCGGGGCGCACCGCCGCCGTCTTCGTCGAGAAGCGGAACGGGCAGGACGAGGACGACGATTGATTCTTCTGTCTGGGGGTGTCGGCCGACCAGCCCTCACCCCCGGTCGTTTGGCATCGCCCCCCTAATCGGGTCACAATGAAGGTCGTCCCGTAGAATTCTGCTGTCGAGGGGGATCATTTGCTACGCGCGTTCCTGCAGTCGGTCGATCTGTTCTCCGAGCTTGATGACGCGGGCCTCGACCGGCTGGCGGAGATCTCCCGGAGCTTCGACATCGCGGCCAATCAGCTGCTGTTTCGCGAGACCGACCCGGTCGATGCGTTCTACATCGTCTACTCGGGCGAGGTCGCGGTCTACCGCGATGCGCCGGGCAAACCGAACCAGCTGCTCGCCCGCCTGGGATCCGGCGGCTATTTCGGCGAGATGGGGCTGTTGAATCGCGCCCACCGGCTCGCCTCGGCGCGGACCTCGACGGCCTCCTCGCTGGTGCGGATCGACAAGACCGAGCTGATGCCGTTCCTCGCCGACCACCCGGCGGTCGAGCTGAAACTGCGCGGCGAGGTGGTCCGCCGCCATGGCCGGAACGTCTCCGCCCTGCTCGGCCTCGCCGGCCAACGCGACGTGCGCATCCGCCTGGGGATCGAGGCGATCGCGACGTTTCCGGACGGCCTTCGCCACACGATCCTGCTCGACAACCTGTCGCTCGGCGGCATCGCGCTCACCGGCGCTCTGGAAGAGTGGCAACTGGGGAAAAGGGTCGAATTCACGCTCGGCGTCTCGGGCGAGCTCGAAGTGCTGCCCGTCCGCGGCCGGGTCGCCTGGCGGGAGGGAGAACGGGCGGGAATCGCGTTCGATCCCAATCTGGTGGCCGACGGCACCCCGGCGGCGCGCGCCCTGCGCAGTTTCGTCGAGCGGGTTCGCGGCGCGGCGCGCGGCTGAGACAGGTCCGATTCACCCCGCCGCTTCGTCCACAGCTCCAAGCGGATATGTGCGGTTACCAACTCCGCAGATCTTGAAATGAACCGAAGCGCTGTTTTGAGTTGCTCGAACGGCGGGACGAACAGACTGGACGGATTTCGCAAAATGCTCTTCGAGCATAATTTTCCTCCGGCTTGACAGTCGGAGTTCGGCCGTTACAATACGCGACACCTTTGGACGGTGATGGCTTCACCCCGGTGGCGAGCATGGCTCGTCTCCAAAATCGGAGTCGGTCTTAGACAGCCTATGGCCCAAACGCACCACACGATCATTCTCATTCCCCACGCCCGCGCCAAGTTGCGGAAATGGCGAGTGAGCAACCCGCAGATCGCGGTTGCGGCCGGCTGTATTATGTTCCTCGCGTTGGGCTCCATCGGAGTTTCCTGGCTCTATTTCCGGTCGAACGCGAGCCCCGCGCAGATCGCCCGCCTCGAAGCCGAGAACAAGAAGCTCCGCGCCACCAACTCCTCGTTCGAATCCAGCCTTTCCCAATTGAAGAAGCGCCTGCGCGACACCGAGGATCGGACGCGCCAGCTCGCCATCGTCGCCGGCCTCGAATCGCTGGGCGAAGCCGAGTCGGGCGTCGGCGGACCGGTGGAAGACAGCTCGTTCGACGGGCTCGACGACATCGCGCGGCGCACCGGGGATCTCACCGGCCAGCTCAAAGAGATCGCCACCCGCCTCGACGAGCGGCTCGACTGGATCTCCTCCACCCCGGCGATCGCGCCGGTGCGCGGAATCTTGACCTCCGGTTTCGGATCGCGCAGCGATCCTCTGACCCACGGCCGGGGCCGCCATGAAGGGGTGGACATCGCCGCTCCCGCGGGCCATCCGGTCCAGGCTCCGGCGGACGGCATCGTCGTGCGGGCCGAATCGGCCGGCGGTTACGGCAACGCCGTATTCCTCTCCCATGGCTTCGGCCTCTCCACGACGTTCGGCCACCTCTCGGAGATCGACGTGCGGCCCGGTCAGCGGGTCAAGCGCGGCGACATGATCGGCAAAGTCGGTTCGACAGGCCGCTCCACGGGCTACCACCTGCACTACGAAGTCCACGTCGATGGCGCGCCGGTCAATCCGCTCGCCTACATGCTCGACGAACCGAACGGCTCGTAGCTCCTCCCAAGTACCCTCGCTTCGAGCGAGGCATTCCCCCCTTTCTGATATATTGCGGCGGCAGCTCCGCGCGGGCCTCGCCCGCGAATCCCCCCATCTCAAGATGAGAGTCGCATGATCCAGAAAATCCTGACCACAGTTTTCGGCAGCGCGCATGGGCGCGAAGTCAAGCGGATGCTGCCGATCGTCGCCCAGATCAACGAGCTCGAAGCGGGAGTGAAGAATCTCTCCGACGAAGGGCTGCGGGGACGGACGGCCGAGTTTCGTACTCGGATCGAGAACGGCGAGAGCCTCGACGACCTGCTGCCGGAAGCCTTCGCGGTCGCCCGGGAGGGCGCCTGGCGCACGGTGCACATGCGGCCGTTCGATGTCCAGTTGATGGGCGGCATGGTGCTCCACCGCGGCCGGATCGCCGAAATGAAGACCGGAGAGGGCAAGACCCTCGTCGCCACCCTCCCCACCTATCTGAACGCGCTCGAAGGCAAAGGGGTCCACGTCGTCACGGTAAACGACTACCTCGCCCGCCGCGACGCCGACTGGATGGGGCAGATCTATCGCTTCCTCGGCCTGTCGGTGGGCGTCATCCAGCACGATCTCTCGGACGCCGAGCGCAAGCGGTCCTACAACTGCGACGTCACCTACGGCACAAACAACGAGCTGGGGTTCGACTACCTGCGCGACAACATGAAGTTCGACCTCGAATCGATGGTCCAGCGGCCGCACCACTACGCGATCGTCGACGAGGTGGACTCGATCCTGATCGACGAGGCGCGCACCCCGCTTATCATCTCGGGTCCCTCGGAAGAATCGGTCGACAAGTACTACCGGATCGACCGGATCATCCCGCGCCTCGAACGCGGCGAGGAGATCGACGAGGGCGACGGCCAGAAGAGCACGACCGGCGACTACGTGGTGGACGAGAAGGCGCACCAGGCGAGCCTGACCGATCAGGGCGTGGAGAAGGTCGAGCACCTGCTGGGCATCCGCAACCTCTATGAGATGGAGAACATGGAGGTTCTCCACGGGGTGAACCAGGCGTTACGTGCCCATTCGCTCTATCGGCGCGACGTCGAGTACCTGGTCAAGGACGGCCAGGTCGTGATCGTCGATGAGTTCACCGGCCGCACCATGCCCGGCCGCCGCTGGTCGGACGGCCTGCACCAGGCGGTCGAGGCAAAAGAAGGGGTGAAGATCGAGCGCGAAACGCAGACGCTCGCGACCATCACCTTCCAGAACTTCTTCCGCATGTACAAGAAGCTCTCGGGAATGACCGGTACCGCGGACACCGAGGCGGCCGAATTCGCCCAGATCTACAACCTCGACGTGACGGTGATTCCGACCAACAGCACGATGATCCGCCAGGATCGCGCCGATCTGGTCTACCGCACGGCGGACGAGAAATGGGCCGCGGTGGTCGAGGAGATCCGCGATTGCCAGCAGCGCGGTCAACCGGCTCTGGTGGGCACCGTGTCGATCGAAAAGAGCGAGATGCTCTCGCGACTGCTGAACAAGCCGCCGCGCGTGCCGCACGTCGTGCTGAACGCCAAATTTCACGAGCGCGAAGCGTCGATCGTCGCCCAGGCCGGACGGAAAGGGTCGGTGACCATCGCGACCAACATGGCCGGCCGCGGAACGGACATCGTGCTCGGCGGCAATCCGGAGGGGCTCGCCCGATCGGAGTTCGACCCGGCCGTGCAGCCCGAGGAGTACGCCCAGGCGCTCGAACGCTATTTGACGACCTGCGCCGCGGAACGGCAGGAAGTGATCGCCGCGGGCGGCCTGCACATCCTCGGCACCGAACGGCACGAATCACGCCGGATCGACAACCAGCTGCGGGGCCGTTCCGGCCGCCAGGGCGACGCCGGCTCCTCGCGCTTCTACCTGTCGCTCGAAGACGACCTGATGCGCATTTTCGGCTCCGACCGAATCAAGGGGCTGATGACCAAGCTCGGCATGGAAGAGGGCGAGGCGATCGAGCACGGCATGGTCTCGCGGGCGATCGAGAAGGCTCAGCGGCAGGTCGAAGGGCGCAACTTCGAGACCCGCAAACACCTGCTCGAATACGACGACGTGATGAACAAGCAGCGCCAGGAGATCTATCAGCTCCGGAAAGAGATCCTGGAAGGGCGCGAGGGGCGCGAATACGTCCAGGGGATCTGCGAGGAGCTGATCGACAACCTGCTCCAGAGCCACTGTCCGGAAAAAGTCGATCCGCACGACTGGAACCTGACCGGTCTACGCACCGACATGCTCGCGTACTTCAACCTCCAGAGGAGCGACTTCGGCGCCGATTTGGGCGAGCTGGGCATCCAGGAGTTGGAAGACACCCTCCTCGCCGCGGTCCGCAACCGCTATCAGGAGCGCGAGGCGCGGTTCGGCACCGAGATGATGCGGAGCTTCGAGCGGGCGATCATGCTCCACGCGGTGGACGTCGCCTGGAAGGACCACCTGCTCGCGCTCGACCACCTGAAGGAAGGCATCGGCCTGCGCGGCTACGGCCAACGCGATCCGCTGAACGAATACAAGAAAGAAAGTTACGAGCTGTTCGAAGCGATGCGCAGCCGGGTGCAGGACGACATCCTCTCCAAGCTGTTCCATTTCGAGCCGGTGACCGAAGAGGACATGGCCGAGCAGCGCCGTCGCCGCGAGATGCCGCAACCGGCGCAGCTGACGTTTTCGGCGCCGCCCAAAGAGGCGAACAGCTCGCCGAGCGTCGGCGCCGCGACGGTGGTGCGCAAAGACCCGAAAGTCGGCCGCAACGATCCCTGCTGGTGCGGCTCGGGCAAGAAGTTCAAGAAGTGTCACGGCGCGACCGCCTGACGGCGCGCCGATCGGAATCCCACCCGCCGGGGCGGTTCGAAACCCACCCGGCGGAATGTCGCGCACCTCCCGGATTCGGCCTAGATTCGAGTCAGAAAAACGGAGGTGAGCCATGATCCCGCACACCAAGACCGTCGTCATCGGCACGTCCCTCGGACCGGAGAGCGATGCGATCGTCGCTTCGGGGCTTGCTCTCGCCCGCGCGCTTTCGGCCCACGCGGAAATCGTCCACGCCTATACCCCCATCGCCACGCTGTTTGCGACGTTTGAAGGTCCGCTGGTCACGCCGCAGCTTTCGGAAATCGAACGGCGGCAGATGATCGCAGCGGTCGAGGCCCAGGCCGCCCGCCACATGGTTCCGGCCCTGGACGGCGCGACGAACAAGGCGCCAAAGGTTAGGACCCACATCGCCGAAGGCCCGGCCCACCGACTGCTCGTCGAGCGGGCCGAAGCGCTCGACGCCGATCTGATCCTGGTCGGCAGCGTCGAGGTCGGCAAACACAACTGGACGTTCGGCTCGACCGCCGATCGCGTGGTTCGCCAGGCGCCCTGCCCGGTGCTCGTCGTGCGCCCGGGCACGCCGATCCTGCCGCACCGCGTGCTGGCGCCGGTC
>Ga0134122_10000471_pt1 | contig 27201 bp, 18 predicted proteins | sample KB302_FD_96461 | JGI IMG/M metagenome (GOLD analysis project Ga0134122, IMG submission 96461) | Terrestrial soil microbial communities without Nitrogen fertilizer from Kellogg Biological Station, Michigan, USA - KB3-0-2 | ecosystem: Environmental > Terrestrial > Soil > Unclassified ...
ATGACGGCGTCCTCGCCGTGCACGCTCGGCATGATCGACACGCGGAAGTCGATCGTCTTGCCGGGCATCCGCATGCGGAAGCGGCCGTCCTGCGGCACGCGCTTCTCGGCGATGTCGAGCTCCGCCATCACCTTGATGCGCGAAATGATCGGGCTGTGGAATTCCTTGGCGATCGGCCGCATGGCCGGCTGCAGCACGCCGTCGATCCGGTACTTCACGTACACCGCGTCGTCGCCGGTCTCGATGTGGATGTCGCTGGCGCGGCGCTGGATCGCGGTGAACACCGTCGAGTCGACCAGCCGGATGACCGGGCTCGTGTCGTTCGTGAGGCGATCGACGGTGAGGTTCTCCTCGCCCGTTTCGTCTTCCTTGACGACTTTCAGCTGAAAGCCTTCGGTCGCGTCCTCGAGCACCCGCTGCGAGCTCTCGCTCTTCTTGAGGATCGACTGGATGGCCGACGGCGCGCCGACGGTGACCTTCACCGGCGTGTTGAGCACGATGCTCAGCTCGTCGATCATCGGCAGGTCCGTCGGATCGGAGACGACGATGACGAGCGCCTTGCCGTCACGGCGGTACGGAACGAACCCGTAGCGGAGCATCAGGTCGGCCGGAATCGATCGGAACAGCTCCTGGTCGATCCGGAATTCGTCCATGTCGACGAAGTCGACGTGATACCGCTCCGCGAGCTTCCGCGCGCGCGCAACCTCCTCGGAATAGTCCTCGGGGGTGGTAACGAGGTTTGTTGGATCCGCAGTTGCCATAAAAATCTCTACTACTGCACCACCGAGCTCAGCTCGAACAGCGGCATGTACAGCGCCAGCACCACCAGCGCGATCACCGCGCCCATCACCACGAGAATCACCGGCTCGATCAGCGTGATGAACCGCTGGACCTCGGTTTCAATTTCCTCGTCGTAAAACTCGGCGAGGCTGTTCAACATCTCCTGCAGCGCGCCCGTCGATTCGCCGACCTCGACCATCTTCACGGCGACGTCCGCGAACACCCCGCGCTCGCGCAGCCCCGCAGCAAACCCCTCGCCCTCGCGCACGCGCCGCGTGACGTCGACCAACTCGCCCGCCAGGTAGCGGTTCGACATCGAACGGCCGGCGATCTCCAGCGCGTTGACGAGCGGAATGCCACCGCCCAGCAGCGTGGCGAGCGTCCGCGCCAGCTGCGCCGTCGAGAACTTCCGCACCGTCGCGCCGGCCCACGGCAGCTCCAGCAGCATCCGATCGATCCGCGTCCGCTGGCCGGGCCGCTTCCACCAGCTCGACAGCGCAACGGCCGCCGCCACCGTGCCGATCGCGATGAACGGCAGGTTCCCGACGGTGAAATTGGAAATCCCGATGATGATCCGCGTCGACAGCGGCAGCTGCCTGCCAAAATTGCTGTAGAACTCCGAAAACGCGGGAACGACGCGGAGCACGATGATGCCGATCAGGATCAGCATCATGGTGACGAGGATGGCCGGGTAGATCAGCGCGGAAATCGTCCGCCGCTTGACCGCCCCGATCACCTTCTCATACGCAACGTATCGGCGGATGACCTCGTCGAGATTGCCGGCGCGTTCCCCCGCCATCAGCGAGGCCGAATAGACGCCTGGGAAGAGGTCGGGATGCTCCCCGAAGGCGTCGGAGAGCGCCGTTCCGGCCTTTACTTTCTGGTAGACCCCGTCGAGGACGGCCTTGAAGGTCGGGTTCGAGACGCGCTGGCGGAGGATGTCGAGCGACTGGACGAGCGGCATGCCCGCCTTGATCAGCGTCGCCAGCTCCTGGTTGAAGACCAGCAGCTCCTGGCGGCCGATGCGGCGGCGCGAGCCGCGCGACAGCCCGACCGCCGGCAGCATCCCGCGGCGCTGCAGCGACAGCACGAACAGCCCTTTTTCCTCCAGGTCGCGGCGGAGATGGGCTTCGCTGTCGGCGACGTAGACGCCTTCGATGATTTCGCCGCCGGCGGTGCCGAGCCTACAACGGAATTCCATAGCGATGGGCGGGAGTCCCCTCACGCATTAGACCGGGAGGGCCTCCCCGCGGCCGGATGGAGCGCTCAGCTCCGGTTGAGGAGTCGTAGGATGCGGGTGACGTAATCCTGCGTCTCTCGAAACGGGGGGATGCCGCCAAACCGATCCACCGCGGCCTCGCCCGCATTGTAGGCGGCGAGGGCTATCGGGAGATCGTACCGGGCCAGCAGCCGCTTCAGGTGTTGGACTCCAGCGTCGAGGTTGACCTTCGGATCGAACAAATCGAGCGCGCCGTACTGCCGGCCGGTGGCGGGCATCAGCTGCATCAGGCCGCGGGCGCCTTTCGGCGACACCGCCCGGCTGCGATACGCCGACTCCACCTGGATGAGCGCGCTGACGACGCGCGCGTCCACGCCGTGCTTCGCGGCGGTCTGCGTCACCAGATCCCGGTACTGCTCGGGAATGGCCGTGGGCGCCGGCGGCTCGAGGACGATCGTGCGCGCGAACGGCAGCGCCTGCAGCACGTCCTCCGGGTACTCGACCTCGTCGGGCTCAACCTTGACGATGAGACTCTTGTCGCAGTGAATGTCGCCGCCGCTGCGAAGCTGCAGGACGAGGGCATCGCCGTCGGACCGGATGGCGCGCACCGACATCGCGCGGCCCGACTGGAAAAAGACGAGCTCCGCGCGCGCCGGCGCCGCGGCCGTTATCGACAGCACGACTGTGCAGAGGGCAACACCCCAACGCATTGTTCGGAGCAGCAATTGTACGGGTTATTTCGGCTGAACGTAAGCCCTGAATACGCGAATTCCGAGTTCGCGGGTGTCGTTGCTTTTCAGCTGAGTAATAGTCGCCGGCACGAATGACTTATCGACCGCGACCGTTACTTCCACCGTCTCCCCGGCGCCGAGCTGAGCGGCGGCCAGCTCCACCTTCCGCAGCTCCCGCGGACCCGGTGGGAGCGCGAACGAATCGATGACCGTCTCGCCAATGCGCAGTTCGACACGCTGCGGCTCGCCCACCTCGTGGACCGGCTGGTCGCACTGGAGATAGAAGACGACGTCGCGCATCGGGTTGCGGAACGCGAGCGTCGCGGTCTTCTTCGACCACTGCCATTCGAGGCCCGTCTGCGCCTCCGCAATCTCGGTCTCGTGCCAGCCGTCCTTGAAGACCACGTAGAGGTTGTCGGTCTGCGCGTGAAGGGTGAATTTCGCTACGCGGTAGGCGTGCTGGCCCCTGGTCTCACCCGTCAGCGGCACGCGAGCGCCGGTCTTCTGTGAGTAGACGCCGAGCTCGACGGTAGTCTCCCCCGAATACGGAAATTTCGGCACGAACATCGTCCGCGAGTACTCGATCGTCCGGCCGGGCGTCCATTCCGTCGTCGGCACCGGTGGCTGGTGATCGTCGGTCCACATCAACTCGCCGTCGGTGTCGAGGAAGTGCACGAAGACGATGTCGTCTTCGGCAATCCGCGGCGCGTCCTGCGCCACCACGAACCGGTAGTTCATCTCGATCGGCATCCCGATCGCCGCATCGGCCCGCGCGAGGGTCAACGACGGCGTCGCGACGGGCGTTTCCGCCTGCTGCGTTCGCCCGCACGCCGCGGCCAGCGCGGCACACGCAAGCGCGCACACGTAGACGCGCGGCCTGGAACGGATCATCGAGAGTGGAATGATACTCCGCAATTCTGCTAGAGTGCGGTCACCTGATGGCATCCGAAGCGCTCGGGATGGTCGAAACGCGCGGCCTCATCGGCTCGGTCGAAGCCGCCGACGCGATGGTCAAGGCCGCGAACGTCGTCCTGGTGGGCAAGGAGTACATCGGCGCGGGGTACGTGACGGTGCTGGTCCGCGGGGACGTCGGCGCAGTCAAGGCGGCGACCGATGCGGGCGCCGCGGCCGCGCGCCGCGTCGGCGAGCTCGTCTCCGTGCACGTGATTCCACGCCCGCACGGCGAGGTCGAGAGGATCCTGCCGAAGTCGTAGCCGCCGCTCATGGCCGTCCAGGATCGCGCGTCTCCATCCAACAAAGATCTCGAGTCGATCGGACAGGCGCGGTCGATTGCCGCCGCCGCGCGCCAGGCCCAGTCGGTGCTCGCCGAGCTCTCCCAGGAACAGATCGACGCCATCGTCACCGCGATGGCCGATGCGGTCACGCCGCAGGCGGAAGCGCTCGCCCGGCTCGCGGTCGAAGAGACCGGATACGGCGTAGTCGCCGACAAGGTCCAGAAGAATCTGTTCAGCTCGCGCCAGGTATACGAATTCATCAGGCCGATGAAGACCGTCGGCGTGGTGAACCGCATCGACGAGAAGAAGATCATCGAGATTGGCGAGCCGTTCGGGGTGGTCGCCGCCATTGTCCCGTCGACGAACCCGACGTCCACGGCCATTTACAAGGTGCTCATCGCGTTGAAGGCACGCTGCGCGATTGTGGTGAGCCCGCACCCGGCGGCCGCGCGCTGCATCACGCGCAGCGTCGAAATCATGTGCGACGCCGCGTGCCGCGCCGGGGCGCCCGCCGGTTCGATCGGATGGATGACCAGCGTCACGCTCGAGGGGACGCAGGAGCTGATGAAGCACCGCGACGTCGCGGTCATCCTGGCGACCGGCGGGATGGGACTGGTTCGGGCCGCCTACAGCTCGGGCAAGCCTGCCTACGGGGTCGGGCCGGGCAACGCCCCCTGCTACATCGAGCGCAGCGCGGACCTGGCGAAGGCCGCCAGCGACATCATGATCGGGAAGACCTTCGACAACGGCGTGCTCTGCTCCTCGCCGAACTCGGTCGTCGTGGACGAGGCGGTCGCCGAGGAGGTCCGCCGCCAGTTCGTGTCGGAAGGCGCCTACTTCATGAACGCCGCCGAGATGGAGGCGCTGGCGAGGGTGCTCGTCACCCCGCAGCGGCTGCCGAACCCCGCGCTTGTCGGCAAGACGGCAGCCACCATCGCGAAGCAGGTCGGTATCAGCGTGCCCGACGGGACGCGCGCCTTGATCGCCCCGCTCACCGGCGTCGGACGCGACTATCCCCTCTCTATCGAGAAGCTGTGCCCGGTGCTCTCCTACTACGTCGTCAGGGACTGGCGGGAGGGCTGCGAGCGCTGCATCCAGATTCTTCGCTACGGCGGCATGGGTCACACGATGTCGATCCATTCGAAGGACGACGAGGTGATCCTGCAGTTTGGGCTGAAGAAACCGGCTTTCCGCATCTGCGTGAACACGCCAACCACTCACGGGTCGATCGGGATGACGACCGGTCTGGACCCGGCGATGACGCTCGGCTGCGGCGGGTGGGGTGGAAATATCACCTCAGACAACATCTCGCCGCGCCACCTGCTGAACATCAAGCGGCTGGCGTACGAAGTGAGGCCGGCCGCGAAGGCGGCATCCAGGGCGGGATCCCTGATCCCGGATCCCGAGCCCCGGCCACTTCCAAAAGCCCCCGCCCGACCTGAGCCGGCGGGCATCCCCGCTCAGACGCTGGCGGCCCGCATCGACAGCTTCCTCGAATCAAGGGGATACCGCGCTCCTGCCGATAAGGAAGATCACAGCCGAATTGTGCAGGGGGTACCCGCCGAGACGCCGGAGGCGTTTGTCTGCGAAGACGATGTCCGGGCGGCGATCAAGGCGGGCCGGAAGGTGCTCATTGACGACAAAACCATCGTCACGCCGTCAGCTCGCGATCTCGGTGAAGCCCAGAAGCTGTTCGTTCAGGCGGGCTGGCCTCGTTAACAGGTCATATGGGTCACGGGGAAAGTCTGCCGGCAATTACATATCTGCCGCAACTGCTGAGCCAATTGGACTTATTGTTGACCATCAACTCTACCGGATGGTAGGCTTACGGCCGTGCTGAGAATGCCTCACGTCATCACGGCGTCGCTTCTCTCCCTCGCGCTAGTGTCTGGCGGATGCGCGGCGCGCTCACAGACCGTCTCCGCGACGGCTCCGCAGCGGGCAACGTCTCCCGCTCCGGTGCTCCTTGCGGGTCCCGCGTCACCTCAACTGGTGACCGACCCGGTTGCCGACCTGATAGCTCTCTCGAACAGCCACTTCGACACCGCCCAGGCTGAACTCCGCCTGGGCCACCTGGATTCGGCCCGGGGCGAGTTCAACAAGGCGCTCGACGTCCTGCTGGAATCGCCCTCTGGCGCCCGGTCCGAACCGCGGCTGCGCGAGCATTTCGACCGGATGGTCGAGCGGATCAGCGCGACCGAGCTGACCTCGCTCGCCCAGGGCGACGGCTTCACCGAGAAGAAATACGAGCCGGCCTCCATCGACGACCTGCTGGCGCTCTCGACGTTCCAGCCGAGCCCGTCGGCCCAGACCCAGGAGGCCGTCGCCGAAGACCTCCAGTCCACGGACCACGACATCGACATCCCGCTGAATTCCCGCGTCCTTTCGTTCGTCGAGCTGTTCACGGGCCGTCTCCGCGGCTACCTCCAGGAGGGCTTGAGCCGCGGCGCCCGCTTCCTCCCGATGATCCAGGACGTCTTCCGGGCCGAAGGCCTCCCGCTCGACCTGGCCTACGTTCCACTGGTCGAAAGCGCGTTCAAGCCCGACGCCCTGTCGCGCGCCAAGGCCAAGGGGCTGTGGCAGTTCATGCGCGGCACGGCGCTCGAGAACGGGCTGAAACACGACTGGTACATCGACGAGCGCGCCGAGCCCGAGAAAGCGACGCGGGCCGCCGCCAAGTACCTCAAGACCCTCTACAACATGTACGGGGACTGGCACCTCGCGCTGGCGTCGTACAACGGCGGGCCAGGGCGCGTCCAGACCGCGATCCGGCGTTCGGGCGGCGTCAAGGACTTCTGGCGGCTGAGCGCGTCGCGCCGCTACCTGCCCCGCGAGACCCGCGACTACGTGCCGCTGATCCTCGCGGCCATGATCGTCGCGCGCAACCCGGCCCAGTACGGTATGGACACCGAACCGGCGCCGGCCAGCCTCCCGAACTTCGAGAAGGTGACGCTCCCGGTGGCGGTGGACCTGCGGCGGGTCGCCGAGTGGGCGGGAACCTCGGTCCAGACCATCCAGGACTTGAACCCCGAGCTTCGGCGCTGGACGACCCCGGTACGGGCCAAGAACTACGAGCTGAAGGTCCCGGAGGGGTCGGGCGACGCCGTGCGGACGCAGCTCGCCGATGCGGGCCCCGACGCCGCGAACCTGACGTGGCACACCGTCCGGAAGGGCGAGACGCTGCTCTCGATTTCCCGGAAGCTGAAGGTGAGCCGGGCGGACCTGGCGGACGCCAACTACCTGTCCGTGAAGTCGCGGGTGACGACCGGCCAGCAGCTGATCGTCCCGCGCGCGCCGACGGTCCTGCTCGCCGCGCGCGCCGACAACCCGGCGCCGCCGATCGAGACGCGCAAGGCCGATCCGGTCGTGGCGGCCAGCATCACGATCCCGAACCAGCCGAGGGCCGACAGCCCGGTGCCGTCGAAGGTGGTCTACCGCGTCAAGCGGGGCGACACGCTCGCCTCCATCGCCCGCGTCTTCCAGACCAGCGTGGCGTCGCTGAGGAAGTGGAACAGCCTGCGGACCACCACGCTGAAGGTCGGCCAGCGGCTCACCATCGTCACCGCCGCCGACGCGCTGGCCACTCACTAACGGGGTTCGGGGACCAGGGATCAGGGGCTCGGGCGGATCTTCAGGTTCGCCTCCCGAACACGTAGAGGCGGACGTTGAGGTCCGCGCACTGCCGATCAAGTGTTCCAATGAAAAGCCCGGGAGCGGGAAACCGCTGCCCGGGCTTTGTTGTGTCGGGGCGCTGACCGCTATCAGGCGGACGCTGCGGGCTTGCGCACTTCGTCCGTCTTGGCCGCGGTCCGCGCGCGCAGCTGCTTGATGCTTTCCTCGATGCGCTCCGCCAGCTCGCGCTCGTGCTGGAGATTGCGCAGGGTGTTCCCCGCCTCCTGCATCACGAACTCCATGCGCGCCAGCCGCTCCGCGACGTGGTCGATGACCGCCTTCTGCTCGCCAAGCGTCTCGAGGTTGACGCGGACGTCCTCGAGCAGGTTGGAGATGAGGCTGGTCTTCGACTGGACCTCGTCGACGGTCTTCCGCCGGGCGTCGATCGCGTTGATCTTGTCCTCCGTCGCCGACGCGGTAGCGAGCAGTTCCTGCACCTGGCGGCGCAGCGCGGCCACTTCCTCGCGGTGGTCGCTGACGTACTGCAGGTCGGCGCGGCTGCGCGCGCTGATCTGATAGACGTTCTCGACCTCCGACTTGACCGCGCTGACGAGCGACTCGCGTTCGGCGATCGCCTTCATCTTGTCGTCGATCTCGTGAGACTTCTGCGCCAGCTCGGCCATCTTCGCCTCGACCGCGCCGATCTTCTTCTCGGAGAAGGCCAGCTGCGAGCGCCGCTGGTCGAGCGACTTGTACATCGCCTCCGCGCGCTTGATCTGGTCCTCGGCGGCTTCGGCCTGCGCGACCGCGTCGCGCTGACGCGCCTGGATGCGCGCGAGCTCGGCGATGAGCTCGTCCTTGACCGCGGAGGAGCGATTCAGCTCGTCGCCAAGTGCCTGCAGCTGCTTCATCCGCTCGGCCGCCTCGCCGGCCAGCGTGCGGCCGGTTTCGGCGAGCTCCGCAATCCGCGCCTGCTGCTCGTTGATCGTCGCCTCGTCGCGGATAACTTCCTTGAAGCGCGCCTGGGCCTTGTCGAGCTGCGCCTGCAGCACGTCCAGGCGGTTCGCCAGCGGCATGACCTTGCCCTGCGCGGAGGCGACCTGGTCGACCTTCTGCTGCGCGTCGAGCATCTGCGCGATGACACCGTCGCACTGGGTCTTGAGCGTGTCGAGCTCGGTGCGGCGCGCGAGCTGCTCGGCGAGCTTGCGATCGACGTCCGCGGTCATGACGTGCAGCGTGTTGATGCGCGCCTCGAGCTTGTCCACGAACTGGATGCGGCTCGTGAGACGCGTCAGCTGCGAGTCGAGCTCCGCGGCGACCTCTCCAAGCCGCGTCGCCTGCTTCGTGCCTTCGTCCACGTGTCCCAGCTTGCCGAGGATGGCGTCCATCGTCGCCTCGAGCTCCGGCGTGCGCGCGCGGAACGAGGTGAGGCGATCGCCGAACGCTTCGAGCGCCGCACGGTCGGCCCCGAGCTTGTCGCGAAGGGCCGCAATCTCGGCGTGCGACTTGTGGAACTCCTGGATGTCCTTCCGCAGCGTCTCGAGGTCGGTCCGGTTCTGTTTGAGGCTGTCGTACTGCGCGGTGGTGCGCCTGGAGAGGTCGTCGACCTGCGCGAGCCGCTCCTGGAGCGTCTCGAGACTGGCCTGCTTCTTCGTCAGCTCGTCGGCGTGTGTCGCCAGCGTCTGGAATTCCTTGCTGAGCGCGTCCGCTTTCTGGTTGAGGAGCGAGAGGTTCTTCTCCTTCGCGCTGAGGGCGTCGACGCGGTTCTCCGCCTCGCGCACCGACGACTGCAGCGCGCGCAGCCGCTGGTCGAACGACTCGAACTCCTTCTTTTCGAGCGACAGCTTCTCGAGGTTGGTACGCAGCACGTCGACGAGGCTGCGGCCGTCCTTCTCGAACCGCGCCGCCTCGCGTGCGAACTCGTCACGGACAATGGTGGAAGCCTCGACCTGCGCGTTGGTCTCGGCGACGAGCTTCTCGATTTTCTCGAGCGATTCCTCGCTGCGCGCCGCCTGCTTCAACCCTTCGTTCAGCTTCCCGACCTGGACGTCCATGCTCCAGACCAGCTCGTTGAGGCGGTTGGCTTCGACGACCGCCCGCTCGACGGTGTGCTTCTGCGATTCGAGCGCCTTCGACTTCTGCGCCACGTGCTCGGCGAGCGAGTTCAGCCACGTGAGCTTCTCTTCCGTCGCCTTGCTCAGTTCCTGCAGCTGCACGAGCGGGCCGAGCCGCTTCTCGACATCCTTGACGGCCTCGGTCGCGGCGATCGAGTCCTCGCGCGCCTCGCGTGACGTGTCGCGCAGCTTGTTGTACTCCTGGGAAAGCTGGCCGGCGGTGCCGCGGACCTGGTCGAGCTCGGTGCGCAGCGTGTTGGCGTTGTCCACCGACTGCCTGATCTCGCCCTGCGCCGCCCGCAGCTGGTTGCGGAACTCCTCGAGCGTCGCACGCTCCCGCTTGAGGGCATCGACGCTCGCCTGGGTCTCGAGCGCCTGCGAGGAGAGCTGCTGCACCTGCGCGCGATGCTTCTGGAGCTCGCCATCGGGCGCCATCAGCTTTTCGGCCGCGACCTGCGCCTGCGTGGCCGATTCGAGCAGCGCCTGCACGCGCTTCTCCACTTCACCGAATGTCCTGGCGCGATCCTCGAGCCCCTCGACGCGCTTGACGATCTCATCGAGCTTGCTCGTGGTACTGGCGGCCTTCTGATCGACCTGCTCGAGCGACTTGCCCAGCTGCGACAGCTTGGCGCTGCGCATCGAAATCTGCGTGAGCATGGTGCTGAGCGCGCTCCGCTCTTCCCGCGCGGCGGCGATCAGTCCCTGGAGGTCGTCGGTCTGCTTCTGCGCCTTCCCGCTCCCGGTCAGGCCTTTAATCGCATCCAGCATGGTTCTTCCTCGTCGAGATGGAGAGTGATCTCGCGCCGCCGGCCAATCCGGCCAATCCTGAAGAGAATACTGGGGAGATCTCCTGGACTCAACGGGCGACGCAGTCGATCTCACCGCTTATCGGATGGATGGGGTTGCGGAAATAGCCGCATGCGGAGCCATTGGGCAGCGCAGGAACTGCGCGTTTCGTGCGGCCGCGAACAAATTTGCCAGTCTTTCCGCATATCACGCCGCTTGCAAGCTGATGCGGCGTGCTCACGCGTCTTCAATCGGCCGCTGTCTTCGGCGTCGAAGCATTTTCCGTTCAGATCGAGGTGGATGTCTCGTTCGGTCTGCCCTCTTTCATCATGGTGGGGCTCCCGGACGCGACCGTTCGCGAGAGCCGCGACCGCGTGCGCCTCGCCATTCGCAATTCCGGCCTGGTCTTCCCTCCACATCGCGTCACCGTCAACCTCGCGCCGGCCGACGTGCGGAAGGGCGGGTCGTCGTTCGATCTGCCCATCGCGCTCGGCGTGCTGGCAACGAGCGGCCAACTGGCCCCGGCGGCGCTCGAGGATACGCTCGTGCTCGGCGAGCTCTCGCTCGACGGCGGAATCAATGCGATTCGCGGAGTGCTCCCCATTGCCGCGGCAGCCCGGCGTCTCGGCGTCAAGCGCCTCCTCCTTCCCCCGCCGAACGCTCCGGAAGCCTCCATCGTCGACGGTCTGACCGTCTTCGTCGTGCGGTCGCTTGCCGAGGCGATCGATGCCCTCCGGGCGCCCGACACAGCCACCCGGGCATCGGCCGCGGTACCCGAAATGACCATGACGCCGTGCGACGGCGACCTGTCTGACGTCCGAGGTCAGCTGTTTGCGAGGCGCGCGCTGGAAGTGGCGGCCGCCGGCGGGCACAACCTCCTGCTCGTCGGCCCGCCCGGCGCCGGCAAGACGATGCTGGCGCGACGGCTCGGCGGCATCCTGCCACCGCTCGCGTTCGAGGAGGCACTGGAGTGCACCTCGATCCATTCAGTCGCCGGCACGCTGCCGCCCGCAGGCGGCCTCCTGACGTCGCGCCCCTTTCGCGCACCGCACCACACCGTCTCGCACGTTGCGCTCGTCGGCGGCGGCTCGATTCCACGGCCGGGAGAGATCTCCCTCGCGCACAACGGCGTGCTGTTTCTCGACGAGATGCCGGAGTTCGATCGCCGCGTGCTGGAGGTGCTTCGACAGCCGCTCGAGGAGGGCCGCGTCACGATCGCGCGCGCGGCGCGGACGGCCGTCTTCCCCGCGCGGTTCGTGCTCATCGCGGCCATGAACCCGTGCCCCTGCGGGTTTCTCGGCGACGATCGCCGTGCCTGCCGCTGCACAACGGCCCACGTCGCCGCCTATCGCGGCCGTCTTTCCGGCCCGCTCCGCGACCGCATCGATCTGATCGTCGAAGTCCCCGCCGTCCCGATCAGCGCCGTCGCCGACGGCGCGCCTGGCGAGTCGTCCGCGTCCGTCCGTGCGCGCGTCCTTGCCGCGCGGCGCCTGCAGCAACTGCGTTACGGCCCCGACGGAGCCCGCAGCAACGCCGATCTCCGCGGCGGCGCCGTGGCCACGCACTGCCGGCCCGACGCCAGAGGACGCGCGCTGCTGCTCGGCGCCGCCGCGCAGCTGGGACTCACCGCACGTGCGCACGATCGGGTGCTGAAGGTGGCGCGGACGATTGCCGATCTTGCGCGGTCGCAAGGAGTCGAACGTGAGCACGTCGCCGAGGCACTGCAGTACCGCTTGGTGGACTGACGGGCAGCCACGAAGAGCAACGGTTCGACTCGGCTACCTGTTGAACATCACAAGACGATGAAGAAAGGGACAAAGTGGCTCCCCTTCTTTGTGCTCTTGGTGGCATGCCGCCGCGCGGATCTTCGCCTGATATTCGCCAGAGCTAATGTTCTTGCGCTAAAACCCCGAAACGCTGTGTTAGTCTGTTCGCTCCCCAGCGAACTCATCGGTGAACCCAGCAATTATTCAAGGATGTAATGGCATCGAGGCGTTACACGATTATTGTCGCGGACCGCAGCTCGGGCGTTGTGCGCCGCGCGACCATTTCGCTTCGGCCGTTCTTTATCGGCGCTGGTTTCCTCGCCGCTCTCCCAGTGCTCATCGGTATCGGTGCGGCGTGGAAGGCCAAGACTGACGTCGCCGATCTCCGCACGAGCCATCAGGCGCTCGAGGCGGAGAACGCCAACTTCCGTTCGACGACGACCGATCTCGCCACGCAGATCTCTTCACTCGAAGCGGCAATCCAGGACATCGGCGCACGCTCCGCCCTCGATCCGAATCTCGCGAAGACGATGGAGAAGCTGCCCGCGGTCGTGAAGTCGCGCGCCATGGGCGGCAGCACGGAAACGGACCGCGCGGCGCAGCGCGCGCTGTCCGCGCTCAGCACCCCCGAGGACACCTTCGGCATGCTGCGCACGCTGCTCGAGAGCCTCGAGTCGCGGCTGAACATCGTCAGCCGCAACGTCGATCGCCGCAACGCACTCGCCGCGGCCACGCCGTCGATCTGGCCCGCGCGCGGCTGGCTGTCCTCGACGATGGGGCATCGCGCGGATCCGTTTACCGGCGGCGATGATTTCCACGCCGGCCTCGACATCGCGGGCGAGCGTGGCCAGCCGGTGTTTGCGACCGCCGCGGGCACCGTCGCGCACGTCGGTCCCCAGGGCGGCTACGGCAACCTGATCGTCGTCGACCACGGCTTCGGCCTGCAGACGCGGTACGGCCACCTGCTCAACTACAGCGTGAAGCCGGGCGCCAGGGTCAGACGGGGCGACGTGATCGGTCACGTCGGCAACACCGGCCGTTCGACCGGTTACCACCTGCACTACGAGGTGCTCGCCAACGGCAAGCTCCTCAATCCGCTCCAGCTGCTTTCCCAGCAAAAGCCCCGCGCCCAGTAATCTCTTGTCGCGGACCGGAAGGTCCGCGCTGCTGCCTCGTGCGGTACGGACTTTATAGGTCCGCCATACCGTTTTCCCGTAAACTAGAGCGATATCCCGCCGTCCACACGGCGCGTCCTACAGGTAATGCTCGGACAGATCCTCACCAAGGTCATCGGCACGCAGAACGAGCGTGAGATCAAGCGATTGCGGCCGCGGGTCGCCGAGATCAGCGCGCTCGAACCGCAGATCCAGCCCCTCACCGACGAACAGCTGCGCGGCAAGACGCACGAGTTCCGCCAGCGCGTCGCTGGCGGCGAATCGATCGACGACCTGCTCGTCGAGGCCTTCGCCGTCGTCCGCGAAGCCGGCAAGCGCGTCTTGAACATGCGGCATTTCGACGTGCAGCTGATCGGCGGCATGGTGCTGAACAGCGGGAAGATCGCGGAGATGAAGACGGGCGAGGGCAAAACCCTCGTCGCGACGCTCCCCGCCTACCTGAACGCGCTCGAAGGCAAAGGCGTGCACGTCGTCACCGTCAACGACTACCTCGCGCGCCGAGACTCCGAGTGGATGGGACGGCTCTACCGCTTCCTCGGCATGAGCGTCGGCGTCATCCAGCACGAGCTCACCGATCAACAGCGGCAGGTCGCCTACGGCGCCGACATCACTTACGGCACCAACAACGAGTTCGGCTTCGACTACCTGCGCGACAACATGAAGTTCGACCTCGGGTCGATGGTGCAGCGCGCGCACCACTACGCCATCGTCGACGAGGTGGACAGCATCCTCATCGACGAAGCGCGGACGCCCTTGATCATTTCCGGCCCTGCGGAAGAATCGACGGACCTCTATTACGAGGTCGATCGCATCATTCCCCGCCTGAAGAAGGGCGCGGTGACGCAGGGCAACGTCAAGCAGGAGGAGCGCGAGGAGCTCGAAAAGACCGGCGATTACATCGTCGACGAGAAGCACAAGACGGTGACGCTGACGGAAACCGGCATGGCGAAGGCCGAGCAGATGCTCGGACATCGCCTCGTGCCGGGGTCGAACGGCCTGTACGACCCGGCGAACATGCCGCTGCTCCACCACGTGCACCAGGGGCTGCGCGCGCACACGCTGTTCCGGCTCGACGTCGACTACATGATCAAGGACGGCGGGGTCGTCATCGTCGACGAGTTCACCGGGCGCCTGATGCCGGGACGCCGCTGGAGCGACGGCTTGCACCAGGCGGTGGAGGCAAAAGAAAAGGTCAAGATCGAGCGCGAGAATCAGACGCTCGCGACCATCACCTTCCAGAATTACTTCCGCAAGTACAAGAAGCTGTCGGGCATGACCGGCACGGCGGAAACCGAGGCGCCGGAGTTCAACAAGATCTACAGCCTCGACGTCATCGTCATCCCGACCAACCGCGTGCTGAAGCGCGTCGAGGAGCCGGATCTCGTCTACCGGACCGAACGCGAGAAGTACGACGCCATCGTCAACGACATCCTCGACAAGCAGGCGAGCGGGCGGCCGACGCTCGTCGGCACGGTCTCGATCGAAAAGTCCGAGCGGCTCTCCAGCCTGCTGAAAAAGCGCGGCATCAGGCACGTCGTGCTCAACGCGAAGTACCACGCGCAGGAAGCCGAGATCGTCGCGCAGGCCGGACGCAAGAACAACGTCACGATCGCCACCAACATGGCGGGCCGCGGCACGGACATCCTCCTCGGCGGCAACGCCGAGCACATGGCGCGGCAGCAGGCGCTCTCCGAGGAAGTCGCCGAGAAGGTGCCAAAGGGCGAGGAGAAGTACGTCGACGACGAGGAGTTCGTCTACTTCTTCCACGTCGACTCGTTCTACCGGGTGCCGCGCGCCGACTGGGAGCGCATCTTCTCGCACTTCCAGCGGAGCACCGAAGCGGAGCACGTGGATGTCGTGGACCTCGGCGGTCTTCACATTCTCGGCACCGAGCGCCACGAGGCCCGCCGCATCGACAACCAGCTGCGCGGCCGCGCGGGACGCCAGGGCGACCCGGGCTCCTCGCGCTTCTACCTGTCGCTCGAAGACGACCTGATGCGCATCTTCGGCTCCGAGCGCATCTCGGGCCTCATGCAGCGGCTCGGCATGGAAGAGGGCGTGCCGATCGAGCACGGCATGGTGACGCGCGCCATCGAGCGGGCGCAGAAGCAGGTCGAGGCGCAGAACTTCTCCGTCCGCAAGCACCTGCTCGAGTACGACGACGTGATGAACAAGCAGCGCGAAAGCATCTATACGCTGCGCCGCGAGATTCTCGAGGGGAAGATTCACCTCTCCGAGGAAGAGCTCGTCGACACGCGTGCCTACCTGCTCGCGCTGGCGGAAGACATCCTCGACGGCCAGGTGGATCAGTACGCCGGCAAGGACATGGACGCGGACGAGTGGGACCTACCCGCGCTGGTGCGCGAGGTGACCCGCGTCTTCGGTCTCGAGGAGGACAAGCTCGACTCGCTGAACCTGGAGCAGATGAACTCGGACGAAGCCGGCGACGCCATCTGGGGACTGATCAAGGCCAGCTACGAGGAGAAGGAAAAGCTCGTCGGCCCCGAGCTGCTGCGGCGCGTCGAGCGCGACATCATGCTGCAGATCGTCGACGAGCAGTGGAAGGATCACCTCTACTCGCTCGACCACCTGAAGGAGGGCATCGGCCTGCGCGGCTACGGGCAGCGCGACCCGCTCGTCGAATACAAGCGCGAAAGCTTCGACCTGTTCACCGCGATGAAGGAGCGGGTCGAGGAAGCGATGGTGCGCTACGTGATGTGGCTGCGCCCCGTCCTCAACGAGGAAGCGGCCCCCGCGCCGCGGCCGGTCCCGCGGCGGGCGGCGCCGATCACGATGAACAAGGCCGAGGCCGCCTCCGCGTTCGGCACCGCGCGTGCCGCCTCAGCGGCGGTGGCCGCGCCCCGCGAAAGCCAGGGCCCGGTCCCCGCGCGAACCGGCGGCGACGACGTGATCAAGACAGTGCGGCGCGAGGAGCCGAAGGTCGGGCGGAACGACCCATGCCCGTGCGGCAGCGGAAAGAAGTACAAGAAATGCCACGGGCAGGCGGCGTAGCCTAGAGGACTGCAATGGAACTAAAGACCGGTTCGCTGACCCTCCTTCCCACCGGCACCGAGCTCGCCACTGCCCTCACCTTCGACGACGTGCTCCTGGTCCCGCAGCATTCCACGGTATTGCCGACGCAGGTGGACGTTTCCACGCGGCTCACGCGCAACGTCCGGCTGAACGTTCCGCTCCTCAGCGCGGCCATGGACACGGTCACCGAGTCGGCGCTGGCGATCGCGATGGCGCAGCACGGCGGACTCGGCGTGATCCACAAGAACCTGTCGATCGAGGAGCAGGCGTCGGAGGTGGATCGGGTGAAGCGCTCGGAGAGCGGCATGATCGTCAACCCGATCACGCTCGGGCCCTCGAACCGCATCTACGAAGCGCACGAGCTGATGAAGAAGTACCGCATCTCCGGCGTGCCGATCACCGACGACGGCAGCAAGGAGGGGCGGCTGGTCGGCATCCTGACCAATCGGGACCTGCGGTTCGAGACCAACATGAACCGCGCGATCGACGAGGTGATGACGAAAGAGCCGCTCTACACCGTGGCCGTCGGCACCACGCTCGACGAGGCGCGCGAGATCCTGCACGAGCACAAGGTCGAGAAGCTGCTCGTCGTGGATCGCGATTACCGGCTGAAGGGGCTCATCACCGTCAAGGACATCCAAAAGGCGGTCAAGTATCCGCTCGCCTGCAAGGACGCGCTCGGCCGGCTGCGCTGCGGCGCCGCCATCGGCGTGAGCCGCGACGCCTTCGAGCGCGCGGGAGCGCTCGTCGCGGCCGGCGTCGACGTGCTCGTGGTCGACACCGCGCACGGCCACTCGCAGGGCGTGCTCGAGATGGTCGCCAGCGTCCGCCGCGAGTTCCCGAACGTCGAGCTCGTCGCCGGCAACGTGGCCACGCCCGAGGCGACCGACGCGCTCATCGACGCGGGTGTCGACGCCGTGAAGGTCGGCATCGGCGCCGGCTCCATCTGCACCACGCGCGTCGTCGCCGGCATCGGCGTGCCGATGGTCAGCTCGATCGTGGACTGCGCGCGCGCCGCCGGCGCGCGCAACGTGCCGGTCATCGCCGACGGCGGCATCCGCTACTCGGGCGACATCGTGAAGGCGCTCGCCGTCGGCGCGAGCTGCACCATGATCGGCAACCTGTTCGCGGGCACCGACGAGAGCCCGGGCGAGCTGATCCTCTTCCAGGGACGCAGCTACAAGGAATACCGCGGCATGGGGTCGATCGGCGCGATGCGCCGCGGCAGCCGCGACCGCTACTTCCAGGACGAGTTCGATCTCGAAGGGGGACGCGCGACCGAGAAGCTCGTGCCCGAGGGGATTGAAGGGCGCGTCGCGCACAAAGGCAGCGTCGCCGCCATGATCCATCAGCTCGTCGGCGGACTCCGCGCCGGCATGGGGTACTGCGGCAGCGCGACGATCCCGGAGCTGCAGCGCAAGGCGAAGCTCATTCGCATCACCGCCGCCGGCGCGCGCGAGAGCCACGTCCACGACGTGCAAATCACGAAGGAAGCGCCGAACTACCGGATGGAGTAGGGCCGGCTGAAGCCGGCCCCTACCTACGGTCGTGGGGGCCGCCTTCAGGCGGCCCGATGCTGATGCGGCGCGCGGCGTCGTCCACGATCTCGAGCCGGATCAGCGTCGCTCCCGGCAACTCGTGAGTGAGACGATCGGGCCACTCGATCGCGAGCACCCCGTCCCTCACGCCAATCTCCTCGAGGCCGAGATCGTCGGTCGCCGCGCGCTCCAGGCGATACAGATCGGCGTGGTACAGCGTCAAGCCGCGCCCGCGATATTCGTGGAGCAGCGTGAACGTCGGGCTGCTGACCTCGAGCGGATCGATACCGAGTCCTTCGGCGAGCCCGCGCACGAACGTCGTCTTGCCGGCGCCGAGATCGCCTGACAGCAGCAGCACGTCGCCCGCGCGCAGCGCCGCGGCCAGCTCGCGCGCGATGGCGTGAGTCTCCGACTCCGATCCGGCGAGGTACGTGGACCGCGTATACTGCTCCTCCATCGCATCAGCCGATCTCATTGTGTCACCTGCGTCCCCGCGTGAAGCGCGCGCCGCCGCCGCGACGTTTGCCGCCCTCTGCACCGCCCTCTTCGGCCTGCTCCTGCTCGCGCCCATGCGCGACGTCGTCCTCCGCTTCATGCACGACGATGCGTTCTATTACTTCGGCATCGCGCGGCGATGGAACCGCCTCGGATTCCCGACCTTCGACGGCATCACGGCCACCAACGGCTACCATCCGCTCTGGCAATGGGTCCTGCTTGCCGCCTCGCCCCGCTTTCCCGATCCGACAACGTTCGTCCGGGCTGGCGCCGCGTCGGGCGTCGTGTGTCTCGGCCTGGCCGCGTGGCTCATCGCGCGGCGGCTGGCGTGGGAAGACAATCCGCACCGGTCGCTCGCCTACGCGTGGGTCGCCGGGGCGCTGCTGTTTGCGACCATCTACGGCATGGAGTCGCCGCTCGCGGCGGCGCTCCTCGCGGCCGCCATCAGCGCCGCGCCGCGCGGGACAGTCGAATGGACGCCCCCGCGGGCGTTGGCGTGCGGGGTCGCAACGGCGCTGCTGTTCCTGGCGCGCATCGACGCGTTGATCTGGCTTGCGGCGCTCGATGCCGTGCTCGCCATGGCGGCGTGGAACGGCAACCGCCGTCTCCTGCGGCTCATCGCGCTTGTGATCGGGGTTCAGGCCGTCGTGGTTGGCGGCTATTTCCTCTCCAACTGGATCAACTGGGATCACCTGTTGACGATCAGCGCCGCGGTCAAGGCGGCGCGGGCGCCAACCCTTTCGCTCACGGTGCCGCGCAGCGTGCTGCTCTTCCTTGCCACCGCCGTCACCGCGCTCGGCACCGCGCCGCTCGTGGAATTCTCGACCGCCTGGCTGCGCCGCCAACGGGGCGTCGCGTGGCCGCTGGTGACGCCGGCATGGCTGGCGCTGGCCAACCTCGCGTATCTCGCCACGATCGTGGCGAAGGGGAACCGCGAAACCTACAACTGGTATTTCGTGCTGACGGTGCTGTCAGGAGCCTATCTGCTCCCGGTGTGCCTGGAACGGTACGGCACCGGATGGCTGAAGATTCCGGAGCGGCCGTTGAAGCTGTCAGGCGTCGCGCTCTGCGCGCTGCTGCTGGCGCAATCCGTGTACAGCAAGATCACGCAGCCGAACGGATTCCTGGTCCAGTACGACCAGGCGGCCGTGCTGGCGACGTTTCCCGAAGACTCGCTGGTGCTCGCGGCAAACGACTGCGGCATCCTCGGCTACTTCTCGCGCCAGCACGTCATCAACCTGGATGGCCTGACCAACAGCTGGGGCTTTCAGACCGCACTCGCCGATGACCGCCTGGGGCCATGGCTGATCGACCTGGGGTTCAATGCCTACGTCACGCCGGCATCGGCAGCGATCGAAGGTGGTACCGTGGCGCTCGAGACGCGGGCGGGACTGCGCAGCCCTCCGCGAACGCTGCGACTTCGGGTCGAACCGATGCCAGGCGCACCGCGATTGGCGTCCGGCATCGGCGTCTGGCGCGTGGTGGAGGTCGGGCCCGCTCCTTAGCTGGATTCGGACTCGGGCTTCGTGAGCCGCGTCAGCGCGTCGCCGAGGTGCGCGATGACGTCGGTCGCCGTCATCGCAACCTGCCCTTCTTCGGCTTCGGCGAGGTCGCCGGCCGCGCCGTGCAGGAAAACCGCGAGCCGGCACGCCGCCTCTGCGTCGAGCAATTGGCCTACCCACGCGGCAATCATGCCGGTCAGCACGTCACCCGTGCCGCCCGTCGCCATCCCGGCGTTGCCCGTCGGGTTGATGAAGACGTGACCGTCCGGAGTGGCGATGACGGTCCGGTGTCCCTTCAGCACGACATAGACGCGGTGCGTGGTCGCAAAATCGGTCGCCACGTCGATGCGATTGCCCTGCACCTCCTCGATCGAGGAGCCGATCAGCCGCGCCATCTCGCCGGGGTGCGGCGTGATGATCACGTCGCGCTCTTCCCTGCCGACCAGCCCGACGGGGTCGTCCGCCAGCACCGTGATGGCGTCGGCATCGAGCACGAGCGGCACCGTCGCGCGATCGAGCAGCGCGCGGACGAAGGCCCCCACACCCGGTGCGCGTCCCAGGCCCGGTCCGCACGCGATGACGTCGTGGTCGAGCTCGAGCAGCCGCTCGATGGCGGTCTCGGCGACCATCCCCTCGACCGACTCGGCCAGCGGCTCGGTCATCAACTCGGGCGCCATCGACGCGACGATCGGCAGCAGCGAGGCGGGCGTGGCGACCGTCACGAGCCCGGCGCCCGAGCGGAGCGCTCCCATGGCCGCCAGGTGCGACGCGCCCGTCTTGCCGCGCGACCCGGCCACGATCGTGACGCGCCCGAAGTCGCCCTTGTGCGAATCGGCCGCCCGCGGCTCGACGACGTCGCGCAGCTGCTCTGGCGTCAGCAGCTCGATCCGCTGCCCCTCGACGCTGTCGATCACCTCGTGCGGGATGCCGATGTCCGCAATGACGACGTCGCCGGCGTGCGTCTCCCCCGGCGGCAGCACGAGCGGCAGCTTCGGCGCCGCGAGCGTCACGGTCATCGCGGCGTCGATGCAGTCACCCAGGATGTGGGGCGTGTCGGCGGACAGCCCGCTCGGCAGATCGATCGAGACGATGGGAATGGACGACGCGTTGACGTCGGCGACGATCGTTTCCATCATGCCGGCGAGCTTCGATTTCAGCCCGGTGCCGAAGATGGCGTCGACAATGAGCGTGCACTGCGAGATTTCCGAGAAGTGGAGCTCCCAGCTCTGCTCGTCGCCGATCTCGACGACGGTGACGCCGAGGCGGCCGAGGATCTCGAGGTTCTCCTTGGCGTCGCCCCGGACCTCGGCCAGCGCGCCGATCACGAACACCGCCGTGTCGATGCCGCGCTGGAGGAGCGTGCGGGCGACGACGAAGCCGTCGCCGCCGTTGTTGCCGCGGCCGCACAGCACGGCCACGCGCCCGTTCAGCCGTGCTTCATACGCCGCTTCCATGGCCGCGACGACCTGCCGGCCGGCGTTTTCCATCAGCACGAGCGACGGGATGCCGATCTCTTCAATCGTGAAGCGATCGGCCTCGCGCATCTGCGCGGCATTCAGAATTCGCATCAGCGGGCAGCGGCAGCAGGCAGCCGGCAGCAGCCGGCAGTATGCAGGTTGCGCGGAGTGTACTACAGCGACTACGCTGAGGTGTTCCGTTCGTCCGGGCCTTCGCTGCCAGCCGCTCGCTGCTGCCAGCCGCCCGCTGCCAGCTGCCCGCTATGTCTGCAACCGTCAACGTCAATGGACGCATCACGCCCGAGCGCGATGCGGTGATATCGGTCTTCGATCACGGCTTCCTCTACGGCGAAGGCATCTACGAGACGATGCGAACGTATCACCAACGGCCGTTTCTCTACGACCGGCACATGGCGCGGCTCCGGCGATCGGCGCACATGATCGAGCTGCCAATCCCCTTCAGCGACGACGATCTGGCGGCGCAGATCCGCCAGACCCAGGCGGCCGCGCGCATCGGCGGCGACGTCTACATCCGCGTCCTCGTCACGCGCGGCATCGGCGAGCTCACCTACGATCCAAAGGCCACCCCGAACCCCTCGCTCGTCATCATCGTCAAGCCGCAGGTGGACCCGGAACCCGCCGCCTACGAGAAGGGCGTCCGCGTCGTCATCGTCGACGTCATCCGCAATCATCCCGAGTCGGTCAACCCGATGATCAAGAGCAACAACCTGATGAACAGCGCGCTGGCGATGCAGGAGGCGCTCAAGTCGAACGCGTTCGAAGGGGTGATGCGCAACTACCGCGGCGAGCTGAGCGAGTGCACCACGTCGAACCTTTTCGTCGTGAAGAACGGCGTGGCGCTGACGCCGCCGCTCGGCGCGGGGCTGCTCCCCGGCATCACGCGTGAGTTCATGTTCGACGTCGGCAGGGATGTGGGCGTCGATGTTCGCGAGCAGGTGCTGCGCGACGAGGACCTATTCGGCGCCGACGAGGCGTTCCTCACCAGCACCACGCGCGAGGCGGTGCCCATCGTGACGGTCGACGACCGCACCATCGGCAACGGCAGGCCCGGGCCGGTCACCTGGAAGCTGTTGAACGGGTTCCGGCGGTTTGCCGACGCGAGTTAGCGGCAGCCGGACCTCGATGCGCGTGCCGCCGCCCGCGGCCGCGCTGCACGCGATCGTCCCGGAGTGCCGCTTGACGATCTCGGCGCTGATGAACAGCCCGAGACCGGTGCCGGGCATGCCGCCAGCCGCCTGCGTGCGATAGCCGCGCTCGAACACCCGCTGCTGCTCCGCCGGCGGGATACCGATGCCGCGGTCGCGAACCGTGATGCTCGCCTCGGCGCGATCGACGCGTACGTCGACGTCGACATCCCCTCCGTCCGGCGAGTACTTGATCGCGTTGCCGATCAGGTTCTGCAGCACCCGCTGGATGCGATGTTGATCGAAATCGGCCATGACCGGGTTGGCCGGCGGGGTGTAGCGAAGCGTATGGCCCTGCGCCAGGACCTCCATCTGGTCGATGGCGCTGGCGACGACCTGCCGTAAATCGGCCCGCCGCACATCCAGCTGGATGGCGTTGACGTCGATCGAGTGCAGGTCCGCGAGCACGTCGATCAGGTGCGACGCCTGCGCGGCCGCGGCGTCGATGCGGCGGAAGGCGCGCGTCAGCTCTCCCTTCGCGTCCTGGCTCGCCAGCACGCGCCGCGCCGACCCGCTGATGACCGCGAGCGGGTTGCGCACGTCGTGGGAGATCACCGCCAGAATCGCATCCCGCTCGGTGCGAAGCTCGCGTTCCCGCACCGCCAGACGTTCGGCCTCGAGCTGCTGCTTTCGCTTCGCGGCGACCAGCAACCCGACAGCTACGGCAATGGTGCCGAACACCAGCTCGTCCTTCCACTGGTCCACCGGAGGCAGGCGCCCCGTGAGGACAACGTCGTCGCCGATGACGGCCGTGATGGCGACGGCGATCGCGGGACCGGTGCCGCCGAGCAGTGCCGCGCCGACCACGAGCAGCACCGCCACCATGACGTAGACGTCGTCGCGCGCCGCGTAATGCGATGCGAGCACGGCGAGCGTGCCGCCGGCGAGGACGCCGGCCAGGTAAGACGGGAGGACGCGCGCGATGCGGGGCACCTCAGCCTGCGTGGACCATGGGTTTAGACGCATCGGCATGAGGATAGTTCTGTTCTGTCAGGCAAACGCCTCGACCGGCGGACAGGAGCAGAAGAGGTTGCGGTCGCCGTAGGGGTTGTCGATACGGCCGATGCTCGGCCAGAACTTGTTCGCGCGCACGAACGGAAGCGGGAACGCCGCCTCTTCCCGGGAGTACGGATGCGACCAGTCGCCTGCCGCAATCGCTTCCGCGGTGTGCGGTGCGTTCTTCAGCAGGTTGTCCGTGCGATCGGCCCGGCCGCTGACGACGGCGTCGATCTCGCGCCGGATCTGGATCATCGCGTCGCAGAATCGATCGAGTTCGGCCTTGTCCTCGCTCTCGGTCGGTTCCACCATCAGCGTCCCCGCGACGGGGAAGGAGACGGTCGGCGCGTGGAACCCGTAATCCATCAAGCGCTTCGCGACGTCCATTTCCTCGATGCCTGCCGGCTTGAACGCGCGGAGATCGAAGATCAGTTCGTGCGCGACGCGGCCGTTGGCGCGCGTGTAGAGCACGGGATAGTGCTGCTCGAGCCGCGCCTTGATGTAGTTGGCGTTGAGGATCGCGCAGCGGGTCGCGTCGGTCATCCCCTCGGCGCCGAGCATCCGGATGTAGGCGTAGGAAATCAGCAGGATGCTGGCGCTTCCCCACGGCGCGGCGGCAACCGCGTGAATCGCCCGCTCGCCCCCGGTCGCGGCCAGGGGGTGGCCGGGCAGGTACGGCGCGAGGTGCGCCGCCACGCCGATCGGCCCCATGCCCGGACCACCGCCACCGTGCGGAATCGCGAACGTCTTGTGCAGGTTCAGGTGGCAGACGTCCGCGCCGATCGACGCCGGGCTCGTCAACCCCACCTGCGCGTTCATGTTGGCGCCGTCCATGTACACCTGGCCGCCATGCTCGTGCACGATGGCGCAGATGGTCTTGATCTCGTCCTCGAAGACGCCGTGCGTGGACGGGTACGTAATCATCAGGCACGACAGCCGATCGCGGTGCTCTTCGGCCTTCTTGCGCAGATCGGCGACGTCGACGTTGCCGTTGGCTGCGGTCGCGATGACGACCACGCGCATGCCGGCCATCGCGCCGCTCGCCGGGTTGGTGCCATGCGCCGAGGCCGGGATCAGGACGACGTCACGGTGCGAGTCGCCGCGATCGCGATGGTAGGCGCGGATCACCATCAGGCCCGCGAACTCGCCCTGCGCGCCGGAATTGGGCTGCAGCGACACCGCGCTGAAGCCGGTAATCTCCTTCAGCGCATCCTCCAGTTCCGTGACGATTTGCGCGTAGCCCTGCGCCTGGTCGGCGGGAACGAACGGATGCATGCGCGAAAAGTGCTCCCACGTGACCGGCAGCATCTCGGTCGCGGCGTTCAGCTTCATCGTGCACGAGCCGAGCGGAATCATCGACGTGTCGAGGCCGATGTCCTTCCGCTCGAGCGCCCGGATGTAGCGCATCATCTGCGTCTCCGAGCAATGCGTGTTGAAGACCGGGTGGGTCATGAACGCGGATGTCCGCCGCAGCGGCGGGTCCAAAAGGACCCGCCCTACGGGGGCGCCCTCCTGGTCGCGTAGGCCGGGTCCTTTCGGACCCGGCACGCCCAGAGCCTTCGCGAAGACGTTGCCGATGTCCTGGACGTCGGCGGTGGTAACGGTCTCGTTCAACGAGATGCCGATCGTCTTGTCGTCGATGTACCTGAAGTTGATGCCGGCCTCGAGGGCGGCGTGGCGAATGGCTTCGACCGTCCGCGCGCCGGCAGCGTCCGCACCGCCGGGGCCAGCCTCCAGCCGGAGCGTGTCGAAATACGAGGCGTTCGATTGCCGGACGCCAAGCGCGGTGAGCTCCTGATCGAGAAGGCGCGTGAGCTCGTGGACGCGGCTGGCAATCGCCTTCAGCCCCTCCGGCCCGTGATACACGGCGTACATCGCGGCCATGTTGGCCAGCAGCGCCTGCGCCGTGCAGATGTTCGAGGTCGCCTTCTCCCGCCGGATGTGCTGCTCGCGCGTCGCCAGCGCCATCCGGTACGCCTTGTGGCCGTGCACGTCCACCGAGACGCCGATGATGCGGCCGGGCGCCTGCCGGACGAAGGCGTGACGCGTCGCGAAGAACGCGGCGTGGGGGCCGCCATACCCGAGCGGTACGCCGAACCGCTGCGAGTTGCCGTAGACGACGTCGGCGCCCATCTCGCCGGGCGGCTTCAGCAGCGCGAGCGCGAGGAGATCGGCGCCGACCGCCACAAGCACTCCCGCGTTATGCGCCTTCGCGATGAACGGCTCCAGGTCCATCACCGCGCCGTACTGGTCCGGGTACTCGAGCACCACGCCGAACACGCGCGGCTCGAACTTCATCGCTTCCACGGGGCCGACGTGCAGATCGATGTCGAGCGGTTCCGCGCGCGTCCGCAGGACGTCGATCGTCTGCGGCAGGCATCGATCGCTGACGAGGAACAGGCTCCGCTCGCCGTTGCCCGGCCTGTTGGTCCGCGCGCGATGCAGCAGTGTCATCGCCTCTGCGGCCGCGGTCGCTTCGTCGAGCAGTGAGGCGGTCGCCACCTCCATCCCCGTGAGGTCCGCCACCATCGTCTGGAAGTTCAGCAGCGATTCGAGGCGCCCCTGCGCGATCTCAGCCTGGTACGGCGTGTAGGGCGTGTACCACCCGGGGTTCTCCATGACCATCCGCAGGATCACGCTCGGCGTGATCGTGTCGTGATAGCCGAGGCCGATGTAGGTGCGGAACGTCTTGTTCCGCCGCGCGAGGGCCGTCAGGCGCCGCAGGTAGCCGTGTTCACTTTCGGCGGCCGGAAGGTTCAGCGGCCGCGCGAGACGGATCGACGCCGGGATGGCCTCGTCCACGAGCGCATCGAGCGACGCGGCTCCGACCGTCTGGAGCATACGGTCGCGATCGTCGGGTGAAGGGCCGATGTGGCGGCGGGCAAACCAGTCGCTGGCGTCGAGTCTGTTCATCCCAGGTGTGATTGATACTGCGAGGAATCGAGCAGCGCGCCCGCGTCGGTCGGGCTCGCAAGCTTGACCTTGATCATCCAGGTGCCGTGCGGATCGGTGTTGACGACCTCGGGATGCCCTTTCAGCTGATCGTTGACCGCGACGACTTCACCGGTCATCGGCGCGAACAGCTCGGAGACGGCCTTGACCGACTCGATCGAGCCGAACGATTCGCCGGCGTTCACCTTGCGGCCGACGTCGGGCAGGTCGACGTACACCACGTCGCCCAGCTGCTGCTGCGCGTAGTCGGTGATGCCAATCTCGCCGGTGTCGCCGGCGATGCGAATCCACTCGTGATCCTTGGTGTACTTCCGGTCCGCCGGATACGCCATGGTTGTCTCCGGGCGCGGCCGCAGGCCCGCCCTACACCTTGCGTTTGTAAAACGGCAGCGGGACAACCGCCGCGCGCGACGCGCGCCCGCGCACGTCGATCGTAAGCTCCGACCCGGCCGCGGTGAGATCCATCGGCACGTACGCCATGCCGATGGCTTTCTTCACGTACGGGGTTTGCGTCCCGCTCGTCACGACGCCCACCGGCTTGCCGTCCCGCAGCACCGGGTAGCCGTGGCGCGCGATGCCGCGATCGATCATCTCGAAGCCCACGA
>Ga0134122_10000472_pt1 | contig 27184 bp, 20 predicted proteins | sample KB302_FD_96461 | JGI IMG/M metagenome (GOLD analysis project Ga0134122, IMG submission 96461) | Terrestrial soil microbial communities without Nitrogen fertilizer from Kellogg Biological Station, Michigan, USA - KB3-0-2 | ecosystem: Environmental > Terrestrial > Soil > Unclassified ...
CAACGCGCGCCGCAGGCTTGCGGGGCCATCCAACTTTGTGCCATCCACCAGTTCTCCGGCGGCATCGATCGGTGATTTTTCATCCAACTGGCGCCATTTGCCCACGAGGTCGAAGTTTTCCAGCGAGAAGCCGATCGGATCCATGATGCTGTGACAGGACGCGCAAAGCGTCTGGCTCCGATGGACTTCCATCCGCTCACGCAAAGTTTTGGCTTTGCTGGCATCCGCTTTTTGATCCAGGTTCGTCTCCACTCCAGGAGGCGGATTCGGAGCCCGCGAGCCCAGCAGATTTTCAAGAACCCATTGACCACGCTGCACCGGCGATGTGCGATTGGCAGCCGACGTCACCATGAGCACGCTGCCTTTCCCCAAAACCCCGCGCCGCGGATCGTCCTTCGCCAGCGTCACGCGGCGGAAGAAGCTTCCTTTGACATTGGGAATTCCATAGTGCCGGGCCAGGCGTTCATCGACGAAAGTGTAGTCGGCGTCGAGCACGGTGACGATGCTGCGGTCCTCGCGAAGAATGCTTTCAAAGAACAGTTCCATTTCACGTGAGAACGCAAGACGGAGATTGCCATCGAAATCGGGCGATTCCGGCGCCGCGTTCTCCAGTTCCCGCAAGTGCATCCACTCGGTGGCAAAGTTGTCAATGAGTGACTTGGATTTGGGATCCGCCAACATCCGGCGAGTCTGTTGTTCGAGCACTGCAGGATCCGACAGCTTTCCAGCAATTGCGAGATTCAGAAGAGTGTCATCGGGAATGCTGCTCCAAAGAAAGAAGGAGAGCCGGCTGGCTATTTCCACATCGCTCAATCGATACGCCTTGCCTTCCGGCAGATTGGTCTGCACTGCTTCCATACGAAAAGCAAACTGCGGATCCACCAACACGCGCGCGAGCGCGTTTTGAATACCGGTATCGAAGGTTCCCTTGTCTCGACCCTCCTGGTAGAAACGGAGCAACACCTGCATGGAGGGATCGCTGTCGGTGACGCGCCGGCGAAATGCGCGTGTCGCTAAAGTGCGTAGAATTTCCCGGGCACATGTGGATTCCTGGGCTATGTTCGACGGCTTGCAGACGAAGAGCCGCCGGCGGCTTGGCGTGTCTCCGGGTCCCGTCGCCTGATAAGGACCGGTGATCGTGATGCTCATGGGGCGTGCGCGAGCGGGTGGCGCGCTGAAGACCCCATCCAAACCTCCGCTATCAAAGGCTGGAACGTTCGCGATCCCAATCGTGTGTGGTCCGGCCGGGATGGGTATTCGGCCACGTGCGCCTAACGGAGCGGGTGTTCCGTCGATCGTCATGTCGACGCGTCCGCCTCCGGACTGGATCTGATACTCCGCATCGAGCGGGAAGTTGTGCCGCACGATCATTCCTCCCAGTGTTCCAAGCGGCAAGCCCTCGACGTGAGCGCTCTGAGACAGGCCCGCGGCGGCGTTGTACGTTACCGGAACCGGAGGTGCGGACAGATCGCCGACAGCAAGACGGCTGATCTTCATCGCAGCGGATACATAGGACTGGATCAGCGTTGGAGATGTCCCAAGAACGTCGGCAATATTGTCGAATCCGGAAACGGTGCTGTCGCTCGGCAATAACTTGGTGACGTCGACCTGCAGATCGAGTAGATCGCGGATCGCATTGGCATATTCTGTACGGTTCATCCGTTGAAGCGCCGGGGATCCGGGATTCGGACGAAGGGCCGCCGCGCGGTCGAGTCCGGTTTCGAGCCACGATGCGACGTTGTCCAATGTGAGGCGATCCGGCCGCCGCATCGATTTGGGAGGCATCATTCCGGTTCGCAGTTTCCGGATCACCGATTCCCAGGCTACGGTATCGGTGTCGAGATGAGTGAGGTCTTTGGTATCGAGTTCAAGTGAAGCCGTTTTCTGCCGCTGATTGTGGCAGGTGACGCAATACTCCGTAAGGACGGCTTGAACTTGTTGTTGAGTCATCGCCGGCGAAGTGGCAATCGCCTGCTGCATCGTGGCCCCGGCCGGCCGCGCGTCGCCGGTGGTTACGACGACAACCAAAGTGCAAACTGCGGCAACCCAAAGCCACGGTGATTGATGCATGGTCCTTATTTCGCTTGTCCCGACTTCTGAAGCTTCTCTATGAGCGCCATTGACGTGGGTTTCGGTACGGGCGCATGAGTTGCCAGGAAAATACCTTCGGACCAGTTGAATGCGGAGCGGCCGACTTTGTCTTTCACGTCGAGGCGGGCGCCCTTGGATACCAGGAACTCGATGATGGCATCCGATCCGCGGTTCGCCGCACCCATCAAGGCGGTCAGACCCATGGAGTTCGTGGCGTTCACATCCATACCGAGTTCATAACAAAGTTTGACGGCTTCCAGCAGCGCGTCCTGGCCCTCGTCGTAGGTCTGGTCGACTACCCAGTTAACGCCGGCTGCGGCCATGAGTGGCGTTGTTCCACCGAAGGTCGCGATTTTGGGATCGGCGCCGTGCTTGAGGAGCAGGCGCATCGTGGACACGTCGCCGGAAAGAGATGCGAGCATGAACGGCGTCTGGCCTGTGAAGTCCACCCATGCGAGAGAGCCGCCCAGCAGGTACATCCAGCTGCGAAGGGGAGGGACTTCCTTGAGGCGAATATTCGTTTCGACGCCTTTGTCGAGGAGGTAGCCGATGAAATCCAGAATGACTTTGCGATCGTCGGCATTCACGATGTGTTCGAAGGTCATGTAGTCCAGATCCACATCGCGCATTTCAATCGCTGCGAACAGTGGAGTCCGGCCATACCAGTCTTTGGCATTGATGTTGGCGCCGCGATCGATGAGGAATCGGGCCATGGGAATGCGGTTATTGCTGATCGCCATGAACAGGGGCGTGATGTCGTTCTTGTCGACGGCGTTTACGTCCGAGCCCGCATCCAGCAGCAGACGAGCCGCATCGATATGGCCTTCACGCGCTGCGAACATCAATGCATTCATGTTTCCAGGAATGGGAGGCCGGTAGCCTTGTTCGGGAAGGCCGCCGCGGACGATACCGTCGCCGTGCGAACCACAGCCGGTCTGGCCGGCGCAGGGCATCTTCCGTGCCGGGGCCGCGCCAGTTCGCGAACGGGCATTGATGTCTGCCTTGGATTCCAGCAGGGCGCGAACCGATTCCGCATAGCCGCCTTCGGCGGCCATCATCAGCGCAGTGGACTGAAGTTGGGGTTCTGCCGTATTCGGATTGACGCCGCGTTCGAGAATCGCCCGGACCGCATCGGCGTTTCCCGAACGGGTCGCGACCATCAATATCGTCTCTCCGGTTTTTTCGACCTGATTGGCGTTCGCTCCATGATCGAGAAGTTTGCGGATCATGGCGCCGTTGCCGTTTGTGGCGGCCAGATTGAGCGCCGTGAGACCCAGACGATTCTGAGCGGTCGCATCGGCTCCGGCCTTGAGAAGAAGGTCTGCAATCTCCAGTTCGTCGGCGCGAACGGCCCAGTGCAATGGTCTCGTGCCATCCTTGTCCGAGCTGTTGACGCCGTCGGCTTTCAAGCCACCGGCGATCAGGGATCGAACCGTTTCCCAATTCCCAGCCCGCGCGGCATCCGACAATGCAACCGGTTCTGCCCCAGCCGCGAGTCCCACAGAGGGAGACGCGACTGTCGCAGTCAATATGAGTGTTAAAAGCAGCTTCATCACCTTTGCGCCCCCAACATTTTGCAGAGTATGCGGAGCTAGGATATTGCCTGTTATCAAAGGATCCTAATATTTTCTAGTCATTCGCGTTCGATATCGAACGCGAAGAACGCCGGAGCGATGGTTGGGCCGATTACGCTGGTGGACAGCGGCGACGAGATTGACTGTTCGCGCATGGGTTCGGGCGGCTACAGCATCCCGTCGATTGTCGAGCCGGAGACCGTGCAGTTAAAGAAGAACACCGCGAAGTTCGTGCTGAAGTTCTTTGCATGGAATTCTGGAAAGCTGGCGGCATCGAGATCAAATTCAGACAGAAACAAAACGGGGTTTGCACAGAGCGACGGCTATAATGCGCCAACCATGCGATTCAGAGAGTGGTTCCGGCCGCCGCGTCGTCTATTGGCGATGTTTGTCGGTATCACCGTTGTTTCAACGGTCGCGCTGGCGTTTCTCGGCTGGGAGTTCGTCCGTCAGGATCGGAAGCAGACTAATGAAAGAGCTCGGAAGGATCGGGACGACGCAACCGAGCTTGCAGCGGCGGCGCTGGAGAAGCGCTTTTCCGAAGTCGAAGAACAATTAACCGCCTTGTCAAAGATGCCCGAGACGGAGCTTTCGAAAAGAGTTGCGGAATTCTCGAAGGAGCTATCGGGTGACTCGGTTTTTCTGATCTTCCGCAATGCCACGATGGAAGCGTACCCTGCCGGTCATCTCCTCTATTACCCGTCGCTTCCTGCCGGTGACGAACCGCCGGATGGAATATTTGCGGAAGCCGAAGCGTTAGAAAACCAGCAGAAGGATTACACGCAGGCTATCCGGTTCCTGGAGGGACTATCGAATTCGACGGAGCTAAAAGTGCGCGCGAAAGCTCTGAAATTGATTGGCCGCAACCTTCGCTTAGCCGGGCATTGGAGCGAAGCCGTGTCCGTATATGAACGACTGGCTCTTCTTGAAGGCGTTCCGGTCGACGGCATCCCTGCCGCCCTATTTGCGCGTTATACGATCTCCGCCACAATCGCGGAGCACGATCATGCGCGCCTTGGCCGCGAAGCGACGGCGCTTGTTGAAGATTTGAATCGTGGTCGCTTGCCGCCGACACACAGCGTTTACGACACGTACTCCGAGGAGGCGGCTCAGTGGCTGGGCGCCGAAGTCCATCCGCCGCCTGGACCGGCCGCAATCAGCGAGGCCGCGGAATCGTTGTGGATCGAATGGAAAGGCGGTAGTCGGCTGATTGACCGGCAGACGATTTGGGCAGCGAACCGATCCGTTCTTCTGCTCGCGCGGAGCGCCACGGACCGCGCTGTGGTGCTGGCCGCGGGGCCCGGTTATATCGAATCCGTCTGGATGGCGGATGTTCAGACGCGGGCTGCAAGTCGGGGCGTCCGGATCGCGGTAACCGCAGAAGGACATCCCGTATTTGGGCGCCTCGATGCACCCAGGGGCGAATACACATCGAGCGTGGTTTCGCCCTGGATGATCTATGCCATATCTAACGGAGTCGCCGCCGGGGATGGCGCAATCACTTTTCGCAGCCGGCTCGTGATGGCAGGTTTGTTCACCATTGCTCTACTGGTCGTCGGCGGGAGCTATCTGATCGGACGCGCCGTTGCACGGGAGCTCTCGGTTGCCAGGCTGGAGTCCGACTTTGTTGCGGCTGTTTCGCATGAATTCCGCACGCCATTGACCGTTCTGCGCCAGCTCAGCGAATTACTGGCGAAGGGCCGCGTGATTGACGGGAGCGTTCGCCAGCAGTACTACGAGGTCCTGGAACAGGAAAGCACGCGGCTGCAGAGGCTCGTTGAAGGCTTGCTCAAGTTCGGCCGCATGGAGGCCGGCGCAATCCACTACGAATTCGAAAGAATCGATTCCGCTGAGCTGCTGCGATCATTGGTGGAAGACTTCGGCCGGGAGGCCGGCCGCCACGGCTGTTCGGTCGAATTGAATGTGAATGACGCGGCTCCACCGGCCCGCGCGGATCGCGAGGCCTTGATCTGCGTTATATGGAACCTGATGGACAACGCCATGAAGTACTCGCCTGATTGCCGCACGGTGTGGGTTGATCTGGGCCGGGAAAACGGGCGCGTCGCGATCCGTGTCCGCGACCGGGGAATTGGTATTCCGTACGAAGACCAGAAACGCATCTTCGAAAAATTTTTCCGCGGCGAGTCCGCGAGCACTCTCGGCGTGCAAGGCACGGGTATCGGACTCGCCGTCGTCCGGCAGATCGTTGCCAGGCATGGCGGTGAAATCCGCTTGGAAAGCGAACCCGGCGCCGGAAGCGTGTTCACGGTACTGCTGCCGGCGGCGGAATCATGACGCGCATTCTTGTGGTGGAAGACGAGCCCGGCATCGCCCTGGGACTGGAGACCGATCTTAGGCTGGAAGGCTACGATGTGGAAGTCGCTCGCGACGGCGAAACCGGGTTGCGGCGGGCCAGGGAAAGTCCCTTCGACATGATCCTGCTCGACGTTATGCTACCGCGCAAGGATGGCTTCACCGTCTGTCGCGAGATTCGCCGTGCCGGCTTGCCAGTGTCGATCATCGTGCTGACGGCCAGGACTCAGGACGCGGAGAAAGTACTCGGACTGGAGCTTGGCGCGGACGACTACGTCACGAAGCCATTCAGTCCGCTCGAACTGCGCGCGCGGATCAAGGCGGTGCTTCGCCGCACCAGTGGTGAGATGCCCGAAGTCTACCGGTTTGGCAACGTGGAAGTGAACTTCAAGCGCGGCGAAGCGCGGCGTGCGGGCGCAGTAGTGGAAGCAACGGCCATCGAGTTCAAGCTCCTGGCCACCTTCATCCGCCTTCGCGGCCGCGTCCTTACACGCGAACAGTTGCTCGATGAGGTCTGGGGACGCGACAGCTCACCTACAGACCGAGTCGTCGACAACCACATTATGAAACTGCGTCGAAAGATTGAAGAGGAGCCCGATGCTCCCCGTTACATTGTCAGCGTTCGCGGGACGGGATATCGATTTGAAGGCTGACCACGATAAGGCGAAAGATGAACCAATATGAAAAATCTGCGTTTGAGAGCTTTCCTCTCGATTGGAGTATTGACAGCCTGCGCGTGTCTGTTCAACGCTGCGGCATCTCAGAAGGCGACCAGCGACCGCCAGGCCGAAGCGGCCCTTCAGGAGGCGATCAACAAGGCGGACTTTGACGGCAATCTGGACGTCGCGGTTCAGCAGTACATGCAAATCGCCGAGCGCTATAAGGGCAGCCCAGTCGTGGCGGCGAAAGCTCTCTTGCGCGCTGGAAAGGCGTATCAAGCCTTGGGACAGGACGGGGCGGAAAAAGTCTACGAGCTAGTTATTACAAAATACGGCGACCAGACGGATGCTGTAGCCGAAGCGAGAGCACGCCTGAAGGCGATGACGCATATTCCATCCGCAGTACCCGACGCAACCCGGAGCATCACCGAGATCTGGTCCGGCGCCGAACGAGGACTCTGGGAAGCGGTCACGCCCGACGGGCGGTACATTTCAGACGGCGGGCCGAACGGCCTCACGCTCCGCGATATCGTCACAAAGAAAGAACGCCAGATCATCACAGCGGGAAAAACCGGCGACCGCGTGGAGCACATCGCGTTTTCCGCTGACGGAAAACAGGTGGCCTATACCTGGTTCGACGCCGCAAGCGGTCTCTACGAACTGCGTACTCTCCCCCTCGACGTTTCCGTCAGCGCTAAACCGAAAGTGCTGCTCCGCGGCAAAGAGTACGCCTACAACATGCCATTCGGCTGGAGTAAGGAGGGCAACGTTTTTGCGATTCTCACTCGGCAAGATCACAGCTGTGAGATCGCCGAGCTCCCGGCCGGGAGCGGCGCCATTCGAACTCTAAAGGAGCTGGAGTGGCGCTGGCCGGACAAACTGAGTCTTTCCCCGGACGGCCGGTATGTCGCCTATGATGCCCCTGTTGCGAAGGGATCCAAGGACCGCGATATTTTCATACTTTCCTTGGATAGCGAGGAGATAACAACGGTCGTGGAGGATCCGGCGCGAGACGCGTTACCGGTTTGGACGCCGGACGGACATGCCCTCGTGTTTGCAAGCGATCGAAACGGACCTGTCGAGTTGTGGATGGTTCAGATCGATGATGGCAAGGCGACCGGAATACCCGTGGGACCGGTTCTGGAAAATACAGGGGAACTCTTTCCTTTGGGTTTTTCGAGTGACGGCTCGTTTTACTATTCCACCGCCGCAAGGCACACCACTATTTTCGTCTTCGCCGACGGAATCGACAAACCGTTAGAATTTTCCGGCCGCAACTCCAAACCAGCGTATTCCCCTGACGGCAACTATCTAGCGTACTTCTCTCAGCGAACAACGGCGGGGTTTCTCAACGCCCAACCCGACGTGAATGGCTTCCTCACGATTGTCATCCGTGAACTCGCATCGGGCACGGAGAAAGAGACGCCAACGCCATTCACCGAAGTCAGCGGGCCCTCCTGGCTTCCGGATGGGCAATCGCTGGTGTTCGCAGGCCGAACGAACGGAGCGCCAGAGCCATTCATGCTTCACCGAATTGATCCGCGGACGGGAGCGGAACTCATGGAACGAACGATCCAAACCGCAGATGGTTCGATGACGTGTATATCGCCGGACGGCGAGAAGATTTATTACACAAGGGGCGCGGCAACCAAACAGCGGCTCATGAAGTATGAAATCCGCGCCCGCCGCGAATCCGAGTTGTTCGCGAACAATTCTCCAGATGCAAGAATGGGCGACCGTTGCGCCGTTTCAAGCGACGGTCTCCGGATCGCATTTACACTTTTCAGTGGAAAACTTGCCCAGTGGACGCTCCAGGTGGCGCCGTCTTCCGGAGGAGCTTACAAACAACTGTGGCTTCCGATAGGAGACGCCCGGGTGGACTCGCTCACCGCGATCGAATGGTCGACAGAAGAAAACAAAGTCCTGGAAAAGTATGTTCTGGTGGAGCAGCAGCCTAACAGATTGTTATGGCTCGTTCCCGTTGACGGCGGAAACGCACAGAGAGCCGATTCCTTGCGTCGTAGGTCACTCGGGGACCGCCGGAACCCCCCGTCCATCGAGAGCAGCCATCGAGACACGAAACAGTTTGCGGGCACACAAAAGGATGACCGCTGGACGGTCTCCGTTGCTCGGGGTTTTCTGCGTGACGAAAAGAGTACGGATATTTTCATTGCCGGAATGACGCTGGCCGGCGCGAAAATTCGTGGTCCTGTCGTCCAGTGGACGGCGAGTCTTGTATTTTCGGATTATTATCCCGCATGGTCGCCCGATGGAAAGTGGATCGCTTACAAAAGAGAACTGACCGCAGCTGGAAAGCAAGTGCTTTACGACACAGTCGTTCGCTCCGTTGAAACCTGGGCGGAAACGGTGTTCGTCAGGTTGGAGGGGCTCACACGCGTGTTATGGTTCCACGACAGCAAGCAGTTCATGAGGAGGGGCGGTAAGCGCCAAGTTGACCGCGCAAATTGGGAAACCCTCGCTAAGGCGACGACGCCATGGGAGAACCCAGACTCTCAGGAACGTGTGAATTGGTCCTTCGGCGCTCTCTCGCCGGATGATGAGGATTACTACCTTCCGGCTCGTGAGCTGGGGAAACTGTCGCCGGTCGAAGGCGGAAACTACTTGTATGACCGCATCGACGTGTTGGATCCGTTCGACGGGCATTTAAAGCGGTCCATTCCAGTACCCGGGGGAGTCTCAGGAGTTGCTCTTAGCCCCGATGGCCGCACGCTTGCGCTCTTTACCATGGACGATGAAGTGACCAGGCAAGGCCACCTGTCCCGAATCGGGATCGACGGCGCCGACTACCGTCTGCTTGTCCGTTTCACAGAGCGGGCAGAGATAATCCCGCCGTTGAATAGGATGAGGCCGGTGTGGACAAAAGATGGCCATATCCTTTACACGGAAGCGGCAGGCGACGACAAGGTGCGCGTCATGCGCACCGCCACGGTGAATGGCAAACCGGAATTCACTGGCCTGACCATCGGCCGATTTGGAGGCATGGACGTCAGTCCGGACGGCACGCACCTCGTCTTCGCCGGCGATGCGCGGAGTATCTCTTTGGATGTTCAATAGAGAGTACCGAAATCGATCTGCCCAGCACCACCCGCTCCGAGATCAAATCTTGATAGAAGTCACATACCACCGAGATACCGCGCTTGTAGCGTAAGCCCCAAGCTTCGGTACAGAGCTTTTAAAGCCGGGGCAATTCAAATGAGGAGAGAGAACCATGAAAGGATTACCCTCGGCAATTCCTGCTGCCAAGTGCGTTTCGCTCGTCTGCTTACTGCTCTTCGCGAGCGTAGTTGCCAATGCGCAGCAACCGCCCTCGCCTGTCTTGAATTTTGACGGCATCGGCGCTATCGCTGCCGGTATTAACGTAATTCCACCCAGCACCAACCTTGCTGTCGGCGCCACACAGGTGGTTCAGGTCGTCAATGGCGCCTATGCGGTTTATGACAAGTCCGGTAACTCCGTGGCAGGCCCGTCACCCATTCACAACTTATTTGCCAGCCTCCCAGGTGGATCAAGCCCCTGCGAGACTACCGAAGGCGGCAGCCCCATCGTCCTTTACGACCAGATTGCGGGACGGTGGCTGATCAGCCAAATCGTATTCCCCACTTCAACCAACGGTGTCACTTCGAACCACGTATGTATTGCTGTTTCCAAAACCAACCTCGCTACGGGCGGCTCCAACAACTTCAACGCGTATGACTACGACCGTGGTTCCAATCTCCCGGGCAATCCCAAATTCGGAGTTTGGCCCGACGCATACTTCTTCTCCGCCGATACATACGCGGGCTACAACGGCAGCGGAGCGGGGACATTCATCGGCGCCGAGGCATGCGCCTTCGAGCGTACCAAGATGCTGGCTGGCCAGGCGGCTTCCGCCGTCTGCTTCCAGGGCAACACAAGCTTGTCCGGTATGCTTCCTTCAAACCTGGATGGATCCGCGCTTCCGCCCAGCGGATCGCCGAATTTCTTCCTGCAACTTGGGGCAAACTCCCTCAGTCTATATAAATTCCAAGCTGATTTCGCCAAGCCGCAGAAATCCAAGTTTACTGGTCCCACTTCGATACCAGTCGCGAGCTTCACTAAAGCACCAAGCCAGGCTGCCATTCCGCAGCCGCAGTCTTCCCAGTTGCTCGAGGGTTTGGGCGATTCGCTGATGTATCGACTGTCTTACCGAAACTTTGGCGCCTATCAGTCGTTGGTGGTCGATCACACGGTGCAGGTCAACGGTCCCGGCCAGACCGGCATCCGATGGTATGAAATCCGCAACCCTAACAGCAGCAATCCAAACAGCCCACCAACGGTAACGCAGCAGGGAACGTATTCGCCCGATACATCCACGTACCGGTGGTTGGGTAGCGTCACGCAAGATAAGCAGGGCAACATGCTTCTCGGTTACAGCGCATCCAGTTCCAGCCTCAACCCGAGCATTTATTACACCGGCCGGCTGAATACCGATCCGCCCAATCAAATGGAAGGCGAGGGCGTTATTCAGGTGGGCGGAGGTTCACAAACCAACACCGGCGGCGCTCTGCGTGGCCGTTGGGGAGACTATTCCAGCGTTGCGGTGGACCCCGTTGACAATTGCACATTCTGGTTCGCGACGGAGTACCTTCCCTATACCGCGGACACTCCTCCCGCCTTTTGGAATACGCGTATCGCCACCGTGAAGTTCCCAGGCTGTCAGTAGTGGCCGGCTGGTTTGCAGCGCAATGGAGCGTTGCAAACCAGTTGGAAAACCAGGACAGATGATCGGACTCCAGGCGACCGCCTGTTACAGCAGCATCGCGGTGCTGTTCCGTTTCGGCACACTGCCCTGCCGAGCGATGGCCTGCAGTACCGATACAAGTCGGAGGATAAAGGGACTTTTGGACTTCCCGTCTCACTCGAACACACAATTCGCCACCTTTTACAGATAAGGAGTCTTTGCCATGCGACAGTTCATCGCTACAGCGCTATTTGTATTCTCGATGCTGTGGGCCGCTAATCTAGCCGCACAGAACACCCAGCAGGTCTTTATCGACCCATCTTGCACCATTCCCGACTTGGAAGCCGAGTGTCCGGTTCCGATTGACATCGTTCTGGCAGACTTCGATAACGACACAAACATGGACATGGCTGTTGTCTCAGACCTGCATCCCGATGCAGTTTCGGTATTGTTGGGAGATGGCACAGGAAACTTCACGTTCAAGGGTCTGTTTACTGTGGGCTATCGACCGCTGCGTATTTCGGTAGAGGACTTCAATGAGGATCACAATAAGGACATCGTTACCTCAAACCAGGATGGCTCGATTTCGATACTCTACGGCGATGGCACGGGAAATCTGGGGATGCGAACCGACCTTGCTGTCGGAAATATTCCGTACGAGATTCGCTCAGTAGACATCAACCATGACCTGCATATCGATCTCGTGATCACGCTTTACTACCAGGACTCGATTGCAGTCCTCCTGGGAAATGGTACAGGCGGCTTCGGTGCTCCTTCCATATTCAGTGCTGGGGGAGTGCATGCCGGCGACCTGGCAATCGGCGACTTCAACGGTGATGGGAATCTGGATGCGGCTGTCACCTTTAGCGATTCTTTGCCCAAACTCCTGTTTGGAGACGGCAACGGAAATCTGGGTACGCCCATCAATCTTGGGTCTAGCGGCTCACGTCACGCCATCGTTTCGGGAGACATCAACCATGACAACCGCGCCGACCTCATCACTACGAGTTCGGACTCCATTTCTGTGTTCCTTGGCACGGCAACCGGCTTAGGCGCTCCAACAGAAATTGCAATGTCGGGTGGAGACCCGGGCGAAGCAAGGCTTGGCGACTTCAATGGTGACGGCAAGCTGGACTTGGCACTGGCCAACAATGCCGGGATAACGGTCCTTACCGGAGACGGTGCGGGCCATCTGACATTGTTGGGAAGCTTCCCGGTGAGCGCCGGAGAGGGAACCCTTACGGTTGGCGATTTGAACAAAGACGGATTAGCGGAAATTGTTGTCTCGGATCCGGTGCCGAACCCGAGCGTGACCATTCTTACAAACATTTGCAATTGCGTCGCTGCCACTCCAACCGGATCCGATGTTACATCTATTGCCGGAAATCTTACTTTCACCTTCTCTGAAGTGACTTCGGCGGGAAACACAATCGTAAAAAATATCGATCCGGCAACGATCGGCGATGTCAGTGGCGGATTCGCGGTGTCTCAATCCGTTGCAGTCCAGATTATATCGACTGCGACATTCTCCGGTCCGGTCACTATTGCAATTGTTGTGCCTCAGGAGATCTCGCAAGCGGATTTCGATCTGTTGAGCGTATTGCACAACGAGAATGGATCTTTGGTGGATGTCACTGCCAGCTATCCGGTGCGCGATTACCCATCCAGGACAATTTACGCAACGACGGCTTCCTTTAGCCCTTTCTACGTTATACGGAAAGGCCTTCATGTCTCTCCGCTGTTTGATCAGACGAAATCGTATAAGGGCGGCAGTACGGTCCCGATTAAGCTGAAGATGCTGAATGCTTCAGGCTTCAACGTCTCCGCCAATAACCTTGTGGTAACGGCTCGAAGCTTGAACCGAATTGGAGAGAACACCGCAAGTCCTCTCGCATATTCCGGCAATTCAAATCCGGATAGCAATTTCCGATACGATCCCATGCTGGGCGGCTACATCTTCAACCTCAGCACAAAAGGATTGGCTCCGGGAAAATACCTGCTGTCGCTGTATGCCGGCAGCGACCAATCGTTCTTCTACACTGTGACATTTGAAATAAAGTAGCGTCATTGGGGACAGTTTTCCATGCGCCAAGGCGCATGGAAAACTGTCCCCAATAATTACCTAACGAATAGTCCGGTAGAACGCCTCATGTTGAAAGACTTTCCGGCCGGAGCGATGGTGGGGCCGATTACGCTGGTGGACAGCGACGACGAGATTGACTGTTCGCGATGGTGCACAAGAACGGATTCAAACTTGAAGTGAAAGCTCTTATCAGCAAGGACGTCAGCTACGTCACCGAGCAGTACGCCCCTCGCGTCTCGAAGAAGGCAGTTTCCTGGATTAGAGTCAGCCGGCGATTACAATAAGTAACCGTCGCATATTTGTTCTCCGTTTTTGCGCAGCATACTATCATTGCCCCAACCAAACCTGGAGGTCACGATGATTGCTCGTCTGATCCTGGCTCTTGTGACTGCCGCTTTGGCGCCGGCCCCGCAAACGCCGAAGGGACAGATCACATTCACAAAGGACGTCGCGCCCATCCTGCAGCGCTCCTGTCAGAACTGTCATCGTCCGGGAGCGATAGCGCCGATGTCGCTCTTAACATACGAGGATGCCAGACCGTGGGCTCGCGCGATCAAGGAGAAGGTCAGCAAGCGCGAAATGCCGCCGTGGTATATCGATCGGAACATCGGTATCACGGAGTTCAAAGAGAATCCTTCCTTGAGCGACGCCGAGATTGCGACGCTTTCCCGGTGGGCCGATAACGGCGCGCTTATGGGCGATGCGGCCGACATGCCGCCCCCGCGCCAGTTCAGCGATCTCGACCAATGGCACATCGGCAAACCCGACGTGATTGTGACGATGAAGAAACCCTACATCCTGCCGGCAAGAGGGCCCGACAACATCGTCAACATTCTGGTCGACCCGGGCTTTACGGAAGACATGTACGTCACGGCTGTGGAAAGTAAGCCAGTCGATGCCCGCAGCTATAAGGTTGTCCATCACTTCACAACAAACCTCGTCGAGGATCCGGAAGACGATCCGGTCGGACTGTTTTTCAACGAATACGCGCTGGGCAAGAACGGCGATGTCTTTCCTCCCAATTCCGGCCGGTTGATCAAGGCGGGATCCAAAATCAATTTCAATTTGCATCTCAATCCTCGGGGCGAAGAAACACCGGTGACCGTTCAACTGGGTTTCAGGGTCTTTCCCAAAAACGTGGTTCCGAAATACGTCGCCTTCACCCAGCACATGGGGGACACCGTCGAGCTCGACATTCCGGCCGGCCAGATCGTGCGGCACGACGGTTATTTCCGGCTGCCCAGGCCCGCCCTGGTTGCATCCTTTCAACCCCACATGCACAACCGCGGCAAGGCCATGTGCATGGAAGCGATCTATCCGGATGTTCGCGCGGACTCTGCCCGCCCCGGACCTGCACGCACCGAGACGCTCAGCTGCGTCAGCGACTATCAGTTCGGCTGGCACATCACGTACCCGTATGCCGACGATGTGGCTCCGCTGCTGCCCGCCGGCACGATCATTCACATCACGTCATGGCACGACAACACCGCAAACAACAAATACAATCCCAACCCGAGGAACTGGGTGGGTTTCGGCCAACGGTCAATCGACGAGATGAGCTTCGCCTGGGTCACCCTGACATACCTCGAGGACGACGATTACCAACAGCGAGTTCAGGCCAGGAAGTGAGATCACAATGACAGCATTATTGATCTTGTTATTGGCGGGGTTGCAGCTTCCGACCGAGCTTCCACAGGTCCGCTTCAACTCCGGGCAGGACATCGTTCCATACTTCGAAGGCTGGATCCGGAATCCGGATGGCACGTTCGACCTGGTCTTCGGATACTTCAACCGGAATTGGAAAGAAGAACTCGCCATTCCACCGGGTCCCGACAATAAGGTCGACCTGGGAGGTCCGGACGCCGGACAGCCCACGTACTTTTTGCCTCGGCGGCAGCGGTGGATTTTCCGGATGCGTGTCCCTGCAGATTTCGGAAACAAGGAAGTGACGTGGACGATCAAAGCAAATGGCCGCACCGAAACTGCGTACGGCAATCTTCTGCCGGCCCAGGAGATCAACGACCGAGTCGTCATGAGCAACGGCAACCTCGATCCCGGGGAAGGGGATCCGAACGAACCTCCCTCGCTCACGATCGTTCCTGTGAAGACGGCGAGGGTCGCCACTCCCGTCACCTTGACGGCATCTGTTCTGGACGACGGACTCTCGAAGCCGCGCCCCGTCCCGGCTGCTCGTCCGGCAACAGCAGGCGGCTTTGGCGCGCAAGTCGATCGGCCGAATACCGGAGGTCCGAAAGGCCTCAATGTAACCTGGCTTCAATACGGAGGACCCGCAAAGGTCAGTTTCGAAACGATAGACCCGATCCCATTGACCAACGGTCAGGCCGTCACGACCGTGCGCTTTCCAGAGCCCGGCGTCTATCGTCTGCGCGCAACAGCCAGCGACGGCGCACTGGCTGTGACGCAAGACATCGTCATCACAGCAGCTCCGGCCGGCCTGGACTAATCAGCATGGGCAACCTCAAAGTGATCCTGTTTCGAGATCCTAACAACCTCATTCTGGAAATGATCGAGACGGCCCCCGCCCGTTAAGGCGGAATAAAATCAAAGGAGACTCCATGACAAAGCGATTTGTGCAGCCCGGTTTCTTTTCAGGAATTGTCCTCGGTGTAGTTGTCGCCGGCATTGCTTTCAGTGTTGTTGCAACTCAAGGCGCGCAACCAGCTCCGGCCGGCCAGCAGGGCCAACCCACGCAGCCTGCCCCTGCTGCGGCCCAACCCGCCCAGGGAGCGCGGGGCCAACGTGGTCCGGCGGCCCCGCCCGCGCCGTGTGGTCCGAGCATCGCCGGCTCGCTTGGGAAAAACACTGCTCCCAATTCGCGCTGTTTCGAACTGCGGATGTACACGGTGGACCCAACCCGGGATGGCGTCGGTCAATTCAAAGGTGGCATCGATGATCTGCATAAGCGGTTTCGCGAGGGAGAGGTCGATGTATTTAAGAAGAGTGGCGTGGACGTCATGGCCGTATGGCAAGACCTCGGCGATCCGAACACACTGATTTATCTCCTCTCGTATAAGGATCGGGCGGCCCGAGACGCAGGATGGGCCCTGTTCAATGCCGATCCCAAGTGGACCGAATTGCGAACGAAGTATTTCGTGCCTCTGACCACCAAGGTTTACATGATGAGTGCGACCGATTACTCGCCGCTCAAATAACAGCTCATTAGCAGCCGCGACGACACGTGCCTATTCCGCCGGCTGACGTAGACTTGCGCGCCTGTGCCGGCGAAAATCGCTTCGTACACCGTCGAGACCATTAATCCTGTTTTACGATCCGAACAATGTCATCCTGGCAATGATCGAGACGGCGCTGGTCTGTTTGGGCGGACCTAAAGGACAGTTAAAGCGATTTGCGGTGGGCGAGACGAAACGAAACCAAATAGCCGAAGGAGCCCACGACGAGAGCAATTGCGGACAGTGCCAGGATTCCCGCATACGCAAAGACATCATCGTAACCGTAATGGGATATTTGTTTGGCGGGCAACAGGGATGCGGGAACGATGAGGATCGAGGCTCCGGTCACCACAATCAATCCGGCCCACAACGCGGCACACAATCCAGCGACGAGGTAAATTCTGTCTGAGGTTTTGCGGTTCCACCCTCGCCAACAAATGCCAATTCCGCCCGCGGCGACGACAAGTCCAAACAGCACGGTCAACAACGAACCAAGCAGGTCGTAGGAACGGGGCGTCGGCGCTTGCACGGTCAGCGCAAAATAATCCGCTGGTACATTCGCAAAGCTGCCGCGCAAGACATCGCCTTCGCGTTGCAGCGCGGGCGTGATTGCATGCTTCCATCCGCTCGGAAGATGCACCGTGATATCCAATCCACCGAATCCCGCCCAGTCTCGTGCAGGCGAAAGCATGTATGCAAACTGCCAGTACACGGTGGGCTTTCCGAGCAGGTTTCTCCCGGCATCGGATTTGTATCTGGCTTTCAATGTATGCGGGCCCGGTGGCAACATGATGGTGAAAGCCAGGGGCTGCTCTGCAATCAATTGGGACTCAACCTGATATCCCAACTTTACTTCGGGGTCGAGCGCAGGCGTTTCCGCAGGCACCTTCCAACGCTCCGGCCATTGTTTTTGTTCGGCCACATAGCTTGAAACGGCCCTCTCATCCAGCCATACCTCAAACTCCCTGATGTTCGATGAGGCGACCGCAAAAACCAACTCCAGCCGTTTCTCGCCGCCGGGATTATGGAGTTGATATATGGCTTCGACCAGCGCCTGTTCTGCCTCTGCCAGGGGACGCAGATCGATTGTCAATGTTTCGCGCGTGATGACGACATTCTGCAATCCGTTCGGTTCGCCGTTCAATTGTCCCGGCCTAACAGGTGACGATATGTTGGCCCGCACGACAGTCGGCACGAGCAGGAGCAACAACATCGATGTGATCTTTTTTCGCAGAGTCATTTTTCCTCGTGCGGCCGTTATTTTTCGGGTGGAACAAGAACCGGAATGAGGTCGCGCCCATTTCTGCGATAGACGGCGAAGTCCGTGCGATCCAGAGTGATTACACGGCAATCGCGAATCAATTCCGTCATACGCACGATGCAGGCATCGGCGAGGTCTATGTCGCGGTCGCGATATTTCTTGAGCAACGCCAGTACGCCGGTGGTTTGTTCGGACATGTTGAACGACAGGATGATTTCCTTCGCTTGAATCATTTCCACGATGGCGGTCGGTTGGCCGGTTATTGCGGCGGCTTCGGTCATTGCTTCCGGACAGGAGTAAAACGGCGGACCGAGAGCCTCTAGCGTTTCACTGGCCCACTGATGGTATTGATCTTTGGAATTGATCAAAGCGATGAGCGGTCCGGCGTCGAGGATATTCTTCACTGCCGCTTCTTGTTCCAGTTGCGGCGATAGGCCTTGTTGGTGCTGAGATCCGAAGGACCGCTCATAGCGCCAATGTATCGTTGCATCACGGTCAGCTTTGCATGCCGTTGCAAGCGTGCTTCAAGCGCCTGCCTTGCGATCTCTCCTTTGGCGAGTCCGGTCTGACGCGCCTCCTCCTGCAACGCATGAGCGAGTTTTTCACCAAGCCGGATGGTTAATGATTCGTTCATGGTGCGAATGTAACACGCGGTTGACGGCGGCGCAATACAAGGGCCGTCCGACGGCCTGAATTCGCGCCACGTTTCTGGTGCGGCCCTGAGCAAGCTGTGATTTCACTTGGGGCGTGGCCCTCTCATCCGGCGCGAAGAATTCGAGTTGGCCACCGACTTTTATTATGTCAATGTGCAGCAGTAATCGCAGCCGATGTATGACCCCTTTGTAACGATCAGAACACTTTGAGCATTATGCCCTTGTCGCCAACAACTCCGGATGCGAGTCGCTATGCGGAATTCCTCGAACTGCTCTATCAAAAGCGCAAAATCTTAAGCCTGGTCTATCTACTTGTCCTGGCAATTGCGGCGCCAATCTTCTTAATTGGGCCAGACAACATTGTCGGCAGGCTGCGAGGCGTGTCTCCGGATTATCCAGACGATGGCAGTCTATGGCTTCTCATCTTCTTCCCGCTGACACTGGTGTTGTTCCTATGGGGTGGCGGGCACATCACCCATAAATCCAAAACCCTTGCCCATGTTCTTCTGCCGTTTCTGGCGTCGGCCATCGTGGCGACCTACTCCAACCTGGTGCTCTGGCGTTTGCTCATGAGTTGGGATAATGAACTGGTCGACCATTGGTTCTCACCGGAGGCCTTTCTTCTGTTTTCTTTGCTGCTCAGCCTTGCTGTGGGGACTTTGAAGATGCGGCGCGCCGGTCATTTTCGAATGCTCGTCTGTTTGAATCGGATCACATTGATATGCGTGGGAGCATTGGCTACACTTGCCGTGGCTCTGGCGATGGTTCTGGTTCAAGCCTGGAGCCTTTCCAATTTGCAACCGCTGGTTCTTGCGTATCCAGCCTACGCCGTATTATGGGTGCTTGGAACATCTCTCGTTCTACTCTGGCACCGTGAAACTCCCGCCAAAATCTCCGCAACCCCATCGACGGAAATAGTCCCCGGATCGTTGGCGCCGATCACCAGCGGGCCATATATCGTTTCCATCGCAAGAGTCTCCTCGCTGCTGCTCATTGTTCTTTATTTCGGAATCAGCCAGGGCCTCTCTTTTGGATCTCATCTGAATGAAATCGGCAATGCGCGCCGCGCGTTTGCGCTCGCAACCATGAGGAACCATGTCCTGCCACTATTGGCGCGAGATGACATTGAAAGAATGGCCGTCACAACCGACACAATCGAGCGTCAGAAATTATCCGACGCGATAAGCACAAGTGTCGAGAATGCTCACCTTCCCACGACGCTGGGAATTGTCGAAGTAAAACTGAAGTTAGGTGCTGGTTTTGGTCGAAGTCATCTGCTCGTATCGGTAAAGGAGAATCAGTTAGAACATCCATGGCGCGTGGAAACCTGGTTTGATTCCAAAGGACTGATCAAGAGCCTGAATGAGTCGGATCCCACGTATCTCGTTGCGGATCCCCCGGCAGAAGACATCGCCATTGTTGCAATGCGTCACGGCCTGAAGTTGGAAAGAGATGAAAGTTTCGAATCGCTCTACCTGCGAGTGGAAAACCAGCTTCTGAAATCGGAGGTCGCTTTTCCCAGTTCAGGGTTCAGTTTCCCCATCGGACAGGCAGTATGGCTCAGCAACATTGTCGTGTGTCTGATGCTCGCGCTGCTATATGACCGGCTTGGACAGTTACTGCGTGATCCGAGTGCAGGAGGAAGCGCTCCATGGCTGGTATTGGATGCGAGAGAACGCATGACGAAAGGCATGGCCATATTCTGGATTGTGGCAGTTGTTGGCGGTCCATGGGTCCTGGCTCTGATAACGGCACGGATGGTGTTCTTCAATATTTCTGTATACCAGAGTTCGACGGTTGCGGTTCTTTTTCAGCTTGCGTTGGCGATCGTGCTGCCATCGATCTCCGTACCACTTTCGCTATCCGTAATTTCCAGAGTACTACATCTGAAAAGGCAAAGAGTCTGATGGGAGCGGGTCAACCACTGGAGTATCATACGCTCGACTCTTCCCACATGAGGACAGGCGGATATGGCGAAACGCAAATGCATCATGCTTGCCGGAATTGCGAGCCTTGCGGCGCTCATTGGTCTAGGCGCGGTAGCCGGGGCGCAACAAGGCGGCCAACCTGGCACTCCGGTGGCTGAAAACTATAAGGGGCTGACGACCGACCGCTCGTACCAGCCAACACCTAAAGTGGATGCGGGCGAGGGCGGGACTTCAAGGACTTATCCATCCGTCCGCGTGGCCCCTATCGGTGACCAGCTGCGCATGGATTACCGGATCGACCCTTTCTACAAGAAGGCGCTGACTATCGGCAGCATTGTCGTCATCGGATCCGATCGCGTTTCCGATTGGGCCATGCTGGAGGCCGCCTATACATTCGATCACCAGCTTCATGACAGCCCGCAGTGGGTGCACGACGCGCTAAGCACCAGCAAGGTTCGCCACGCCATCCTGGCGGTAGTCGAATACACGATGGACTTGCCGGAGAACAATCGCAACGGGCGCAACAGCGCAGTCGCAGATGGAGCCTACCAGGACCGGCGCTCGCGCGGGTTGGGCGGTTTGCCGCAGTGCAGCAGCGGCGAAGAGAATCTGCTGAATCTTCGCGGCGACCCGTATGGCGGCAACGGCGGCCAGGGCTCCGGGGAGAACATCACCATCCATGAGTTCTCACATACGGTTGCCAGCGCTATCGCCGCTGTGCAGGGCCGCGATGGTCCGTTCTGGACCAGACTCCGCGGAGCTCTGGCCGCGGCCAAAGCTCCGGGCGGAAGGCTTGAGATATTCAATCGTAATCGCGCGGACAATCCTGTCTACGCATCCACGAATGAACAGGAGTACTGGGCGGAGGGCGCGCAGGCATGGTTCGACAACGCGAATCCCAACAACGCCGGCGGTATTGCAACGCGCGAACAGGTCAAGGAAAAGGATCCGTTGCTGGCGGCATTGCTGATTGAAATCTATGGCGACGGACGCTGGCGATATATCAAGACCACCGCACGGAAACCCGATGGCTCTATGCTGCGGCCCAAAGAAGAGCTCGCTCACCTGGAGGGACTCGATGAATTGCGCCCGCAAATCCCGGCGTTCAACTTTAATAACTCGCCACGCATCATCGCTGCGCGGCAGCAGGGCATCCAGCCGGCAGCGCCCGCGCGCGGTGCCGCCAACCGATAGCAAAATGTCGTGACTTGCTTAGGCGTAGCTCGCTAACATGCCGCATCGAAGTAGCCCGAGACTATGAGCGACAAGGTAAAGACGGCGGCGAATGCACCGGACTGGACTGAACGGATTCAGAGAGTTTTGAAGATGCGTGCCATTCTCGAACAGAACGCCGAAGAAGCGGACGGCCTGCGCCATCTTTCCGACGGAAATGCGCACCGCGTGGCCGAGTTCATTCAGAAGAGCCATATCGCTGCGCTCGATCTCACGTGCGACCTCACGACGCGCTGGTCCATCGGCGGCAAGTATGCCTACCGCATGGGACAAGTGAGCCTGGATCGCACGCTGCCGGTGTTTTTCGACAGCGCCGCGCAGCTCGGAGTGTTGCGGGTGGAGTGGCGGTTCCGCAAGGGTTGGGAGGGTCTGGCCGAAGTGCGAACGCTCGAACTCCGGGATGTCCGTCAACGCCGCCGCGGCGCGCTCACCGCGATCTATAGTTACATCGGCAAGAACCTGAAAGTCGGCGCCAGCTACAACTTCACGGACTTCTCCGACGACCTGACCGACCTGAGGTACAACCACAAAGGCGTATTCGTCAATATCATCGGGACCAGGTGACGATCGCGTGTGGTGTTTACAGCCGCTCCTCCTTACGTGCCGTGAATGAGCTATACTCCGATCGAACTATATGAGGGATACGACGCCATTCCGAAATAAAAGAGATCCGAAGAGCTTACCTGCGTATTCCTTGATTGAGGCATCTCATTACCTTCAGGTTCCGCATGCGACGCTCCAGTCGTGGGTAGTGGGCCGACATTATCCGACGGCGGGGGGAAAGAGTTTTTTCAAGCCTCTTATTATCCCCGCGAGCCAGGACCGTCGGCTCGGTTTGTCTTTTCTAAACCTCATTGAAGCGCATGTTCTTGACGCGATTCGACGAACCCATGGAGTGGCCCTACCGAAGGTTCGTAAGGCGATGGATTACGTCAACCGGGAGCTTCACTCGCAGCATCCATTGGCAGAGAGAGATTTTGAGACGGATGGAATCGATCTGTTCATTCGTCAATATGGAAAACTCATCAATGCATCTCGCGATGGTCAAATGGCGATTAAGGAAATTGTCGAAGCCTATCTCGCGCGAATCGAAAGAGACGCGACCGGCGTTGCGGCGCGGCTGTATCCCTTCACCCGAAATCGGGCAGCCTCGCCAACAGTGCGAATGGAGCCGAGACTGGTGCTGATTGATCCCGAAGTTTCTTATGGGCGTCCGGTACTTGCTGGGGCCGGCATTCCCACAGCCGCTCTCGCCGAACGATACAAGGCAGGCGATTCCATAAAGAGTCTCGCTGATGACTATTCACTCTCGACAGATGCGATCGAAGAAGCCATCCGCTGCGAACTCTGGACAGAAGCCGCCTGACCGAGCCACATTTTTTCTCGACCGTTCTCTGGGAAAGAACGTAGTGGCAGGAGCGCTCCGCAAAGCGGGCATGAACGTAGAAGTTCACGACGATCACTTCGACCAGGACGTTATCGATGAGACTTGGCTATCTACGGCAGGTAAGAAGGGCTGGCTGGTTCTGACAGAGGATCGTCGTATTCGGTTCCGCGCTACGGAACGGCAAGCTCTCATCGATGCAGGTGTTCGGGCGTTTGTTCGAACCGCCGGCGACATTGACGGCCCATCTATGGCAGCGGTGTTTGTTAAAGGCTTTGTCGGAACAGGACGAAGGCTTCGGCTCGACTAGTACCTCGCTCGATTACCCCTATTAACAATGCCTTAGCCGCCGCTTGTGCGTCCTGACGACGGCGAGGTTCGCCTCAACTTTTTTCGCACCACCCGGTTCCACCACATCACGACGCCGGTTATGAACATCGCTGCGGGCGCGAGTCCGAAGAGGGCCCAAACCAACTTCGTCGTCTGGTCGCAGAGCCCGGGACCGCGGCAGGGAATCGCTATTCCGTTGATGCGGCCAAAATGCAGGTAGGCGAGCCAATACATGACTTGATCGATAATACGGTTTCCGGTATCGGCAGCGGTGGGAGGAAAGATGCGGTCGACCACGGCCTGAAACCGCTCAGGGTTGCCCAGGTAGACCCCGCTTAACGCAAACAACACGATGAAGCCAAGAGACCAGAAGCCGATCATGCTGTGCAGATCCCATGTGAACCGCCGCCACCCGACATTCCGGTGAACGATCAGGCTTCGCCGCCATGTCTGGATGCCAGGCCACCACACGACGATTCCCGTCACTGCGATGACGATCACCAGGAGAGCGCCGAGGCCGTTAATGCTTCGACCCGTTGTACCGCCGAGCAGGTCGTCGTGCAACTCGAGGAGTTTGGAAACGAGCAGGATGCCGAGCGGTACCGCATCGCCCAGATCTTCTCCGGTGTATGGATTGAATATGCGGTTTATAAAACCGGTGCGGCCTTGGAGGGAAATACTGACGGCTTGGTCCGGTTTCTCTCCACGACCGATGCTGATTAACGAGTGTCCGGGATACGCGCGTATTGCCGCCGCAGTCAATTCGTCATCGGTTAAGCTTGGACCCGACGGAGTCACGACGATCGGGTCGGGGGTCGCAGCGGTGTAGAGCTCATTGCGGTAGACGACAATGCTGCCAGTCACGCTGACCAGGAGAACATACAGGCCGATGCCGATTCCGCACCACAAGTGAAGCTGGAAAATCGCTTTGCGCAACCACGCGGTCTGCGGGTGCGAAATCCATCGCTGCAAATACGTCATGTGCCCTTTCCAAACCGAGAAGTTCCGCGCATTGTATCCCTCAGATTGTGTCTTGCAAGAACTTCATTTCGGTCGCTATAGTGGGGGCGATTTTTTCAGCAAAAACTCAAGAGGTAGATCATGGCTCGAGAGCTGGGTGCTTCCTTGAAGCCGCGAGGCTTTGGACAAACCGAACGCCGCGATTTGTGGTGGGTCGAACCACTTGCAATATTGTGTGGGTTGTCCGCATTCATCGTCTATGCCACCTGGGCGGCATTCCAAGGTAACCACTATTACTCCGGATCGTATCTTTCGCCCTTCTATTCGCCGGAACTCTTTGGCGCTTCTCCGCACAGTTGGTTTGGCCCAATGCCGGGCTGGTGGCCGCTTTGGCTGCCGTTCTCGCCGGCGCTTCTTATCCTTTGGGCGCCGGGAGGTTTTCGGCTGACGTGTTACTACTATCGCGGAAGTTACTACAAGGCATTCTGGGCCGATCCGCCGGCTTGCACGGTCGGTGAGCCACGGCAACACTATCGTGGCGAGCGTTCGTTCCCTCTGATCATTCAGAATGTTCATAGATTCTTTCTCTATATCGCGGTGGTCTTTCTTTTCTTCCTCGCATCCGACGTTTGGAAGGCGCTGTGGTTCACGGATGCTGCGGGTGTGGTCTCGTTCGGCGTCGGAGTCGGCACGATTGTGCTGGCCGTGAATGTCGTCATGCTGAGCGGGTATGCGCTGGGATGCCATTCGATGAGGCACTTGCTCGGGGGTGGCAAGGACGAGTTGAAACGGGCATTGTTCGGACGAACCGGTTACAACTGCGTGAGCTGCCTGAACAGCCACCACATGAGATGGGCATGGGGCAGCCTTTTCTGGGTCATGTTCTCTGATCTGTATGTGCGGTTGTGTTCGATGGGAATCATTACGGATTGGAGAATCTTTTAATGGCGGAATATCAGACGTTCGAGTACGACGTGCTTGTCATCGGCGCCGGGGGCGCAGGTTTGCGCGCGTCGATTGAAGCGTCGGCCGGCGGCGTCAGCGTCGGATTGGTTTGCAAATCGCTGTTAGGCAAAGCGCATACCGTCATGGCCGAAGGCGGGATCGCCGCGGCCCTGAGTACGACGGACAGCAGGGACAACTGGAAAGTCCATTTCGCCGACACGATGCGAGGCGGGCAGAACGTCAACAACTGGCGCATGGCCGAATTGCACGCCAGGGAAGCTCCCGCTTGCGTCCGCGAACTCGAAGCATGGGGCGCGGTATTCGATCGAACGAAGGATGGACAGATCCTGCAGCGAAACTTCGGCGGCCACAAGTTTCCGCGTCTCGCCCATGTGGGCGACCGCACCGGACTGGAAATGATCCGTACGCTTCAGGACCACGGAATTCATCAGGGCATCACGGTGCACATGGAGTGCACCATTGTTACTTTGTTGAAAGATGGAGACCGAATCGCCGGCGCATTCGGATACGACCGCGAACGTGGCCGTTTTCTGTTGTTCAAGACAAAAGCCATCGTGCTGGCCACCGGTGGCATCGGCAGAGCCTACAAGATCACGAGCAACAGCTGGGAATACACGGGCGATGGTCACTCTCTCGCCTTCAACGCCGGCGCCGATCTGATCGATATGGAGTTCGTGCAGTTCCATCCCACCGGCATGATCTGGCCACCCAGCGTTGCCGGCCTTCTCATCACGGAAGCGGTACGTGGCGAAGGCGGAGTTCTCCGCAACAGCCAGGGCAAGCGATTCATGTTCGACGATATTCCCGATGCATACAAGGCACAGACGGCGGACAACGAATTGGAAGGGTGGAATTACTGTCAGGGCGAAAAAACCGCGCGGCGGCCGCCGGAGCTGCTCACCCGCGACCACGTTGCGCGATGTATCCGGCGTGAAGTCAAGGCAGGGCGCGGAAGCCCTCATGGTGGCGTGTTTCTCGATATCTCCTGGATCAAGGAGAAGATCCCCAACGCGCCGGAACACATCAAGCGGAAGCTGCCGAGCATGTATCACCAGTTCAAACAGCTCGCCGATATCGACATTACGACGACCCCGATGGAAGTCGGACCGACCACCCATTACATGATGGGTGGTGTTCGCGTCGACGCGGAGACGCAGATGTCCACCGTGCCCGGACTGTTCGCGGCAGGTGAATGCGGCGCCGGACTTCATGGCGCGAACCGCCTGGGAGGAAATTCGCTATCCGATCTGCTGGTGTTCGGCAAGCGCGCGGGACAGTTTGCCGCGGAGTTCGCGAAACAACACGGGTTTGGAAAGATCAACACCGATCATGTCGACGGCACGGCCCGTTGGGCGCTGCAGCCTTTCGACCGTGCTGCGGCCTCGGGCTCCACAGGCGAAGGTCCATATCGAGTTCAGCACGACCTTCAGGAAATGATGCAGGATCTTGTGGGCATCGTGCGCACCGAAGAAGAAATGCAGCGGGCTCTAGTCGAGATCGCGGACTTGCAGGAGCGTTCACGCCGGGTGGCCGTTGACGGCAATCGTGAATACAACAACGGATGGCATACCGCGCTGGATCTCGCGAATCTCCTGACGGTGTCGGAAGCAATTGCCCGTGCGGCCATCGAAAGAAAGGAAAGCCGAGGGGGACATTTCCGGGAAGACTATCCGGAAAGGACAAAAACTTTCGGTGAAGTGAACATCATCGTTCGCCGCAGTCCAGACGGTGGGACTCAGGTGTTGCGGGAGAAAATTCCGGAGATGCCCGCGGAGCTAAAGCAAATCATCGAGGAGCAAAAATGACATCGGCAACTTTCCAGGTGTGGCGTGGCGCGC